>Ga0102940_1000075_pt1 | contig 64955 bp, 64 predicted proteins | sample SalPonR2_C_D1_MG_FD_78215 | JGI IMG/M metagenome (GOLD analysis project Ga0102940, IMG submission 78215) | Salt pond soil microbial communities from South San Francisco under conditions of wetland restoration - Salt Pond MetaG R2_C_D1_MG | ecosystem: Environmental > Aquatic > Marine > Intertidal... | reverse complement strand
TTCTTCACCGATCCGCTTTCTTCGCGTGATCCTGAGATTTGGGGTGCGATCGAGCAGGAGCTCGGGCGTCAGCGTCACGAGATTGAGCTGATCGCCTCGGAGAACATCGTTTCGGCGGCGGTTCTGCAGGCGCAGGGGTCCGTGATGACGAACAAGTATGCCGAGGGCTACCCGGGGCGGCGCTATTACGGCGGTTGCCAGTATGTCGACATCGCCGAGACGCTTGCCATCGAGCGGGCCTGCGCGCTGTTCGGGTGCCAGTTCGCCAACGTCCAGCCCAACTCGGGCAGCCAGGCCAACCAGGGCGTCTTCCAGGCCCTGCTGACCCCCGGCGACACCATCCTCGGCATGAGCCTGGACGCCGGCGGCCACCTGACCCACGGTGCGAAACCCAACCAGTCGGGCAAGTGGTTCAACGCCGTGCAATACGGCGTGCGTGAAAGCGACAACCTGATCGACTACGACCAGATCGCCGCCCTGGCCGCCGAGCACCGCCCGAAGATGATCATCGCCGGCGGCTCGGCCATCCCGCGCCACATCGACTTCGCCCGCATCCGCGAGATCGCCGACAGCGTCGGCGCCTGGGTGCTGGCCGATGTCGCCCATTTCGCCGGGCTGATCGCGGCCGGGGTCTACCCCGACCCCTTCCCCCATGCCCATGTCGTCACGACCACCACCCACAAGACCCTGCGCGGCCCCCGCGGCGGCATGATCCTGACCAATGACGAGGCGATCTCCAGGAAGGTGAACTCGGCCATCTTCCCCGGCCTGCAGGGCGGGCCGCTGATGCACGTGATCGCCGCCAAGGCGGTGGCCTTCGGCGAGGCGCTGGACCCCGGGTTCAAGGCCTATCAGCAACAGGTGGTCGGCAATGCCCGGGCCCTGGCCGACCAGCTGATCAAGGGCGGGCTCGACATCGTCACCGGCGGCACCGACAGCCACGTCATGCTGGTCGACCTGCGCCCCAAGGGCGTCAAGGGCAACGCCACCGAGGCCGCGCTGGAACGCGCGCGGATCACCTGCAACAAGAACGGCATCCCCTTCGACCCCGAGAAACCTACCGTCACAAGCGGCATCCGCCTGGGCACGCCCGCGGGCACGACCCGCGGCTTCGCCGAACCCGAGTTCCGCCAGATCGCCGACTGGATCACCGAGGTCACCGACGGGCTGGCCGAAAACGGCGAGCACGCGAACTCCAAGGTCGAAGCCCGCGTCCGCCAGGAGGTCGAAACCCTCTGCAAGACATTCCCGCTCTACCCAAACCTCTGAAAAAACGCCCAGGAACGGAAATCCAGAAATTTCCGTCCCCCGAAAAAAGCGATCAGAAATCCGTCGGCGCGCCACCCTCGGCCTTGCGGCGGGCCACGAAGTCGCGCAGTTCCTCGCGCCGGCCCGCCTCCATGGGCGGCGCCTCGAAATTGGCGATGATCTCCTTGAACATCAGGTGCGCGCGTTCGGCCGTCCAGACTCCGCCGGCCAGGTCCCAGGCCTCGAAATTGCGCCAGTCCGACAGGAAGGGGCTATAGAAGGCCTCCTCGTAGCGGTCCTGCGTGTGCTGAACGCCGAAGAAGTGGCCGTTCGGGCCGACCTCCGCGATGGTCTCGACCGCGATGCTGTCGGGATCGGTCGCGGTGATCGCCGGTTCGAAGTAACGCTGGATCATCTGCAGCACCTCGCAATCCATGATGAACTTTTCCGGGCTGGCGATCAGACCGCCCTCTAGCCACCCGGCAGCGTGATAGACCATGTTCGCCCCCGATTGCACCGCCGACCATAGCGAATTGGAGGTCTCCCACATGGCTTGCCCGTCGGGCACGTTGGCAGCGCAGACACCCGAGGCCCGCATGGGCAGACCGTAGTAGCGCGCCATCTGGCCAGTCATCTGGGTGGCCCGCATGTATTCTGGCGTGCCAAAGGCCGGAGCACCGGATTTCATGTCCACGTTCGACGTGAATGTCCCGATCATGCAGGGCGCGCCCGGCCGAACGAACTGGAACAGCGCGATGGCAGAAAGCGCCTCGGCCAGCGACAGCGCCACCGCACCGGCCATGGTCACGGGGGCCATGGCCCCCGCCAGCGTGAAGGGTGAAACCACCACCGCCTGCCCCCGGCGCACCAGCCGCAGGCAGCCGTCGATCATCGGGATGTCGTGCTTGAGCGGCGATGTCGAGTTGATGTTGGTATACATGTAGGGCTTGCAGCGGAATTCCTCCTCTGTGAGACCGTTCGCGATCCGGACCATTTCCATCACGTCCTCGACCCGTTCACGTCCAAGCGAGTAGGCATGCATGACCTTGTCGGTCAGGGTCAGCTTGTCGTAGAGCACGTCGAGGTGCCGCACCCCGGCATGGATGTCGACGGGTTCGACCGGGTAGCCCCCGGCGAAATGGATGCAGTTGAAATACTGCGTCAGCCGCAGCAGGTTGGCACATTGTTCGCGGGTGCCCGAGACCTTCCGGCCGAGTTCGAGATCGTAATAATTCGGCGGCGAGGACACGTTTCCGAACAGGATGTGCCCGTCGCCCAGGGTGATGTTGCGGGCCGGGTTGCGTGCCGCGATCTCGAAGCTGCTAGGGGCCCGGGCGATCATTTCCATCACCCAGTCGCGTCCCATTTTCACGTTGGTACCGGCAACCTTGCATCCGGCGTCGCGAAACAGCGCCAGCGCCTCCTCGTTGAGGAACTCGATCCCGATCTCCTCGAGAATGCGCATGGCACCTTGGTGCAGCGCCTCCACCCCCTCGGGGCCGAGCGGTTCGGTCGGGGCATCGGTATTGCGCGGCAGGCGCCAGGACATCTGTTGAATCTGGACACCGCCGCGGCGGGCGGTATTGGCAGCGCGGCCACCGGAACGGCGGCGGCGGGTCGGGGCGTCGGGCATGGGTCCTCCTGTCCTGTTCCCCGAGCCTGACAGCCGGAGCGCCGCTCGCGACGCGTTTTGCGACATTTCGCGTCGCGGACAGGACGATCCACCCGCGCGAGCCCCGCCTCAGGTCCAGTGCACCTGTTCGGCACCGGGCAGCGCGTGCCGTGCCATCAGCGGATCTTCATACTTCAGGCCGTGCGCGTCGCAGAAGGCCACGATCCAAGTGTCATCCATGGTCACGAATTCCAGCACCGAGGCCAGGAACGCGGGATCGCAAGCAAGCCCGCGCAGGTCTTCGGCCGCCGCGCCGGTCGAGCCAAGAAACACGGGGCAAAGCTCTTCGTTGCCGGCCAGCCAGCCCAGCGCCCGGATTGCGATTTCCTCGGCTTGTTCAGGTGTCATCGGCGATCACTGCCCCCGCGGAAACGGTTTTTTAACCAATAGGGCCGACCCTAGGATCGGGGAAGGCGAACGGCCTCGTGGAAGGAAACCAGAATGCCCGGCGACATCCTGATTGTCGACAGTGTGGCCACCAACCGCATCGTGCTCAAGGTCAAACTGATGGCCGCGCAGCACCGCGTGCACCCCTGCGAAAACACCGCCATGGCCCGAGCGGAGATCGAAAAGGCACTGCCAGACCTCATCATCCTCGACGTAACGACCGACAGCACCGCCGCACTGGCCTTCTGCCGCACCCTGAAGCAGCGGCCCGAAACCACCCTGATCCCCGTGATCGCCACCGGCAGCTTTCCCGACCCCGGCGACCGCGTCCGCGCGCTTGAGGCCGGGGCGGAGGACGTTCTGGCCAGGCCGCTCAACGACCAGATCCTGCAAGCACGTATCCGGTCGCTGCTGCGCGCGCGGGACGCCAACCTGGAACTGCGCCTGCGCGAGGACACGCGCCGCGCCTTGGGCTTTGCAGAAACGCAGGCCGGCTTCGATCGCGGCGCAACCGTCTTGGCCCTGTCGCCCGAGCCGCGTTTCCTGCGCTGCGCGGAACGCAAGTTTTCCAGTTGCCGCAACATAAAGGTACGTGGCGCCGGCTTCAGCACGGGCACGGGCCTGCCCGACCGGCTCTCCGGCGACCTTCTGCTTGTCGATGGCCGCGACAAGGCCATGCCCGAGGCCGAGCTCTATCGCCTGTTGTCGGAACTGCGCAGCCGCACCGACACCCGCAACGCCGCGATCCTCGTCGTCCTGCCCGAGGACCGGACGACGATCCAGGCCATGGTGCTGGACCTGGGCGCCAACGACCTTGTCATGGAGGGGGCCAGCGCCCAGGAGCTGGTGCTGCGCGCCAGCGGCCTGATCGCCGACAAGCGGCGCAACGATGCCCTGCGCGACACGGTACAGTCCGGCCTGCGCGCGGCCGTCACCGACCCGCTGACGGGGCTGTTCAACCGCCGATATGCCCTGCCCCACCTGGAGAACATGGCCGACCGCGCCGCCGAGGCGAACCACCAGATCGCGGTCATGGTGCTGGACATAGATCACTTCAAAGCCATCAATGACAGCTATGGCCACGCCGCGGGTGACGAGATATTGCAACAGGTTGCGGGGCGGCTGCGCGACAACGTCCGGGCCGTCGACCTCCTCGCCCGCATCGGCGGCGAGGAATTCCTCGTTGCCATCCCCCAAAGCGACGCCGACCATGCCCGCCAGGCCGCCGAGCGGTTATGCCGGGTGATCTCGGGGGCACCCTTTTACGTGGGCGGCGACGCCCATGCTATTCGCGTCACCATGTCAATCGGCGTCAGCCTTTCCGGTCCGGGCCCGGCGCCGGTGATCACCCGGGCGACGGGGGCCACGGGCGAACTGGTCCGTGCCGCCGACCTGGCGCTCTATGCCGCCAAGGGGTCGGGGCGCAACACGGTCAGCCTCTCAGCGGCCTGAGGCGCCGGTTGCGGCCGCGCCCCCCTTGGCACCGGTGCGTCCCCGCCAGGATCGGCGGCCGGGATGGTCGCTTGGCGTCAGGTTCAGTCCCCGCGGGCGTCGCCGCCGTGATCGCGCGGCCCGGCCCCGCCATGCAGTTCGGCCTCGAACCGGATCGCCAGGGCACGGCGCTCGGCGGGCGGCATGGCGGCAAGGTGTGCGATGACCTGGTCCGCGGCGGCGCCCTGGATGGTCTGCAACCGGTCGAACTGGCGATCCATGATCGCGCGCATCCGCGCCGCCTCGAAAGGCTCGGCCTGCAATACCTCGAGCATGGCGTGCATGTCGCGACGCATCTCGACGCGGCCGCGCCGCTCGACGGGCCGCCGCGCCTGCAGCCCGGCGCGAATCGCCGCGCGGTCCTCGGCCTCGAGCGCGCGCAGCAACGGGCCGAGCGTCAGGTCCACACGAACGCCGGGGCCACCGGGCGGACCGCCCCGCAGCACGGCCCCCGCCACAAGTCCCAGCACGAGGATGTTCAGCGCCAGCGAAACCACCAGCAGCCAGCGCCGCCAGCGCCCCTCACGGCCCTTTTCTCGGGTCTTCTCGACGATCATGGCGCCTCCTCCAGACCAGCGAGCATCTCGGTGCCCAGAAGCGGCACCTCGACGGTCTGCGCCCCCAGAACGCCTTGCGACAGCCCCGAAAGGCCGACGGGTGGGGCCAGTCCGATCCAGAGGCCGGCCATCCCTGCCGCCGTCATCGGGCCGACCGCCACCCAGCCGCCCAGCGCCGCCCAGAACGCGGCCAATGCGGACCGGCGTGACGCACCTCGCATGTCCCTGACCCGCAGCACGGTTTCCCGGTCCGCATCGGCCATGACCCGGGCCAGCAGGTCCTCGCCAGCCTCGGCGGGCGGCTGCGCCCGCGCCGCCCTGATCGCATCGCGGAAAAGGGCCTCGTCACGTTCATGCGTCATCGTCATATCCCAACTCTGCCCTGCGCCCCCGCAGGCGCGCAATCAGTCCTTTCTTGCCGCGCGCGACGAGGCTTTCCACCGTCCGCAGGCTTTCGTCCATGATCCGCGCCACCTCCGGGTTCGGAAGACCCTCCAGGTGGCGCAGCGCTACCGCCCGGGCCTGCCGCTCGGGCAGATCGGCCAAGGCCGCGCGCAGGGCCGCACGGCGGGCATCGTCCTGCATCACCGCGGCCGCGCCGGGGCTGCCGTCCTCGGGTTCCGGCACCGAATCGAGCGCCAGGCCACGCCGGGACCGACGCAGCCGATCCGTGCACAGGTTCGCCACCACCCGGTAGAGCCATGTCGTCACGCGGGCCCTGTCCGCCTCCCAGTCGGGGGCGATGCGCCAAAGCCGCAGCATCGCCTCTTGGGCCACATCTTCGGCCTCGGCGGCATCGCCCAGCATCCGCTGCGCCTGGGCCAACACCCGCGGCAGGACCCGACGGCTGAGCGCCAGCGCCGCGGCACGGTCGCCCCGGGCATAGGCCGCGAGAAGGGCCTCGTCGCTTGGACAGTCCTGCAAGGGCGGCACACTCATGGATAAGGGGCGTAGACAGAACCCCGGCGTCCGGCAAGGCGGGGCGCACGGCCACAGAGGTAAGGGTATTCGGACAAACAGGCCGGCGCCCCGGGGGCGCCGGCCTAGTGGCCGCGCCCGTGACCGCCGCGCGGCCCACCCATCCGCTGACCCATGCGATCCTGAAGGGCCGCGAATTCCTGCGCATCGAGCATGCCATCCCCATCGCCATCGAGTCGTTGGAACAGCCGCCCGTCGCCCGGCCCCCGGCCGCCGCCGGTCAGCATTTCCTGGATCTGCAACAGCCCGTCAGCGTTGGCGTCCAGCCGGTCGATGCGGCGCGCGATACGATCTGCCATGCGCCCGGCCATGCGGGCCTCGGCCGCGGCGGTCATTTCGTCTGAACTCAAGGCGCCGTCACCATTGCTGTCGGCGGTATCGAAACGCGCTTGGGCGCGGGCCTGCATGGCCTGCTGCATCTCGTTCGGGGTCAAGCTGCCGTCAGCGTCGAGGTCGAGCGTCTCGAACTCCGGCAGGTCGACGCCCGGGCCATGGCCGAAACCGCGCGCCTCGGCACTGGCGGTCAGGGCAAGGCCGGCGGCGATAGCGGCGATCAAAAGAGGGGTCCTTGTGGTCATTGGTCTTGTTCCTTTCGGTTAGGGCCCTGTCGTTGGGGCCGTCTCGGGACACCGTTCTCGGCGGCGTCTGTACCTTCAACGGGACAGACCCGGGTTTCCGTCGCCGCGACAGAAAAAAGGCGATCCACGCGACATCCCGACGCGGTGCAATGATCGCCCCTTTCCTTCGGGCCCGCGACAGGCCACACTATGTCCTTTCGACGAGGGCTCCATGAGTGACCGATCCAGACCAGCGATGACCGAAGACGACCGCCCCATGAAGCGGGCGATGTGGCGCGGACTGCGCCGCCGTTGCCCGAATTGTGGCGAAGGCCTGATGTTCAACGGGTATCTCAAGGTTGCCGACGAGTGCCCGGCCTGCCGGGAAACCCTGAGCCATCACCGCGCCGATGATGGTCCAGCCTACCTGACCATCCTCGTGGTCGGCCACCTGATGGCGCCGCTGATCCACGTGGCCTTCACGCGGTTCCGGCCAGACCCGCTGGTGCTGGCCACCGCCTTTACCATTGGCTGCGTGGCGCTGTCGCTTTATCTTCTCCCCCGGATGAAGGGGCTGGTGGTCAACATCCAGTGGTCCCGCCGAATGCACGGCTTCGGGGACGCGGCCTGACCCAAGGCCCCGTCGAGACGGGAAACGCGGCCATGAACAAGAGCGCGATACGCGACGCCGCCACGATGATCGTGCTGCGCGACAGGGCAGGCGGGCCGAGGGTCCTGATGGGCCGGCGCGGGGCACGGGCGGCCTTCATGCCCTCGAAATTCGTCTTTCCTGGCGGCGCAGTGGACACGGAGGACCAGTTCGTGCCCTTCAGCCGCCCCCTTGCCGGCCCCTGTGCCGACAAGCTGGCCGAGGACAGCCGCTGCAACCCCGCCGGCCTGGCCGCCGCCGCAATTCGCGAGTTGTGGGAAGAAACCGGTCAGCAGATCGGGCAGCCGGGTGCCTGGCCCGACGCGCCGCCGGGCTGGAGCGGCTTTGCCGCCACGGGTCACCTGCCCGATGCTGCACCGCTGCACTTCGTTTTTCGCGCGGTCACGCCACCGGGCGGCCCGCGCCGTTTCGACGCACGTTTCTTCCTGGTCGAGGCCGAGGCGCTGACCACGGACCCGGATGATTTCTCGCGCGCCGCGGACGAACTGAGCGACCTGCGCTGGGTTCCGCTGACCGAGGCCCGGGCGCTGGACCTGCCGTTCATCACCGAGGTGGTCCTCGCCGAGATCGCCACCGGCCTGCACTGCCACGGTCCACCTGACCGGGTGCCGTTCTTTCGCAACGACGACGAACGCCACCTGGTCACGCGGCTGGGCGGTCGGTCCCCCCTGGACAATATCTAGGCGACCAGCACCAGCGCCATGATGGATACGGTCAAGAGCACCACGCCGACCACTTCCCGCGTCGTGATCCGCTCCCGGAAGACAAGCGCGCTTGCGGCAAGCGAGAAGATCAGCTCGACCTGGCCCACCGCGTTGACATAGGCCACGGTCTGCAGCGTGAAGGCGGTGAACCAGCAGATCGACCCGGCCAGCGAGGTCAGCCCGACCAGCGCCGCCACGCGCCAGGCGGCAAAGACCGCGCGCACCTGGCCGCGTTCGCGCCAGACCAGCCAGGCGCCCAGCAGCAAGGTTTGCAGTGTCGTGACGCAGACCAGCGTCACCACTGCCCTCAGGAAGGCATCTCCGCCATCGAGTGACAGCGACGCGCCACGATACCCCACCCCCGAGATCCCGAAAAACACCCCCGAGGCCAGCCCGAGCCCGGCGACTCGATTGCTGATCCGGCGCAGCCAGCGACCTTGTCCGCCGGGCGGGTCCGACAGCAACAGCACGCCGACAAGCCCCAGCAGGATCACGCCGAAGCCGGTCCAGCTGATCCCTTCACCAAGGATCAACAGGCCCATCAGCACCGACAGGATCACCTCGGTCTTCTTGAAAGTGATACCGACCGCGAAGTTGCGGTGTCCGAAAAGCAGCACGACGAAAACGGTGCCGATGATCTGGCTGATCCCGCCTATAAGGGCATACCCCCAGAAGGCGGGCGGAATGGCGGGGATCGGCTGCGCCGAGACCTGCCCGTAGCCCACCGCGATCAGCGCGGCCAGCGGGGCGGAAAATGCGAACCGGGCAAAAGTCGTCCCTGCCGCCGAGAGCCGCCCCGTGGACAGGTGCTTTTGCAGCATGAACCGGAAGGTCTGCGCCAGGGCGGCGCCGAAGGTGATCCAGACCCAGGGTTCCATAGGCCCCTATAGGCCGTTTTTCAGTCCCGCGGCCAGAGCGGATGCGGCACCGGGTCCTTGGACCGCAGGAAATGCAGCCGGAAGACCTCCGCGTAGGAGCGATAGCGATAGCCCTCGTTGCGGCGCAGGTAATGGTCGCGATTGGCGTGATAAAGCGCGGGCAGACTGTGCCACGGCACCTTGGGGTGCATGTGATGGACCACGTGCAGGTTGTTGTTGAGAAACAGTAGCGCCAGTGGACCGCGGTCCTCGATGATGACGGTCCGGGCACGGGCCTTTTCATGCGCGCGGTGTTCCAGGAAAGTGCGGATCTTGAGCAACGACAGGCCCAGGTAGGCCGCCAGCGCATAGGCGCCAAGCGACAGGGGAGACAGCCAGACCACCCCCAGCACCAGAGCCAGCGCCGGGAAATGGGCCAGCCAGCCCGCGATGACGACGCCGTCGCCCGCGCGGATCGCCGCCACGTCGCCGCGCAGCCAGAACAGCGTGCCGATGACCGGCCCCAGCAACAGGCGCCCGACCAGCGTGTTGTTGGCACGCAGGAGCACCTGGACGGGCTGCGACAGCCCCGCCCAGCGGGTCGGATCGAGGTAGTTCGACTCCGGGTCGTCGTAGGGGTCGGTCAGGTGCTCGTCCCGGTGATGTGCCAGGTGCGTGTCACGGAACCGCGCATAGGGCACGATCAGCGCCAGCGCCGGGGCCATCAGCACCGCGTTCAGCCGCTCCGAGGGGAAAGGGTGGCCATGGATCGCCTCGTGGCTGAGCGAGGAGTGAAAGGCGATGACAACCGCCAAGGCCACCACCGCAAGCGGCCCCGAAACGGTCGACAGGCCAAAAAGCGCCAGGGCCCAGCCGGCGTAGCAACCCAGGATCAGCCAGAGGGTCAGCCACTCGATGCGCGACGGGGCGGCAAGGGGCGCCGTCATGCCCCCGCCCTCAGACATGGTGCCGTCCCCAGGAAATGCGCGCCCAGATTCGCTCGTAGACCAGATAGAGGGCGAACCCCATCGCGGCATTGACAAGGGCCATGGCCCCGCCCAGGGCCACGGACCCGGTCGCCACGAGGCCGACAAGGCTCATGCAGATCAGACCGATAATGTTCCAGATCACCGCTTTCAACAGGCTGCGACGGGGGGTTTCCATTGGCTCCTCTCCGGTTGATGTGGCTCTTGGTGTGACGCCGCCATGTGGCGCGTCCCGCCCCGGTCGGACCATTCGGTTTTGTGTTAACAAACGCGACATACGGTGATATTAATAAACGTATGTCTGAAAAAGTGGACAAGCGCGACCGGGCCGCCCTCTTCCGGGATCGCCTCGCCGAGGCGATGGCGGATCGCGGCGAGACCCAGGCCGGGCTGGCCCGACGGGTGGGCGTCGACCGCTCGACCGTCTCGCAACTGTTGTCGGGCGAAAGCGCGCGCCTGCCCAACGCCCAGGTGGTGGCCGAATGCGCCGGGGCGCTCGGGGTTTCGGCCGACTGGTTGCTGGGCCTGACCGACCGGCCCGAGAACGCCGCCGATCTTGTCGCCGCCGCGATGGAGATCACCAAGGCCCCCCGTGCGCTGGTCGACGAACAGATCTTCGCCTGGCACCAGGAGGCTGCGGGCTACAAGGTGCGCCACGTTCCCGCCGGGCTGCCGGACATGTTCAAGACGGCCGAGGTTCTGAAGTGGGAATACGAGCCGTCACTGGGGCGCAGCACCGAGCAGGCGCTCGGGGCCTCGCAGGACCGACTGAGCTGGATGCGGCAGGCCAAGTCCGACTACGAGATCGCCGTGCCGGTCTACGAGCTGACCAGCTTTGCCAAGGGAACCGGATACTACGAGGGGCTGTCCGCGCCGCTGCGCCGCGCCCAGATCGACCGCCTCGCCGAGTTGCACGACCAGTTCTACCCGACCCTGCGGCTGCATCTCTTCGACGCGCGGCAGCTGTTCGCGGCACCGCTCACGGTTTTCGGGCCGCTCATGGCCGTGCTCTACATCGGGCAGAATTACCTGGCCTTCCGCGACACCGACCGGGTGCAGTTCATGACCCGCCATTTCGACGTGCTGGTGCGCGAGGCCCTGGTCGACGCGCGCGAACTGCCCGGATTTCTGGACGACCTGCGCAAGGCGACCTAGGATCCCGGTATTCCCAGACGATGGACCCCGCGCCGCATGCTTCCCATCCGCGACCACAATCCCTCCGAGAAGGTGCCCTATGTCACCTATCTGCTGATCGCGGCCAACGTCGCGATTTTCCTGATGGAACAGGGCCTGATCCAGACCCCGGCCCAGCAATGGGATTTCTACGTCAACTATGCCTTCTTCCCGCTGCTGGTCAGCGAGGGGCAGGGGTATAGCGGGCTGATTACCCACATGTTCCTGCACGGCGGGTGGATGCACCTGGGCGGCAACATGCTGTTCCTTTGGGTTTTCGGCGACAACATGGAAGAAGAATTCGGTCCGTTCGGTTTCGTGGTGTTCTACCTGATGTCGGGATTGGCGGCGGCCTGGCTGCAATACCTGCCCGACCCGACCAGCAGCGTGCCCATGGTGGGCGCCTCGGGGGCCATCGCCGGTGTGATGGGCGGCTACCTCCTGCTGTTTCCGCGGGCGCGGGTGGATGTCTTCATCTTCCTGGTCTTCATTATCCGCATCATCCCGATCCCGGCCTGGGTCGTGCTGGGCCTGTGGTTCGGATTGCAGTTCTTCTATGGCGTGAGCGCCGACCTTTCGCAGGGGGGCGTGGCCTACTGGGCCCATGTCGGCGGTTTCGTGGCCGGGTTCGTGCTGACCGTTCCGCTATGGCTGCGGCGCGGGGCCGTAGGCTACTGGGCGCGCACGGATGGCCATCCGCCGCACCCCGAAACACGCTACCAGGTCCGGCAGAGTTCCGTGCCCCGCGTATCGCGGCGGCGGCCGGGCCCCTGGGGCTGATCTAGCCCCGGATCACCTTGGCAAACTTGTCGAAGATCGGCTCGGCGGCGCAGATCAGCTCGCCATCGGCAATGATGTCCCCCTGGGGGTCCAGCGGCTCGATGATGCCGCCGGCCTCCTGCACCAGGATGATCCCGGCGGCGATGTCCCAGGCGTTCAGGCGGCGTTCCCAGAACCCGTCGTAGCGGCCGGCGGCAACATAGGCTAGGTCCAGCGCGGCCGCACCCCAGCGCCGCACCCCGGCACAGGCCGGCAACAGGCGCCCCAGGTCGCGCAGGGTGGCGGGCAGGTCCGACCGACCGCCAAAGGGCAGGCCGGTGGAAAAACAGCATTCGATCATCTTGGTGCGGCCCGACACGCGCAGACGGCGATTGTTCATCCAGGCACCCTCGCCCTTTTCCGCGAAGAAGCATTCGTCCTTGAACGGGTCATGAACCACGCCCGCCACGATCCGGCCCTTGTGTTCGAGCGCGATCGAGATGGCCCAGTGCGGCAGCCCGTGCAGGAAGTTCGTCGTCCCGTCCAGCGGATCGACGATCCAGCGCCGCGTGGGGTCCTCACCGGCAATCTCCTCGCCCTCTTCGCCCAGGAAACCGTAGGTCGGGCGCGCCTCCATGAGGGCCTTGCGGATCATCTCTTCGGCGTTGCGGTCGGCACGACTGACGAAATCGCCCGGCCCCTTGGTCGAGACTTGCAGGTTTTCCACCTCGCCAAAGTCCTTGAGCAGGGCGCGGCCCACGCGGCGCGCGGTACTGGTCATGACGTTGAGGTTCGCGCTGCCGGTCATCGGGGGCTCCTTGCAAGAACTGGGGGCGGGGCGTCGGGTGTGGGATCAGGCCGCGCGTATAGGCTGTCGAGCCGGGGGGAACAAGGGGCTAGGCATCGCGGCGCAGGCGCACGGCCTCCTGCCGGGCCAGCCGGGCCAGGTGGGCCATGAAGGGCAGGCCGGAATCCACCGTACGCACCGCCGCGAACAGCCGCCGGGTGATCCCGCCCTCGGTCAGGGGCCGGGTGATATAGCCCGCGCCATAGCGGCTCTGGCGCAGCACCCAGTCGGGCAGCACCGTCACCCCGCGCCCCGAGGCCACCAGCAGCAGGATCACTGCCGTCAATTCGACCTGGCGCACCGCCGCCGGTTCCTCCCCGGCCGGCACAAGGAACTGCGAGAAGACATCCAGCTTGGCGCGATCCACCGGGTAGGTGATCAGTGTCTCGCCCCGCAGGTCCCCGGGCGTCACGAAGGGTTTCGCGGCCAGCGGATGATCCTCCTTGGCCACCAGAACAGGCTCGTAATCGAAAAGTGGCAGGTAGGTCAGTCCGCCCATCTCTTCGGGGTCCGACGTGATGACGAGGTCCACCTCCTCGCGGGCCAGGGCAGGCATGGCCTCGAAGGCGAGTCCGGCGCGGATGTCAACGTCCACGTCCGGCCAGGCACGGCGGAACTGCTCCAGCACCGGGAACAGCCATTCGAAACAGGCGTGGCACTCGATGGCGATGTGCAGGCGGCCCGCACGGCCCTGCACCAGCCCTTCGAACTCGGCCTGCACCGCCTCGACCTCGGGCAGGATACGCTCGGCGGCGGCCAGCAGCCGCTTGCCCGCCGGCGAGAGCTTGAGCGGCTTGGACCGGCGCACGAAAAGCTCCACCCCCGCCTGGTCCTCGATACCCTTGATCTGGTGCGACAAGGCCGACTGGGTCAGTCCCAGCACCTCGGCCGCCCGGGCCAGCCCGCCGGTGTCATGAATGGCCTTGATGCTGCGCAGGTGGCGGAACTCAATATGCATGGCGCTCATGATAATGTTCGAAGTTATGAATTTGTCTCACGATCAAGGCTGTGGGACAAGACTTTCAAACCAACGGAGTGCCCCATGACCCGCCCTGCCCTGTCCTTCGAGTTCTTCCCGCCCAAGTCGCTGCCGCAGTCCTTTCGCCTGTGGGACTGCGTGACGGCGCTGGCCCCCTTGGCGCCTGACTTCGTATCGGTGACCTATGGTGCCGGCGGCACCACCCGCAAACTGACCCACGAAGCGGTTCAGGCCATCGGCGCACAGACCGGGCTGGATGTTGCCGCGCATCTGACCTGCGTCGAGGCCACGAAGGACGAGACACTTGCCATCGCGGAGCAGTATCGCAATGCAGGCGTGAACCGCATCGTCGCCCTGCGCGGCGACCCGCCCAAGGGCGCAGGGCGTTTCGTGGCCCGGCCCGACGGGTTTTCCGGGTCGGTGGACCTGGTGGAGGCGCTGGCCGGCCAGGGCTTTGATGTATCCGTGGGCGCCTACCCCGAGAAACACCCCGACGCGACGGACCATTCCGCCGACATCGAGCACCTCAAACGCAAGCTGGACGCAGGCGCGGACACCGCGATCACGCAGTTCTTTTTCGAGGCCGAGACCTTCTTCCGCTTCCGCGACGCCTGCGAGAAAGCCGGGATCGACGCGCCGATCATTCCCGGCATTCTGCCGGTTGAGAACTGGTCCGGGACACGCCGCTTTGCCGAGGCCTGCGGCACCGCGATCCCGCAGGTGGTATCCGATGCCTTCGAGACCGCCGAGCGCGACGGCGGGGCCGACCTGCTGGCCACGGCACTGGCCACCGAGCTTTGCGACGATCTGCTGTCGGGGGGTGTCGAACACCTGCATTTCTACACGCTCAACAAGCCGGACCTGACGCGCGACGTCTGTCACGCTCTGGGCATCACGCCCCAGGTCAGCCTTCAGAACGTCGCCTGAGCGGGCGGTCCGGGATGGTACCCGCGGGGAGTTGACAAGGCATATCATTTTTGTCAGGTATTAATGATACGCTGTCCCGAGGCCTGACATGACCGATACGACCACCCCTTGCCGGGGCGCTGCCCCGGTTGGCCGCCTGTCCGACCTGCCCAGGCCCGAGGCCGCGACGATCAATGCCTTGCGCGAATGGCCCGGCAACCCCGATGATCACGCCGGGGATGACGGGGCGTCGCATCACCTGTCGCAATTGTTCGAGGCGCTGGACCGCTTTGGCCGGCGCCCTCTGATGCGCCATCATGTGGGGTGCAGCTGCCTTGGCGCTGATGAGGCCTGTGTCGCGCAATTGATCGGCAGCGCAGGCGAGGCTGACCGCGAAGACGCCATGATGATCGCCTGCCTGCTTGTCCGGGCGGACATGGCGCCGATGGTTGCCGATATCGCCCAGATGGTCGCCTTGCATCTGCGCCGCGCGGGCGGCGCGAACGCCAACCCGGGACGACAGGACCCGACCTGCCCGGCCCGACCTGTCCTGCACTAGGGCGTGTCGCTTTCTTTCGAAGTCACGTGACCCGATCTGACCTCCGGTAAATCCGCGTTGGAGACACGCAAGACCCTGTGCCCGCTTTTTCGGAAGGCGGCCCGGGCGGCGTCTGCCGTTACGGGGTGTCCCAGTAAGTCGCGCGACCTGTTCGAGAGCCAACAAAAGCCCGGCACATGATCATGGCGGCTGCATACAAGGCGGATCGCCTGCGCACCTTCCGCGCGCGGGACCAGCGCGCAACGGCGCAGATGAAACAATACCCGACTTGCTGCACTTGCCATCCAAATGCCGGGATGCGCCATCAGGCGCATCACCGCGTGGAATGCATCTTCAACACAATCAAACGCTTCCGGCCGATTGCGCGCCACTCCGGCAAAACCGCCGCCTCCTTCAAAACCGTCGTCGAGCGCAGATGCGCGATGGCATGGACCGGTCGAATGCAAACGCCGCCTAGCCCTGGCGCACCAGTCCCCAGCGTTGCAATATCTCCTGTTGCAGGGCCCTTGAGCGGCGGTTCCAGGGCCGGGCGCCTTCCGGCACCTCGTCATTCACCTCTTTGCCGGCCGCCCTGCGATCCGGGTTCGCCGTGAAGATGGCGAAGGCAAGATCGCGCCCGTCAGGTGTCGTGACAATGCCCGCCAGGGTGCTCACGAAGTTCAACGTGCCAGTCTTTGCAACGACCGTTACCGGGTGGTTCGCGATGCGTTGGCGCCGATCGTCCAACATCGGGATGGGCTTGAGCAAGGGACGCAATGCCCCCTCGGGGCCATCGGCCCTGAGCACCTTCACCATGTCGGCGGCGGTGATGCGGCTGGCGTCCGACAGCCCGGAATGGTCCGCGAGCCGGGCACCGATGCCATATGTCCGCCGTAACCAGGTCGACATGGCCGCGGCCGAGGTATGCAGCCCGACCGGCCGACCCAGTCGTGTCCGGGTCGCGGCCAGCCCGCAGACCTCGGCGGTCAGGTTGGTGGAATACTCCATCATGTCCCCCAGGATCACCCGCAGCGCGTCGCTGTCGTGGCGGGCGAGTACCACCGCCTTTGGCAGGATGCCGACCTCGGCCGGCTCGGGAAGGCGCACTCCCTGCGCGCGCGCAAGGGTGCGAAAGACATCCCCGGCATAAAGCGCGGGCCGCCGCACCGGCAACCAGCGCGCGCCGCCCTCGCCCAGCGCCGCGCGCGCCACGGTCCAGTCGTCGGGCCCCTCGTAGGTATAGACCGGATGCGACCGGGCAGAAACCCGCACCCGTGACATGCCCACGTCCGGGCGGTAGCGCGCGGTGCGTGCATCCAGCGTGATCTCGTAGTCGCGCCCGTCGCGGGCCCATTCGAAATGCACCCGGTTGAAATTCAGGTTCAGTCCGCTGACGGACGGGTTGTAGCCGAGGTGGTCAAGCTGGCTCGGCTCGATCTCCTCTATGTGCGGCAAGGCCCCGCCCCAGCACAGGAACCGCCCAGTGATGCCGGTGATCCCCTGCGCGGCCAGTTCCCCGACGAGATCGGCCAGGTGATCGGTCGTCAGCGTCGGATCACCCCCGCCGGCCAGCACCAGGTCGCCCTGCACCAGGCCGTCGCGGACCGGGCCAGAGGCAAGGACCCGCGTGGTGAACCGGTGATCGCCACCGAGTAGTTCAAGCGCATACAGCGAGGTCAGGGCCTTTGTGACACTGGCAGGCGGCAGCGGCGCATCCGAGGCCACCGAGGCGATGGGCGTGCCTGTGTCCATGTCCCGGATCTCGACACCCGCGACACCGCCCGCCCCCAGCCCCGCGCGCGCGACAACCTCCTCCAGCGCCGGGCGCAGGGGCGGACCGGCCCCAAGCGGGGCGGGCCGCAGCCGGGGGCGCAGCGAGGTGGTGACCGGGCTGGCCAGCGCCACCCCGCCCATGCTGCAGATCAGCCCGCCGAGCAGGCCACGCCGTGTTAGCTGCGCCCTCATGCCGGAAGAGTAGGACAGTGGAACCCGCCGCGGCAACCGCCTAGGGCCTCCATGCCCCGCGGGCGCGCAGGCGGCTCGAGGACTGGGAGTTCATGGGCATGTTGACGAAGCACCAGGCCGGTGGCTCGGCCCGCCCCAGCAGGACCGAGGCCCGCCCGGACAGCTGATGCGCGCGGAAGATGCGCGCCGCGCGGGACAGTCGCGCCGAGATCCGGTCGCCAGGCCGGGCGATGACCCCGACGGGCACCCGGTGCATGATCTCGCGCCATTGGCCCCAGAGGTGGAACCGGGTCAGGTTGTCCGCCCCCATCAGCCAGACGAAGCGCACCCCGGGATAGAGCCCTTGCAGGTGCGCCAGCGTTTGGGCGGTGCGCCGCGTGCCCAGCCAGGCTTCGATATCCGTCACCTCGACGCTGGCATGTCGCATCACCGCCCGCGCCCGGCGCATGCGCTGATCCAACGGCGCCGGGCCGTCTGGCTTGAGCGGATTGCCGGGCGAGACCAGCCACCAAACGCGGTCCAGCCCGAAGCGGCTTAGCGCGGCCCGCGTCAGGTCGACGTGGCCGCCATGGGCCGGGTCGAAGGACCCGCCCAGCAGCCCGATAACCTGTCCGGCGCGTGCATATGGGATTTCGGCGCGCATCACGCGCGGGCCTTACGCCGCGGTCGGTGGCTTGGCAAGCGCTGGCACGCCCTTAACCGGACAAGAACCGCGCGCGGCATAGGCTTGTCCGAATCGTATCAAGAGCAGGTGACGCGGCCTTGTCCTTTCTCATCACGGCAGTCCTGGCCCTTCTGGGCGGTCTCTTGCTGCTGGGCGCCCTTCTGCTGCGCAGCCGGGCGGAAACCGCTACGTTGGCGGAAACACTGCGAGGCACACGGCGCGATCTCGTCCGCCAGCTTCGCGAGGCCGAGCATTTCCGCATGGCCTGCGAACATGCCAGCGACGGCATCGTGATCCAGACACTGGACGGGGTCATCATCTGGCCCAACCCCGCCTATTGCCGGATCATGGGCCGCGACCCCGAGGAGATCATCGGCCGCAACCCCCTGAGCTTTGCCCTGCCGGAGGATCAGACCCCGTCACGAGAGGCGATCAAGGCCTTTAGATACGATCCCGACGACCCGACCTACGACAACCTTCAATTGCAACAGAACCGCCGCAAGAACGGCGACCTGTTCTGGACCCAGATCTCGACCTCGTTTCGCAAGTCCGCCGCCGGGGATCACCACGCCATCCTGATCTGCCGCGACGTCACCCGCCAGATCCAGCAAGAGGAACGGCTGCGCGAGGCGCGCAACAAGCTCGCCCACGAGGCCACACATGACGGGCTGACCGGGCTGTCGAACCGGTCCGCCTTCCTGCGGTTCACCGCCCGCGCGCTCGAAACCGCCCTGGAAACGGGGGCGCCCGTGGCCCTGCTGCACGCCGATCTGGACCACTTCAAGTCGATCAACGACACCCATGGTCATTCCGCCGGGGACGCCGCCCTCGTCCACGTTGCCCAGGCGCTCAGGAGCGAGGTCGGCACCGGCGCCATGGTCGCCCGCATCGGCGGTGACGAATTCGTCGCCGTGCTGCCCGACATTCGCACCCTGGACGACCTGCGCGAGATCGCGGCGCGCATCGGCTACGGCGTGGCCGAGCCGCTGGACTGGAACGATAGGCTGATCTCGGTGAGTTGCAGCATCGGTGCGACGCTTTCGCCCCCGGGGGAGATCGATCCCGACACCCTGCTGCTCCAGGCCGATTTCGCGCTTTACGAGGCCAAGCAGCTGGGCCGTGCCCGGGCCGAGATCTACGATGATGCGCTGCATCGCCGTCACAGCCTCAGATCCCAGCGCGCCAGCGACCTGGCCGATGCCATCGACACCGCGACGCTCGATCACGTCTTCCAGCCGGTGCTTGACCTGCAAAGCCAGTCCGTCATCGGCCTTGAAACACTGGCCCGCTGGACCCATCCCGAAGCCGGCACCATAGGCCCGGACGATTTCCTGCCCATCGCCGAAGAACTGGGCCTGATGGGCGCACTCGACCTGGGCTCCATGAGCAAGGCGCTGGAACAGAAGCACCTGCTCGAAAGGGGCGGGCACGGCGGCCTGACCGTCTCTTTCAACGCGTCGAGCAGCCTGCTGGCACATCCCGAATTCGTGAACCGCCTTGTCTGGGGCGTCGAGGCCGGCGGCCTGTCCCGCGACCAGGTCGCGATCGAGGTCCTCGAAACCACCGCTTTTGGCAAGATTACCGAGAATTCTTCCCACGCGGCAACGATCCGGGACCTGCACGATGCGGGCTTCAAGGTCTACCTGGACGATTTCGGGGTTGGCTATGCGGGGCTGGCACACCTCGCCGAACTGGCCGTCTCGGGTGTCAAGATCGACCGCAGCCTCGTTCAGAACGTCCGGCAGGACAACACGGCGGCAAAGATCGTCAGGAAGATCATCGAGCTTTGCAACGACCTCGGCCTCAACGTCGTGGCCGAGGGGGTGGAAGACCGCCACACCGCCAACACCCTGCTCGACATGGGCTGCACGACGGTGCAGGGTTTCTGGGTATCCCGGCCGCTGCGCCCCGAGGATCTTCCGGCCTGGCTCCGGGCGCGCAGCACCACGCCGCCGCTGCGCATGATCTCGGGTTAGACCCGCGCCGATCCGCAGTTGAAGCGCCCGGCCCAAGCCGTTATCGACCCTCGGGATATCCGAAACACGTTACAGGGGGTGCGTCATGGCGTCTTACCAATATGTCTATCACATGGATGGTGTCTCCAAGACCTATCCCGGCGGCAAGAAATGCTTCGAGAACGTCCGCCTGTCCTTCCTGCCCGGCGTCAAGATCGGTGTCGTCGGCGTCAACGGCGCCGGCAAATCCACCCTGCTGCGCATCATGGCCGGGCTGGACACCGAGTTCACCGGCGAGGCCTGGGCCGCCGAGGGCGCACGCGTCGGCTACCTGCCACAGGAACCACAGTTGGATACCGCCAAGACCGTTCGCGAGAACGTCATGGAAGGCGTGGCCGAGAAGAGGGCCAAGCTGGAGCGCTTCAACGAACTCGCCATGAACTACAGCGACGAGACCGCCGACGAGATGGCCCGGCTGCAGGACGAGATCGACACCCAGGACCTCTGGGACCTCGACGCCCAGATCGACGTCGCGATGGAGGCCCTGCGCTGCCCACCCGACGAGGCGATGCCGGACACGCTTTCGGGCGGCGAGGTGCGCCGCGTCGCGCTGTGCAAGCTGCTGCTGGAAGCGCCTGACATGCTTCTGTTGGACGAACCGACCAACCACCTCGATGCCGAGACCATCGCCTGGCTGCAACAGCACCTGATCGACTACAAGGGCACCATCCTGATCGTCACTCACGACCGGTATTTCCTCGATGATATCACCGGCTGGATCCTGGAACTAGACCGCGGGTCGGGCATTCCCTACGAGGGCAACTATTCCAGCTGGCTGGAACAGAAGGCCAAGCGCCTGGCGCAGGAAGCGCGCGAGGACAAGTCCAAGCAGAAGACGCTGGAACGCGAGCTGGAATGGATGCAACAGGGCCAGAAGGCGCGACAGGCCAAGTCCAAGGCCCGTATCCAGGCCTACGAGGAACTTGCCAACCAGTCCGAACGCGAGAAACTGGCCCGCGCCCAGATCATCATCCCCAACGGCCCGCGCCTTGGCGGCAAGGTGATCGAGGTCGAGGGGCTGAAAAAGGCCATGGGCGACAAGCTGCTGATCGAGAACCTCGATTTCTCGCTGCCGCCAGGCGGCATCGTCGGCGTGATCGGCCCCAACGGCGCCGGCAAATCCACGCTCTTCAAGATGCTGACCGGGCAGGAACAGCCCGACGAGGGGACGGTGGAATATGGCGACACGGTCTCGCTGTCCTACGTCGACCAGTCGCGCGACGCGCTCGACCCGGATGCAACCGTCTGGGAGGAAATCTCGGACGGCGGTGAAATCATCCAGCTGGGCGATGCCCAGATGAACTCCCGCGCCTATTGCAGCGCGTTCAACTTCAAGGGCGGCGACCAGCAAAAGAAGGTCGGCCTGCTGTCAGGGGGCGAGCGCAACCGGGTGCACATGGCCAAGCTGCTGAAATCAGGGGGCAACGTGCTGCTGCTCGATGAGCCGACCAACGACCTCGACGTTGAGACGCTGCGCGCGCTGGAGGATGCCCTGACCGAGTTCGCGGGCTGCGCCGTCGTCATCTCGCACGACCGTTTCTTCCTTGACCGGATCTGCACCCACATCCTGGCCTTCGAGGGCGACGCCCACGTCGAGTGGTTCCAGGGCAACTTCGAGGACTACGAGGAAGACAAGAAACGCCGGCTGGGGGCGGATGCGCTGGAACCGAAGCGGCTGAAGCACAAGAAATTCTCGCGGTAGAATGGTGGATGTTGGGAACGTGCGGTATGCTTGGTCGCATCACTCACGTCCCGCCCCTTTGCCGAAAACCACGGATGCCAGGTTGGGGTGGACGATTTCGCCCACCCCATCGGTCTGTTCGCGCGCGATCGGCGAATACCCTTCGACCGATTTCCTCTTGCCATCCGCCCGCAGAACCGTCATACAGCGCCTGCATACGTTACTCGACCTCGACCCTGACTTCCTTAACCGGCACTCAGTTCTTCGACCCAGACTGACGACGCCGGGCTGCCGCACCAACGCGGGCAGCATATATCATAAGGAAGACTTCACATGGCCAATGGCACCGTGAAATGGTTCAACACCACCAAAGGCTTCGGCTTCATCGCACCTGAGACCGGCGGCAAGGACGTTTTCGTTCATATCTCCGCCGTCGAGCGTGCCGGCCTGACCGGCCTGGCCGACGACCAGAAGGTTACCTTCGACGTCGAAGCCGGCCGTGACGGCCGCGAGAGCGCGACGAACATCGCCTTGGCCTGAGCCACACGCGACGTGAATTGGAAGGGGCGGCTTCGGCTGCCCCTTTTTGCGTTCAGGCCTGCGCCCAGCCCACGATGGCTGAGGCCTGCATCGCGCCCGACTGGCGCCTGACCTCGCGGCCCTTGCGGAACTGGATCATCGTCGGGATGCCGCGGATGCCGTATTTCGCGCCTGCGGCCTGATGGTCCTGGGTGTTCAGTTTGACCAGCCGTGCCCGGCCGGACAAATCACCGGCCGCCTTCGTGAACTCCGGCGCCATCATCCGGCACGGCCCGCACCAGGGCGCCCAGAAATCCACCACCAGCGGGACAGTATCCCTTTTGGCGGCCTTTTCCAGGGTCTTGAGGTCGATCTGGACCGCCTTGGCGGGCATCAGCTTCGCCCCGCAGGTGCCGCATTTGGGCCCTGCTTTCAGACGCTCCGACGGGATCTTGTTCAACTGCCCGCAATCCAGGCAGGTTAGGGTTTCATGCGCCATTGCGGCCTCCCGAAAAATATTACAATTTATTAATATGTTTCAGGTCGCCGTTGTTCAAGGCCCCAGCCGTTCAGGCGGCGGGTTTCTCGGCCGCCTCGGTCTGCGCCTCGGCGGTCTCGGCGGTCTCGTCGCTGTCCTCTTCCGAGGGGGCCGGCAGGGCCAGGGCCTCGTCGGGCATCTGGTCGGGCAGGTCCAGCGTCAACCCGCCGGTCTCCATGTCGACGGTCAGCTTGGGCTTGTCCGTCAGCTCCGTCATGATCTCGTTGATCTCGCCGATGGCGCGTTCCAGCGTCTCGCGCTGGGTTTCCTTGACCGGCTCTGCGCCGCCCTTGCGTCCGAATAGGAACTTGAACATCTGTTTCCCCGAAGGTTGCGATTTCGCTTCAGGCTTAGCAGACACGGCGCCGAGCCACCAACGGGAATGGCGCCGCAGGCCGGTCCCGCGCGATCATCTGCCAATTGCGGCGGCGCCCTGCCCGATTCCAGTGCCACAGGAATTTCACTTGATCCGTTTCGGCAAGATGCGCATCCTGTCTCCGCGACGTTACCACGATCTACCACTGTCTCCTCTATCGGCGCAGTTTCTCGATCCTCTGCACTGACGAGCCGATCCGCTGCATCCCGCGAGCGGAGCAAATTGAAGGAAACAGTGATATGGCCACTGGCACAGTCAAATGGTTCAACACCACCAAGGGGTATGGGTTCATCGCCCCCGAGGACGGCGGCAAGGATGTCTTCGTTCACATCTCGGCGGTCGAGCGGTCCGGTCTCACCGGACTCGCCGACGATCAGAAGGTGACCTACGAGTTGCAGGAAGGCCGTGATGGCCGCCAATCCGCGGTGGACCTGGCGCTGGCCTGAGCCCGCCACCGGGGTGCGCCCCGGTCTCGCAAATGGAACGCCCGGGGCCCCGCCCGGGCGTTTCGCATCCCGGCCTCAGTCATCTACCCGCGCGACCAGGTCCAGGACCGCCGGCCCCATGGCCGCGACGATCCGGTCCACGCCCTCGGCATTGGGATGGATACCGTCGGGCTGCATGTAGCGGGCCCGGGCGCTGGACAGGTCGTCCGACATGATCCCTTCGAAGAAATTGTCAAACAGCAGGCTGTCGTAGCTGTTTGCCAGGTCAGGATAGATCGAATCGAAGGCGCTCTTGTAGTCGGGGCCGTAGTTGCCCGGCGCCTCCATTCCGATCAGAAGCACTGGTTTGTCGGCCGCCTCTGCCGCCTGCATGATGCCGTCGAGGTTGGCACGCGCGACCTCGGGCGCGATCCCGCGCATCATGTCGTTGCCCCCCAGCGCCACGATCAACGCGTCCACCCGAGGCGTCAGCGTCCACTCAACACGGGACAGTCCTCCGGCGGTGGTATCCCCCGACACGCCGGCATTGATGATATCGACCTCCGCGCCCTGATCGCGCAGCCAGGCCTCCATCCGCGGGACGAACCCCTCCTGCTCGATCAACCCGTAGCCCTGTGTCAGGCTGTCACCCAACGCGGCGATCGTCACCGTTTCCGCCTGCGCGGCCCCGTTGACAAGCACGATTGCCGCAATCGCATTGCGGGCGAGGCCGATCGCCCCATATGTGAGGGATCGCAACATCCCGAAGGCCCGCGCCATGAGTGACCCCGCCCTTTCGCTGACCGATGTCTCGCTGTCCCTGATGGGCAACGCGGGGCGCGTCGATATCCTGCACGACATCTCGTTGCAGGTGGCGCGGGGGGAAACCGTGGGGCTGGTCGGGCCGAGCGGGTCGGGCAAATCGTCACTCCTCATGCTGATGGGCGGGCTGGAAACCGCGACATCGGGGCGCATCACCGCACTTGGCACCGACATCACCCGGCTGGGCGAGGACGCGCTGGCACGATTCCGCCGGGACAATATGGGGGTGGTTTTCCAGTCCTTCCACCTCATTCCGACCATGACGGCGCTGGAAAACGTGGCGACACCGTTGGAACTGGCCGGTCACAGGGACGCTTTCGACCGCGCACGGGCCGAATTGGAGACCGTGGGACTGTCCAGCCGCGCCGGGCACTACCCCAGCCAGCTTTCGGGGGGCGAGCAGCAGCGCGTGGCCCTCGCCCGCGCCGCCGCGCCGCGCCCCAAGATTCTGTTGGCCGATGAACCAACCGGCAATCTGGACGAGACCAATGGTGCCGCCATCATCGACATGCTGTTCGGGTTGCGGGAACGCCACGGCGCGACGCTGGTCCTCGTCACCCATGCGCCCGAGTTGGCCAGGCGCTGCGACCGTATTCTGCCCCTGCGCGACGGGCGTATGGACAACGGCAAGCGAGCCGCGGAATGAACGCGCCGCTGGCCTATAAACTTGCCCGGCGCGAGTTGCGCGGCGGGTTGCGCGGGTTTCGCATTTTCCTGGCCTGCCTGGCGCTGGGGGTCATGGCCATTGCTGCGGTGGGCACCATCCGTGCCTCGATACAGGCAGGGCTTGCCCAAGAGGGCGCGGCACTTCTGGGCGGCGATGCCGTTGTCACCTTCACCTACCGGTTCGCCACCCCGCAAGAGGCCGAGTGGATGCAGGAAAAAGCGCTCGCCGTCTCGGAGACGGTGGATTTCCGATCCATGGCGGTGGTGCCGGGCGACCCGCCGGAGCGGGGCCTGACCCAGGTGCAGGCGGTCGACGCGCTTTATCCCCTTATAGGGGCGGTAGAACTGGACCCGCCGATGCCACTTGCCGACGCCTTCGCGGGGACCGATCGCTTGCCCGGCGCCGTGATCGAGCAGGTGCTGGCCGACCGACTGGCGCTGTCACCCGGCGACACTTTCCGGCTGGGCACGCAGGATTTCGTGCTGTCGGCCGTGCTGGACTCCTATCCGGACAATTCCGGTGGCGGATTCGGACTGGGCCCGCGCACCCTGGTTCAGCTTGAGGATCTCTCGGGCAGCGGCCTGCTGGGTGAGGGCACGCTGATGGACAGCAACTACCGGATGGTCCTGCCTGAAGACGCCGATCTTGCCGCGCTACAGGCCGAGGCCGAGGCGCGCTTCCGCGACAGCGGACTGCGCTGGCGCGATGCGCGCGACGGGGCGCCCGGGGTCAGCCAGTTCGTGGATCGTATCGGCGCATTCCTGATCCTGGTGGGCCTGTCGGGGCTGGCCGTGGGCGGCGTCGGCGTTTCGGCCGCAGTGCGGGCCTATCTCGCGGGCAAGACCGAGGTCATCGCCACGCTCAAGACCGTCGGCGCCACGCGGGGAACGATCTTTCTGACCTATTTCCTGCAGATCGGCATTCTGACCGTGATCGGCGTCGGCATCGGAGTCGTTCTGGGTGCGCTGGTGCCACTGGCCCTGTCGCCGATGATCGCCGAACGGCTGCCGATCCCCGCCGACTTCACGCTCTACCCCGCGCCCCTGGCAGAGGCGGCCCTCTACGGCATTCTGACCGCCGGAATCTTCACCCTGTGGCCGTTGGCCCGGACCGAGCAGATTCGCGCCGCCACGCTGTTTCGCGACATCGGCGGCACTGGCGGGCGCCTGCCGGCGCTGCGCTACCTCTTGGCAACCGCCATTATGTTGGCCCTTCTGGTGGGGGCCGCGATCTGGTTCTCGGGCACCGCCTTTCTGACACTCTGGACGACCGGCGGTATCGTGGTAGCACTGGCGCTTCTGGTACTGGCCGCGCAGGGCGTCGGATGGTTGGCGCGCCGGTTCCAGGGAACCACCCGCGGCCGCCCGACACTGCGGCTGGCCCTGGGCGCCATCGGCGCACAAGGGGGCGAGACGACATCCATGGTGCTGTCGCTGGGCCTGGGGTTGACGGTTCTGGCAGCCGTGGGCCAGATCGACGGCAACCTGCGCCAGTCCATTTCGGACGAATTGCCCGAGATCGCGCCCTCCTACTTCTTCGTCGATATCCAGCCGGATCAGATCGAAGGGTTTCGCGCCCGGCTGGACCAAGACCCGGCCGTGCGCGACTACGAGGCGGCTCCGATGCTGCGAGGCATCATCACGCGCATCAACGGCCAACCCGCCGACGAGGTCACGGACCACTGGGTGATCGAGGGCGACCGGGGCCTGACCTATTCGACCGATCCACGCCCGGGGACGGTGGTGACCGACGGGGAATGGTGGGCGGCCGATCACGACGGGCCACCGCAGGTCAGCTTCAGCCGTGAAGAGGCCAGGGAGATGGGCCTGTCTCTGGGCGATACGCTCACGGTCAACGTGCTTGGCCGCGACATCACCGCCGAGATCAGCAGCTTCCGGCAGGTGGATTTCGACGACGCCGGGATGGGATTCGTGATGTCCATGAACCCCGCCGCCCTGCAGGGCGCGCCACACAGTTGGATCAGTACCGTCTATGCCGAGCCTCAGGCCGAGGCCGCGATCCTGCGCGACCTGGCGCAAGCCTATCCGAACATCACCGCGATCCGCATCCGCGACGCCATCGACCGGGTGCTGGTCGTGTTGGGCGGCATCGCGTCGGCCACGCGCTATGCCGCGCTGGCCACGCTCATCACCGGGTTCCTTGTGCTGATCGGCGCGGCGGCGGCGGGCGAACGCGCCCGCACCTACGAGGCCGCGGTACTCAAGACGCTGGGCGCCCCCCGGGCGCGCATCCTGCGCAGCTTCGCCCTGCGCGCCGCGTTGCTGGGGCTGGCCGCGGCGCTGGTGGCGCTGGCAGCAGGCATGGCCGGGGGCTGGGCCGTCTCCACTTACGTGATGGAAACCGGGTTCACGCCGATCTGGACCAACGCCCTGGCCATCGTGCTTGGCGGGGTGGTGACGACACTTCTGGCCGGGCTGGCCTTTGCCCTGCGGCCCCTTTCGGCGAAACCGGCCCGCGTGCTAAGGGCCCGGGAATGACAACGGACGCGCCCCATCCGGCCTTTTTCGGCTACGGTTCCCTCGTGAACCTTGCGACCCATGGCTACGAAGACCCCTTTCCGGCCCGGCTGACGGGCTGGCGCCGGGTCTGGAAACACTCCTCGCGCCGGCCGGTGGCCTTCCTGTCCGTCGAACCGGCCGAGGGGGCGGAAATCCAGGGCATGCTGGCCCATGTGCCCGGCGGCGACTGGGCGGCACTGGACCAGCGCGAACAGGCCTATCTGCGCCGAGACGTGACCGATCACGTCACCCACGACCGCCCGCGCCGCCAGACTGCAGTTTACGAGGCCGCGCGGGGTCATATCGCCCCGCCTTCGACGGAACACCCTATCCTGCTAAGCTATCTCGACGTGGTCGTTCAGGGCTACCTGAACCTGCACGGCGAAGACGGCGTGGCACACTTCTTTGCCACCACCGGGGGTTTCGAGGGACCGATACTCGATGACCGCAAGGCGCCAATCTACCCCCGCCACCAGACCCTTTCGGGCAAGGAACGTCGCACGGTCGATACCGCGCTGGAGGATATCGGCGCGCGGATCATCCAGGCAGAGACGGCTAGACCTTCGGCTTCACCTGCATCAGGCGCATCACGTCGGCCATTTCCGGGCCGCGATCCATGCCCGTGACCGCACGACGCAGCGGCATGAAGAGCCCCTTGCCCTTTCGGCCGGTGGCCTCTTTGACCGCATTGGTCCATTCGCCCCATGTTTCGGCGGTATAGGGCGGCTCGCCCAGCAGGCTCAGCGCGGTTTCGACGAACTCGGCATCCTCGTCGGCGACCTGGGGATTCCCGCCCTCATAGAAGAGCTGCCACCACTCGGCCATGTCATCCAACGTGTTGATGTTCTCGCGCACCACGTCCCAGAAGATCTCGGCCAATTCGCCGGGCACGCCTAGCTCACGCACCCGGGTTTCAACCTCTGCAAAGGGGCGCGCGGCCAGCCAGCGATGGGTCAGCGGCTCCAGATCGTCACTGTCGAACTTGGTGGGGGCGCTGCCGAACCTGGTCAGGTCGAAACCGGCGACGACCTCGTCGATGCTCTCTCGCAGCTCCACCGGGTCGGAGGACCCCAGCCGCGCCATCAGCGAATTCAACGCCATGGCCGCGATGCCCCGCGCGCGCAGGTCTCGCAGCGCCAGGGTGCCCAGCCGCTTGGACAGCGCCTCGCCCTGCGGCCCCGTCAGCAGCGAATGATGCGCGAAATTCGGCACCGTGCCGCCCATTGCCTGGATCATCTGTATCTGGGTCGCGGTATTGGTCACGTGGTCCGACCCGCGCACCACGTCCGTGATCCCCATTTCGGTGTCATCCACCACCGAGGCCAGAGTATAGAGCACCTGCCCGTCGCCGCGGATCAGCACGGGGTCGCTGACGCTGGCAGCGTCGATGGAAATATCGCCTAGAATGCCGTCGGCCCACTCGATCCGCTCGTGGTCCAGCTTGAAGCGCCAATGGCCCGCGCGCCCCTCGGCGCGATAGGCCTGTTTCTGATCTTCGGTCAGGTTCAGCCCCGAGCGGTCATAGACCGGCGGCCGGCCCATGTTCATCTGCTTCTTGCGCTTGAGGTCCAGTTCGGTCGGCGTGTCGAAACACTCGTAGAGACGCCCCATTTCGATCAGCCGGTCACGGGCTGCGGCGTAGCGGTCCAGCCGGTTGGACTGGCGCTCCACCCGGTCCCAGGTCAGGCCCAGCCAGGTCAGGTCCTGCTTGATCGCCTCGACATAGTCCTCTTTCGAGCGTTCCGGGTCGGTGTCATCAATTCGCAGGATGAAATCGCCCCCGGCCTGGCGCGCGATGCAGTAGTTGAACAGCGCGGCACGCAGGTTGCCGATATGCAGGTAGCCGGTTGGCGACGGGGCAAAACGGGTGGTGGTCATGGCGCTCTCCTATTCAGGGCGCAGGCTCTTTCACAGGCGTGCGGAATTGTCCATATCGGGGGCCATGGAAACGCCCAGCCTGACCCGCATCGAAGAGATCGCCCGCGAAACCGCCGCCGGTCTGCCCGAACCCTTTGCAGGATTGGCGCGGGACGTCGCGATCCAGGTCGCGGACTGGCTGCCCGATCACCTGCTGGACCCGGGCGACGACCCGCAAGCCCAGCGCGAGGAGATTACGGGGATGTACGACGGCATCCCCCTGACCGAGAAATCCAGCTACGATCTGCCCCATGGGCCCGACGTCGTCTGGCTGTTCCGCCAGCCCATCCTGATGGAGCTGGAGGACCGAGACGTGACACTGGCAACCCTCGTCGCCCACGTGACGATCCACGAATTCGCCCATCACTTCGGCTGGTCCGATGCCGATATCGCAACCATAGACCGCTGGTGGGAGTGAGCCCCTGTCCGGGACACAGCCCCGTCGAACGGTGCGATGGGCCTTAAGAGGTGCGACAGCGCGGAGCCCAGCCAGCCCGGGCCATACAGGCGGATGGCTCTGTGCAGAGGCGCAGATCACGTCTGCGGCATCAACGGCTGCAGCGCGTCCAACACGTGCTACGTTCCGCGGTGCAAACAAAGGGAGCGATCGCAGATGAAACTGACACGACGCCAAGCCATTGCAGGGACAGCCACGCTGCCCTTTGCCGCCACGCTCGCAAACACCGCGCAGGCGCAGACCCAGGCCCCCGCCACCAGCCTGCCCCGGTTCCGGGATTTCACCCTTGGCGACTTCAGGGTCACGACCCTGCTCGCCGGGTCCCGCCCGGTCGAGAACCCGCAAGGTATTTTCGGCATGAATGTCTCGGAACAGGAGTTCGCAGACGCCAGCGCCGCCAATTTCATCCCGACCGATATGGCGCAGTTCTTCTTCACCCCCACCGTCGTGAATACCGGGTCGGAATTGATCCTCTTCGACACGGGCCTGAGCGCGGGCGGCATGACCCAGGCACTGGCCGCCGCCGGCTATGCCGCCGACGACATCACCCATGTCGTGCTGACCCACATGCATGGCGACCATATCGGCGGGCTGAGCGATGACAGCGGCGCCGAGACCTTTGCCAACGCCGCTTACATCACCGGGCAGGTGGAATTCGATGCCTGGGCGGCGATGGGCAATGACGGCTTCGAGGCCAAGGTCCGCCCGCTGGCCGAGAAGATGTCCTTCCTGGGCGACGGTGACAGCGTCCGCTCGGGGATCACCGCCATGGCGGCCTTCGGCCATACGCCGGGACACATGGGCTACATGTTGGAATCGGGCGGACAGCAACTCTTGCTGATGGCCGACACCGCCAATCACTACGTCTGGTCGCTGGCCTATCCCGACTGGGAGGTCCGCTTCGATGCCGACAAGGCCGCCGCCGCCGAGACCCGCCGCCGGGTGCTGGGCATGGCCGCCGCCGATCGCATCCCGCTGATCGGCTACCACATGCCCTTCCCCGGCCTGGGCTATGTCGAGACGCGCGGCGACGGCTTCCACTACGTGCCGCACAGCTACCAGTTGATGTAAGCGGAGCGGGCGGCGCCCTTTGGCGCCGCCTTGGCATCGGGTGCCGGTTCAGGCTATGTTAGCGCCAACAGGAGGCCACCGATGCACGATATCCTCACCGTTACCCTCAACCCGGCTTTCGACCTGTCGACTTCAGTCGCGCAGATGGTCCCCGACGCCAAGATGCGCTGTGCCCCGCCCGAAACGGACCCGGGCGGAGGTGGATTGAATGTCTCGCGCGCCATTCACCAGCTGGGCGGGGCCTCGAAGGCCTTCGTCGCGCTGGGCGGGGATACCGGCACCGCGCTCGAACACCTGCTACGCAAGGCCGGGCTCGATGTCGTCAGCCACGAGGCGCCCGGCGAAACCCGCCAGAGCCTTGCCGTGACAGACCTGAGCACCAACGAACAGTTCCGCTTCATGTTGCCCGGCCCGGACTGGACCGGCGAGGACATCCAGCGTGTCCGAGACGCCATTCGCGACAACGCCCAGCGCGACGGCTATATCGTGCTGTCGGGCAGCGGACCGCACGGCGCCTCGCCCGATCTCTACGCCCGCATCTGCCGCGATGTCAGTGACACAGGGGCGCGGGTCGTTCTCGACACCTCGGGTCCGGCGCTCGCTCACCTGGCCGCCGGACAGGACACGCCGCCGTTCCTGTTGCGCATGGACAGCCACGAGGCCGAGACACTGGCGCGCCGCCCCTTGCGCAACCGCGCCGACAGTGCCGCGTTCGCGGAACGCCTGGTCAAGCAGGGGGCGGCGCAACTGGTGATCGTTGCCCGCGGCGCGGATGGGTCTGTCCTGGCCGACGGAACACGCCGGCTGCGGGTCAATGCCGCCAATATCACCGTGCGCAGCCGCGTGGGCGCCGGCGACAGCTTCGTCGGCGGCTTCGTCATGGCCCTGGCGCAGGATCACCCGGTCGAGGAAGCGTTCCGGCGCGGTTCGGCCGCCGCGTCGGCCGCCTGCATGACCGAAGGCACGCAGTTGTGCCTCCCCAAGGATTTCGAAGCGCTGCTGGAGCAGACAGAAGTCGAGACGCTCTAGGCCCAAAGCACCACAGGCGCGCCGTTCCGCCGACGCGCCTGTTGCAGTTGTCTTGGCCAAACAGATGTGGCTGTTTGTCAGTCGGCGAGTTTGGCCGACATCTGGACAAGGCGCTTGGCTTGATGCGCAACCGATCGCTCGCCGATATCGTCCAGCTCACCCGGTTGTGTCGAGAAGCCGTAGGGGTTTCCGCCGTCTTCGAACTTCACGCCGTCGGTATAACCCGGCGGGACGATGATTGCGCCCCAGTGCATGAAGGTGGTGTAGAAGCCCAGCAGCGTGGATTCGGCACCGCCGTTCGGATTCTGGCTGGAAGTTGTGGCCGTCACGGCCTTGTCGACCAGCTTGCCCTCCATCCAGAGTGGGCCGAGCGTGTCGATGAAAGCGCGCATCTGGCTGGTCACGGTGCCAAAGCGTGTGGGCGACGAAAAGAACAGCCCGTCGGCCCAGTCGACGTCATCGAGCGTGGCCACGGGGATATCGGACTGCGCGTCTGCAGCGGCTTTCCAGGCGTCCTGACCGGCGACGACATCCGCCGGCGCAGTTTCATGAACGCGGCGCAGGCGCACTTCGGCACCAGCGTCTTCTGCGGCCTTGGCGGCGGCCTTGGCGACCCCGTAGTTGGTGCCATAGGTCGAATAGTAGATGATCGCGATCCTGGGCGTGTTCATAACGTGCTCCCTGCATTGGAAATTTCAGACGAGGGTTAGATAAGGCCCCTCTCGGGCGCTGTCGCCGTCAACAGCCCCGCAGCACCTGTGCGCTGACGCACCAAAAGAGAAGACAGGGTCTTTGGGCCGCGAAATCGCGAGGTCAGCCCTCGTCGCGCCAGCGGTTCACGATGGGGTAGCGGCGATCCAGCCAGAAGGCGCGCCGCGAAAGGCGCGGCCCGGGGGCCGACTGGAAGCGCTTGTATTCACTGATGTATATCAGGTGCTCGACCTTCTTGACGTCATCGCGGTCATACCCGGCCGCCACGCAATCGCCGACGCTGGCCTCGTCATCCACGAGCATTTGCAGGATACCGTCCAGCACCGGGTAATCGGGCAGGCTGTCACTGTCCTTCTGGTCCGCGCGCAGCTCGGCCGAAGGCGGCTTGTCGATGATCGCTTCGGGCACGACCGCGCCGGCCGGCCCCATCATCCAGGGACGATGATTGGCGTTGCGCCAGCGGCACAGATCGAAAACCCGTGTCTTGTAGAGGTCCTTGATCGGATTATAGCCGCCGGCCATGTCGCCATAGATCGTGGCATACCCCACGGCCACCTCGGATTTGTTGCCCGTGGTCAGCAGCATCTCGCCGAATTTGTTGGACTGCGCCATCAACAGCAGCCCCCTTGTCCGCGACTGGATATTTTCCTCGGTCAGGTCTTGGGGCAATCCTTCGAACAAGGGCGCAAGCGTGTCGGTCACCGCGTCGCGCACGGCCCCGATGGGCACGGTGTCATAGCGCACGCCCAGCGCCTTCGCGGCCGCCTCGGCATCGACCAGCGACGCATCAGAGGTGTATTCCGACGGCAGCATGACACAGCGCACGTTCCCCGGGCCCAGCGCATCCACTGCGATCGCCGCCACGACGGCCGAATCCACCCCGCCGGACAGGCCCAGCAGGACCTTTTCGAAGCCGGTCTTGGCCGTGTAGTCGCGCAAGCCAAGCACCACGGCGTTGTAATCCTCTTCCAGGCTGTCCGGCACATGCGCCATAGGGCCGGGTTCGGCCTGCCAGCCATCCTCGGTGCGGGTGAAATCGACCTCGGCCATGACCTCTTCGAAATGTGGCAGCTGCACCACCAGCGCGCCGTGCCGGTTCAGAACGAACGACCCCCCGTCGAAGACCTGGTCGTCCTGCCCCCCCACGGTATTGAGATAGACCAGCGGCAGGTCGCATTCGGTCACCCGCGCGACCATCTGGTTCATCCGGACCTCGCGCTTGTCGCGAAAATAAGGGCTGCCGTTGGGCACGAGCAGGAGTTCGGCACCGCTCTCGGCCATGGCCTCGCAGACATCCGGGTACCAGGCATCCTCGCAGACCGGCGTGCCGATGCGCAGCGGCCCGGCATCCCACGGGCCCTGCATGTCGCCGCGCGAAAACACCCGCACCTCGTCGAAGACGTTGAAATTGGGCAGGAAGTACTTGCGCGTCGTCGCGTGGACGCGGCCGTCCTTGAGAATGAAATAGGTATTGTGCAGCTTGGTCGTCTCGGGCATCGGCCCGCCGATCCCGAGGATCGGGCCATCGGCACACTCTGCCGCGAGGGCTTCGACAGCCTCGACCGCACGGCGCACGAAGGCCGGTTTCATCACCAGGTCCTGAGGCTGGTAGCCGGTGATGAACATCTCTGGCAGCATCACCATGTCGGCCCCCGCGGCCCGCCCCCTGTCCCAGGCCGCGCGCGCCTTGGCGGCATTGCCCGCGATATCGCCCACGGTGGGGTTGAGTTGCGCCATGGTCAGGCGGAAACGGTCGGCCATTGCGGAACACCCTTGGTCAGTCCTATCGCCCATGTAGCAGATCGGCGGGCAAGGTGAAGCCGAATGCCCTGGGGCGGACAGGTTTCTCCGTTGTCTTGTTGCGTCGGGCTGATTACCCTGCGAGCCGAGAACCGTGGGGAGAGCTGCCGATCATGCCGCGCACCAAGACGCATCACATCCTTGCCGCCACCCTGGCCGTGCTGGTCGCCCTGCCCGCCTGGGCGCAGTCTGTGCAGACCAAGCAATACGACGATGGCGGCGTCTACGAGGGCCAGTTCCTCAACGGCCTTCAGCACGGCAGGGGAACCTACCGTCTGCCAAACGGTTACGAATACACCGGTGAATGGTTCGAGGGAGAGATTCGCGGCCAGGGCACGGCGCAATTCCCCAACGGCTCGGTCTACGAGGGCGAATTTGCCGCAGGCAAGCCGCATGGTTTCGGCAAGATAACCTTCGCCGACGGCGGCACCTACGAAGGCGACTGGACCGAGGGCAACATCACCGGCCGCGGCATCGCGCGCTACGCCAACGGCGTGACCTACGAGGGCGAGTTCCGCAACGCGATGCACCATGGCCAGGGGGTCATGCGCAGCCCCGAGGGCTATGTCTACGAGGGCCCTTGGGTCAACGGCGTCAAGCAGGGTATCGGCCGCATCACCTATCCCGACGGGGCAATCTACGAGGGCAACCTGGTGGATGGCACGCGCAACGGCCAAGGCAAGCTGACCATGCCCGACGGGCTGGTCTATGAAGGCACCTGGCAAGACGGCCAGATCCAGGGCGAGGGTCGCCTGATCCAGCCCAACGGCGACATCTACGAGGGCGATCTGGTGGCCGGCAAGCGCGAGGGCGAAGGCACCGTGACCTTCGCCAACGGCGACGTCTACCAGGGTGATTTCAAGGACGACATGCGCCACGGCCAGGGTGTTTTCACGGGCACCGATGGCTATCGGTATGTCGGCCAGTGGTCCGAGGGCCAGATCGAGGGCCAAGGCGAGGTGACCTATCCGGACGGGTCCACCTATGCCGGCGAATTCCAGGATGACATCGCCCATGGCACCGGCAAGATCACCTATCCCGACGGCTCCACCTACGAAGGCAGCTGGAAAAACGGCGTGATCGACGGCGAGGGGGTGGCGACCTATGCGAACGGTCTGGTCTACGAGGGGGCGTTCAAGGACGGCAAGAACCATGGGCAAGGCACCATGACCTATGCCGACGGCTATTCCTACACCGGGGAATGGGCCAACGGGCAGCGCCACGGCATGGGCAAGGCCACCTATGCCGACGGCACCGTCTACGAGGGCCAGTTCGTCGATGGCCAGCGCCACGGCACCGGTACGATCACCATGGCGGACGGCTTCGTCTACGAGGGGGAGTGGGAGAACGGCGAGATCAGCGGCCAGGGCGTGGCCACCTACGCCAATGGCGATGTCTACGAGGGCACGTTCCGCTCGGGCCGTCGTCAGGGCGAGGGCACGATGACCTACGCCACCGGCCAGGTCGCAGAGGGCGACTGGCAGGACGGCGCGCTGGTCAGCCAGGACAGCGGCAGCCCGGCCGCCGACCCGGTGGGCGAGGCGCAAGAAGCGCAATAGGTTCCAGCATTCTTGGACCGGGCCCGCTCCTGTGACACGCCTGTCGACCATCAGCTGGAATATTCACCGTGGACGCGGTGAAGACGGTGTCGTCGACCCGGGTCGCACGGCAGACGTGCTGTCGCGGGAGGTCGTTGCGCAACCGGCGGACCTGGTCATCCTTCAGGAGGCCGATGAACAGCGGCCACCGCACCGTGGAATCCTCGACCTGGCCGATGTGGAGGCACGCACCGGCCTGCGAAATGTCCACCTCGGCCATGATAGCCGGTGGGGCGAGGACAGCCATGGCTTTCTCGGGGTCGTTTTCCTCGCAGGCCATGGGATAGAGATGGAACGGATCACGCTTCTGGATTTGCCGGGTCATTGCCATCGCGGAGCGGTGATTGCGGATTTGCGCAAGGACGGAAGCCCGATGCGGGTTGTGGGCACGCACCTGTCGCTGACACAGGTTTTGCGGATCGCGCAGATGCGGACGCTGGGGCAGCATCTGTTCCGCAGGCCCGCACGGCCCACGATCCTGTGCGGCGACCTGAACGAATGGCGGCCTTGGGGGGGCGCGGCATTCTCGCGCGCCGTGCTGGGCGAAAAGTTCACCGGCCCCGCCCCCGCCACCTTTCCGGTGCGCCGCCCTGTGCTGCCGCTGGACCGGTTTCTCGGGGCCGGGGGCGCACGGGTGTTACAGGCGCAGGCGCTCGACGGTCAGGGAATCAGAGGGGCCTCGGATCACCGGCCACTGCGAGCCGAGATAGAGCTGCGGTGTCAGGGCTAGGCTAGACGCCGCCGTCGCGCGCACGGGTCCAGCGATGAAGCCAGACCGGCGCCGAAGGCGCGCCGGCACTGTCGTGCAGAACCACGCGGATGTCGGCGGTCTCCACGTCTCGGGGCCGCACAAGAAAGGTCAGGCGGGTGCCGCCACCCGGCAGCGCGAAGGCGCTTACCCCGTCGATCTCTATCGAATCGGGGCCGGTGATCTCGGGATCAAGCCCCTCCGGCGATCCGGTCAAGTCGATCACATAGCGGCGGGTGCCGGGGCGCGCGTGCTCTCGCCCGCTACGGCTCTGGATGACGGCGCGCCCGGCATCGGGTGCCGCGTCCTCCCGGGTCCAGCTGACGGAATAGGCGAAACGGTATTCGCCGCCGGCGGCCAGCGGCGCCTCTGGGCGCCAGAAGGCGACGACGTTGTCCATGAACTCGTCGTCCGTGGGGATCTCGACCAGCATCACGGCGCCGCGCCCCCAATCGCCCCCGGGGCGCACGATGGCGGAGGGGCGATCGTGGTAGCGCGCCTCGGTGTCCTCGAAATCGGCGAAGGCGCGGCGGGTCTGGAACAGGCCGAAGCTGACCGGGCCATCATCGAGAAAGGCCGAGGTTTCAAGCCGCGCCGGATTCGAGAGCGGCCGCCAGAGGTGTTCACCCGCCCCGTTCTCGATCAGCAAAAGGTCGCTGTCGTGGACCCTTGGACGGAAATCATCGCTGACCGAGGCGCGAAGCGGACCCTTGAGAAACATCGACGTCAGCGGCGCCACGCCGATATCGGCGATCTCGCGACGCGGCAGCAGCGTGACGGCAAGTTCGCATATCGTGGTCCGACCGGGGCGCAATGTCATGTCCAGGTGGCCTGCCAGCGAGGGGCTGTCGATCACCGCTTCGATGCGAACCTCAGCCCCGTCGGGCCGGTGCAGGCGCAGGTGGGTGAAGCGGGGGAACTCCTCGGGGGCGGGGCCGCCCGTGCCCAGCGCCACGGCGCGTGCCGACAGGCCGTAGACCATCGCCTGCCCGAGGGCGCGGAAATAGCTTGCGCCCTGCAGGACCAGCACCTCGTCCATCAGCCCAGGCGCGTTCAGCGGATGGCGCAGGCGCAGCCCCGAGAATCCCGCGCCGGGCGCCGTGTCGGGCACGGTGTCGAAATAGCGTGGGTCGAAATCGAATAGCCCCGGTGCAAAGGCAATTTCCTCGGGGCCGTCCCCTCGATCGATGTCAACGCGGACGGGATCGGGGAAGAACAGGCCCGGCGGAAGCAGGTCGACCGCGAACCCGGGGCCGTGGGGCAGCATGGCCGCGCGCCCCGGAATCGGCCGGATGCCGCGGTAGGCGTCATAGGTCAGCCCCGAGAAGGGCGCGGGCAACGGTCGCGACGGTTGCGAATAGGGGCGACCGGCAAGGTGCCGCGCCTTGTCCAGCAAACCATGGAGTGGTTGCGCACTGGCGTTTCGCGGCCGCAAGAGGGCCGCCGCGGTGACCCCAGACAGGAAGCTTCTCCGTCGCATCATGCGGGTGCATCCATCAGGCGCATGACCAGTGGCGCGAAGCAGAGCGGCAGGGCGACGGGGGCAAGCCATATTGCCGCCGGTCCGGCCATAACGGCGGCCGACAGCACAAGGCCCCAGCCCGCCGCAGCTTCGCCGTGGCCGGGTCGCAGCCGGGCCCCGCCCTTGCGGTTGCCGGATCTCCAACCGCAATCGCGCCCCAGGCAAACGGCGACAACGCTGCCCGCCTGCCGCAGCATCATCAACGGCGCGATGAGGCTAGAGACGGCCAGTTCGCCGATGGATGCGCGCAGCAAGACTGCGCGCCGTCGCGGCGTGCGCGCGCCATGCCACCGATCCAGCAGCGCGCAGAGCTTGGGCAGAAGCAGTATCATGGCCACGACGGCCAGCGGCAGAACCCCTGACAGTGGCACGCTGCCGAATGCGACGAGGAGAACGAGGATCAACCAGATCGGCGCGACCAGATAGCTGAGAACACCCATCGCCAGGTGCACGCGGCTGACCGGGTCCAGGCCCGGCGCGGCCAGGAGGCGCAGATGTTGAAGGTTACCTTGGCACCAACGGCGGTCACGGGCGTGGAACGCAGCGATGGTTTGGGGCGCCTGCTCAGCGCTGCCGTCCGTCGCCGGGTCCAGGACCACGGCCCAGCCAGCGCGTCGGATCCATGCAGCTTCCACGAAATCGTGGCTGAGGATCGCGCCACCCCACGGTGCATCGCCGGGAAGGTCAGGCAAGGTGCGGGCGGCACGGAAGGCGGCCACGCGGATTAGCGCATTGTGCCCCCAGAAATTGCCGCTGTCACCGCTCCAGGCCGCGAAACCGCGTCCGAAACCGCCCGACAACAGTCGAGCGGCGACACGCTGGTGGCGGCCAAAGTGCGTCCGTCCCGATCGAAGCGCGATACCGGCTTGCAGAAGGCCCAGCATCGGTCGCTGTTGCATCTGCCGGATCATGCACGCGATGCGCCGGGCCGCCATGCGACTGTCGGCATCTAGGACCAGCATGTGATCGAAGTGCGCGCCGTGGGTGTCCACCCATGCGCCGATGTTGCCCGGTTTACGCCCTGTGTTCCGGGCCCGGCGCCGGTAGCTCAGAAGACCGGCGTCCCGCAGGGGAAGCAGTGCCGCCTCTTCGCGCGCAATATGGTCGGCGCCCGTGGTATCGGACAGCACGAAGATCTGACACCCCTCACCAAGCCCCGCCCGATGGAGCGCAGGGTGCAAGGCCTGGAGGTGGCGTGCGATGGGCCGTGGATCTTCCTTGCACAGGGTCACAAGGATTGCTGTTCGGGTGGACGGGCGCCAGTGCGCGGCCACATCCGCCCGCTGCGCCGGGCGCAAAAGCAGGCCAAGAAGCGCCGTTGCAGCACCGCCGGAAATCCAGACCGCGGTGACGGCGACAAGCGGCAAGGCGATGCGGGCGGAAGATGTCCAGGTCGTCACGCTGGTCGCGAATGCCGACACGACCGCCACTGTCAGGCCAAGCGTCAACAGAACCGCCATGGTCCGCGGTGCATGCCACGCGGCCGTTGCGGCACCGGCGCCTGAGCGGGGTTCTGCAAGCGACATGGCAGCTGGAAAGCCTTCTGTTCGTCAGAGCCGGAAATGACTCACGCTCTGCGAAAGCTAGACCAAGCATGGGGTCGAGCAAGCGGTGTTACCCCCCGCGTCCCGAAAATGGGGGCCACATGCGTGAAAAGACGCCGTCGCGGCGGATGATGCCATGATAAGCGGCCGCAGCGACATGGGATGCGATAACCCCGGCGAAAAGGATCGCCGCGAAGTAATGAACCGTCTTTGCAACCTCGGCCAGCGCGTCCGACCGCGGAACCAGGGACGGAACACCCAGCAAGTCAAGCGTTTCGATGGGAAAGCCCCCGGCCTTGACGCGGATGTAGCCCGCAATCGGCATGATGAAAAGGAGCGCGTATAGTGAGGCATGGGACAGGCCCGCGATCCGACGCTGCCAGCCGGGCAACTCCGCGGGAAGCGCTGCCGGCGGGTGCCCCCATCGATAGACCGCGCGCGCGATCACAAGCATCAGGAGAAGCACACCGACATTCTTGTGGAATACAAACAAGGTATTCTGCAGAGATCGGTCGAGGCCCTGTTGCACCATCACGACGCCAGCGGGAAGCATGGCCAAAACAAGGATTGCCATGATCCAATGAAACAAGCGCGCCGGAAGGCGATACCGGAGGGTGGAAGGTGTCACTGCATTACCCCATTTACCGTCATCTTACGCCTCGTTCAGCTTGCTTCAAGGGGCGATCGTCTGGCTTGACTGTCTGCGGGGCCGCGCCATATTTCCTTGGTGTCTTACGCAAGATCCCCTGATGCAAACCGTCTGCCCGTCAGCACGCGGTCACGCACGATCGCGCCGCTGGGTGAGTTCGCAGCGGCCGCAGGGGGTCTGGGGCTGGCCATCTTCGTCCTTTTGGCCCTGACGCCCGGCCTGGGACTTGGCCCGAAGGCGGCGGCCTGTCTGTTTTTCACAGGGACGGCAGCGCTGGCGGCGCGCGCGCTACAACGGGATTACCCCTACGACCACCTCGGCCTTTGCAACGTGGTCACGCTGGCACGTCTGGCGCTTACCATGGCGTTGGTGGCCCCGCTGGCGTCGGGTGGCGGCACATCCTGGTTTGTTTTCGTCGTCGCGACGGTTGCGCTGACGTTAGACGGGGTCGACGGCTGGTTCGCCCGTCGGCAGGGCTACGCCTCGGAATTCGGCGCGCGCTTCGACATGGAAGTCGACTCCCTCCTGGCATTCATCCTTGCCCTGAACGCCGCCCTGGCAGGTGGTGCGGGCACCGCCGCGATCGTGCTGGGCCTGCCAAGATACATCTTTGTCGCAGCGGCTTGGGCGGCCCCGTGGATGCGCCGGAACGTGCCAGAACGGTTCAGCCGCAAGGTCGTCTGCGTGGCCCAACTGGGCGCGCTGATCGCGCTGCAGGCACCCATTCTGCCCGGTGGCATCGCTCAGGCCCTCGTGCCTGCCGTGGCCGCTCTGCTGGTGTGGTCATTCGCACGTGACGTGGCATGGCTGTGGCGACGCCGTGCATGACCCGAGAGCTGCGAAAACGCGCGCTGCGATTGGCCGTCGCGGCACTGATTTTTCACCTGCTTCTGATCCAGCCCAACCATCCCGCGGCAATGACCCGGGAAGCGCTCTGGGTCTTGCCGCTGGAGCTTCCGGTGATCCTGCTGGGCTTGATCGCGATGCCCTTGGCAAATTGGAGCACCGTGGTGCGCGGGTTCCTGGTGGCGGTTTTGATGACGCTCGCGCTGCTCAAAACGGCGGACTTCTTGATGTTCACGGCGCTTGGACGCGGCTTCAACCCGGTTGCTGACATGTCGCTTGTCGAGGCAGGACTGCGCCTTGCCACCGGAGCCATCGGCCACGCCCTGACCCTGATCGTCATGCTTATCGCCCTGGTGGCCGGCGCTGGCACGGGCTGGGCCGTGTGGTGGGCCAGTGGGGTTTGGGCCCGGATCGCAGCACCACCTGCCCTTGCGTGGACATCGGCGGCTGCATCCATGCTTTTTGCCGGCGTCGCGACCGTCCAGGTCGGCCATGCCATGGGGCGCTGGACTCTTCCGCTTGACCCGCCCGGTGCTGCATTCACCGCCCGGGTCGGCGTCGAGCGCATCGAGACGGTGCGCACGACACTGGCCAACTTGCGGACCTTCAAGGAGGCGGCGGGCAACGACCCCTACGCGGCGCGTGCGGGCCTTTTGGAAGGGATTGATCGGGATGTGCTGATTGTCTTTGTCGAAAGTTATGGCCGTGCAAGCCTGGACACACCGCTCTACGCCGAGACCCACCGCGCCACGCTGAGTGCGGCCGAAGAGAGGCTGGGGAAATTGGGTTTGTCCATCCGCTCGGGGTTTCTGAGTGCGCCCACGCGTGGCGGGCAAAGCTGGCTCAGCCATGCGACCTTTTCCAACGGACTTTGGGTCACCGACCAGATGAGCTACGGCGCCGTCCTTTCCAGTGGGCGTCGCACACTGTTCCACCTTGCCTCCGACGCGGGGTTCCATACCGCCGCGGTCATGCCACAAATAACGCTCGACTGGCCGGAATCCTCCTTGATGGGCTTCGAAACCGTGTTGGCCGCCGATGACCTCGGCTACGCCGGGCTACCGTTCAATTGGGTCACGATGCCCGATCAGTTCACTTTCGCCGCACTGGACCGGTTGCTGCGGGAGGCCGGGGACGACAGGCCGCTGTTCGCGCAACTCGCGCTTGGGTCGTCGCACGCCCCATGGGTTCCGGTGCCCGACCTCGTTGCATGGGATGAAATCGGCGATGGCCGCATCTTCAACGCCATGGCCACATCGGGCGAAACGCCCGAGGCGGTTTGGCGCGACCGGGATCGCGTGCGCGACCAGTACCGCCGCGCCGTCGACTATGCGTTGCGGGTCGTGTTCGACTATGCCGCGCTGCACGCCCCCGATCCGCCACTTATTTTCGTGGTGGGCGACCACCAGGCGGCGGACTTCGTCGCGCTGGACGGACGTCCTGACGTGCCGGTTCATGTCATTGGTCCAAAAGCCCTGGTCAGCCCGGTCGAGGGATGGGGTTGGACCGAGGGCCTGCTTCCCGAAGACCAGTCAGAGGTCTTGTCGATGGCGCGCATGCGCGATCTGATCCTGGACGCGTATTCTCGCCCACCCGGTACGGGCGCGGACAGTTGAGACCGCCCGGCCCCAGAATCCCCGGCTGGATCATCAGGATCGCACAAGTCGTCGTCGCCCTGGGCCTGCTCGCGATGATCTGGCGCGCAGCGGATGGGCCGGAGGCGGCGCGCAGCCTTGCCGCGTCTGACTGGCGGTGGCTCGCGCTGGCGCTCGTGCTTCTGAGTGTCCAGACCGTGCTGTCGGCGCTGCGCTGGCAACTGACAGCCCGGCAGTTGGGCATCGCGCTGCCGACCGGGCAAGCCCTGCGAGAATACTATCTCTCGCAGGTCGTGAACCAGTCGCTGCCGGGCGGAATGGCGGGTGACGCGGGCCGTGCCGTGCGCTCACGGGGGCAAGCGGGCCTTTTGGCGGCGGGACAGGCGGTCTTGTTCGAGCGGCTGGCCGGGCAGATCGGCCTTTTCGCCACGCTCGGCGTGGCCTTCATGGCGACCCTTGCGTTTCCCGGCGGTTTGGAGTGGCCGCGGTGGCTGCTCGGGCCTGTCGCACTACTGCTGGCAATCGGCTTGAGCCTGCCCGTTCTGGCGCTCGGAGCGCGCGCGCTTCCGGGCGCCGCAGGGCGCACCGCCCGCCACCTCGGGAGGGCCTTCCTCAGGGCACTGGCAGCCCGCAACGTCTGGCCCAGACAGGTCGTTTTCAGCCTCGGCACCACGGTCTGCAACCTGGCAGCATTCACATGCGCCGCGCGGGCGGTTGGCGCGGAGCTCAGCCCGGGCGCTGTCACAGCACTTGTCCCGCTGGTCCTCCTCACGATGGTCATACCGATCTCCATTTCGGGCTGGGGCCTGAGAGAGGGTGCAGCGGTGACGCTTTTGCCCGTCGCCGGCGTGGCGGCCAGCGACGGACTGGCGGCAAGCGTGGCCTTCGGGCTGGTCTTCGTCGCGGCGGTTATGCCCGGAATCGTCATGTTGTGGCTGAAACCGCGGGCAAAGCCCTCAGGAAATGGGCCCTTGACCATGCCGTGAGCCGTGCGGAACGATCCAACCCAAGCCGTTGCCTTGTTTCTTACCGGTTCACCTCTACCCTCTGTCCGAGAACTGCAAGGAACAGAAAATGAGAATGACCCTGAACCGCCGCACCTTTCTTGGAACCGGCGCCGCGACACTTGGCGCGGGCGCGCTGACCCTTGCCGCCGTGCCTCGCGCGTCGGCGCAAGCCACCGCCAGCCTGCAACTTTCCTGGCTGCATTCCGCTCAATTCGCGGGGAGTTATATCGCGCTGGACCGTGGCTGGTGGTCGGATGCCGGGCTTGACGTATCTTTGCTGCCCGGTGGGCCAAACGCGCCGGTCGAGCCGCCCGTGGTGTCCGGAACGGCACTTGTCGGCATTTCCGCGGCCGATTACACCGCAGCGGCCGTCGAACAAGGCGCGCCGTTCAAGATCCTCGGGGTGGCGATGCAGAAGAACCCGTTCGTGATCGCGTCGCTGCCAGCCAACCCGGTAAACGAGCCCGCAGATCTGGTGGGCAAGCGGATTGGCATGGCGCTGGCCAACACGCCGGTCCTGCAGGCCCTCTGCACGCTGAACGACGTCGATATCGACGAGATCGAGATCGTCCCGACCCAGTATTCCGCCCAGCCCCTGCTGGCCGGCGAGGTTGACTGCCTGCTCTGCTGGGAAACGGACCTGCCAGTCGCGATGGCGATGCAGGGCGTCGACAGCCTGACCATGTTGATGGCCGACCATGGCTATGCCGTGCATTCCCAGACCTACATCGCGACCGATGACAGCCTTGCCAATCGCCGCGAGGAGCTGGTCGCACTGATGTCGGGCGAGGTGCGCGGATGGGAGGCCTATCGCGAAGACACGGATGCCGCCGCCGCATTGACAGTGGGAATGTTCCCGGATGCGGGCCTCGATCCGGAAACGCAGAAACTACAGGCCGCGCGGCAGGTGCCGCTGATGTTTTCCGATCTGACGGACGCCAATGGCTTCGGCTGGTGGACGGATGACACCGTCGCCGCCAATATCGAGACGCTCGCTCTTCTTGGGCGGACCGTTACGCCGGACCTGTGGGATCGCTCCATTCTCGAAGAGGTCCATGGCACGTGACGTGACCCCCCCTCCGGAAGTCGTGTGCGCTTCCCTTGCCAAGACCTTCGCCGGTCGCACCGAGGCGGTCCATCCGATCGACCTGACCTTCACGGCAGGCCGGACCACCGCTTTGGTGGGGCCATCTGGATGCGGGAAATCGACCCTTCTGCGGATGGTGGCGGGGCTTGAGAGCCCGAGTGCCGGCACGGTCGAGATCGGCGGGGCACCGCCCGCGGCGACACTCCGGCGCGCTGGCCTGTCGGTGGCGTTTCAGGACCCGTCCCTCCTCCCGTGGCGAAGTGTGCGCGGAAACATGGAGCTTGCGCTGACCCTCGCGCGGCGGCGCGTGGAGTCATCGGAAATCGACCAGTTGATCGCCCTGGTCGGCCTGGAAGGGTTTGGCGACACGCGCCCCGCCGAACTGTCGGGCGGCATGCGCCAGCGCGCTGCCATCGCGCGGGCACTTGCAACGCGTCCGGGCCTTCTGCTTCTTGATGAGCCGTTCGGAGCGGTCGACGAACTGACCCGGAGGCAGCTGGCGCAGGATCTGCCCCGGATCTGGGAAGCGCGTGGCACGACGACGATCCTTGTTACCCATTCCGTCAGCGAGGCGGTGCTTTTGTCAGACCGGGTCATCGTCTTGTCGCCGCGCCCTGCCGCGATCGTGGACGATATCGAGATTGATCTGCCGCGCCCGCGCGCCAAGGATGCGGGCCGGGGCGACCGGGCCATCGCCTTGACCGACCGCGTCTTCGCGGCGCTCGCCCAGGGAATGGCGACCGCCAACCCGCCGCTGGCCGCCCAATGAACCCCATGGGTGTCGGTGCCGAACCGCTGGTGGCCTCGCGGCGGCGCGGGCGCGTCGCATTCGGCCCGGTGCTCGGCGCGCTCCTGCTGCTTGTCGGCTGGGAGGCGGCAGGCCGCGGTCTGACCGATGCCTTCGTGCTGGCCGCGCCCAGCGAAGTGGCGCGTTATCTCATGCGCGACTGGCAACTGATGACGCGCGCGCTTGGTGTCACGCTCGGCAACGCGGCGGCCGGGTTCGCGATAGGCAACCTTGCCGCTGTGATGCTTGCCGGGCTTGCGCTGATCTGGCCGCGAAGCGAGCGCGTGATCACCGGGCTCGCGCTGCTGGTTTTCTGTCTGCCCCTGGTCGCGACGGGGCCGATCCTGCGCGTCTTCTTCGGACCGGGGCCGGGCCCACAGATCACGCTGGCCGCGCTCGCGGTCTACTACACCACTCTCGTTCCGCTCCTTGTGGGCCTGCGCGCCGCGCCTGCCAGCTGGTTCGACCTCGTGCGCAGTTATGGGCGCGGTCGGCTGTCCGCACTGATCCATGTGCGGGCCATGGCGGCACTGCCCTACCTGTTCGCCGGGCTGCAGATCGCGGCGCCGGCAGCGTTCCTCGGCGCGATGGTGGGCGAGTTCACGGGCGCCGAGCGCGGAATGGGCGTGCTGACGATCCGGGCAATCCGGGCACTCGACGTGGAAATGACCTGGGGGCTTGCGAGCGTGGCGACAATGGTGGCGATCCTGGCCTACCTTGCGATCGGTGCGCTTGCCCGCCGGGTGTTGCTGGAGCAACCGCCACTGATTCTTGCCGCGTCTGCGCCGCCGGGCACGCGTCGTCCGGAGGGCTGGGTCGATACGGGCGTCCTGCTTGTTCTGGCGGTCGGCGGCTGGGCGGGGGCGATATGGGTGTTCGATCTGAACCCCTTTTTCGCCAAGGGTCCGGGCGATGTGGTCAACGCGCTCCTGCTGGCCCCCGATGCGGCGGAGACCCGGCGCACGATCGGCGAAGCGCTGACCGAGAGTGTTGTTTATCTCATCCCGGGCTACCTCGCGGGGCTCTTGGCGGGCGCGACGCTTGCGGCGCTGTTGGTTCTCGTTCCCGTGGTTGCCAGTACTGCCATGCCGCTGGCGATTGCGCTCCGGTCCGTTCCCATAGTAACCACCGCGCCCCTGGTGGTGCTGTTGATCGGGCGCGGGGCCGTGGGGACCATCGTCCTTGTCGCCGTCATGGTCTTTTTCCCCACCTTCGTGGCCTGCCTGCACGGCCTGAGACAGGCGCCGGGCCAGGTGATGTCCGTCTTCGACAGTTATGCCGCAGGGCCATGGGCACGACTGGTCCGCGTGCGCATCCCCGCGATGCTGCCGGCCTTTTTCGCAGCCGCTCGCATGGCAGTCCCGGCCTCGGTCCTTGCCGTGACGGTCGTCGAGTGGCTGGCCACCGGATCGGGCATTGGCAGCCTGATGGCGCTGTCGGCCTCGCTTTCAGACTATGACGTTCTGTGGTCGTCAGTCGTGCTGGTCTCGGCACTTTCCGCGCTCGGCTACGTGTTGGTGGGGGCGGCGGAACGGCGGGTGCTGGCCGTCTACGCGCCGGAGCAACTGGCATGAACCTGCGACGCGCGGCATTTGCGATCCCGGGCGACATCACGACGCCGACCGGGGGCTACTTCTACGAACGCCGTCTGCTCGAAGGGCTGCGCGGCCAAGGCCGCGACGTGCGTCACCTGCGGCTGGGAGCTTCGTTTCCCGACCCGAACGCGACGGACATGGCAGATGCCATCGCACAGCTCGAAAGTCTGGACCCGGACAGCGCCGTGATCCTCGACGGGTTCGTTTCGGCGACACTGGACACGGATGCGCTGGCACGGCTGCATGTGCCAAGTGTGGCCATGGTTCATCACCCGCTGGCGCTGGAAGTCGGGCTTGACCCGGATCGTCGCGAACACCTGTTTCAGATCGAACGCGCGAACCTCGCCCATATCGACCATGTCCTGGTGCCGAGCCCGGCCACGGCAGCAATGCTGACAGGGTCCTTTGGCGTCGCGGCGGAGCGGATCACCATCGCGCGGCCCGGGACTGACCGGCCGACCCGGGCGCCTGCACCGGTCAGGCCACCGCTGATCCTCTGCGTGGGCATCCAGCATCCGCGCAAGGGACATGATATCCTTTTGCGGGCGCTGGCGCGTCTGACGGACCTGGACTGGACCGCCGTGATCGTGGGCCAGTCCTACGACGCGGAGTTCGCCCGGAAACTAGCGAACCTGCGTGAGGAGTTGGGCCTGGGCGCCCGGGTGACGCTGGCCGGCTATGTATCCGATACCGACTTGGCCGACCTTTATGCGACGGCGTCGCTCTTCGCTCTCGCCACGCGCTACGAGGGCTACGGCCTGGTCTTCGACGAGGCGCTCGCTTATGGCCTGCCGATCGTCAGCTGTCGCACCGGCGCCGTCCCGGAGACGGTTCCGGCTGCGGCCGGCCGTCTCGTCGCCACGGATGATCCGGGGGCCTTCGCCGATGCCTTGGCCGACCTGCTGACGGACGAAGGGGCATATGGCAGGTGCGCGGCCGCGGCCTTGGCTGCCGGAGAAAGCCTGCCAACTTGGCGCGACACGGCCGACACGGCCGGACTTGTGTTGGACGGCTTGTAGCACGGCAGAGGCGCTCAGGGCGTGCAACAGGTCCGTCTGGAAGTGATGGCCGGGATGGTGCCAGGCGCCAAACGCCCACGTCGAGAATGCCCTTCATGCGTGCCAACCCTGGGGCCTTTGCGAGGGTCGGCGCTGGTACACCACGCCTCGGGACACTGCCACCACGCCGAGCAGGGATGAACGAGGCATCCTGATCCTAGGGTTGCTCCATGGAATCTTCCCATTCCGCGAGAAAGGCTCGCCGATTGAGAGGGTCGAGGTAGACCATGAGCGCCGGCCCAAGGCGGATCGGGCCAAAGCTGGATGCTCGCCCCATTTCCGCTGCAATCAGCGGTGGCAAATGCCAATTTCCCGGCTTTTCTCGCAGGCCGAGATCGGCCAGCATATCGATCATCGCACCAGCTGCTTCCGGCTGTTGCGCGGCTTTCGGAACGATTGCAGTCCGCAGGATGACGTTGGAAAAATCCTGCATGCGCAGAATCTTGACACGACCGCCGCTATATCGCGCTATGCGTTCCGCCGCATAGGAGCCGAGGACGTTATAGGCCAGCGCCAGTCGGCCCGCGCGAACATCGTCGATCATCTCCCCCGAGCAGCAGTAGAGTTGTGGATCGAGGCGCCCCATGACCTCGGTGAGCCGCCAGTAGGCATCAGTGGCACGGGACTCCTGCGTGGCATAGAGATAGCCAAGCCCGCTCTCGCGAACGTCGTAGGTCCCGACTGCGCCACCGAACACATCGGGATTCTCCCGAAGCAGATTGATCAATTCCTGCCGAGTCGAGGGAATCTCGAGTCCGTCAAGCCGGTCGGTCGACAAGACGACCACGGCCGGTTCGGCGGTAAAGCCGAATATCAGGTCTCGCCAACGTGCCCATGCCGGAAGGGCCGCCGTTGCATCCGAACGATAGCTTTGGGCAAAACCGTCATTCGCGAGACGGAATTGAAGGTCCATCGCCGACGACAGCGCAAGGTCGAATGCCGCACCCTGCCTGATGGCGCGATACAGTTCTGCGGAGGACACGACAGTGTAGTCGACCGACAACTCCGGTCGCCTCTCTTGAAACGCGAGAATATAGGGTTCGAAAACCTCGAGGTCGGCAGTGGACAGAATGCGCAGCACCTGATCGCCGGACCCCTCGTAGGACCTCTGGTTTTCAATGACCATGGCATTGGACAGCGATGCCCAGACCATCATCACAAAGGCAAGACAAGCGTAACGCATGCGCCGTTTCCTCCATCTCTGGTTTTCAGGTCCACCTGCCCACCATGCGCCGACACCACGTCTTCAACGATGGTCAGGCCAAGGCCTGAACCGACAATCCCCTGAGTATTGTTGCCCCTGCGGAACCGTTCGGTCAGGGCCCGCGCGGGGCCATCTCCAAGGCCGGGGCCCTGATCGGTGATGCTGATGCGCGCATCTTCGGCCGTCTTGGTGAGGCGAATTTTCACCTCGGTGTCTTCGGGCGAATACTTGATCGCGTTGTCCAGAACATTGCGAAGCGCATTCTCCAGGAGAACCGGATCGCCCGTGACCTGGACTGGTTCCGTCTCGAGACTCAGCGATATGTCCTTCATCGCCGCCGAGGCGTCCAGGGCGGCCGCGGTTTGCTTCGCGAGGTCGGCCAGGTTGATCGGCAACCGGGCAAGATCATCCGTGCGGTAGGCGACGGCAGCGTGATCGAGGAGCTGACCAGCCGAACGCGAACTTTCATCAACGGCGCGGATCATGGCCCGCAGCCTCTGTTGCTGGGTTTCATCCCCGACCGAGCGCAGGGCGATGTCGGCCTGGGTCCGGACAGTGGCAAGCGGCGTTCTTACGCGATGCGCTGCCTCTGCAATGAAATCCTCGGACCTGCGGATTGATTGGCCCAGGCGCTCCATCAAACTGTTCAACGACGCCATGAGCGGGACCAGTTCCTCCGGCGTATCGCGCTCGACAGGGCGCAGGTCAGATGGCCCGCGCCGCGACACTGCCGCCGCGATCTCATTGAGCGGTTTGAGTGATTTCCGGGCGGCAATGGCCGACAGAACCGCCGCGAGCATGAAAAAAGCGACAGAGAAGATCGCGGCCAATCGCGACAGCCCGGCTGAGATCTGCGCGACTCCGTTGCGGGTCTGGGCAACCGTGACGGTTACCGGAACCGGTTCGGCGCCGGCCAGAACGACCCTTGAGACGGTTGCCATCCGGATCGTCTCTTCGCCGAAGGACCCGGTATCGAAAACGACCTGCCCCATCGCCGGCGGCGCAGATATGGCGGGCAAGTCAGCATAACCCGTCAAGAGACCCGCATCGGCTGTCACCCTGTAGAAGACCTTGTCCTCTCCGATGGAGCCAAGCATGGAAAAGGCGGAATACGGCAGTTCGAGCCGGACTTCGCCCTGTTCCGAACGCAGGGTTTCGGCGATTGCCGTCGCAGAGGCTGCAAGCACGTTGTCCTGTGTGCGCTCCGCGGCTTCGCCGGCCAGTTCAGACACCATCCACCAACTGAGCACGGACAAGAGTGCCGCGACCCCGGCCAGGAGATAGGTCAACCGGCGTCCGATGGATCCGGTAACGATCACGTTTCCGCTGGCTCCATCCGGTAGCCCAATCCGCGGACGGTTTCGATCCGCAGGCCCATGTCCTGAATCCGGCGGCGCAAACGACCAACGTAAACCTCGATCGCATTCTCGGTGACATCCACATCGTGCGAAAACAGCCGGTCCATCAACTGGCCTTTCGAAAGGATCTGCCCGGGAAAGCGGGCGAATACCTCGAGCAGTCGGATTTCACGGTTTCGCAAGTCAAGCGTCCGGCCCGCATGGTGCAGAGTGCCTGCCAATGGGTCAAAAATTGCGGCCCCAAGCGCAATCTCGTTGCGTGCCACGCCCCCGCGCCGCCGCAAGACCGCCCGACAGCGCGCTTCCAGCTCCGAGAAGTCGAAGGGTTTCGTGACGTAATCATCCGCGCCCCCGTCAAGGGCACCGACGCGGTCGGACACACGGGATCGCGCGGTCAGGACAATGACGGGGGTTTGCAACTCTGCACGGCGTTTGACGAGAAATTCCCGGCCATCCCCGTCGGGCAGCATGACGTCGAGCAGTATCAGGTCATAGCGTGCCACAGCGAGGCAATCGTCCGCGTCGGCCAGGCTGCCCGCGTGGTCCACGGCGTGACCATCAAGCGCCAACCTGTTTGAGATTGCCTCGGCCAGGTCGAGATTGTCCTCGACCAGAAGATATCTCACCTGCTGTCCTCCCGATCGGCGCCGTGTCAGGCTTTTGTCAGCTTTCTATGATCAGACTTGACCATGGGCGGTGGAGGACTGCCTGTCAAATGGGAGGAAACAGCATGAGAATGACAATGACTCGCCGAGTCGTGATGGCTGCGGCCGCGGCCACGCTGGCCTTTTCGGGGTCGGCGCAAGCCGAGGGACACCAGGTCCTTGACGACCTGCACTTCATCATTCCCGGCGGCGCAGGTGGCGGCTGGGACGGCACCGCGCGCGGCACCGGCGAGGCACTTACCAAGTCCGGGCTTGTAGGCTCGGCCAGCTACGAGAACATGTCCGGTGGCGGCGGCGGAAAGGCGATCGGTTACATGATCGAGAACGCCGACAGCCTCGACAACACGCTGATGGTGAACTCGACCCCGATCGTGATCCGGTCGCTGACCGGCGTGTTCCCGCAGAGCTTCCGCGACCTGACATTGGTGGCGGGCACGATCGGCGACTACGCTGCGCTCGTCGTTCCGGCGGACAGCGACATCGAGGGCATGGACGGTCTGCTGGCCGCCTACAGTGAACAAGGTCCGGATTTTGCGGTTGGCGGCGGGTCCGTGCCCGGCGGCATGGACCACCTGGTCGCTGCGATGGTGATGCAGGCGGCTGGCGAAGACCCGACCGCGCTGAACTACATCCCCTATGACGCGGGCGGCAAGGCCATGGCCGGCATGCTTTCGGGCGAGATCGATGCCCTCTCGACCGGCTTCTCCGAGGCGATTGCCCTTGCAGAACAAGGGGAAGTGCGCATCCTGGGCGTGACGGCCGAAGAGCGGGTGCCGGCCTACGACACGGCACCGACCTTCATGGAGCAGGGGATCGACACCTCCTTCGTCAATTGGCGCGGGTTCTTCGCGGCCCCCGGCGCTTCGGACGAAAAGGTTGCCCAGTACATCTCGGCTCTTGAGGCGATGTACGAAACCGACGCCTGGGAAGAAGTGCGCGCCCGCAACGGTTGGGTCAACATCTTCAATCCCGGTGATGATTTCCGCAGTTTCCTTGTGGATCAGGAAAAGGTGATCGGGGACCTGATGACGGAACTGGGCTTCCTCTGAAGCCACCCATCTTTCCCGGCGCCGCGCGCGGCGGCGGGCAAGACAAGCGACACCGCCCGACAGTGGGCGGTGTCGCACGGCACAGATCATTCCCGGGAGGACATGACCATGGCGCTGGATCGCTGGATTGCGCTCATCTTCATCGTATTCTGCTGCAGCTACGGCTACCTGGCCTTTTTCACCATGGATCAGGACGTGCCGCCATTCATGCAGAGCAACCCGGTCTGGCCCTCGACCTTTCCGAAGATGCTGGCGGTGCTCGGGATTCTGGTGGGGCTCGTCGTCCTGCTGGGGTTGGAAAAACCCGGTGACGACAAGGAGCCCTCTGCCACGGAAATCAACTATCGCCGCCTTCACGAATACAAGCTGGGTCAGGCGCTGGCCTTGCTGGGCTTGATGGTGGCCTATGCGCTGCTCCTTCGGCCCGCCGGTTTTCTCATGGCGACCACGCTTTTTCTTGTCGCGGGCAGCACGGTCCTGGGTGAGCGCAAGTTCCACGTGATGATCCCGGTCGCGCTGATCGCCGCGGGCTTCGTGTGGTACCTAGTCCAGCAGGTGCTGGGCATCTTCCTGCGGCCCTTTCCATTCTTTCTGGGGAATTGAGCCATGCTTGAAGGTATCATGATCGGCCTGGAGGCCGCGTTCTCGATCCAGAACCTGCTGCTTGTGGTCGCTGGCTGCCTCATCGGCACTTTCATCGGCATGTTGCCGGGGCTGGGGCCGATGTCGATCATCGCGATCATGATCCCGGTTGCGATCACGCTGGGCGACCCGGCGGCAGCCCTGATCCTGCTGGCGGGGGTCTATTACGGGGCCGTTTTCGGTGGCTCGACCTCTTCCATACTGCTGAACGCGCCGGGCATCGCCGGCACGGTCGCCACCAGTTTCGACGGTTACCCGATGGCGCGGAAGGGTCAGGCCGGCAAGGCTTTGACCATCGCCGCAGTGTCAAGTTTCGCGGGTGGCATGATCGGCGTGATCCTCATGATGATATTCGCCCCGGCGCTGAGTTCGGTCGCCCTGCTGTTTCACTCGGCAGAATATTTCGCGCTGATGGTCGTCGGGCTTTCGGCGATCGCCGCCTTCGCCGGTACGGGACAGGTCAGCAAGGCGTTGATGATGACGATACTTGGACTGATTCTGGCCACGGTGGGCGAAGGCGCCCTGTTCAACATGCCGCGCTTCACGCTGGGGCTGATGGACCTGCAGTCGGGCATTTCCTTCATCACGCTGGCCATGGCCATGTTCGCCCTGCCCGAGGCGCTGTTCCTGGTCCTGAACCCGGCGCGTGGCTCTACCGACGACGGGGGTTCCCAGAAGATCACGGGGTTGCGCTTTTCGCGGAGTGAGGGCCGGGCCATGGTTCCCGTGATCGGACGTCAGTCCATCCAGGGGTTCTTCATCGGCGTACTGCCGGGTGCAGGGGCGACGCTGGCCTCATTTCTGGGCTACGCGGTCGAGCGCAACATCGCCAAGGGCGAGGATCAGGCAGAATTCGGTCACGGGTCGGTCAAGGGGCTGGCCGCGCCCGAGACAGCCAACAACGCGGCCTGCACGGGGTCCTTCGTGCCGCTGCTGACGCTGGGAATCCCGGGGTCTGGGACCACTGCAATCCTGCTGGGCGCGCTGATCGCGCTAAACGTGACACCCGGCCCGCGGCTCATGACCGACACGCCGGAGATCTTCTGGGCGGTCATCATCTCCATGTTCATCGGGAACGTCGTGCTGCTGATCCTCAACCTGCCCCTGATCCCCTACATCGCCAAGATCCTCTCCATCCCGCGCAATTACCTGATCCCGTTCATCCTGTTCTTCACCCTCATGGGGGCCTACATCGGCCAGAACAACGCGACAGAACTGCTGATGCTGGTCGGTCTGGGTGTGATGGCGTCGATCTTCCGCTTTGCGGATTACCCGCTGGCGCCGCTCTTGATCGGCTTCATTCTGGGCAGGATGCTTGAAGACAACTTCGCCCGGTCGATGCAGCTCTACCGTGGCGCCGACTTCATACTTGAACGTCCGATGACGCTGGGTCTTCTGGTGCTGGCGCTGCTACTGATCCTTCTGCCAAGCTACCGCGCCCGGCGCGCACGCAAGCGGGCCGAAGGTGTCGCCGATGGCGACTGAACACCGCTCCGCCCCCCTCTCGGGGGTTCGGGTGCTCGACCTGACCAATGTCCTGGCCGGGCCCTTCGCCTGCCATCAACTGGCGTATCTCGGGGCCGAGGTCATAAAGGTCGAGTCCGTCGGACAAGGCGACCTGGCCCGTAATCTCGGCGCGGACCCCGCGCTTTCCGCAAAGGGCATGGGCATCAGCTTCCTGGCACAGAATGCCGGCAAGGCCTCTCTTACGCTCAACCTGAAGACACGGCGGGGCAAGGAGGCGCTCGAGCGGCTGGTCAAGACCGCGGACGTGCTTGTCGAGAACTTCCGGCCAGGCGTCATGGACCGGTTGGGTCTGGGATACGAAACGCTCCAGGCCATCCGTCCGGAACTCATTTACTGTGCGATCTCGGGTTTCGGCCAGACCGGGCCATGGGCGGACAGGCCAGCCTATGACCAGATCGTGCAGGGCGTGGCCGGGGTGATGTCGATCACCGGTGATGATCAAAGTGCCCCGCTGCGCGTCGGCTATCCTCTTGCGGACACGGTCGGTGGCCTGACTGCCGCGATGACGATCAACGCGGCCCTCAACGCCGATCCGCGCGGCACCTTCATTGATGTCTCAATGCTGGAGTCGGTGCTCGCGACGATGGGATGGGTGCTGTCGAACTACCTTGTGGGGGATGTGGACCCGCACCCGCACGGCAACGAGAACCCCACCTCCGCACCGTCCGGCGCATTCCAATGCGCCGATGGGCTGGTCAACATCGCCGCCAACAAGGACGCGCAATGGGTGCTTCTGGCGCGGCATCTGGGCCGCGATGACCTGCTGGATGCCGCCGCTTTCGCCACCCGCGAGGACCGCAAGGCCAACCGGCTACGCCTGAAGGCGGAACTCGAGACCGTCCTGACCACGCGGTCGGCACGCGACTGGGCGCGCGAACTCAATGAGATCGGCGTGCCCTCCGGACCGGTCCTGTCGGTGCCCGAGATACTGGCCCATCCCCAGATCACAGGCCGGGATTTCGTGGTCCGCTTCGACGCGGTCGCCGGCCTGGACAGGGCCGTCGACCTCGCCTCGGTCGGGGCGCTGCTGGACGGTGTGCGTCCGACCGTCGGCACACCGCCCCCGGTCCTGAGCCAGGACAGCAACAGGCTCTTGACGGAATTGGGCTACTCAATCGACGAAATCAGACAGATGAAAGCCGAGGGGGCCACGTGACATCATCACGCGACGTCAGCGACTGGTGGCGCACCAGGATCATCGACATGGAGCCGGGGCGCATTCACTTGCGCGGAAAACCTGTCGAGGACCTGATCGGCCATACCGGATTCGCCCGGATGATCTGGCTGCTGGTCACAGGCCAGCAGATCAGCGGCCCCCGTGCCGACCTGTTCGAAGCGGCGCTGGTGGCGGCGGTGGATCATGGCCCGCAGGCGCCCTCGATCGCCGCGGCGCGAATGGCCGCCACCTGTGGGGTCGGGCTGCAATCGGCCATGGCCACCGGGCTGAACATGCTCGGAGACGTCCATGGCGGTGCCGGGGAACAGGCGATAACCCTGTTTCAGCGGTGCGAGACCGCCGGTTCGGAGCAATTGGGCGCGACGCTCGACAGTTGGCGCACTGAACATGGCCGATACATCCCGGGCTATGGTCATCGTTTCCACAAGCCGACGGACCCGCGCGCGCCGCGTCTGCTTGATCTGGTGGACGAGGCCGCACGGGCCGGTGCCGTTTCGGGAACCTACGCCGGGATCGGCCGCGCCATTGCTGGCCATCTTGAAAGCGAAAGCAGCAAGCCGATCCCGATGAACATCGACGGAGCCACCGCCGTCATATACGCCGAACTGGGCTGCCCAGCGCCGCTGGCCCGGGGATTCTTCGGCCTATCGCGCTCAGTCGGTCTTCTGGCTCATGCCTGGGAGCAGACCGAGCAGGGCGGACGCAACAAGGGCCCGACCCCACCGGGCTACCGATGGACCTATGACGGCGATTGAAACCTCGCATCGGGAAACCGCTCGGACTTTGCTCGTCGGAGCGGCCGGGGCGGTGCTGTTCTGGCTGATCGGCTTTCCGGCGGCGGTCCTGACCGGACCGGCGGTTAGCGTATCCATCGCCGCGCTCATGGGATGGCGGGTGTCAGTTCCGCACCCTCTCAGGAATGCAGTCTTCCTCGTTTTGGGACTGCAGATCGGCAGCACTGTCACACCCGAGGTGATCGCAACCGCCCTGACTTGGCCGCTGTCGCTGGCGGTGCTGACACTGTCGCTGATTGTCACCATTCTTCTCGCCACGACAGTTCTGCAACGCGGCTTCGGCTATGGTCGGATGACAGCCCTACTGTGCGCGACGCCTGGCCATCTCAGCTATGTCCTCGGCCTTTCGCTGGGCCTGCGGGTTGACGTCCCGAAGCTGGTGCTTGTGCAGACCATCCGGGTCCTGATGCTGACCGTTCTGGTCCCGGTCCTTATCGCGATCTGGGGCGTTCAGGGCAGCGCGCCCCTGGCAGACAAGAGCGTGATCTCGCTGGTCCCACTTCTGGTCATTGTCCCGCTGGCCCGGATATTGGGCGTTCTCTTCGAAAGGCTTGGTATTCCGGCGCCGATCCTGATGGGCGCCATGGGCATCTCCGCACTGGGTCACGGGCTGGACCTGACGCCCGGCATCCTGCCGCCCTGGCTGACGTTGATCGCCTTCGTCGGCATGGGCTCGCTGATCGGCACCCGCTTGAGCGGCGTGGACCACAGCGGATTGATGCAGGCCTTGGTGGCCGGCGTTGTCACGACCCTCGTCGCTTGCACCGTCGCTGCCGGCGGGGCCTGGTTGGCGGCCGGCCTTGTCGGACTGCCCCCGGGGGCGTTGCTGCTGGCTTTTGCACCGGGGGGTGTCGAAGTCATGGCCGCCCTCGCCGTGGAAACCGGGTTGGAACCCGCGTTTGTCGCGGCCCATCATGTCTTTCGATTGTTCGCCTTGAGTCTCTTTGTACCGTTTCTTGTAAAGCGCGCCGCCTGACCCTGCGACAGTGCGCGCACCACTCTCGTCCCCCGAATTCGGACAGGGACGCAAGCCATCATCTGCTTACCAGTGAAACCCCACGGCTAGACCACCCCACCCGCATCCAACCGGGCCAGGAGGTCCTCGGCCTCGGCAAGGACCGTCTCACGCTTGTCCGCGTTCATCCGGTCCCAGGTTCGGTACATCTGCGCCATACGCGGGTTGCCCTCGAACCGGTCGCGGTGCCGGTCCATGAAATGCCAGTACAGCAGGTTGAACGGGCAGGCCCCCTCCCCCGTCTTCTTGGTCACGGAATAGGCGCACCCCTTGCAGTAATCCGACATCTTGTGAATGTAGTTTCCACTGGAGACATAGGGCTTCGACGCGATAATGCCGCCATCGGCAAACTGGCTCATTCCGATCGTGTTCGGCGCCTCGACCCATTCATAGGCATCCGCGTAGACCGCCAGGTACCATTCGTGCACCTGGCGCGCCTCGACCCCGGCCAACAACGCGAAATTGCCCGTCACCATCAACCGCTGGATGTGGTGCGCATAGGCCTCGGCGCGGGTCTGGCCCACCGCCTCTGCCATGCATCGCATCGCGGTCTCGCCACCCCAGTACATCGAAGGCAGATCCCGGTCATGACCCAGGGCGTTGCGGGTCACGTAGTCCGGCCCTTCAAGAAAATAAATTCCGCGCACGTATTCCCGCCAGCCGATGACCTGCCGGATGAACCCCTCTGCGGCATTGAGCGGCGCTTTCCCGTCGCGCCACGCCCGTTCCACGACGTCGCAAACCTCCATCGGGGCCAGCAGCCCCGCATTGAGATACATCGAGATCACGCCATGCCAGAGGAACCGTTCCCCGGTCAGCATCGCGTCCTGGTAGTCGCCGAAATTCGGCAGGCCACCCTCGACCCAATGGGCCAGCGCCCGGCGCGCCTGCTCGCGGTCCGTGGCGAACCAGAAATCGTCCAGATCGCCAAAATTGCCCCCGAACCTGTCACGCACCAGGTCCAGAACCTCGCGCGTTACCTCGTCGGGTGCGAACCGCTTCGGCCCGCCGAAATCGACAGACCCGGGCGCGGGCTTGCGGTTGTCATGGTCGAAATTCCACTGGCCACCCACCGGATCGCCACCCTCCATCAACAGGCCTGTCTTGCGCCGCATCTCGCGATAGAAATATTCCATGCGCAGGGCCTTGCGCCCATCGGCCCAGGCCTCGAACTCGGCGTGGGAACACAGGAACCGGTCGTCGGACAGGAGTGTCACCGGCAGAGGGCAGGCCTTGAGCGCCTCGATAAGACGCCATTCGCCGGGCTGGGTCGCCAGCACTTCGGACGCGCCCGTTTCCTCGGCGCGGCGCAGCAGTTCGGCACAGATGCCGGCGCCCGTTTCGGGGTCGTCCAGCCGGCTGTATCGCACGTCCCAGCCTGCCGCGCGCAGCCGTACCGCGAATTTCCGCATGGCGCTGAACAGGAACGCGATCTTCTTGGGGTGATGGGGCACGTATGCGGCCTCGTCCCTCACCTCGGCCATGACCACAACGTCGCGCGTCTTGTCCGCCCCACGCAGGGCCGAAAGATCCTCGCTCAACTGGTCCCCAAGGACCAGAACAAGCCGCGTCACCAGGGAATCTCCTTGCCGGCATAATCGAAAAACCCACCCGATTGCGCCGGGTCCAATCCCGCCATCACGTCACACAGTCGCCGCGCGGCGTCCGCCGGCGTGACCTTGTCATGCCCGGGATACCCGGCGGTGAAGGCAGTCTCGACGGTGCCGGGGTGCAGGGCCGCGACCACAGCCTGCTTGCGCTTGCGCCCGATCTCGATCGCCGCGCCATGGATTACCTGGTTAACGGCCGCTTTCGAGGCGCGGTAGGAATACCAGCCGCCCATCCTGTTGTCCCCGATCGACCCGACCCGCGCCGAAAGCACCCCGACGGTGGCCCGCCCTTCACGCGGCAAAAGCCGCTCCACATGCGCCAGGACCAGCGCCGGGCCAATGGTGTTGACCGCAAGCACATCCGCCATTTGCCCTGCCTCGATGGCCGCAAGGGATTTCTCCGGCGTGCCACCTGCAGCCAGCGTGCCCGTGGCGACGAAGATCGCCTCGAACGGCCCCTCCAGCGTACCGAGGTGCCGCGCAACCGAATCCGCATCGGTCACCTCCAGCCCATCGCCGGAGCGCGACAGGCCCGTCACACCGTAGCCACGTTTTTCCAGTTCCGCGGCCAGGGCCGCGCCGATCCCGCCCGAGGCGCCTATGACAAGTGCATTTTTCATAGCGTGGAGGCTAGAGCGCGCCACGCGTCTTTCCAGTTGTCTCCCGACCGACTGCATGCGACCCACCTGCGGCAACGCAAAGGAAGGGACGAAGATGGGCGAGATCGTCATGGTCCGGCATGGACAGGCCAACACCGGCGCCACCAGCGAGGCAGAATACGACCGCCTCTCGCACCTGGGCCACCAACAGGCCGAATGGCTGGGCGACTGGATGCGCCTTCATGAATCCCCTTTCGACCATGTCCTGACCGGCACCATGCGCCGCCACCGTGAAACCGCTCGGGGCATGGGCGTGGCCGCCGACCACACGGACGAGAGGCTCAACGAACTGGACTACTTTGCGCTGGCCCGCGACATCGAGATCACCCACGGGCTGGCCCAACCGGCCTCGGAGCAGGATTTCGCCGCCCATATCCCGCAAACCTTCAAGGCCTGGCACGCCGCCGAGATCACGGGCGCCGAACCCTTCGCCGGTTTCGAGGCGCGCATCCGCACCGTCCTGGACGAAGCCGCCGAACCGGGCCGCCGGGTACTTTGCGTAACCTCGGGCGGGGTCATCGCCATGGCCCTGCGCCTGGCGCTGGACCTTGACCCGGAACGCCTGGCCCAGGTTCTTCTGCCGATTTACAATTCCTCGATCCACCGCTTTCGCGTGCTCGACACGGGCACGTTCCTGTCCAGTTTCAACGCCATTCCACACCTTGACCCGCCCGATCGACGGGATAGCCGCAGCTGGATCTGACACCCGGCTTCTCTGGGTCGAGAAATACCGCCACCGGAGGCGCCCCTCGGCCGCGGACCGTGCCATCGCCCGGGCCCGGCGTATCGCCGCGTGGCTGACCGGATGAAGAGTGCGCGGCAGCGCACATTTTTGTAAACGCCCCCCTTTCCAAACAGATCCGCGCGCGTATAGTGCCAGCCCATGACGAGCACAGCACATAGCCCGGCCCTGCTCGGCCTGCTTCTCCTTAGCCGCCTCTGAGCGTGCCTTTCGGCGCGACCGCTCAGAGGGGATGATGCGCCAAAGAAACGCTAAGGAAATCAAGGAAATACAAAAATGACAGACCACGTGTTGATCTTCGACACCACCCTGCGTGACGGTGAGCAATCCCCGGGCGCGACCATGACCCATGACGAGAAGCTGGAAATCGCCGAGATGCTCGACGAAATGGGTGTCGACATCATCGAGGCGGGCTTTCCCGTTGCCTCCGAGGGAGATTTCAGGGCCGTCTCGGAGATCGCGCGGCGCAGTCAGTCCGCGACGATCTGCGGCCTGGCCCGCGCCAATGTCATGGATATCGACCGCTGCTGGGAAGCGGTCAGGCACGCTGCTTCCCCGCGCATTCATACCTTCATCGGCACCTCGCCGCTGCACCGGGCGATTCCCGACCTGACACAGGATGAAATGGCCGAACGCATCCACGAGACGGTCACCCATGCGCGCAACCTCTGCGACAATGTCCAGTGGTCACCGATGGACGCAACCCGGACCGAATGGGACTACCTGTGCCGCGTGATCGAGATCGCCATCAAGGCCGGTGCCACGACGATCAACATCCCCGACACCGTGGGCTACACCGCCCCGGTCGAAAGCGCCGACCTTATCCGTCGCCTGATCGCCGAGGTGCCCGGTGGCGAGGACGTGGTCTTTGCCACCCACTGCCACAATGATCTGGGGATGGCCACGGCCAACGCCCTCGCCGCCGTCGAGGGCGGCGCCCGCCAGATCGAATGCACGATCAACGGACTGGGCGAACGCGCCGGCAACACCGCGCTGGAAGAGGTCGTCATGGCCCTGCGAACCCGCGGCGACATCCTGCCCTTCGATACCGGCATCGACACCACGAAGATCATGGCGCTGTCGCGCCGGGTCAGCACCGTTTCGGGGTTTCCCGTGCAGTTCAACAAGGCCATCGTCGGGAAGAACGCCTTTGCCCATGAAAGCGGCATCCACCAGGACGGAATGCTCAAGAACCGCGAAAACTTCGAGATCATGCGCCCCGAGGATATCGGGCTGGCCGCGTCCTCGCTGCCGCTGGGCAAGCATTCGGGCCGTGCGGCGATGCGGGCCAAGCTCGACGAGCTGGGCTTCGACCTGGGCGACAACGAGGTCAAGGACATCTTCGCCCGTTTCAAGGAACTGGCCGACCGCAAGAAGGAAGTCTACGACGACGACCTGATCGCGCTGGTGCGCATCAACGAGGGGGCCGAGGACCACCTGAAACTGCTCGAACTCAAGGTAAGCTGCGGCACGGCCGGCCCGGCGGAAGCCGAGCTGACGATGGAGGTCGACGGCACCCGCCACACCGTGACCGACACCGGAGACGGCCCCGTGGACGCCACGTTCAAGGCGGTGCGCGCGATCTGGCCCAACGAGGCGCGGTTGGAGCTTTACCAGGTCCACGCGGTGACCGAGGGCACCGATGCCCAGGCCACGGTCTCCGTGCGCTTGTTCGAGGACGGGCGCATCGCCACCGGGTCCTCGGCGGACACGGACACGGTCGTGGCGTCGGCGCGCGCCTATATCAACGCGCTCAATCGCCTGATGGTGCGCCGCGAGAAGACCGGACCGGGCGCCGACGTCAAGGAAATCCGCTACACGGACGCGGGCGAATGAGGGGCCGATGCTCGCCGCCGGGCTTTTCCTCGCGGCCGGTGCACAGGACTGCCCGGCCGCGGCCCACCTCGACACCGGTATCCGCCTGTCTCGGACGGAGCCGCATTTTGCGGTGCTGATGACCCGCGCCGACGCGGGTCTCCAGCCGGTATTCCCATCCCCTGACGGGGACCCGGCGCGGCTGGCGAGGGTCGGCGCAGCCGAGATCTGCCCCTGCCCTCATGACGTCTGGCGCGTGCACGATGTGCGGCGTCTCGAAGGGTGCGCAGCAGGCACCGCAGGGCAGCGTCTACTTCGTTTCGATCACGGCGGAATAACGCCCCTGCGCGCCAAGCCCCCTTTTCCCTGCCCGGTCACGCCCCTATAAGCACGGTCAGTCCGTGCTCCTCGGGGGAGTCGCGGACCAATCTCTAATGGGAACGGGTCCGCATGATGGCTGGATTTGCAAGTTTGTTTTCGTCGGACATGGCAATCGACCTCGGGACGGCGAACACGCTGGTCTACGTCAAGGGACGCGGCGTGATCCTGTCCGAGCCGTCGGTTGTGGCCTACCACGTCAAGGACGGCGTCAAGAAGGTGCTGGCCGTTGGCGAGGACGCCAAGCTGATGCTGGGCCGGACGCCCGGGTCCATCGAGGCGATCCGCCCCATGCGCGAGGGGGTGATCGCCGATTTCGACACCGCCGAGGAGATGATCAAGTACTTCATCCGCAAGGTGCACAAGCGCTCGACCTTTTCCAAGCCCAAGATCATCGTCTGCGTGCCCCACGGCGCGACCCCGGTGGAAAAGCGTGCCATCCGCCAGTCGGTCTTGTCCGCCGGCGCCCGCCGCGCCGGGCTGATCGCCGAACCCATCGCCGCGGCGATCGGGTCGGGAATGCCGATCACCGACCCCACCGGCAACATGGTCGTCGACATCGGCGGCGGCACCACCGAGGTGGCTGTGCTGTCGCTGGGCGACATCGTCTATGCCCGCTCGGTCCGCGTGGGCGGCGACCGGATGGATGAGTCGATCATCAATTACCTGCGCCGCCAGCACAACCTTCTGATCGGCGACAGCACCGCCGAGCGCATCAAGACCTCTATCGGGACTGCGCGCATGCCAGACGATGGACGCGGCCAGTCCATGCAGATCCGGGGCCGCGACCTGCTCAACGGTGTGCCCAAGGAAACCGAGATCAGCCAGGCCCAGGTGGCCGAGGCGCTTGCCGAACCCGTTCAGCAGATCTGCGAGGCGGTGATGACCGCGCTGGAAGCGACCCCGCCCGACCTAGCGGCCGACATCGTCGACCGGGGCGTGATGCTGACGGGGGGTGGCGCGCTTCTGGGCCAATTGGACTTGGCCCTGCGCGAACAGACCGGCCTTGCCGTTTCGGTCGCAGACGAGAGCCTCAACTGCGTGGCGCTCGGCACCGGCAAAGCTCTGGAATACGAAAAGCAACTCCGGCACGTGATCGACTACGAAAGCTGAGAATGCCCCGGCACAGGGCGATTCAGCGTCCCGACACCGACCAGACCGACAAGGCGGTTATGGCAACCAGAAGGATCACCGCGCCATCGATCAGTCGCCAGCGCGCGCCGGGCAACAGGGCCGAGACCAGCATGAGCGCGGCGACCAGGCCAAGCGCCAGCAGGCGCTGAGGCCCCGCATGAAGTTCCGTACCCATCACATAACGCGGCTGCCCGGGCGGATTGATCTGCGGCCCGATGATCTTCCATCCCAGATACAGCGCAAGCAGCAGCGCAAGCGCCGATGGAATGCGCGCCAGATTGCCACCGGCCACAAGACGGGCCACCGCCAGAAGGGCAAGCGGAACAAGGGACCAAGCATGTTGGACAAGCAGCATGTGAAGCCCGGACAAGACAGACACTCTTCAACCTCTACAATATGTTGTCGGGCTGTTTTCACACCCTGCGATAGGATCTCCCACGGTCCGTTCGGGGACAAGTCCACGACGGGCGGGCCGGGGTTGAGTGTGTCTGCCGCACAACATACTGAACGATTTGTCACTCAAATCCCGCGCAGCGACATGATATGGCCTGCCCATGGCCCGTGACCGAAACGCCCAGGAAGACTTCGTCTCGCCGGTGCGCCGATTGCTGATCGGTGTCCTGGTGCTGCTGCTGCTGGGGCTGTTCCTGCTCTGGCGCATCGAC
>Ga0102940_1000071_pt1 | contig 66185 bp, 51 predicted proteins | sample SalPonR2_C_D1_MG_FD_78215 | JGI IMG/M metagenome (GOLD analysis project Ga0102940, IMG submission 78215) | Salt pond soil microbial communities from South San Francisco under conditions of wetland restoration - Salt Pond MetaG R2_C_D1_MG | ecosystem: Environmental > Aquatic > Marine > Intertidal... | reverse complement strand
CCTAGCTATCCAAGGCTTTTTGCAACGAAGAAATCGCCCCAAAAAGACGCAGATTATTGCTTGATTTAATTGGGCAACCTACTTACAGTACAAAATCAAAATAGAGATAAAGTTAAGATTAAACCAAGCCCTACGTCCCTTTCAAAAAGGCCCTCTCAAATGCCAAACATAACCGATCAGTATTTTATTCTACTAGTGGTTCACTCACATTCCTCCTTTAAAACCTGTTCATCATCAATTGATAAAGTGGGGATATCCTGCCCATTTAAAATTTTAACGCAAGTTAAATTCGGATTTCTATCTACCCGTAAATCAATCAGGACCTGATTGCGACTTACGTCGAGATGCCTTAGTGCATTACTGGAACTATACAAATACTTCAGATGCGTATTTTCCTCAATGTTCAGGCTGGAAAGTTGATTATCGGATAGCACTAAGACCTCTAATTGAGGGTTAGCACTAAAATCCACGGTGGTCAGTTCATTACTGGTCAGGAGTAGACTTTTAAGCTGTAAAGCACCATGGGTATCGATTGAGCTCAATTGATTATGGCTAGCCAATACCTTTTCAATGGATGCATTCTGTATTTGCAGTTCCTCAAGGCGATTCCAGGATACATTCAGTTCTTTCAGTTGGGGTGCTTGGGATAGACCAGTGATGGCATTCAACTCATTAGACAGCAAATCCAGGAAAACTAGATTTGGATTCTGGCTGATGTCTATATTGCTCAGGTCATTCCCACTAAGAAATACCGTATCCAATTTCGTATTAGCACTTAAATCAATTTCATCGATTTGCTGTCCCACGGCCGATAGAAAGCTCAGGTGGACAAAGGCCTCAATACCACTCAAATCGCTAATCTCCCCAAAGTGGCTATGCAAATTTAAATCCAAACGGGACACTTGCTCCGCATCTGTTTTTAAAATTTGTTGATTCAGGACACCATCCGAATCAATGCCCTGTTCGATTAACTGGCTTTCGAAATGTACATCTGGAATGCTAACGTAAGTATTATTAACAGAAATGGGTGCTTCCTCTATCACAGCGCAGGAGATGAGAAACAAAAAAAATAAAACCAGCGTGAGGTTAAAGATTTCTTTTATGCGGAATTCCATATTTGAAATTATAAGATTTAAAAATGAATAGTGGGCAACTTCAAATATAGTGGAGTTGAGCAGCCGGATCGTTCGGAAATGTAAATCCGTACCTCTTTTCAACAATACTAAGAGTACAAAAAATAGGGTTAGACCATAATTAAGGGAGCGATTGTCCTTCCAAAAATGCCCAAAAAGGGTCGATGAGGATTTCAGTATAGCTATGTCCGAGGTCTTCTATCAATACAAACCTTAGACTATTGTCAAGCCCCACCGTACTGGATTCAAAAAGAAAGTTTGCCACTTTCTTTCCACCCATTTGAGTACTCGTATAAGTGTATTGATTAGCCAGGCCACTGATATCCAATATGGAGCTTAACACCTTCATAAGGCCCGGGTCATCTATGGCTTCCTCATTTAGCGGAAGCCGCTCTGATCTACCAATGGCATTTAAAAACAGACCATCGGTCGCCCCGACGGAAACAACCATTGACATGGGCCTGGCGGCTAGCGTGGAAGGAATGAATTGGGATAAGTTTCCTGCGTGTATAGTTACCGCTGCAAACAGCTCTGATCTTTGTGCCGCCAGGCGAGCGGTCATTTGTGCTCCGTTGGAAAAGCCTGTAATATATATCCTACTGTGATCCACCATGTAGCCCTCTTTAATCGTGACAACTAATTCATCAAAGAAAAGCATATCGTCACGAAGCATTTCCCCCTGACATAAAGGTAAGGCTCCCTTATCTACCTCCGTTTCCCCCAGGTCTCCGGCGGCCCATTTCGTGGTTGTCCTTTCCACACCATTATCAAAATGGCAGTACACTAAAGCAGTAGGGTAAACAACAATAAAGCCTTCCTGATCTGCCTTAGGATTCCACAGATTTTTGTCGTAGTGGACTTGTCCGGTTTGATTGGTGCCGTGTATTACAAATAATACAGGAACGTTTTGCTTGCCGGCTGCGGCCGTGGGCACATAAACGATGAATTCTCGCTCCTGCCCATCGTTAGTCGTCAGGCTTCGATAATAAGTGCCCGGTACATTTTCTACTCCATCTCTTTGGATGGTATCCTCTTTTTGGCAAGCTATGACCAAAAGACTTAGCCCAATGATCATGAATAATAGTTTTTTCTTCATTCTAAAAACGTCTATTTGTAACTATCTAAAGTAGCGCTTTACCGAGCAACGTTGATGTGGTTGGGATAAAACTTATCCGGTAGCCTTATCCCAGGCTAAAAATCGGGGCATAAAGCCACCCTGGGTACAACCCGCCACCGGCAGTAGCTGATCGCCCGTCTGGTCGACCTTTAGATTGGAGATACCCCGATAGAAAGTCTTTTGATACTCGGCAGCGACCCGAGCCAGGTGGATTAACACGTGGTAGCCACCACGTGTCTCCAATACATCGACGGCGTCGGGATTGATATACTTAGCCAGTTGGGACAGATCAAAGTCTTTATCGTCGATATCGAAGTCTACGAGAAGCTTACGGCTCTGGCTGGCCTGGACACAACTCATCATCTCGGTCAGGGGATCAAAATTTTGATTTTGGTATTTCAGCATTTCGGTGAGCTTAATGATACCGTCGTAGCTGGCGCGAATCAAGTTGCGTGGATTAGGATTGATGTAGAGCACCAATGAGGCCTGGGGTGCTATTCGATCCTTGAGACGGTAGGCACCGAGGGGCACCTCCAGTTGCTTTACCCTGTCATAGAGCTGCTCCTTATTACTAAGAAAGCGCCGCAACTGGGCTTTATCATTTGACTTGATCAGTTCGGGATCGTATTTTTTACGGGCGAACAGCGAGCAGTAGAACTTCTCGTTATCCTCCAGGTCGGGAAGCCAGTCGATGAAGTGACGAAATTTTTCTTCGTCAAGAATGATTTGATAATTCATGATGTATTGAGTTAAAAATAAGACCCGCTGCGCATGCTCCCATTACTAATCTCTAATTGAAGTTGTTATATATCTTCCGGACTATAAGATAAGGCCTCCCCGTTACCATCCACCAGGCATGCCGCCATTTTTTGGGTGTAAGCCGATACGAAAGGAACCAAGTGCAGCATGAGACGCTGTCTGAAGTCATCCAGTGCTGCCTCTAATTCATGTATGGCTCGCTGCCATTCGACCAGGTCGATGGCATATTTTATATCTTGCTCGTCGATCTGCTCGGAGGCTTTGGCTCTGAAATGGGAAGCGTCCATCATACGATCATTATCCGGCATTTTGTAATGCAGCCAACGGTCGCCGTTGAGCTCCTTCTCAATCAGGCCCGTCAACAGAACCCGATTGTCGTCTACCTTATAATACATCCAGGGGTGCCCAATCCAGATGCGTTGGAAGTCTTGGCCATCCGGCTTACGAGGCCATTCAGCATGGTCCTGCAGACTGACACAACACTGTGGGGCTACGATCAGTTGATCGGCTGCGGTTAGAACAATGCCTCCTTCAAAGCTGGCCGGAAAGCCCTGCTCTTCTAATTCCGTGACCCATTCTGCGGAAGATAATTGCCCCCATTCCTCACCGTACCAACGCTCTAAAAACCATTTCAGGAGCACCCCTAATTGTTCATCCGGAATACTATTGGAGTATACTAATTCACTCCCTTTTTTGACCGCAGTCAGCCCTCCCAAACCTACGGCGGCCAATTGCGCCTGCCAGAATTGCGCCTGCTCCTCTATCCCAAAGTCTGGTCCATAGGGGTAGTGCTTCCCCGTAAGCTCGTCGGGGTAGAAACGCAGGACGGGAGAGAGCTGGATATTTTGCAGGGCTATGGTTTTCATGTTTAAATTTAAGTGGTTACTGGTCGGAGCAGGAGCTTCGACTCCCCTGCTATGAGTAACTATCAACTTTCCCTTACCATTAGTTCCCGTTTCTTTCACTAATTGGATAAAAGCCATTGCCGAAGGGTTGTTTTGGCTGGCTCAGTCAGCGGTTGGGCTTTGCCGGTAGTGTTATCGACCTGTACAATGACGGTCTCGGCACTAGCTACGCACTGATCGTACTGGAAGATCTGCTGATAGACCGAAATGGAGCTATTGCCAATACGACGTAGCGCGGTCCCAATTTCTACCCGACCCGGCCATTTCACCTCACGCAGGAAAGAGATATCCATCGCCGCCACCACAAAGCTGGTTTGCTCGCTTAGAATCGGCAGATCAGCCTGGTAGATAAACTCTACCCGACCCGTCTCCAGAAAGGTGGAAAAATTAGCGTTGTTCACATGGCCCTGTCGATCGGTATCGGCGTAGCGCAGCTTATCAAAGCTGTGTAGTGGAAAGTCCTGGAGCTCCAGTAGTGATTTTTTACTCATCTTTACAATAACTCATTGGTCACTAAATCATCAAGGCTCAAGGTAGCCTTTTCCAGTCCATTTTCTTGAATCCAGCTCAGAAATTCAGCTACTTTGGAAGGCTGCATATGCCCCCAGGTTTCTTTGGTACCGAAATGTGCTTCGGTAGCGGTCAGGGCTTTTGCCAGATCAATATGTTGATCAGCAGCGGGCACCAGCAACTTTAGAACCTCAAGGGCAGTTTGTGGATGTTCCCGGGCGTATAAATAACCTTCTTTAGTCGCTGCCAAAAAGGCCCGATAAATCTGGGATCTTTCCTCTATCAAACGGGCATTGGCGGCCAGTACCGGGGAATAAGAATAAGGGATATCATAGTCTTCCAGCTTAAAGTAGCGCAAGGATTCCTCAGAAGCTTCTACTCCCACGGCTTCCCAATTGAGGAAGATCCAGGTTGCGTCGTATTTCCCCGAAAGGATCGTCTCAAAAATCCCTAATTTTTCGGGATAGATGATCTCCATCTTCCCCGCTCCTCCGTCGTTTTTGATCATTTGCTGTACGATACGATCCTCATAACGCGCCTGATAAGAGGCGTAGGTCTTACCGTCTAAATCTTTGGGTGACTTAATATCGCTGTCCTCTTTAACGGTAATGGCGCTGAGATCATTTTGTAAAATAGCGGCGATGGCCTTCAGGGGAAAGGGCTTTGATTTGGTTTGATAACTGATTAAACTTTCGGTGGGACAAAGCGCAAAATCAGCTTCGCCAAGCTCTACTTTTTTAGCAGGGGTTACGGTGTAGTTATCCGTGATCGGATCCAGTATTTTCACCTTCAGGTCGCGCTTCTGGTAGAAGCCTTCCTGCTTTGCTATAAAAAAGCCAATGTGGTTAATATTGGGTGTCCAGTCTAAGGCCAGGTTTAGTTCGATCATGTTGTTTGTTGTTTGTTGTCTCTTTTTTGACAACGAAAGAGTAAAAAGGTTCATGGTCGAAGCAGAAGCTTCGACCAATATTTATTGTGCTACGTAGCGCTTGAACAGTGCCTCTAGCACCGCGGCCGGATCTTCAGAACGTCCCGGGTGTACCCTGGAGCTCTGAATAATGGTACTACGAGCTGCCGTCAACCAGCGAAAGCGCTCGTGTAAATCCAGTTGCCCGATTTGCCCCCCTTCGGGCGCACCCCGACAGACCGACGCCCAGGCCTGCAGGTATTTTCTCACCAGGTCCAGGTCAATAGCCTGGTCGAAGGCCTGGATACGGGATTCATTCATCTGATATTTAATATCCAGGTACTTTTTTTGCCTGGACATGAGGATCACCCCGATGTTCAGGAATTCTTCGCGCTCGACTTTTGGCACCAGCCGAATCACTGCGTATTCGTAGGTTGCTTTATTTGGCATCTTGCGCTTCTTTAACCAGCGAATCAAGCTTCGACAGCCTGGTGTACAACAATTGTGCGTAGGCCGCTCGCTTTTCGCCGGGGGTGAAAGAATCTGAAGTCTCCTCCAGCCAATCATTCGGAATCAGATCAACGATCTCTCGTATTATCCTTTCGTTCAACTTTTCTTTAATCAAGTTCGCTGCTTCCGGCAGCTGATCTGCCCGCTCTAGCAAAACGTGATCTTTGATCATCGGGAACGTACGCGACAGATGAGCTTCCCAATTCCGCCAATTGTGATGAAAATATAAACTCGCCCCGTGATCAATCAACCACAGTTCATCGCGCCAGTTTAGCAGGTTGGTATTGCGAGCTGTACGGTCGATATTACTAATCATACTATCCAGCAGGACAACCTTTGAAGCCGTCAAACTATCGGCTACAGAAACCAGCGGGTCGTAAGTAATCGCGCCAGACAGAAACTCCATCCCCAGGTTCAGCCCTATGCTGAATTTAAGCAAATCCTGGATTTCTTCGTCGGGTTCGGCTCGGCTGAAGGAGTCGTCTAGCTCCATCAAAACCAGTTCGGGTACCTTGAGATCCAGGGCTTGTGCCAAAAGGCCGCCAATCAATTCGGCTACCAGGGCTTTTTTCCCCTGACCTGCCCCCCGGAATTTGAGCACGTACAAATGATCATCGTCTGCCTGTACGATGGCGGGAAGAGAACCGCCTTCTCTTAAGGGGGCCAGGTACTGGACGACCTCCAGCTTACGAATGGTGAAATTGCTCATAGAGGCAAGATAAGAAAATTGTGGGATTGAATACCCTAGGCCTGGCCCTTGCGGGCGGTTTGGTATTCCACGGTAGCCAGCACCAAAACCAGGATCAACTCCCCAAAGAAGTAAGCCCGGCCCCATAAAGTAAGTGCTGGATAATGACGAAGCACCAGATGGAGCGTCAGACCACAGTAAAAGATATTGGCCAGGGCAATGACCCTTAGAAAAAAAGACCATTTTTCGGGAAACCGAAAATACTGCCAAAAAGAATATAAGGCATAGAGGGCGGCAATACCCGCTAGCACCCGGAGTATGGAAACCGGCATGCCAAAAATCGGATTAAAAGTAGTCAGGACGGCTCCCAATAGAATGGTACTTAGGGTGGCCCCCAGGGCATCCAGTAGAAAGAGTTGTCGTGGTTCAGCCTTCATGCTTAAACGTTATTAGGCAGGTTTATTAATTTTCTAGGAGGATGGGTGCCACGGCCAACTCGCATTTCGAAAATCATATCCAATAGTCCCCGGTGGTAAGGAATTAATTTGCCTCGTTCCCGTAAATCTATCAACTGCGCATGGTCGACCCAGCACGTATCTTTGACTTCGGAAGCTTGTAAAACAAGATCATCCGTTTTCACCTCGGCTTCGATCAGATAGAAATCGTCAAACCCCCTACTGAAGTTAATGGTAAAAAAAGGTCGTTCCTGTGAAAAATCAAATTTCAGTCCCAACTCCTCCCAGGTTTCTCTTTGGGCCGCCACCTGACTACTTTCGCCCGCCAGTGCACTACCCCCTACACTCAAATCCCATTTTCCCGGCCAGCCCTTTTTAAAGGGTTGCCTTTGTTGGATCAGCAGCTCACCTTCCTTATTAAATATACAGACGTGTACCACCAGGTGGTACTGTGCTGGTGCTAGTTTCGAACCTCGTTCGATAAGCTCACCGGTCCGTACCCGATCCTGATCATAGATATCCCAGACTTCCATATTCCTGTTTGTCGTTGTTACCTCATTTCAACACGCAGAATGAAGAATACGTTCTGGGTTTACGGGAAAATGATATTATTTTTTGCCAATGTATTTAGGGTCGAAGCAGGAGCTTCGACCCAACAACTTACCTTTACGAATTAATTCTTTTTCATCCAGGCCTTGGACAGCGAGGCATCGGCCGAGGGAAATTCCTCGGGGATTTCCTGGCTTACCTCACCACTAGCGGCCCATTCTACTCCCCGCTGGAAAGTCACCTGAAAGCCCAGGCATTCCATGGAGTAATCAAAATGCCCCATAGTACTGTGAAAGATCCGTCCCTCTCCATAATTAATGGCCATTAAGACGGGTACGTGGCGCCCCGTACCAGGTAATACGGGCGGCCAGGGTTGCTTATTATCTTCCGGATCGGAGTAGGCCGTTGCCAGAATAGTTGCGCCTTCGAAAGGCCCGCGCATGCGATCGTATAATTCATCTTTGGCGTGTAACCATTCGCTGGGTAAGCCCTGCATGATCGGATGACCCTCCGCTCGCGTACTTACCCGATACTCGTGCTCCAGACCATGGGTAGCACAGACGCCCGCCGATGGGTCTTCCTGTATTTCTCCCTGATCGTCGTAATAAACGTAAGGCCCCGTAGTGCTATCCCGGTCTCCCCAGGCGCCCAGGCCAATCATTTTATTAAAAGCCGCCCAATCCCCCCAGGCGTTATTCGCCGCGTGTACCAGTACAAAACCTCCACCATTCTTTACATATTCCTCAAACTTTTGCTCGGTAGCAGCGGGCCAACGCGGCGTGGAAGCTCCCAGATTGGAAATCACCACATCGTATTGACTGAAATCCAGAGGGACATCGGCGGTCTGTAAAGGTTCTTTAGAAATGGCTGGCGGCCCCTCACCCACTGGATAATCTGCAATGTATCCCTCGTAAGGCACCGGACGGCTTTGGTTATATTTTATTCCCAACCAGACCGAGTCCAGACGATAGACCGCTACCTCAAACAGGCCGGTTTCCTCCAAATAGTCCTTCATCATAAAAGTGGTTTTCGGCCAGATATAGTGATTATTGGAGCCATCGATAATTAGGGCTTTTAACTTTTCCTCTCCTTGCACTTCCTGTTCCGTTGACGTGCAGGAAAAGAAAGAGAGTGCCAGTAGTAAATAGAAAATTGATTTCATTGGTATGTGGTTTATTAGATTGAAATGGATACTCAAATTCTCTTAGAAAACGTAGAAATTTCGTCTGACCTGTCAATTTCTTACTTGCGATAAGTTAGCTTACTTTCGTAAAAAACTAAGTCGCCTGAGCTTTAGCGATCATTTTGAAAAGTAAGCGCGGGAAGAAGCGCCGAAGATAAACGGCGAGTTTCGTTTTGCCCCGGGCGATTAATAGTTCCGGAGTGTTACGCTCTATGCCCTTTACGATCTTAGCGGCACATTCTTCCACGGGCATCCCATTGGCAATCAGCGGATCTACCTCGTTGTGTTGCTGTCCATCCCCCTCCAGGGCATTAACGGAGATATCCGTACGCACCGAGCCGGGAGTTACCACCAGCACCTTTATTTGATCTTCCTGAATTTCGGCCCGTAAGGAATCCATAAAACCAATGATGGCGTGTTTGGCGGCCGCATAAGCGGTACGCATCGGTGGTCCGAATTTCCCCGCCACACTACTAATGGCGACCAGATGGCCCTCTTTACGCTCCAGCATTTGTGGAAGTACGGCTTTGGTTAAGGCTACGGCCGCGAAGAAGTCCAATTCCATGATCTTCCGATCTACTTTGATCGAAGTATCCCTGGCCAGCGAGCGCTGACTAATTCCGGCATTATTAATTAAAATATCAACTTTACCTACCTGTCCTATGACTTTTTTGGCGAAAGCCGGAATGAGATCAACCTCGAGTAAATCCATGGGATAGACCCAGTGCTCTGGCCCCTCCAGGCTGTCTTTTACGGCATTCAGCTTATCCTGGCTCCGGGCAGTCAGAATAATCCGGGCGCCCTTGCGGGCTAGTTGTACCGCTAATTCTTTACCAATCCCTCCCGAAGCACCAGTGATCCAGACAATCTTTTGATTCAGTTCTTTCACATCTTTAAATTTTTTCTGCGGCTTCGCAATAGTGCAGAAAAATTTCTGCACCCATGTAACCGCTTCGCTCTCCCATGAATTTCTTTAATCATTCCCTTGTGTGAATTTGTGATTAAACAAAATCATGGTCGTTTCATCTCTGTTATCTTTTATATCCCTGCGTGAGATGTTGAGCTTCTTCCTACACAGGAACGGTAAGATACAGATTGTTCATCAAAAAAGGCAGCTCCGATACGACCGAAGCTGCCCTTTTCCCTTTATAGATGCTCAATTTATTCTTTAATAAATCGCTTGATGTGTTGGTACTGATTACCCTGTACCTGTATCAAATATAGATCGGCGGGTAAATCCCCCAGCGCAACATGATACTGATTAAATCCGGAATAAGCATCTACCTTACGCTGTAGCACTAATTGCCCGTTGCGATTAAACAACCGGATGCTTAATGGCGTAGCCAGGCTTACATCCACTCGTAAATTTAGATAGTCGGTAGCCGGATTCGGGAACACCTGTAAGGAAGTCCTGGATCGGAAACTTTGCGAGACCGCTTCTTCTGTTCCCGGCCTCTGTGCATTGTCCCCTTTATTCAGTGTAAGCATGATATTATTTTCCGAAAGCGCATAACAATTCTCGGCCAGCTGATCATTAAATACGTGTTGGCCGGGTACTGCGGTGAAATCTCCGGCATTCGTGACGCCAAAGACCAGATAAGCTCCATCTGTAAGCCCAGAGAGATCTAATGTATCCGATTCGAAAGTAGCGACAATGGTGCTATCCTCCGAAGTAAGCAGGTAGCGATAGGACAAAGGAGAAGCTGCGGTATTGTTTAGAATCAACGGCTCCTCATTGGTCACCTCCACTTGAGTATTACCTTCAGTCGTGCTAATCTGGCCTGCCTCCGGATCAAGGCTAATCACAGTGATGAAATTATCAGAAGGAGCATAACAATCGGTAGAGAGTGGATCTTCCAGGATATTGAGACCAAACTGCCCCCGATAATCTCCAGTAAAGGAAATCCCCCAAATGCGATATTCGCCGGAATCAGCTCCATCAAATGGTATTAAACCCTCCTGTATTTCGGGGAATAATATGTTATTATTTTCATCCGTAATGACCAGTCGGTAACCGGTCCCCTCAATCGGTGCAGGTGTATTTACAACAACGGCTTCTCCGGCATTATCGAAGGGACAGGAATAGAAAAGACTTTTGCCAGAAGGCGTGGTAAGCATTCCCCCGTCAACCTCTCCCCCAATGGAAATATCAACCGCAGAAGCGGTTAGTTCAAAGCAATTGTCTGCGAAGGCAGCATCGATATTAAAGGTATCACCAGGGACTACTAAAATATTACCGGTATAGGACAAACCATACATCAAGTAGTCTCCAGCCGCCATATTCCGAATATTCAAGCCACTATCCGTGATTATATCCACAATCGTGCTATCCGTATGAGCATCAACGATTAGATAAGCATAACCGGCTAAAGAAGTACTGGTATTGGTCAATTGAACAACATCGTCATTGGCTCCGGGGCAAAGCAGTATATCCTGATCTCCTACTATGGTCCCGGCACTTGCGGCCTCCGGTTCATCCCGAAAAATCGCAACGTAATTATCGGAGATATCGTAACAGCCCTCACTCAATACAGTAGAGAACAGATCCGCGAAGACCGGAATATTAAGTGTACCCGTGTAAGAAACACCCCAAACCCGTAATTCGCGGAAAGCACCAATATTATCAAAATTACGCTCATTGCCATTAATGGCCGTGAAAATCAGGTTATCGGTGGTCGTGATAATATAGGCGTAATTAGCCGTACCCGAAGTACTGCTATTCGTCAAGGTCACGAGATCCGGATTACCATCTCCGGGGCAGGCGTAAGCTGCGGTCGCCCCCTGCACCGTAGAGACCAGACCGCCATCGATATCTTCCTTAACAATCGTGAGGACATTATCAGACAAATCGTAACAATCGTTGGCCAACGCCACGTTATTTATATTGTCTAACACATTCACGGTAAGCTCCCCCGTATAGGCCAGCCCCCATACCTTGAGGTCCCCTTGAAAAACAAAATCCAGATCGACCTCTCCTTCGGGAAGCTCAAATAGAAACTCATCTACATCATTGGTAACCAGGTAGGTGTAATTGGTACCCGTCGATTGTCCAGTAGCCTCTAGCTTGAGTTTGGTGTCAATATTATTGATACAGATCTTATTACCGCTGAGTCCGTTTCCACTGATCTGCCCTCCTATCGGCAACTCAATATTTAAATCTACCTGGTTTTCCGAAAGGGAACCACAGGCACTGGCTAGCGGCGCACTACCCAGCGTATCCCCGGCAGTCAAGAGGATTTCTCCATTATAAGTCAAGCTGCGGAGAATATAATTCCCCACCGGCAAGGTATCCAGATCGACTTGGGCAGTCTCCAAAATATCGATGAGAATATTATTTTCATCTGCCAGAAGAAAGGCTACTTCACCCGTATTCATGGTATTTAGGCTTTCAAACTCTACTATATTTGGTATTCCCTGCTGGGGGCAAGCACTCAGGCTTTGTGCCCCAGCAATCGTTGCTACCAGACCGCCCAGCGGATCGGTTTTTAGCAGATTGACAAAATTATCACTTAAATCAAAGCAATCATTTGACAGTTGGCTATTGGTCACATCATCGCCCACCTGTACGACTAAGGGACCAGAACTGGAGACGCCCCAAATATGGTAATTGCCTTCTTCAAGGGGCGCTACGTCCAAATTTTGACTAGTGTACGCGGCAATAAATTCATTGTCTTCGGTTGCCAACAGAAAATAGTAGGTGCCGATGGGATCTTCACCGCTTACATTAAACGCTAAAACATCGGTGCTGTTTGCGCAAAGTCGGGCGTTGGCAGTACCGTCAACCAGGCTGATCGTGCCTCCCGCCGGGCTAGCCTTTAAGAGCAGAAGTGGGTTTTCGCTCAATTCGAAACAGTCATCACTTAGGTTATCATTGATCGTACTGCCGGCTGCCGCCAAAAGGCTGCCGTTGTAGGCTAGGGTATAAATCAACAGCGTATCTGCACCCGCAAAATCCAGATTTAGGGTAGTCTGATCGCTTACTTGTTGAATATTTCCTTCTGTATCGGTAAGCAGAAAAGCAAAGGCAGCTCCAAGATTACCTTCTAAAAGGACTTCGACTTGTGTTAAATCGTCGGGAGCACAGGCAATGATTGCAGCAGCGCCATCCGGCCCCGTTATGGTTCCCCCGTCTATCAATTGCTTATTAACCGCAACGGTATTATCGGACACATCAAAACAGCCCGTACTAATCGAGGCCGTCTGAGCATTTTGACCCGTTTGTAATAACAGATCTCCACTATAGGCAGCTCCCCGCAAATGATAGGTGCCATTTGGGAAAGCGGTTAAATCAAACTGATCGTTATCTTGTATCGCCAGTATTTCTTCTTCCGCATTGCTGAGGTAATACACAAAAGCATCTTCGGATGCTCCCGTCACGGAAAGGTCCACCAGTTGATCCGGGTTATTACAATCGATGGTTTGTACCCCACCCCCATTTTCAAGACTTAGAAAACCACCTTCCGTGAGGGTAATGGCAACGTAAATGGCATTATCCGACAAGGCATAACAAACCGTCGAAAAGACCGAATCTTCGGAGAAATCATCACCCTGTTCGATTAATAGATCACCATTATAATTCAATCCGCGTACCAGAAACTCATCCGCAGCAATCTCCGAAAAACGGAATCGGGCTTCTTCGCTAATGGCTAGAATTTCCTGATCGAGCGATAAAACCAGATACCGATAGTTACCGATAGCTCCTGGATTATCAGCCAAATTGAAGATCACTTCATCTTGCGGCTGGCAAACGTAGTATTCTGTTTCACCATTTGACAATACCAATGCTCCGGCATCCAGTTCATCTATGGTCACTTCCAGAAAGTTGTCACTAAGATCAAAACAATCGTCACTAAGTATGGTCTCTGGTGCATGGTCACCAGGCTGGACCGTAAGCGTCCCCGTGTAGGCTAGTCCCCAGATTCGGTAATTACCCAATTCCAGATTATCAAAAACTAAGTCATCCGTTTCCGAAACGGCCTGAACAACATTGGTCTGATCTGTAATCAAGTAGGCATAAGCAGTCGTTTCCCCCTGATCATTTTGCACATTCGCCATACGGGATAACTCCTGAGAACAAAAGTTTAAACGGGTATCTCCACCAACAAAACGAATGGATCCTGCTTCTGGTAAAATGCGGGTAATGGAGAGGAAGTTGTCCGACAAATCAAAACATTGATCACTTAGGGGTACCGATGTAACCTCTGTACCGATGGGAATACTGCTGAGCTGTCCGTAATAAGCCAGCCCCCAAACGCGTAAATCACTAGCCAATACATCCCCCAGCGAAAACTGACCATTCTCCCCAGCAATGGCAATCAACTCGTTGGTCATATCTGTAATCAAATAAGCATAAGATTCGCTATCGTCTCCCTGTCGGGTAAAAGAGAAAGCATCTGCTTGCCCTTCGGTACACACGGTCTGCGTCGTACTACCATCGGCAAAACTAACGGTGCCCGCTTCCACTCCAAATTGATTAACTTCAATATAATTATCCGACAAATCAAAACATTGATCGCTCAGCGTAGTCGTAAGAATATTTTCCTGTGCGCCGGCTATCCAGTCCCCGGTGTACGATACGCCATAAATACGGGTAACGCCCGTAGAGGCGAGATTAAAATCCAGGCTATTGCCCGCCAAAGCCAGGATAATGCGATCGGTATCATCCGTAAGTACAAAACGGTAGTTAGCCGTAGTCGAAGGACGACTGGCATCAAAAGTGAGTACGTTTGGCTCTTCATCCATTACACAAACGTCTTTCTGAGTACTCCCATCAGATAGCGTAATGCTACTGCCCTCTACCTGGTCGGTAGTAAAGGATACCGCATTGGTAGATCGTTCAAAACACTCGGTGGAAAGTGGATTGTTATTAATGTTATTTCCCAGATTTAGTCGTAATCCTCCCGAATAAACTACCCCATAAACCTGAAAATCCAAAGGCAAGTCAGGGGTAATCACTAAAGAATCACTTTCCTGGATATCCAGAATATTCCCATCGGTATCGGTAGCGAATAGCGCTTTTTCACCACCACTCAAGTCTGAGAAATCAAATGTAAAAGTACGACCCAAATCCGCCTCAAAACAAAGTTTTTGTGCCGTTGCGCCATTTTCCAGACGAATACCCCCTCCATCCAGGAAAACCTGCCGAACCACCACGGGCTGTTCGGCGAGCACCGCACATTCACTAGCATACACAAGAGATTCAAGACGATCCCCTGGCTTCAGAAACAGTGATCCCGTGTAGGCTAAACTCCAAACGAGTAGTTCCGGATTATTATATACGGCAAAATCAATGGTATTGTCAATAAAGATATCGAGTACGGTACTATCGGGTTGGGTAAGGATATACACCTTATTCTGAATACCTCCTTCTCCGTCATCAGTAAAGCTAAGCTGGGTATTACCGGGCACCGTCCGGCAAAGGGTTGCAGAGAGCGTACCATCTGATAGTCTAAAACCACTGGTTGATAAATTGGGAGAAGTCAGGGACAAAAAGTTATCACTGAGGTCAAAGCAATCATCACTAATGGCTACCGAACGAATATCATCCCCAGTCTTTACTTGTAAATTGCCGGTATAAGCAGCTCCGTAAACCCGGTATTTATCGGGAAGATAAGTAGACAAATCAATCTGCTGTTCAAATATAATATCTACTACAACATCATTACGCCCGGTAACAAAATAGGCATAAGCCCCGGAACTGGCCTCCCTGGTCTCTACGGGTATAGGTCCGACCGACTCGGCACAAATAAATAAATTATCGGTACCATCTGCGAAGCTTAAGGTTCCTCCTTGCGGCAAGACCTTGCGTACCCTTATAAAATTATCTGACAAAGAAGAGCATCCAGTGGCTAATGTAGCATCAATATCCAACTGATCACCTACCCCAACGTTTAGGTCCCCTGTATAGGCTAGACCATAAACTCGACTTAACACAACTTCGGTTTCGGAAAAGTCAAACTGATTTTGCGTGGGTAGGGCAAGTATTTTTCCGGTCGTATCCGTCACTATATATTGGTAGTCCCCCGCAGAATTACTGGTATTTGCAAAAGCTAGGTCCTGAGATGCCGAAGGATCGGCACAAAGTGTAGCTTCAGACAAGCCACTGGCCGTACTTACTAAGCCACCTTCCGGACTAACGGAGTTGATTTCAATAAAATTATCGGTAAATCCGTAACAGATCGTCCCTAATCGGTCCCGATCAGGATTCATGCCTGGCTCCGCCAGTAAAGTACCATTGTAGAATAGACCATAGACACGGTAACTACCGCCCGGCAAGGTACTAAAGTCAATTACCCGGTTGCGGGTAATGGCAAGGATGTTGAATTCATCGTCGGTAACCACGACGGCGTAAGTAGTGTAAAAAGGCAGCGCTCTAAATTTGAGCTGGCTATCTTCCAGGTTTTCTCCACAAGCACCTGGCGTCAGGCTACCTGATTCCAGAATAATCCGTGTACCTTCTCCGCATCTATTTACGCGAGTCTGCGCATGGGATACCAAAGAATGAGCAAGGAGAAAAAAGAGGCCTAACAGTAGACTTCGTCTCATACCAAAATAAGTTTGATGCATTTAAATACCGTGTAACTTAAAATATCTAAGTATTTTGAAAGTCATCTTTTTGTCCAATACGGCCTTGCTTGCTCACCTTAATAGCCTTAGCTATTAGGCTCCGCAGTACCTGATCTTGAACAAAAACCTGAGGTTTCAAAATACACATTTACTTAGATTACACCGTATTAAAGTTAATGGTTTCAGACACATTAACGGAGCTACAGGCATAATCTAAATAAAATAATGAAGCTAAGGGTATGATGGCTCGCCGACTATTCCGTCCAAAACGAACTTTTGTTTTTTGTGAAGAATACAGAAAGCAGTACTGCGCGGGTATATGGCACAATAAGGCTAAAATTTTATAGATAGATGCCCTCAAAATTGTTACATTTAGGCAACGCTAACAGCACTGAAAAACAATGAGGTCTCAAGATAAAACTTTTATTGACATTCTAAAATGAGACCTCAATGATTAAAAAAAAATTCACACTACTGATTCTTTTTACGGGAAAAACAAAATAAGGTTCTACATTTTCTTCGTTTTTTATAAAAAATAACGCCCCGTGGTATGGCCCTAGCGGTTTATAGTATCTACGTTTGGTTTTTTCTACTGATGGGTAACCCTTCAGCGGAGGTGCCCATTTCTACCAGCAAGATAGAGGGAATCAACGCTATAGAAGGCTTTACCGCACAAGAATTGGTAGAAGATATCTTTGTGAAGGGGGTATGTAAAAACATCTTCAATATTGAAGCGGAGGGTAATTCCGATAGCTACGGTTACTTCGAGCAGGGCGAAGAAGTCATTGGTCTGGAAAAGGGGATCATTCTCTCTACCGGTAAGATCAGCAATTCAGAAGGACCCAATAATGATAGTGGGAAAAGCGGGAAATTCAACCGCCCCAGCCGTGACCCGGATCTCATCCAGCTGGCTGGCAGCGACACCATTATGGATGTGACCGCCCTGGAGTTTGACTTTACCCCCCTGGATAGTAATGTCACCTTTCGCTACGTTTTTGCTTCCGAAGAATACTGCGAATACGTCGATAATGTCTTCAACGACGTTTTTGGTTTTTTCATTAGTGGCCCGGGCATTAGTGGTGGCTTTTCCAGGAATGCCGAAAACGTCGCGCTAATCCCCGGCTCCCGAGATTTTGTGACCATCAATTCGGTGAACCACCTGCGCAACGAAGATTATTACATCGGTAACGAGCGCGAAGAAGACGCACAAAACTGTGAAATAGACTATACCCCCAGCAATCTGAGCAATCTTATCCAGTTTGATGGCTTCACGAAAGTCCTTACCGCCCAACTCAATCTGGTCCCCTGCGAAACGTACCACCTCAAGCTAGTCGTAGCCGACGTAGGGGACGATTCCTGGGACTCTGCCGTATTCCTCGAATCGGAAAGCTTCAATATTGGTGGGGAATTAGAATTGAGTAGTAAATCCATTATTAATCAGGATACTATTCCGGAAGGCTGCGATTACGGTAGCTTTGTCGTCTCTCGGCTAGCCGATGCCGATGCCAGTGAACCCATCACGATTGGTATACGTGTAAGTGATGCCAGTAGTGCAACCGAAGGAGTAGATTTCGAAACGCTACCCGATTCCGTTACGATCCCTGCGGGGCAGCGATCCATTGACGTACCACTGCGGCCCATTGTCGATACAGAAGTAGAGCCAAGCCCTGAGCTCATCCAACTCGAATTTGATTTTCCCTGTGCCTGCATAAGCGGTAAGGCCGAATTATACCTCCTGGATCCTCCCTCCATTAGTACAGGACTAGAAGATCAGGCGGTCTGTCCCGGGGACCGCATAGTACTTTCGACCACGCCCGGCGGCGGCGTACCAGGTTATACTTATCTTTGGTCTACGGGTTCCCTATCGACAAAAACGACCCTTACAGTTGAAGAAGACCGAACCGTCAGCTTGACAGTAACGGACACCTGCGGGCGGCAATTTATCGACCAAATCCAACTAAGAACCCAATCCGTTCCTGAAGCTCAGCTCCCCAGTATTGTCCGGCAAACCTGTCTGGGAGATACCGTACAAGTGGCCATTGAATTTAGTGGTACGCCCCCATTTCACTTTGGCTATACACAAGACGGTCAATATGTACGTAGTTTCGAGGACATTAACGAATCCTCCTTTTTATTGACGGTAGACCGCGAGGGTCTGGTAGAGCTTCAAGATTTCGGAGATGCCTTCTGCAGTGGTCGTACCTACGGGCAATTCGACTTGCGCTATTCCCGTATACAGAGCATTGCGACGGCGCGTTCTACTTCCTGTACGAACCTTGCGGATGGTAGTATTGACACAGAAGTCGTGGGCGGCACCGCTCCTTATCAGTACGTCTGGGATAATGGGGCTGGTAGCGCAGCCGACCCACAGGGCTTGGTGGCCGGTATTTATTCCTGTACCATTACGGATGTCAACGGGTGTGCCAGTACCCTTTCGGCAGAGGTAGAAGCCCCCCGTCCCTTAGAACCGATCACCTTTGATTGTCGGGAATTTCTGGCAGCCCAACTTTCTTTTCGAGCCTCCGGAGGCACCCCGCCTTATCTATACAGCATTGACGACAGTGGTTACGAAGATGCTAGCATTTTTGACAGCTTACGCGCCGGCGAACAATATAAGCTGGAAATTCAGGATGCGCAGGGTTGCCAGCTTTCGCAAAACTTTATTATGCCCGTCTCGCGACAAAAAATGGTAGCCGTAGAAAGTGCCGTTAAACTTAAGCTGGGAGAGAACTATATCATTGAGCCCAAATTAAATATTCCCGCTACACTGATTGCTGCGATTCAATGGTCCCCAAGTGAGGGCTTAAGTTGTGATACCTGCCTGATGCCAGAGGTTACGGCTTTAAAGGATCAAACCTATAGCCTTCGGGTCGATGATGTTTTTGGTTGTGTCGGAGCCGCCGCCGTTACCATTAAACTCGACAAACAGGTTGATGTATTTATGCCAAGTGCCTTTTCACCCAATGACGATGAACAAAACGACCGCTTTTTTCCCTTTGCCAATACCGACCAGGTAGGGGAAGTATCCCAATTTCAGGTATTCAGCCGCTGGGGTACGCTGCTCCACCAAGCCGAGAACTTTCCACCCAACGACCCTGCCTACGGATGGGATGGTCGCCTTCAGGGGCGACGGATGGACCCCGGCCTGTACATCTACGCCGCACAATTTACCCTGACCAATGGGGTACAGGTAGAACGCAGCGGAACGGTCTTATTAATGCGGTAGTTTTCTCTTACTTTCTACTACAGGTTTTAATTTGTGCCTGAATGGTGGCCATACTGACTTTAGCAGCCTCTACGTTGGGTAAGAGAAAAGTGAGCTCATCGGTATACTCCAGCTCTTCATCATCTTCGTAGAGGTTGATGATCTTATCATTGTTATTCGTTTTGAGATCAAGCTGGATTTCTGTTCCGCGAATATCCATTTCCATTCGCTTGACTGACAAATCGGCCCAGTTAAATTCGTATACACTATTGGAGGTATTCCTGCCAAATTCAGTTAGGGTGAATATGGCTTTACAGGAATCCCCCTCCGCTGTTTCAAGCTGTTGCCCATATTCCTCGGTCTGCTGTTCTATTTGTGCCAACTGTTCCGACAGCCAAGCCAGATCACGGCCCTGGACCGTACGCTGGCACTGTTCTACGGCAGCTGGCAACAAATACATGATCAGGCGGGCATTCTCCACGCCATCTGCAAAAAAGGTCAACTTATCTTCGTAATTTTGCAACTCGCCGTCTTCCTGTATTTGAATATAATCCTTGGAATCCCGGGTTTCCAGTTCAAGACCTACCCAGTAATCCTCCACATCGATCTCTATTTCCTCGGTGGCCAGATCTTCCAGGTGAAAAGTAAAAAGTGTATTTTCCTCAGATCCTCCTTCTGCTAGCTGCCGTTGATAAACAACCTGACAATTCCCAACTAGCGATTGGTTTACCTCGACCTCTCCTTTGTTGAAATCCGAAATAGCCTGAGCGAGAAGTTGTGGAGCCTGATCCCCGGTATCCGGCATTCGTTGCTGAATCTTTTCTCTACACAAGGGAATGAACATTTCCAATGCTTCCTGAGCTAATTTTGCTGCTCCCGGTGTGGAAAAGAAAAAGTCAATACTGGATACATATTCCGTCTCTTCCTCCCCCTCAGTATATTCAATAAAATCTCTTTTACCATCAGTTGGTATAGAAAGATAGACTTCCGTCCCTTTAATATCGAAATCAATATTCTTCTCATCCAGGTCTCCCAAACTGAGATTATACTTTCCTGTCTCCTCCTGTTCTCCGTCTTCCATTGATTCGTAGTAAAAGAAAAACCGATCAGCTATTTCTGCACTTTGTTCTAGGGTTTGGGAAACCCGGGTATCGCCCATTTCTACCGTATTAATATTTGTAGCCAACCACTCTAGAATGACACCAAAGTTATTTTGCAGTTGATTATCAGCTTTCCACACTTTCGCAGCCAGGGGAATGATCTCTTTTACCAGTGGCTCTATTTCGCGGGCATTGTCCACCCCCTGATTTCGGATGGCGAATTCATCGGTATACCCTTCGGGCTCGCCGTCTTCCGTCTCGAAGATCAGGTCTTCTCTACCCGTTTTGAGTTCAACGCTCATCTCGGAGCGGCTACTCACGCGACGTATCAGTCTTTCTTCAAGAAAAGCCAGGTTAAAGGTATACTCATGAGATTCCGTGCGGCCCTTACTATCTATCTCTTTGACAGAAAACGTTACGAGGTAAGGTCGATCCTCATCAAAGGACAGATTTTGTTCGTAGGTTTCTTTGCCGGTATCAACATCCTGGATAATGGATTGTAAGGCTTCGACTTTTTCCCGGAGTTCGTCTTTTTGTCCCTTTAGAGAAAAAGAAAAGCAGAAAAGGCTCAAAAAAAGGAGGGTCAGTAATGGTTTCATCTTCTTATATGGATTTAATCGGTTTTAAAAGTCCTTTAATAATAACAAAACCTGAGCTTAACCTCAACTTTCCAAACCGAAACCTTGGCCTTTGCTAACAGAAGTACCCCACAGCCACACTATTGTCCTACTCGTATCGGCTCCAAATCCTCCAGTTCGGCTTCTGTAAACAACCGAGATTTAATGACGAAACGTATTCCCATGGGGATTTCTAGCGAAAAGCTTGATCCGCGGCCAGGCGTCACGCTAAGGGTCAGCTGCGTATGCTTCCAGTACTCAAACTGATCACTCGACATGTGAAAGTCACAGCCGTGGACTTTGCCCAGGCAGATATCGGTCTCGTTTAGCATTAGTTCGCCTTTGGCAAAACACATAGGAGAGGAGCCGTCGCAACAGCCTCCGCTCTGGTGAAACATTAAAGGACCGTGCTCGTTACGCAGCTGATCAATCACAGCTTTGGCCGCATCGTCGATGGTTACTCTTGGTGTAGGCATAATATTGATTGGTTTTAATGGAAAGAGGCAGCCATTGCTGACTGCCTCTTATTTGCTTAGTCGTGGCTCAGGAACTAAGTCTCTGAGCCAGTAGTTCTGGAATATTGATCCTAAAAGAATCCTAATTTTTGCTTATCGTAAGAAATCAGCATATTCTTGGTCTGCCGGTAATGATCAAGCATCATTTTGTGCGTCTCGCGTCCAATACCGGATTTCTTATATCCACCAAATGGCGCATGTGCCGGATAAGCATGATAGCAATTTACCCATACTCTCCCGGCTTCGACGGCTCGAGAGATTTGGTAGGCCTGGTGCATATCGCGTGTCCATACCCCTGCACCTAATCCGTAAAGGGTGTCATTAGCTATTTCAATAGCCTCTGCTTCATCCTTAAAAGTTGTTACACAAACGACGGGTCCGAAAATTTCTTCCTGGAATACCCGCATCTTGTTGTTTCCTTTTAGGATAGTAGGCTTAATGTAGTAGCCTCCTTTCAACTCGTCGTGGTAGGCCGCTTCCCCTCCGGTCAGTACCTCACAGCCTTCTTCTTTACCAATCTCAATATAATTCAGTATTTTCTCGTACTGATCGTTAGAAGCCTGTGCCCCCATCATGGTATTAGGATCTAATGGATGCCCCAACTGAATGGCCTCCGTCCGTTCGATCACCCGGGCAATGAAATCGTCGTAGATACTCTCCTGTACCAGAATTCTGGAAGGACAAGTACAGACTTCCCCCTGATTCAGCGCAAACATTACAGCGCCTTCCAGGCACTTGTCGAAGAACGCATCATCGGCAGCCATAACACTCTCAAAGAAGATATTTGGTGATTTACCTCCTAGCTCCAGTGTCACTGGAATGATGTTTTTGGAAGCGTATTGCATAATTAACTGGCCGGTTGTCGTCTCTCCGGTAAAGGCGATCTTATTAATTCGTGGACTTGAAGCCAAAGGCTTTCCCGCTTCGACACCAAAGCCGTTCACGACGTTGAGTACACCTGCTGGCAAAATATCTCCGATCATTTCCATCAGGATCATAATACCGACTGGCGTCTGTTCTGCTGGTTTCAATACCACACAATTTCCCGCTGCTAAGGCAGGGGCTACTTTCCAGGCTGCCATGAGCAGCGGGAAGTTCCAGGGAATAATCTGGCCGACGACGCCAAGTGGCTCCCAAACGTTCATCGAGACGGTACTGGAGTCCAGTTCACTCACCGTACCTTCTTCTGAGCGAATAACACCGGCAAAGTAGCGAAAATGATCGACGGCCAGCGGTAAATCCGCAGCCCTAGTTTCACGTAGTGCTTTCCCGTTATCCCAGGTCTCTACCCGTGCCAACGTTTCTAGATTGTCTTCCATTACATCAGCGATCTTCAACAAGAGATTACTGCGCTCCGTAGCGGAGGAATTATTCCAGGCAGGAGCTGCCGCCCAGGCCGCATCTAATGCCAGGTCGATATCTTCTGAGGTGGAGCGGGCAATTTTGGTAAAGGAATTTCCATCAACTGGAGAGATATTATCAAAATATTCTCCGCGAGTCGGTGCGACCCATTTCCCGCCAATAAAATTGTCGTATTGTGCCTTGAACTCCGGCTTGGCGACAACATCGTTAGCTGTTATTTGTACATCACTCATTTATCTTAGATTTTACAGTTAAAAAATAGTTTCAATTTAAAACCATAGGACAGATTTTTATTCCACCCTATGTACGATTACAAAACTATATTTTAAAAACATCCAACCATTGAAGAATTGTCGCAAAAAACTGAACAATACTTGCAAATCCCGTCGAAAAGCTCGATTTTAATCCTCAAACCCACATAAACGAATAGATTCCTAGCGTAAAGCAGAACTTATCACAAGAGAGCTGCGTCTTTCTTGAATAAATATTCTATTTCCCGGAACTGTACATAAGTAGTAACAACTAACAATGGTCTTACCCGAAAATTTCTATAAAAACCGCCGACTGGAGAAGCTTGTCGAAAATCAAACCACTTTTACACTTGAAAAAGCGGAAATGCATATTTTTGAGACGCATCAGGAAGCAGAACAGGTTTTGCTCAAGTTTAATCAGCCCGTTCTGGCCAGTATGATCCAGGGAAAAAAAATTATGCACCTCCAGGAGATGCAAGCTTTCGATTTCCTGCCGGGTGAATCCATCATTCTACCCGCAGATGAGACTATGTGTATTGATTTTCCTGAAGCTAATTCAACAAGCCCCACCCGTTGCCTGGCTATGAGTATCTCTGAAGAAAAAATCAAAAATGTAATCCAGAAACTGAACGAAAAAAACACCCGCCCTGAGGGTAAGGAATGGGCTTTCATGGATTATAATTTCCATTTCACCAATGAGCTGGCTATCCACCAAATTCTGCAACGGTTACTCTTTATATTTACCGAGCAACATCCTTCCAAAGATTTGTTTGCCGACTTCATGCTCCAGGAGTTAATCATCCGGGTATTACAAAGTGAAAATCACAAGATCTATAATGAGCAATCCATGGCTCTGCAAAGCTCAGATCGTCTGGCCTTTGTCATCCAGTATATCCGCAGTCACCTGGATCAACCCCTTAGCGTTGAAACCCTGAGTAAGAAAGCTTACATGAGTGAATCCAATTTTCACCGCGTCTTCAAAAGTGAAATGGGGGTATCGCCAATTGAGTTTATCAACAACGAACGCATCAAATTGGCAACGAGTCTGTTGCACAACTCGCAAAGGAAAATTAAAGAAATCTATACGGAATGTGGCTTCAATAGCCTGTCCTATTTTATTCGTCTCTTTAAAAAGAAGAAGCTACTTTCTCCCAAAGAATACCAAATGAAACTCAAAGAGCAATAAGTATTAATTCGCTTCTACCCCGTAGCGCAGGGGTTGTGTCCAGGCCACTTCCGTATCACCGGTCTGGTAAGGATTCTCTTTTGCTTTATTTGAAATGATCTTAGCCCGCACAAACCAATCGTTTTCCGAAAGGGAATATACCCCCTGTGTCCCCGCCGCCGACTGGACAACTTCGGACGTGTCGGCTCCCTTCTCCCAGCGAATGAACTGAATCTCGTATTCCACACCTTCCTCGGGCTGTACATCGACGATGTACCTGTCATCAACCACACCAAATCGCTCCAGCGTCACGCCAGTAGTCGCATAAAAATCACCCGCTTCTAAATGTTCTACCAGCGAGGCAGGTGTCAGAGTATCGGCGGCCACCATGACCCAACCGCGACCAGTATTACTGTACTCCAGGCCAAAGGTGTGATAGTTATGGCTATCGTCCGTGGCCAGACCTAGCATCAGCGGTAAATCCAACTCAGCGTAATGCCGGTTGATCTCGTCCCAGATCGCTTCCGTACCTAAGCGCGTAGCATCACCATAATTATGGACTGCTGGATGACCATTAAAGACCTCGAAGAAGCGCTCGCGGCGTAACTGTTTCATATCGGCGGCAGTCATCGCCCAGCCAAAATTGGGATGATTGATATGCGGAAACATGGCTTGCCCGGTCGCTTCGCGCTGCTCGAGTACCGCATCAATATTATTCTGCATCACTTCTACCAGTGAATTACCGTGGCGCGGCTGAATCAAGGTTTTTACATTGGTGACATTCATATGAATCGGTTTGCCATCAAATCCATCCGTAATCTCCTCGCTTTTAAGAATTAAAAAATGATCCGACACTTCAAAAAGACCACGGTATTCGGCCAGCTTTTTAAGCTGAACTTCCAATCCCACACTGTCTTCCCGGGTGGTTACCCAATCGGCACCATACTGATTCAGGTAGGCTTCGTAGGCTCCCATCGTGATGGGATTATCGGGTACCCGACGCCACTTTTCTCCCTCCTGCAGAATATTGTGATCCGAAAGTCCTACGAAATGGTAGCCATTTGCCTTATACCAATCCATAATCATTTCGGGGTAATCATCCCCATCACTCCAAAGCGAATGGGTATGCAGATTTCCCTTGTACCAGCGGACACCTTCCCCTTCTCCGATGAGCGGAGCTTCGCTTTGGCAAGCAAAAGTTAGGACTAGCAAGCTAAGTAATACGAGTTCTTTCATTTTCATGGATTGTATTTTTCCTAAAACCTAAAGCCTTTTATACCGTAGCCAACTCCAGATAATGATAGCCAGCAACACGGCTGCCGACAGTAGAAACACCTGCCCGAACGACCAACCGGCATCCAACAAGAGCCCAAAACTCAGGGGTCCGAGCGCCGTACTAAACACCATAATAGTGGTGAACATACTCCGCACCGCACCAATGATTTCCGTGCCGTAGACCTCCGCGAATAAAGCATTTTTAATCGTACTTCCCGCTCCATTGGAGACCGCTAAACAGACCAAGGCCAGTGGGTAAATCAACCGGGACTGCCCCAGTGCCAATAAAAGTACGCCAATTAAATAAGGAAACAAAACCAGCGGGAACAGCCTTTTGGCGCTCAGCCGATCCACAAATGGTCCGGCAATCACCATAGATAATGCACCGCCCAGGGCAAAAAAGGCCAGAGAGCCCGCCATCCATTCTGGTGCCCAACCGCGACTGGCACCGAACTTCAGCTGGTAGAAAAAAACCGCTGTATTCATAAAACCTAGAATAAAAACCGTCGGGCCAATAATCCAAAACTTGCGATCCTTAAAGAGGAGTAAAGGGTTTCGAGAAGTACCCTGCTTACTACTTTCGTCTACGCGGGGATAAAGTACGGGTTTCGATTGGCCCCGGAGCAATATTAGGAGTAATGGTAAGACCAGGACGAATAAAAGCAGTGCTTCAATCCGCAGCGCTGTCCGCCAGCCAGCATTCAAAATCACAAGGGAGATCAGAAAAGGTAAAATCGCTTCGCCCATAGAGTGTCCCGTCGTCGAAATACCAATTGCTTTGCCACGGTCTGCTTCAAAGGCACGCGCCATGGTCGTAATCGCCGTATGGCTCATCAGTCCCTGCCCAAAGAGCCGTAAGCCATAAAAAGCAGGGATCAAAAGAAGGGATAGCTGAATAAAGGAAAAACCCAGGCAGGCCACTACTAAACCTAAAATCACCAGAAGCACAAAACGACGTAAAGGCAGGGTATCTACCAACTTCCCCAGCCAGGGCAAAGTAAAGGCAGAAGCCATCGTAGCGGTAGCATACATCGAGCTGATTTCCGTATTGCTTAGGCTAAAAAATTGCTCTAGCGAGGGGATATAAAGGGAGATGAGAAAGGTCTGGCCAAAGCTGGAAAAGAAGGTCAGCAATAATCCGAAGAAAAGTAAACTCCAATTTTTGTAGAGAAAGCGCCAAAATCCTTGCATAGGGCGAAAATAAAAACTCCTGCCGAGATTGTTGCCCGACAGGAGTAAAGAAATCCTTATTTATTGTTGTGTGTAACTATATACTTATCTCGTTTTCACGAAACGCTTCGTGATGCGTTGTCCGTCCGCAGTGCGAATGACAAATACGTAGGTACCAGCTGATAGGCCATTTAGCGAAAGCGGGAAGGTCCCCCCCTGATAATCAAATCGACCTATCTTTTGCTGCGCACCAAGCAGATTAGTGATCCGGTATTGTACAGGACCAGAAATATGATCCGGCAGCTGTACTTGTATCTTATCCGACTGGGTAGGATTCGGGAACAGACGAAGGGTAGGACGCTCCTGTGGTGCTAATTGGAATAGTAGTCCTCCTGCATTTTCACCTTCTGCCTGGTTCGAAGATACACAGTTACCAAAAGGAGATGGCGATCCGGTAACAATAACGCGGCCAGTACAGGTCACTTCATTGGTACGACGGTCGATCAGCGTGTAAGTGGCACTGGAATCCGGACAGAAGAAGAAAGTTGGTGAAGTCCGAAAATCCCGGCTACTAGTGCAATTATCATTAATCTGACTAATAACGCCCGAGGGGAAGAGAATTCCCGGGAAACCACTTGGGCTAATCCTTACCTCAATCGTCTCTTTACAATCGATTTGCAAGGGTGTCTCGTCGATCACTTCGACTATCCCCTGACAAAGTACATCACTATTATTGCGAGTGGAGACACTGTAGTTAACGGTCTGCCCCGCATCGGCGCACTCTACAAATTGTGGACTAACTTCCAAGTCTAAAACGCTTATACAGTTATCCGAAAAAGAGCTAACCACATCTCGCCAGTCCAGGCGATAGGGTCTGCCGGATCGGGGAAGGGTCACTTTTATAGAATCTACACAGCTGATAGCCGTCGTGTTGGAATCTTCTACTTTTAGGGAACCCACACAGACCGTATCACCAGAAGTTTTTTGTGTCAGAATATATTCCATTTCTTCACCGGCATTATAGCAGTACACCGCCTTAGGAAAAGCTTCCAGGCTGCTTGCTCCATTACAAGAAAATCCATCCTCCTTAACAAAAATATCCGGAGATAAAGAGAATCCATCGTAAGTCAGGGGTAAGGAGACAATCACATTTTCTTCGCATTGTACCGCCTGATTGAAGGTGTCTATTACCTCAATCAGTCCAGAACAAACAATTTCCTCACTTCCTGCGGTAACTAAATCATAGGGAACCGCCGCATCCAAAGCAGTACAATCAAAGGAGTCGACGGGAAAGATTTGTAAGTTGTCCACCGTACCACAGTTGTCGGAGAACAGGGTGACCAGATCGCCCGGAGATAATCGCTGTGCCGATCCATCTTCAGCCAGGAATAACTCAAAAGTGTCTACACAACTTACCTGGGGTGATATAGGATCTATTACGGTCACCGTACCGGTACAGATCGTATCGCCGGTGGTGCGGTTGGTCAAATAATAGGTCGTATCTCCCTCCATTTCACAATTGTAAAATACAGGTGACAAATTTAGGTCGGTCGAACGATGACAATTGTCTCTGAAATTTCCTTCGATGACTTCACCAGGGAAAAGAAAGGAGGGAAATCCGGAGGGAGATAATTCAATATTGATTTGTTCCTTACAAGTGATGGGCGTATTGGTGGTATCCACTACCGTTACGGTACCTGTACAAAGGGTATCTTCACTTCCCGTCGCAGTTATGGCATAATTTACTTCTTCACCTACCATACTACAGTCGACTACCCGGGGTGAGAAATTGAATAGGCCAGTTCGATCACAATTGTCAGAAATAGCAAATACATAATCTGCTTGAATCATATTTCGGAAATCGCGATCCTCAGGTAAGAAGACGGTTATATTCTCCCTACAAATTAGTTCTTGGGTGGTCGTGTCTTTTACATTTAGCACCCCCGAGCAAAGCAGTCCACCCGTGCGCACGTGACGAAGCTCGTAAGGCGTAGCACTGCCCGCAAAGCTACAATTGAGCTGATTAGGCACCAGACTGATGCTATCCGCAGGGGGACAATCTGCCGGAATAGAATCCAGGAGATCAAAAATACCCAGGTTAATATTTCCATTTTCTGGTAAAAAGACGTCCATTTCCGCTGGGCAGTCCAGACTGCACTGTGCCTGCACTTGTCCTAAGTTAAGGACAGAGAAGACAAGGAGGGATAACAAAGTTAATCTTAATTGCATATTATAGTTTTTGGTCTTATTAAAATACTGAATTCTGCTGAGGCAAAATCAAAACGTGTAGGTAGACGAATAGCAAGCGACTTCTCGGAGAGAGTCGATTTAGTGAAGGTTATACAAATATACAAAAAGCAAAAGGGATGTGAAACCACTACCGAAAAAAACTTGTGTTTTCGAGCAGCTTTTTCAAATAAAAAATAGATAAATAGCTGACTAACAATTTTTTACGTCCACAAAAAAACTTTCATACACTGATTTTTCTTATCGGCAAAGATTCGATAGGCCCGGGCGCCAGGTGGTCTTCTGGATACGACTTATTTTCACACCCAAACGTCACACCTAACTTAAACCCATGGATACTCCAACCAGTAAAGTGGAGATTAAAAGGGTTTACAAAAGAGAAAACATCAGAAAACCAGCTAGCTGAAGTAGCTCCGGAGGCACTAGTGCCTCATTGGATTTTAATTTGGTAGTTTTTTATGATCGTTACACCAGTCCCTTTACCGATTTCATTACCGAACTCTACACTGGCCAGTATTTGAGTGTCTTGGATTACCCCCTTAGCAATTAAATATTTCAAAAACCAATGTAAATCTATATCTCCATCCGAAGCCGGAGGGACTTTTCGAAAAGTAAGGCAATTCCACCCCTCTGTAGTTGTACCTTCCCAAACTTCGTAGGTACCGTAAGGCGATTCCAGACGCTCTTTCATTTGCCCTACTGGGTTTAGGTTGGACCAATCCTCCCATACCATAACTTCTGTCAGTATATTCTCCTTGCTAATGGATGTACCGGCATTGATCCAACAATCAAAAGCCAGGTTGTAGGAACCTTTCGCAGAACCTTCATACTGGTATTTGACTGGAATGGATTTAATTTGATTTAGAGGTCGCGGCAACTCGCTGGTCGTTGAAGTATTGCGCCAGGGCTTCCAGCCAAAAACAATTTCAGGATAGGCTAAGATGGTATGTGCTTGCTGATTAGTAGCCGCCCATTTCCAGGCGATATATTGATCTTCTTCAATGGGAAATTGAGTCAATGCCAAATGGTTGATCTTCTGATTTGACTGGTTGACTCCCCATACATTTGATTCTAGCACTTTATCTCCTAGATCAAGGCTAATCCAATCGTTTTGATAAGTAAAAATTGACGTATTTGCCTCCAACAAATAAATAGGAATTTGCGCCCGGTCTTTTTCTCTTTTAAACTTCAAATGAACTCGCTGTGTGACTTCAATAGCTTCTGGCGCCTGGTATTCGCGATCGCTCATTACAGTACCTATTGCCTGCGCATCTACAAGCTGAATGCCCGGAGCAGAAAACTGGAAAGCTACTTGATCATTAGCTTTTAGAAAAGTACTGGCAGGAAATACTGGAAAGTCATTGCGCATGGCATCTTTCTTTTGACAAGCAGAAAAAATTAAAATAGCCCCCAACAGAATCAGCTTTTGCACTTAATGATGTTTTTTGATTTTTTTTAAAACCAACCCTTCGGTCTCTTCTAAATCGTCAATTTGCTTACCCGTCACGGCAAATTTGCGATTGTAAGCAGTAATATCCAGGTTAAAAATCAAGGTGAAAGGTAGAATGATGGTAAAAAACAATAGGCCCGTCAGCATTTTATAGAAAGGTAGCCAAACCAGCATAATCAGTAAGAAGATTCCAATGATAACCAGATTCACCTCAACTAAAACATGATCACTAAAAAAAGAGAGGTAAAAGATAAAACTACCCACTAAAAGCGTACTCGAATAGTGTAAATAGTGACCGATTGTCAGCCAATTACGAACTTTGGACCAATGTTTGGGTTGCCACAAAATCCGCCCGAAAATTTTACCCAATATCTGGTTACTACCAATCGTATACCGCTTCATTTGCTTTAAAATATCTCGAAATCGATTGGGAACCAAACCGTAAACCAGCACTTGATTCAGATATTGCGTACGATACCCCGCTAAAGCAACTTTCAGAGAGGTGGCCACATCCTCAGTTTGGGAATTTTCATCAAATCCCCCTACCGCTCGCAAGGCTGAAAGCCGCATTACAAAATTGGTTCCTAAACAAGGCGTAAAACCAATCCTGCCTCTCGCTACACATACGCCTCTGAAAAAGATGGCTTGCATAGCCGCATAAACAAAGGTTAACCAACTTTTCTTTTCATTCCGAAAGGCCTGCGGTGTCTGTACCAAACCTAAATCTTCTTGACCTTGAAAATGGGGTAAAATAGTCTCCAAAAATTCCGGTTCCGGCTCTTGATCTACATCCAAAACAGAAACAAATTCTGCTGTAACGGTATGGTTTTTCAGGTAATGATTTAGTGCCCGCGCTTTATTTCCCAAATTCTCGATAGAATAGCAACGGACACCCAGTTTTTCGCAAACTTGCTCCAAACTAGCTTTGATGATCAAATTAGAAGAGTTTTCAAGCACCACTAAGTCTACGTCCGATAGCACTTGACACTTTTGTAAAGTAGACTCCAAAATATTTGGATTTTCATTACAAACGGGAACGATTAACAAGACTACTGAAGCATCCGGAGGCTCTGCTACCAACAATTTGGGCTTTTCCTTTTTCTGAAAAAATGGTGCTAATAGCCCGCCTAACATCTGCAGCATTAACCAGGTTAGATGTACAGTGCCCAATAAAATGAAATAATCAATGAAGTCCCAGTTTGCCATGCCATTCAATTATCATTAACCTCTATTTGGACTACAAAGATGGTAAAATCAAAAATGCTCCTAGCCTTTTTTGAAGAAAAACCTTATTAAAAAACAAATTTAACACATAAAAATGTCTCCCCCTCCTAATTATTTGTAACTTTAAGTATTAAAAATCGACCTAAGACTATCATAATCTAACAAACATGAAATCTTCTCTACTCAAAAGAGGCCTGGCCTTAAGCTTTTTGATGTCTTTTGCCATCCTTGCCTGGTCTAATGACGTCACCGTTACCGACAATAGTGGAAACAATATCAATGGTGCCTTTGTAGCTGGCGTTTGGACACCAACTGGCCCTGGCCCTTCTACCATCGATTATGGTAATCTTTTGACGGAACTTATCAATGGAGATGTCGATATTACTGCAGTTGGCAATCTCAGTTTCACCTCTTCTGCTTCCACCCCTGCAGGCTTACTATATGACTTGGCGGTGGACAGAACACTTAACCTTTCTTCAGGAGGAAATGTCAACATTGAGAATTATGGCATCAATGCTGTTTCTCCCCCTAACACTGGTAAACTCACTATTAATATCAACTCTACTGCTCCCGATGGCCAGTTTTCCGTTAAAGACTGGGGTTTAGAAACCAATGGTGGAGACATAAATATTCTTGATTTTGATAAAGTTTATTTAAATGGAAATGCCATTATAGCGGATGGTACCATGAGTGCTGGAAATTTAAACGTTACCGCAAATGTTTTCAAGTTTGGAATTGATGAGATGAATAATATCGATGGTAGTATAGTCATCGCTGGTAATGTACAGTTGACCATTGCGGATACGGTGGAAATGGAACATTACACTTTTCAACTAAGTGGCCAATTAACCATCAACACAGAAGACTTGACATCTGAAAGAGGAAGTTTCACCTACACGCCCGCTTCTTCTGATCCCTCACACAGTTTATCAATTAACGCACAAAATATTAACGCCAAATTTTTCCAAATAGACTGGAAAGAGGACGTTGAGATGAGTGCCGATAGTGTTTGCCTGGAAGGTTTCACCATTCGAGACTTCACGCCTGGCCATGAAACCGACATAGATATCTCAGGCACCTATGCCAACCTTCAATATGGCCACATGAGACTAAGAGATGGTCTAGATGGCCGGAATATCAAAGTAGAGATGACTGAGAAACTTATCTTAAATGGTGTCATTATGGAAATGACCAATAGCGATGGTAATATTTCTGCCATCGGTGCGGATTCACTTTTCATCAATGGTCCGACCAAGTCTGGTAGCGATTGTGGCACAGGAGGGCAATTGAGAATCAACAATGGGAACGGTCAAATTTATACCCAAGGCGACTATACAAATTTTCAGTATGTGCAATTAAACCTCGATGGGGGAAATGGTATAATTAAAGTAGATGCTGCCGACGCTCTAGACTGGCGTACTTCTCAGGCCATTATTGAAGGGGATGCCTCCAACACGACCATCAACGACTTAATCGAGGTAAATACTACCGATATGCGGTTTGGCTTTAGTGAAATTTCTATCAAAGAAAATACGCTCAAAGGAGCTATAAATATTACCGCTACCGACTCTTTGCTGGCCAGATCGGTAGATTTCCCCTGTTTTGGTGAGGCTAGTGGTGGTTTTATTGGTTTTGGAAATGGAGCGAGAGGTAATAGTAATAATGACCCTAACCTAGGCTACCCTTCAGGCTTTGGTGATCTAAATATCCAAACGGGTTACTTCGATGCACAATGGCTATACATGGGTCACGGTGCAGCGGGTGGCGGAGATTTGAACATTGATTCGGATATCCTTAAACTGTTCAATTCTTCAATTGAGACCGGAGCTGGCAAAATTTCTGTGGTAGCAAGGGACACAATGGACTTGGAACAATCGGGTATTAAAGTACTCCAAGCTGCCGATGACAATAGCATTTTCATGCAAGCTAAGAGTATGTGTTTGCTGCGCTTCATGGTCTTGGATACCGCCATTAATAATACCACAGATATTTTAGTGGAAGCTGATAATGCCCATTTTCAATATGGAGAATTCAATGTGCGTAATGGGAAAGACACCCGCTCCATTAAATTAGATATCGCAGAAGTTTTAAAACATACGGGTGTAAGCGTGACCGTAGATCGTAGTGATGGGAATCTAGAAGTAATTGCTCAGGACTCTATGTTTTTATATGCTTTTGACAAAGAGGGAGGCAATTTTGGTACTGGGGGGAGAATCGGCATTCGAGAAGGAAATGGTAAAATTAAAGTGGAGAGTAATTACATCTTTGAGCAATTCTATGAGAAAGGAATTGTATTGGGTAGTGGCCGTGTTGATATTAAGGCAGATAAATACGTCACCAATTTTTCTATTCCTGCCCATATTGTTGGTCCCGAAGCTGGTGGCCAAACCAAGGGCGATACGATTATAATCGATACCAGGGTTTATAGTCAAGGCTATGCTGAAGTTTCTATTACCAACAACGAACAGCCCTCTTTTATTAATATCATTGCTACGGATAGTTTAAATGCCGGAGTAGCAGCGCGTAGTATTTCTGGCACGAGTGACTCCCGTGGAGGATTTATTGGATTTGGTGCCAGATCGAAGTCGGTAGATATTTCTTATACAAACATCAATGCCGATCCATCTTATGTCATCAATGAGACCAACGCTCAAGCCAACGGAGATCTGCAGATTGATGCAGGTTACTTTACATCCCAATGGCTCTATATGGGGCAACAATATGGAGAAGGTGACATCCAGCTTAATACAACTGGAAACTGTATACTCCTTAATTCTTCCTTTGAGCATTACGGCGCAAGGGGTGACGTTTCCGTAGATGTAGGTGGGAAATTAAAGATCTCACAAGCTGAAATTGCCCAAAAATCAGGGACTGGTAATACCGACGTGATTGTTGGAGACTCCCTTTTACTCCACACTGGATCCATTCTACAAAGTGCGGATGGCGACATCAACGTTGAAGCAGGTGGTGACCTGTATATGACTTTTGCAAAAATCTCCCATCAGGGGAATAATTCTTATAATGATCGCGGGAATCCAGTTGGTCAATACACTGGAAACCTATCCGTTTCAGCTCAAAATTTAGTTTTACCCACGATGTATGACTACAGTGAGCCAGGGGCTGAAAATAGAACCATAAATGGCACTTCTAATTCAAGCATTCACGCAGATGTAGTAGAAGGAGACGTCAAAGTAGTTGTTGAAGATTCCGTTTTCCTAAGACAAGGCGCCATCACCAACACCGTCCAGAGTGGCAATGGTAATCTGACCTTACAAGCCAATATCTTGGATATGGATAATTCTTGCCTCGTCTTAGACGGTAGTAATGATCTATTAAAAGTTCAGGTAGAACGGATAGAATATGAGTTTGCAGGGATCGAAGCTAAAAACGGAGATGCCTCCATCATCGTTGCAGGAGAAACGATGACCACCGAGAATGCCTGTGTGGGCACCGACGGTGGAGATATATTCCTGACTTTCAAAAATGATATTGATCTGACCCACACTTACCTTGGCTCTAAGGGCGGAAATATAGATGTCGCTTCTTTAGAGGGTGGCGTTAGCGTCACCAATGGAGATGATCCAAGCAATCAGCCCGACGGAACGGATGGTATCTTTACCGGTGATACGGGGGTAGATGGTGGAAACCTAATGATTTCTGCTTGTACAAGTATTGATATCGCTGCCGATATTAATACCGGCGCTGGCAGTGGTGGAGCTTACAGTGAAATGGGTATGCCAATTACAACCGCTTCTTCCCGTCGCTTCATCGGACAAGGTAATGCCGAAATGATCATTGATGATAATTGTACTATGCTAGAGGTCAGTATTACAGATCCTTGCTCTTGTGAAAACCCCAGCAATGTCTACGATGGTTTAGATCTCATTCTTTTCCATGAGACGGTTGTCCTGACGGCCGCGCCTGGAGACACCTGGGAGTTAGTTGAAATCCTAGAAGGGGCCGTATTTGATCAAAGTGGAAATGAGATTACAGATCTCTCTAGTATCGTCGCTCGACCTGAAATCAACGGTGACGCGGTAGACTATATTTTTGAGTTCTGGCATGAGCCCGGTGTTGGCTACAATGGTATTTTCGAAGCAACTGCCGGACCTTCAATCGGTCAACGCCAGGGTATCAGCAACAGCTGTGATGCGGAACTATGCATGAGAATAGCAGCGAATTTACCGACTATTCCAAAATGGAGCTTGTTCCTATTGTCCATCTTATTACTCAGCATGAGTATTTTCTTTTTCACTCGGAGCAAAGGATAAGCCAAGGAATTTGTAAGCTAATCGAGACGAGGTTTCACAACTTTAGCGATAGCCCTTATGATTTCGCCGGGCATTCGGTATAGCAACAAATTTTGGTAGCAATGCATCCTGATCTAAAATATCAAAACGGTCCGGTGCTTCAATATCTGTTTGCTCATTCCAAAAGACAAAAAATATCACTCTTCATAACTACTTTAGAATAAAGTCTACTGAATTCCGTCAGCTTTCGCTAAAACCAAATTACGAAGTTGCTTAAGAATTCCTGGTGAGATGATTGGTAACGGCTTGGAAGTCAAGACAAGGCTACTTTTTTTCTCGTAGCCATCCGCCCAGGCGGACGAAGGGAAAAAGAGCTGCCGTATTGGCTTTCAATGTGTTGCCAAGGGCTCAGTGAGGCGTTTTTAAACAACTTCTATTTACGTCCGCAACAAAACTTTCATACACTGATCTTTCTTATCGGCAAAGATTCGATAGGCCCGGGCTCCGGCAGCCAGGGGGAAACGATGTGTAAATATGGAAGTTAAGCGATCGGCATCCGCTAGTGCGGCCTCTATTAATCGGGGCATATAATACCGGGCCGGACACCGTCCAATACTATAGGTAAGGTTTTTATCGTAGGCTCCAACGGGTCCGAATGACAAGTCCTGGTCCGTACAAACGCCGACGGCGGATAAATGCCCACCGGGGCGTAAAAGAGAAAACGCACTGCGCGTAGCGGCACCACTTCCGACTGCTTCCACGGCCAGATCCACGCCCCGGCCCTGGGTAGCTTCTCGAATGACAGCAGCCACATCGGTTGTTTTGAAATTCAGCGCGGTAGCGCCCCACTGCTCAGCCATGCGTAGTCGCTCCGGAATCGCATCAATGGCAAACACCTGCTTCGCCCCCAATTGAAAAGCGGACCAAATCGCCATCATTCCAACGGGACCACAGCCGATTACCGCGGGGGTCTGCCCTGGCTCAAGGCCTCCTTTAGCTACCCCATAGTAGCCCGTAGACAGAATATCACCCAACAGGATACCCATTTCATCGGGCATCTCTTCGGGCATCTTCATCAAACTGGCATCGGCCAAAGGAACCCGCACCCACTGTGCCTGTCCTCCGTGCAGACCTTTTCCCTTTTGGCGCCAGCCGAATAACTGGCTATGCTCACAACGGCTGGTCAGACCATTTTGGCAATAATAACACTGACCACAAGATACCGTAAAGGGGCTCATAACCCGGTCTCCTTTCTTTAGTGTCCGGACTTCTGCGCCAAGTTCCACAACTGTTCCCACAAATTCGTGTCCCATAGCGCAACCGTGATCCAGCCCTTTTTCCCGTTCAAAATAGGGATGTAAATCGGATCCGCAAATGGCACAGGCTTTCACCTCGACGATCACATCGCCCGCCGACTCAATAAGAGGGGAGGGAATATCCTCGTACAAAATTTGTTCTTTCCCATGGAAGGTCAGTGCTTTCATTGGTATCCAATTTTGAATGGTTGACTTATGATTTAGGATCCGTTCGACGAGTCAAAAAATGCTACAGGAACTGTTCTAACTGGCTACGTAATTTCTCGGCCAACGCTTCTGATTTGATGATAATGGTATCGCCATCGATCTCTACTGCCTGTTGCCGATAATGACTATGGTTAAAGCTCAGTGATAAGCCATCTGCGCTGGCTTTATAATGATAATAGTTTTTCATCGCCCGCTGATCGAAACGAAAAGAATCATCCAGCTCAATATCCTGGTCCTCTATCAATTTTTGTACGGCGGGCTGTTCCCCGTAAAAGTTCTGCTCAAATTGCGCCACGTCAATTGTTTTTTGAGGATTACGCATCGCAAAGTTTAGCACCTCTGCCCGGAATTCTTCCTCTTCCATTTTCTCATTAGAATCTTCTTTTAAAGGCAGTGGTAATTCGTTTACCACCTCCAGGAAGGTCTGGGTAAGTGTTTTGCTACTCTCGGGGCGATCCAGGCCGATCCAATTTTGAAAATACTCCGAAATCGTCTTTTGGCTTTTGGCGTATTTGATGAGTTCCAGGCAGCGCTGGTTACCCGACTGGAAGCGACTGATATTGATCCGCCCCGCCATGGCCAGTCGATCCGTATTCAGGTAGGTGGTGGATTCAATATCGAAAGTACCCGTCTCGGCTTGTTTAGCAAATACGAGCCCTTCCGTGTCGCGAATCAAAAAAATACCGAGATAATCCTGCTCAAAAAAGTGATAATGAGCGTATACCAAATATCCGCCTTTGGCACCGGTAATCCCTTGTAAGCTCAGTTGCAGCGCCTGCATGGTTTCGCGAGAGAAATCCATCATGGCCGCCTTTTCATAATTTTGATTCGACCATTCCTGAAAATATCCTGGGAAGAGTGCGTCTTCCGGACTACTAAAAAAACCCTGGAGGGTATCCGACTTTTGCTCAAAAGTAAGATTGAGCTGTTCTACTAATAGATCCGTACGCTCCTCAATGGGTAAGGGCGTTTTACTTAAAAAGAGCTGAGCCTCGCTGGCTTCGGGCTCCTTGATCAATTCGTGTACGATAACCTGGTGTATGACTAATTCCATTTTCTACTTTTTTCGGAGCCGTAAGTTCTGAAAATAAACGCAGACTTTCCAGAGAGACGGGTACAAGCCTTTCGACAATTTCATCGCCTATTTTGTAGCGGGGTTTTTAGCATCCAACAAAAAATGCCTGAACGGAGCTACCGAACAGACATTTTTTCTAATATTATCTATATTTTTGACGATAGCCACGGTTTTACCACATAATCGGCACCTCTACCATCGTATCATCCCAGGCCATCATCAAGTGAGCACCTCCATCAACTTCCTTGAAAGTTACCGAAAACTCTTCTACCGTAGCATCCGTTTTCTTCGTAGGTACGCTAATGCTCGCCACATTATTGGCTTCATTATAAGCGTAGGCTCCCCAAAGATCCAGATCCGTACTAAAGACCACCTCCCAGTTATCTTCATTAACGGTAGCATACATGGTATAGCGTCCTGCTTTCACGCGCTGATCTCCAATATTCACATCTTCGAAAAATTCGACTTCTGTTGATTCATTTGCCCCAAGGCGCCAAACACTACCATACTTTATCAGCTCTCCAAATACATCTCTACCATTCTTTTGTGGCCGAGAGTAGATAACCCGAGCTACCGGTTCTGCACTTTTCTCCTCCTCGGTCTTGGCAAAATTACGGAAAGCGACCCGGTTGGGGAAGTAAGCAACATCCAGTGGGCTCTTATCCAATTGTGGAAATTCTTGTGCACTGGCACTTAGGCTAAGGCCTAATAATAAAGCAAAGGTCAAAACTAAACGCATAATTGATTATTTTAGTTATAAAACTTAAGTCCTGCGCAAAACAGCCGCACACTGCTTTACTCCACTATCATTAATTGTTAAGGCCAATGGAAAGTTTAACTTACGATAAAAATAATTAAATTAGATTTGATCAATCGTCCCCGACTGGACATTTCTTCTCTAGATTCTTAGCCTTCATCTGGAAAAAATACTGTTATTGTGAAAAATATTACTCTGTTTTGTCTAATGTCTTTGCTATCCGTGCCCTTATCTGCCCAAAAATTCGTCGGCGACTGGAAAGGTAACTTACAAATCCAGGGGAATAAGCTCCCTATCGTTTTCCACATTTCTGAAATGGAGGGCCAGTTGACGGCCAGCATGGATAGCCCGGATCAGGGTGCCTTCGGGATTAGTACAGATACTTGTTACGTGGAGGAGGACCAGCTCACCATTAAAGCCAGCGCTATGATGATGACGTTTACCGCTACCTTACAAGCCGACCAGCTCAATGGCACCTTTCAGCAGGGCATGACGCAGCTTCCGCTAAAAATGGAGCGTATGACCGATGCCGAAGGTCCAGCACCCCGTCCACAGGATCCCCAGCCACCTTTTCCTTACCTCCGCGAAGAAGTGACCTTTACCAATCCCGCCGCAAACATCCAATTGGCCGGTACACTAACTCTTCCCAAAACGGATACACCGGATCAGGTATTGATCCTAATCAGTGGCTCCGGCCCTCAGGATCGCAATTCAGAAATTAAGAACCACCGTCCTTTTCTGGTCTGGGCCGACCACCTCAGTCGACGGGGCATCGCTGTGCTGCGCTTTGACGAGCGCGGTGTCGGTGAATCGGAGGGCGAATTTAGCAGTGCGACTAGTCAGGATTTTGCCAGTGATGTGCAGGCCGCCGTTGATTTTTTAGTCCATCACGAGAAATTCAAAAATAGCTCTATTGGTTTGTTGGGCCATAGCGAAGGTGGATTGGTAGCACCGATAGTAGCCCAGGCTCGCCCCGATCAGGTTGATTTCCTGGTCCTGCTCGCCGCACCGGGGGTACCCATTATCGACCTGATGTATGAGCAAAACGTGAAAGTAGCCGAAGGCCAGGGTATGGTTGACCCCGTTAAAACCATGTTTTTGGATCAACAAAAAGCCATTTTTGATCTAATTAGTAAGACCGGAGATTTATCGAAGGAAGCCATACGCGATAGTATTTTTTCCTTTTATGAACAGAGAAACGGCGGCATAAACCTGCGGGAAAACCCTCAGGTAAAAAAGGCGGTCGACCAGTTTAGTAGCCCCTGGATGCGATATTTTCTGGCTTACGATCCGCAACCTGTCCTTCAAAATCTTCAGGTGCCCGTTTTGGCCATTAATGGAGATAAGGATACCCAGGTCATTGCCGAGCAGAATATTCCCGGCATTGAAGCCAGTCTGAAAAAAGGTGGTAACAATCAATTGACCACCCGTATTTTCCCAGGGTTAAACCATCTGTTTCAATCGGCAGAAACCGGTCAGGCCAGTGAATATGCCCAAATCGAAGAAACCGTTAATCCGGCCGTACTGGAATACGTCAGTGATTGGATCTTATCTGCGGAATAGGTATATGGAGTTGTTTAAAAACTCCTCAATGAGCCCTTGGCAAAACCCAATAACATTCAAAAAATCAACCATTCAACCATTGTGTTCATCACACATCCCGCAAATTTTTAATAAAGGCACCGGAGAACTCGGAACGCAAACGACGCTGTAGCTCGCGGGCATCGTTAATATTGGCGAAAGCCCCCACAATTACCAGATACAGCACCCTGCCACCCCGGTTGACCGAAGCGACGTGGACCGGTTGGTTATAAGTTCGCTTCAGGCGACTGACCAGGCTCATTACGCCTCCGTAGTTCGAATAGGCGCCAATCTGTACCCCCCACCCCATTTGCACTGTATCGCTAACCTCTACTTCAAAAAGGCCGCTATCGGATGCTGTATCGGTGCTGGACGTATCGGTATTCCCCAGAGGGTTTGAGCTGTCGACCGTCGGCTGGTTGGGACGATTACCGCGGCGACGAATGGCCTCGGCGACTGCTTTTTCTGCATTCACCCGGCCATAGCCGTATTTGCGGGAATGGCCCCGATAATAATCGGCGACCCGGCCAATTTTATCCGCAGTTTGGGTGAGTATCTCCTTCACTTCACTAGCCGTAAGATCGGGATTAGCCGAAAGGATAAGCGCACAAATACCAGCTACCAGTGGCGTGGAGCTGGAGGTCCCGCCAAAATGCTTATAATGATTACCCCGGGAGATACCATCGATGTAATAGCGCTGGTTACCCACTCTGCCTCTTTCCCCTTCATCCCACCAGGCTCTACCCGCCAGAATAGGCCAGTGACCACTGGATGGGGCAACCACGTCAATCTCGGCACCCTGATTGGAATAATGAGCGTGCATATCCTGACTGGTAGCAGCACCCACCGCAATCACATCGGGATGTGCGGCATAAAAATTAAGATAAGACTGCCCCTCATTACCCGCCGCAAAAAGAATCACGCAACCTTTACCATTTCGGCCCTGGGTCGCGGCCCGACGGATTGCCTGTTCTTTCCGATAGTTAAGGCGGTGAGCCGGATCGGTTGTTCCCCAGCTACAGCTGATAATATCGGCACCGTTACGCATGCAATAATCAAACATTTCTTCGGTGTCCCGGTCTCCAAAAGAGGTGCCATGGATCGGCATAAACCGGGCATTAGGAGCGGCACCTACCATTCCGCTGGAATTTGCGGAGGCCAGGGCTACACTTGCACAGGGCGTGCCGTGTGTATAGCGGGTATCGCCTTGCGGCAAAAAACTCGAGCGGCTAAATAAATTATACGGATGCACCACTTTACCTTTTAAGTCGGGATGCGTCAGGTCAAAGCCCGTATCAATCAGGGCCATGGTTACATCGGAAGCGCCCCGATTACCCAGCTTATTCCAGGCGTCAAACACTTTGGAATCTGCTCCCTGGCGAAGCCGCACCCCTACCCCTGGTATGAACCCCCTATTTCTCAACTGCCACTGCTGACTAACCAGATGGTCATCCGGAGTCAGGTCATACTCTTCTAAGACAATATCTAAATCAGGATCCGCCACCTTGACCAATAGGGAGGCTTGCAAAGCTTGTGCTACTTTGATCGGATTGGGAGAATCAGCGGTTACCTTAACAATAATAAAATAAGGAGCCCGACGCTCGACCAGCGCAAGGGCAAATTCCTCCAGTGCAATTTTTTGCTCCTCCTCGCTAACGCCATCTTCGAAGGTTATGGCAATTTCGCCCGTCGGGACAACGGGCGTATCACTTCCCTCGGCGAAATAGACGTGCGTCCCGACTTCGACCTCCGGGTTGCGACGAAGCTCATCTAACTTTTCGTCCACGGAGCTGTCTTCTGCCTTTAGCGTAACCAGGCGAAAGCCACCAAAATGGTTGAGTAATTCTTCTTTTACGTAATCCGGATTTCCGGCAGTTGCATCACGGGTAGGGGCCAATTTAATACCTACCAGCTGCTTGCTTTTTACTAGACGAATGGGGCCTTGATCTCGATTAATTAGGTATTTTGCCATAGGAATGGAGCTAAATATATGTTGAAAATGTAAATATTTTTTACAATTCCGATTCTTTTACCATCGGTAAACCTGCCGGAACGTACTAAGTTAAGTATCCAAATTTAGATTTGATTACCTACTTGTCGATTCAAATTAAAAGAATCCATTAAATGTAACAAAAAAAATCCACTTTCCGACCAGGGCCAAAAAGTGGATTTTCCTTTATCCGAAGTAGGACGATTAAGCTCTTTCCTCGCGGAATTTATTGCGGTACATCTTTTGTAATTTCTTACGTGCAAAGAAGATTCTACTCTTAATAGTACCCAGTGGAGAATCTAACTCTTGGGCAATCTCTTCGTATTTGTAACCTTTATAAGCCATCATAAAAGGCTTCTTAAAGTCCTCTGGTAGGCGGTCTACCATCTCGATTAGCTCGCCGTAGGCGACCTGCGACTCCCCATCGTTTACTACCGTCTCATTTCCTGAATTTAGATAATAATTATTGGGCGTCTGATCGATAATCATATTTCGGCGCATCTTCTTGCGGTAATTATTGATGAAGATGTTCCGCATAATCGTTACGGCCCAGGCTTTGAAATTAGTACCTTGCTTATATTTTTCGGCGTTCGTGATAATACGTACCGCGGTATCCTGATATAAATCTTCAGCATCTACCTTATTACCGGTTAGTTTTAAAGAAAATGCACGAAGAGAACCACTGATTTTATCCAGCTGGTCCTGCATTTGATTTTGCATTGCGTAGATCATATGTCGGTGATTTGAAGTAGTTTTTGTAATTATTTTTATCAAAAATAGGTGTATACACATTAAAATGCAAGTTTTTTTAACACAGACCCTTTCTAAAGAGCAAAACTGTAGCAGACTTGACACTTTGCTGACGAAAACCTGCTTTATGTTAAAAAATTTAACAGCGCTAAACTATCTCATCCTTTTGCTTGTATAATAACCGTACCTACTCAAAGGAAAGTACATGCTAAACATTGTAATAGTAAGCTATACAAAGATGATCGAATTATGGATATTGTAAATGAGTCTTACCGAAAGTCTTATTTGCCTTCAAATATTCGCTTGCTACGCAAGCAGAAGAAGTGGAGTCAGGGGGAATTAGCTAAGAAGATTGGACTTAACCGGGGTAATATCGCCTCTTATGAGAATGGTACGGCAGAGCCTAAAATTTGTAACCTGCTTAAGATGGCACATCTATTTGGGGTGAACTTATTGACCCTGATCCAAAAAGATCTCAACGAAGCTAATCACCAGCACCTTTTTCAAAATTCAGCCACTACTCCTGAAATGCGCCAGTACCTGGATCGCGCCGAAGAACTACAATCGGTTATTGATGGCCTGAATATTTGCTGTCGTTATAAGGTTAAAAATATGAATGGAGATTTGCCACCTGAAATGCAACTAATCGCCTTACATTTTGACGAATTATACCAGGCGACGCAAACGCTTCTTAATCAACATTTAGCGCTCCTGACCAAGCTGGATAACCATCCAGGTAATGATGATCAGCCCCACTCCTCCTAAAACAAGTACCACTCCCTCACTGCCTCCAAAATTTAACACCGTCAGGCTTGACTTATTAGAATAAAACATATTTATTTGTTTCTGAGATTATTCCTGTCCAAATATTTTGCACCCTTTCTACAGGTGCTTTTTCTGATGTTTTTATTTTTCACTTTTCGGCTTTCGAGAGACATAGATCTACGTACCGGTCCATTTTTAATAGCTGTTAAAAATACGCCTTCCTAGTATCGGGTATTCTAACAGACTCATATCCATGAACATAAACCCAAAGACCGGACCTATGAAAAGGAACACTATCTTTTTTGTCATCTGCCTACTGGGCAGTATGCACAGCTTACAGGCTAATCATCGTCTCTTTCAGGATCTTTCCATCGAACGAGGACAGCAACGCGCTGCTCTGGAGCAAAAATTACTGTTCGTACATTTTAGCGCCAGTTGGTGTATGCCCAGTCAATGGATGGAAAACAATACATTTTCGGATCCAGCAATACAACAATATCTGCAAGAATACTACCTGGCCATCAAAGTGGATGTCGATTTACCGAAAGGGCATACCGACAAGGAAACCTACCAGGTGAATACACTGCCTACTCTGTTAGTATTTTCTGCCTCTGGTAAATTATTGGAGCGGATTGAGGGAATTGCCTCCCCTTCGGTTTTGTTAGGTTACTTGAAGAAATACAACCTACCAAAAAACACCTGGGCCAGGCAGCCCGCCATCAGTATCCCCCAGGATAGCCCTTCCCAACGACCCGATTTTTCGCATTTACACAAACCCGCTTTCCAGCCCGAATCGGCTGAGCAGGTGCCCCTTCCCCCCGACCCCGTCAATACGCCCCATTTGCCCATGCCCACACCAAAGACCAGGCCTGCCCCGGAGCCTACCGGGGCTTCCGTCGTACAAGTCAACCAAAGAGAATACGGCGTAGAACTAGCTGTCCTGCAGGACTACGGCAGTGTAATTCGTTTCGTACGCAACCTGGAGAGAAGGTTTGATCAAAAGGTCTACATTATTTTAAAACAAACACCACAGCAAAAAAGCTATCACGTGGTCATGGGAGCCTATCCCAGTCGTCGGGAAGCCTATGAACTACGCAGCCATCTGCTGGATTTTCAAATCCGGGGTTCGGTTACCACTTTGGCTTACGCAAAATGAATAAATCCTTCCCCTTACTAGTTATTATTGAAGAGCAATGTAATTTCGCAGCGGAGATTTACGTTAGTGAAACGTCGAGAATTATTGGGAAAACACAAATTTTCAAAACGGAACAATGGTTAAGAATTTTTCTGCACTCCTGGTGCTATTCATGCTCACCCTCAATGCCCAGGCCCAGCGAGTAGGTAATATCCAAGTTAATCCCGGTACTACTTTGCGCTCTTCAGCAGTAGCCTGTGGCTACGAAGCGGGCGAAGTACTGCTCACCGATAGCCAGGGAAATACGATACAGGACTCTGTCGTATTTCTACCTTTTGGCGACTCCATTCTGGTATCCGCCAGCAATTACGCTTTTGAAGGTGATCCGGATACGACCACGGAAGCGGGTATTGTCTATCTGTTCTATGAATGTCCAGCAAGTGTAGATAGTACAACTATTCAGGATATCTCCGCCGATCCCTGTCGGCTTACTGATCCCTTTTTCTATCTAACGAATGGCGATTCCATTCCCCGTACGGATAGCTTTTGGGTAAATACCGTTGGCGATCGCTTTGGTAATTTAACCATCATCAACGACGGGTTTATCCAGACGGGCTTCGGTGAGGGAGATCCCTACCAATTGTGGTTCGCCCCAGCAACGATCGACGACTTTGCCAGTCGGTCCTACGAAAATGGCGGTGCCTGTATTGACGTATCTTCCGAAGAGGCCTTCAGCATCGTGTACCTGAATGACATTCGATTGGTATCCAGTAATAATAATACTGATGGCGGTGGATGTACCGGCTCCTTTGTTCTGAATGGCGGACTTCCCGAATTTGACAGTACAGAAGACTATAACGTTACCGTGCGTCTGGCATCGGACAGCAGCGTTCTGGGAACCACCTTTAGCCAGGGAAGAATCCGGGCACAGGACTCCATCCCATTTTTTGTTCCTCAGCCTGGAACCTACAATATTGAAGTAGAAGATCAGGCGGGTAGCTCCTTTACCTTTAGCATCGACATGAGCGCCTGCGAGTTAGTCAACTTCCAGTTTCCACTAGAAAATCGTTTGCCAGGTGAAGACTTTTGTTTGCCCTTAACCGTAAACAATTTTAATGAAATCGGTGTGCTCGAATTCGATCTCACCTGGGATCCCAATGTCATCGAGCTTACCAATGTAACGGACCTAAATAGTGACTTGCAACTTAGCCTGCCACTCAGCTTCAACACGGCCAACTCGGCTGGTGGAGTCGTACCCTTTGCCTGGTCTACACCCACCGGAAACAATATTAGCCTGATCAATAACGACACCTTGTTCTCTTTATGTTTCACCGTGATTGGCCAGCTGGGAGATTTTAGCCCCGTAGCACTGATCCCCTCCGACGAAGCCAATAACACCGTAGGTAGAGATCAGGGGGCAAATGGTCTGTCCCAGGTGGGCTACGTATTTGATAATGGCCAGGTTAATATCTCTGACAGTCCGGTCTTTTTAGATGTTCAGAAAATGGACATTAGCTGTAATCCAATCAATGATGGGCCCACCAACGACGGTGCTATTTCAATTACCCTGGCCCAGGGTAGCGCGCCTTACGATATTACTTATCAAAATTTAACGACCGGCAGTAGCCCCCTTATGATCTCACGACAAGATAGGGAAGCCCTCGTGCTGGAGGACCTGGAAGCAGGTGACTACCAATTTGACATTAGCGACCAATCGGGTATCACCCTGGATACGACGATTACCATTATACAGCCCGAAGGGTTCAGAGTAAGCACCGATGTCCAGTCGGATATTTCCTGCTTCATGGGAGCAGATGGCGTAATGACTGCCCGTATACTGGACGAAAGCAATCTTCAAATCCCCAACCCGGAATCCAGATTCACCTTTGCCTGGAGTACCGGAGACTCTACGGTCTCTATTACCGGCCTGGAAGCGGGACAGTACGAAGTGACCGTTACCGATGAGAATGGTTGTATGGCCATCAGCGACAATACGCTGAGTGCAAGACCGCCTATCCAGCTAAGCGTCGATGTTTTACAAGCCGCCACCTGTACCGGCATTCCGGATGGTGGAGCTACCATCAGTGCTATGGGCGGAGATACCAACGGTAGCGGAGCCTACACTTTTGCCTGGGAGACTGGTCAGACGGATTCTACCGCTACCCAATCCGTACTGAGTGGTCTCGAGCCTGGTTTCTATACCGTTAGTATGACCGATGATTTAGGTTGTGTACAGACCGATTCGATCGAAGTTACCGCTCAGAAAACACTAAGCCTGAGTGAGACCTTACAAGATATTACCTGCTTTGGCGACGACAACGGTGAAATTACCGTTGAAGGTATGGCAGACAATTCCGAAGCTACCCCCTACAACTTCGTGATCAACGGCCCGGGAACGGGTACACCCAGTAATAGTACCGACCGTATGGTTACCTATTCCGATCTGGATCCAGGCCTGTACACCGTACAAGCCACCGATGCCGATGGCTGTATAGTCACCGAAGAATATACGATTGTCGAGCCGGACCTACTGGTAGCTATGGAAGATTCGTTACGGGGGGAATCTTGTCCGGTCGGCATGGATGGTTTTGCTTCCGTAGAAGTAAGTGGCGGAACGGGCCCGTACACCTACCAATGGGATGATCCCGCTGCCTCGACGGATTCTTTCGCCACTAATCTGGTAGCAGATACTTTACTGGTGATCGTTACCGATGCCAATAGCTGTATTGATTCTACAGAGATCGTCATACTACCTCAGGGTGGCCCCCAGATTCTTTCATTTGAAAGTGATAGTGTATCCTGCTTTGGCGACACCAATGGTGCTTTAAGCGTACAAGCCATTCCCGGTAATACGCCCATTACAGCGTATAACTGGAGTACAGGAAACAATGGCCCGGCGGTCACGGAGATTATTAATTTAAGCCCGGGTATCTATAACTTAACCATTACCGACGAAGAGGGTTGCCAGACCGTAAGTTCTGCTGCCGTAATTGATCCGGCACCACTGGTCATCGACAGTGTTGATACCGTTTCCCCCTTATGTCCCGGTTTCAATAATGGATCGCTGACGGTATTTGCCAGCGGAGGTACCATGCCCTATACTTATACCTGGAACGATACGGATCCACCCACAACCAACGACCTGAATCTACGTCCTGGTCTGGCTGCGGGCACCTACGGCATCACCATAGTCGACGCCAATAATTGCCCGCAGGTCACTGAGACCGCAGTAATTAATGATCCGCCCAGTATCCAGGTAAACTTTCAGGACATTGTCGGTGTAGATTGTGCGGAGGGAGACGCAACGGGTGAGGCACGGGCGATCGCCAGTCTGAGTGATGGTAGTCCCCAATTATTCGATTTCAACTGGTCAAATGGTTTAATGGTGGATGACACCAGTGAGGTCTTCACGAATACCTTACCCGCCGGGATTAATACCGTTATTGTATTTGACGAAAATGGCTGTTCCTCCATCGATTCTGTCAATATTCCCAGTCCTGATTCTATTTTATTAACGCTCAATGCCGAAGATCCCAGCTGTAACGGCCTGACGGATGGCTCCGTAGGCGTAAGTGCAACGGGAGGTACACCAGGGTACACCTATTTATGGGTACAAACGGGAGATACCAACGAAAATATTATGGACCTCAGCGCAGGTATTTACACCATAGAGGTGACCGATGCTAATGGCTGTGTAAAAGCAGACTCGGTGAATCTGATGGAACCCGATGTATTACAGCTGATGATTAATACCAGCCTAACCGAAGACCCCCGATGTGCGGATACTCAGGATGGTATTTTAGCCGTCAGCGTAAATAGCGGGGATAATATCAACCCGCTAGGTGCTGCGCCCTTTGCCTGGTCAGATGGTATCGCAGCAGCGACTGATTCCGTAGCTAACGGCCTGTCGGCTGGCACTTATATGGTGACCGTGACCGATTCCGAGGGCTGTACAGATTCGCTCAGTTATACACTGACCCAGCCCACACCTATCAACTTTAGTTTTCAACAACCTGCCGATCCACCCTGCTTTGGCGATGCGACTTTCTTTAGCATCGATAACATTACCGGTGGGGCGGGAATGACCTTACTGGATTATACCTACCAGGTCGATAATAATGGGATTAGTTTCACCCCCGATCAGGAAGCGACTGTCTTTGCCGGCACCCGCATCATCACCGTTGAAGACTTCAACGGCTGTACCGCTTCTGATACCATTACGATTAATCAGCCCGATGAATTGATGGTTGATTTTGATCCGGCCGTGGTAGAGGTTGAGTTAGGCGATACGCTTACGCAACTAAATCCCATCGTCAATACGACACAAATTGATAGCCTGGCTTGGTCTCCCACGGAAGGACTATCCAACAGCAATACCCTGACGCCCATTGTTGTACCCTCGAATGATCAGCAATTCACCCTACGGGTAGTGGATATTAATGGCTGTACCGCGGAGGGTAGCGTTCTGGTAGAATTGAACCGCAGCCGTAACGTCTATCTACCCAATGTATTTTCTCCGAATGGAGATGGCCGTAATGACGAGTTCCGTCTCTTTGCCTGTAAAGGCGTACAAAACATCAACTACGCCCGCGTTTTTGATCGATGGGGTAATATGCTTTATAGCGAAGATAACATTGGCTTGCCTGATTGTGCCGGAGGAACCATTCTGTGGGATGGGACTATTAACAATCAGGACTTGCAGGCAGGCGTATACGTATACATGATTGAGATAGAATTTATTGATAACGTCACGCTGGTTTACCGGGGAGATATCACCTTGATTCGGTAAGAGCATTATGGGGTCGAAGCAAGAACTTCGACCCCATAATGCATACTCTTATTTAATATAAGCCCTCCAGCGGCGCTCCGTTTTCATCGGTAGTCAGTATACTACTCATATATTCGAAGAGGGGTAACATGTGTTGGTAAGCCTGGGCAGCTTTCGCTAAAAAATCCCCGGCCATGGCTTCTTCATCACTGAATTCCCGAATAAGTAAGTACTGTTTATATCGCAATAGATCAATGGCGGGATCCGTCTTAGAAAATCCACGGGGTGCTGTTTTCAGCTGATCGCCTTTTAAGGCTCCGAAAGTTTTTACAAACTCAGGAGCGCTAATGATCGTACGCAAGCTATCCGGGTCGGCAGCAATTTCCTGACGAATGCGCTTCAGATCAGCCGAATTCGGGGCGAAGAAGCCACCAGCAATCATGGTGTCACCCTGGGGGGCAATCCGAAAATAATAACCACCCCGGCGCAGGGCGGTGGCTCGCTTAAGCTGGCCGCTAAAATGGGCTTTGTAAGGCGTTTTGTCTTTTGAAAAACGAATATCCCGGTATATCCGAAATAAAGACTTTTTGCCCGTCATTGGCTCTAAAACATCAAATTTATTGACTTCCGTAATTAATTGTTCGGCCAAACCGACCACCTTCGCTCGTTCCCGCTGGTAACGATCTTTATTATCATTGAACCATTCCCGGTTGTTATGCTCTTTTAGATTAGCCAGAAAGTCAAAAGTAGATTTAGCGACGGCGGTGGTAGACATAAGGTGAATTTAAGCCTGATCTATATGCATTAAGATATCAACCGGCGTAACAAGTCCCACCAGTTTATTGTTCTTATCTACAACGGGGATACTGCGGAAGCGATTCTGTGCCAATAAGCTTACCGCTGAACGAACATCTGCTGTTTCTGCCAGTACTTCTATTTCCTTGGCCATGATTTCATGCACCTTAAAGCTTCTCAGCTTAGCCTCGCGGACAAAAACGTCCACGTCGTTTTCGGTAAAGCCTCTCAGCAAGTACAAAAAATCAGACTTACTCACCACGCCGACAACCTCTTCGTCTTCATTGACTACCGGTACGTGGTGTATGCGATTCTCCTTAAAGTAATTATCCACTACTGCCACCGCGTCCGTTGGTTTCGCCGTTTTTAGATCGGTAGACATGATACTCTTAATACTTTTCGTTAAGTCCATCGTTTATTTGTTGTTGTTTGAATAATAAGACTCCCTTGTCATCAACATAAAGGTACAAAGGGAAGTAATACTCCTGGCTGTCATTTGTGCAAAAGATAGTTGATTTTATTCAAATTACAGAGTGACAAAAGTCATTATTGAAGGATTTCCTCCTCCCTAAATTTGTGGACGCAACAATCAACAGTTATGAATCCAGTACTTATTCAGAAATATAACGTACCTGCTCCGCGGTATACCAGCTACCCAACTGTCCCTTACTGGCAAGAAGAAAAACCCAGTACTGAGGCCTGGGCAGGAAGAGTCCAGGCGGCTTTCGCCAAAAACCGTGAAATCAGCCTGTACATCCACCTTCCTTATTGCGAAGCACTGTGTACCTACTGCGGCTGTAACAAACGCATTACCAAAAACCACGCCGTAGAAGCCCCCTATATCAATAGTGTCTTGCAGGAATGGGCCATGTACCGGGCACTTTTACCCGAAAAACCGATCTTAAGAGAACTACACCTGGGCGGCGGAACGCCGACCTTTTTTCAACCGGAAGAGCTACACCGACTGATCAGTAGCATCCTCGCGGACGTCGAACTGGCCGATGCTTACGAATTTGGCTTTGAAGCCCATCCCGGTACTACAGGCCGGGCACACCTGGAGGTATTGGCGGATTTAGGCTTTCGTCGGCTCAGTATTGGCATTCAGGACTTTGACCCCAAAATACTGAAGATTATCAACCGTCATCAGACCTACACCCACGTAGCGGAGGTGACGCAATGGGCGCGTGAGCTGGGTTATAATTCCATCAATTATGATCTCATCTTTGGCCTGCCGCTGCAAACCCGAGAAAACATAATTGATAACATGGCGAAACTAGCCGTTCTTAAGCCAGAACGCCTAGCTTTTTACAGCTATGCCCACGTACCCTGGGTCAGCCCCAGCCAGCGAGCTTATTCGGAAGCAGATTTACCCAAAGGCGCAGAAAAGCGAGCACTGTACGAAACGGGACGCCAGCTGCTGGAAGAGCTGGGTTATCAAGAAATAGGCCTCGACCACTTTGCCCTACCCGGTGACGGACTTTCTCGTGCATTAAAAGCCGGGCAGCTCCACCGAAATTTTATGGGGTATACCCCTTTTAATACTAAACTGAATCTCGCCCTGGGAGCTTCGTCCATTAGCGATTCCTGGACAGCCTATGTCCAAAATGAAAAGAAGATTGAAGACTATCAGGCCCGCATTGCAGCTGGAGAATTCCCTATCCTTAAGGGCCATTTACTCAGCCGGGAGGATCAAATTTTGCGTCAGCATATCCTAAATATCATGTGTCGCTACGAGACCAACTGGTGCCAAACGGCTGATCAAACTGCCTTTTTAGCGAAAGCGAAAACAAGACTGGAAGCGCTCGCCGAAGATGGACTGATCGAACTAAACGAACGAGGATTACAGGTCACCCCAAGAGGCCAGGCCTTCATCCGCAACATCTGCATGGCCCTGGATGGTCGCTATTGGGCCAAAAAGCCGGCAGGGCAGTTGTTTAGCAAGGTGGTATAGTAGTGACAAATATCACTGGCTTCTACTGATTACCACAACCCGGGCATTGCTGCTTTTTTGGTAAATTAATGGTTAATACCCACTGGTGGATCGCGATCATTAACTGGGAAGATTTGTATTCCAAATAAAACCTAAGAAAATGCCCAATTTATCCAGAATCCTCACTGCACTTGATCTCAGCTCGATGGACGAAAGGCTGATGAAAGCACTACATCTCTACCATGATTTTTTGAGCACGCAAAAAGCTTACTTTCTGCATATCATGCCGGATTTTAACCTTCCAAAAGAAATTGATGTGGAATTTCACCATCTTTTTTCTCCAGATTATCCGGTGGATGAAAAAGTGCAGGATAAAATTAATCTCGACCTGGTCGAAGTATTTGGGGAGAACCCTACTTTTGAAACACAGGTCGAGGTGCGCGAGGGCCAGCCCCTGCAAAAGCTATTACACTGGATAAAAGTCAAAGAAATCGATTGGCTGCTCATAGGCAATAAAAAACAAAGCGAAGGGAGTGGCATTACCGCGCGGCGCGTTGCACGCCAATCGAGTTGTAATATTTTCTTTGTCCCTAATGCACCGCTGCATTCCTCCAAGAAAATACTCATTCCACTGGATTTCTCGGAGAATTCAGCCCGGGCACTACGCAAAGCCAAGAAGTGGAAAATGAAAGATCCGGAAATTGAGATTTATGGCATGTACGTCATTGATCTGCCTCCAACCGACTACTATATGCGGCCGGTGCCTTCCTCCGGTTTCCAAAAGGTCTTACGGGAATCAGCCGAACAGGCCTATAAAAAGTTCCTCACCAAATACGAGTTGTTAGATCTGGATATCAAGATGCACTACGAAGAAAACGTCTATACCAACGTCGCCACCCATATCCACGAGTTCATCAAAAAAGAGGATGTCGATATTTTAATGTTGGGGGCACAGGGACATACGGCCTGGAATAACTTTTTCTTTGGTAGCGTGACCGAGCGGCTAGTGGTCCTCTGTAAAGAAATACCAGTAGTCGTTGTACGCTAAAAAAAGCGGGAAGCCTACTCGCTTCCCGCTTTTTCCTATCGATTGATCACATTCTTAAACCTAGGCCGCTTCGGCGTTACATCTCCCATCTTTTCTTTCTTCATGGCTTCGTAGCGCGAATAGTTTCCTTCGAAGAAAACCACTTCGGCCTCATCTTCAAAAGAAAGAATATGCGTCGCCAGGCGATCGATAAACCAACGATCGTGCGAGATCACCAGAATACAACCAGCGAAATTCTCCAGCGCATCCTCCAGTGCCCGCAGCGTATTCACATCAATATCGTTGGTAGGCTCATCGAGCAGTAATACGTTGCCTCCTTCCCGCAAGGTCATGGCTAAATGCAGGCGATTGCGTTCTCCGCCGGACAATACCTCTACCTTCTTTTGCTGGTCTCCACCTGCAAAATTAAAGCGGCTTAAATAAGCACGGGAATTGATAGTTGTGTTCCCTACCTCTAGATTATCCAATCCATTCGATACAACTTCGTAAACGGTCTTACTGTCGTCTTTGAGCTGATCGTGACTTTGATCGACGTAGGCAATTTCTACGGTATCCCCGATCTCAATGGATCCGGTATCCGGTTTTTCTTCTCCCATGATCATCCGGAAAAGGGTGGATTTACCCACTCCGTTGGGACCAATAATTCCCACGATGGCATTCTTGGGTATACTAAAGCTCAGGTTTTCGTACAGGATGCGATCGCCGTAGCTTTTACTGACATTCTCCACATCAATGACGTTCTCGCCCAGGCGCGGCCCGGGTGGAATAAAGATCTCCAGTTTGGATTCATTTGCCTTAGATTCTTCGCCGGCCATTTTTTCGTAGGCGTTCAGACGCGCTTTTCCTTTGGCCTGTTTGGCTTTGGGTGCCATGCGGATCCACTCCAGCTCCCGCTCCAGGGTCTTTTGGCGACGGCTTTTCTGTTTTTCTTCTTGCTCCAGACGCTTGGATTTTTGCTCCAGCCAGGAAGAGTAATTGCCTTCCCAGGGTATTCCTTCGCCTCGATCCAACTCCAGTATCCAGCCGGCCACGTTATCCAGGAAATAACGGTCGTGGGTCACGGCGATTACCGTTCCCGGAAAATTTTGCAAATATTGCTCCAGCCAATCTACGGATTCCGCGTCCAGGTGGTTGGTAGGCTCATCCAGTAAGAGGATGTCCGGGTTGCTAAGTAGTAAGCGCGCCAGGGCTACCCGGCGACGCTCCCCTCCCGAAAGTACCTTCACCTCCGCATCGTCCGGTGGACAGCGCAGGGCATCCATCGCGGTATTTAGCCGATTGTCGAGCTCCCAGGCATTATGGTGCTCAATCAGTTCCATCAGTTCGCCCTGGCGGGCAATCAGATTGTTCATCTCGTCGTCACTCATGGGCTCCGAGAATTTCAAATTGACTTCTTCGTATTCCTTAAGGATATCCACGATCTCCTGTACGCCTTCCTCAACAATCTCTCGTACGGTTTTATTCTCGTCGAGCTCGGGCTCCTGCTCCAGAAAACCAATCTTATATTCCTTGTTGTCGAAATTGATCCGTCCTTCGAAATTCTTGTCCCGTCCGGCAATAATTTTTAGCAGAGTAGACTTACCCGAACCGTTGAGTCCCAGCACCCCGATCTTAGCGCCGTAGAAGAAACTCAACCAGATATTATTCAGTACTTTTTTCCCACTGGAGAAGGTCTTAGAGACTCCTTCCATGGAAAAGATGATTTTATTATCTGACATAAGGTCTTAATTTTCCGGGTAAAATAGGTAATATAATTTGGCTTGCCTAAAAATAATTCCCAATTTACACCTATTAGCTGTACTATGTTTCCTGAATTTAACCAATACAGTATCCCATTGTTAATCCTGGTCATCCAGGGCTACGTTTTTGCAGGGCTTTTACTGCGACGCTACTTTCGTAAAAAACACCTACCCGACCTTTTTTTGGCCCTCTTATTAGCGATCACCGCTTATCAATGTACGTCCTACACCATTGGTTTTATGGGCTGGTACGATACCTTCCGCAATACCAAGGTCAATTATTACTTACTGGATGTCAATCTACTGATCGGCCCCGTCGTCTACTTTTACGTACGTTCCATCACCCGACCTAACCAGGCTTTCCAAAGAATCGATTTTTGGCACTTTATTCCCTTTTTGAGCTGGGTTTCCTATGAGCTATTCGTGTTGATTTACGACAGTCTGCAGCCCGGTTTTCAGGACGAACAGAATGGTTGGTGGTTAAAAAACATTGATTTTATTTACGTAGCGCCTTTTCAGTTGCTGCTGGGCTATTTTTCCAAAATACTTTACTTCGCCTTTAGCATCCAAATCTATTGGAATTATCGTCGACGCATTCAGTCCTATTTTTCCAACACCTATCGAGTCGAGCTCAATTGGATTCGCAATTTTTACTCATCTATTGTATTGCCCTTTTTCTACTGCAGGTTACCTTTGAAATAATTGAAGAAACCATTATCCGTTTACACTGGACTCAGAGCTTTTGGGTTTTCCTGGCAACCGCCATTACGGCCTATTACCTGGGCATGCAGGGCTATTTCCGGGACATTTCTGCCCTTTTTGCCCTTACGGGAAAAACCGAAGTCAGCACTACTCTACAGCCGTCTTCTCCGGAGAAGGACCCAACACCTCAGGGAGCCAATTATCAGCGATTAGAAAAGCTGATGATCGAACGACAACCTTATCTGGAGTCCGACCTGACCCTGGGAGACCTGGCACAGCAGATGGGTATCCCCAGTAATCAATTATCCCAATTGATTAATTCTCATCTTGATATGAATTTCAACGATTATATTAATCGCTACCGGGTGGAAGCGATCAAGCAGTCTATTCGGGCTGGTGAGCATCAGAGGAAATCATTATTAGGCATAGCACTCGATTGCGGCTTCAACAGCAAAGCCACTTTCAACCGAACCTTTAAGAAGTTTACCCATACCTCCCCTTCGGCGTACGCCAAAAAAATCAGTGATCAACACCCCTAAAAATCACCATTATCCACTGGCTACTTCGTTAATTTCCCTTCATGTTTTGTACCTTCCAATAAAAACCAATGGCACTATTTAAAACAGTAGAGGGTAAAAAGCCGAGCTATGGCGAGAATTGCTATTTCGCAGAAAACGCCACCATCATCGGTGAGGTATCCATGGGTGACGATTGCAGCGTCTGGTTTCAGGCCGTGGTACGTGGCGATGTAAACTACATCAAAATGGGTAATAAGGTGAATGTCCAGGACGGCGCCGTCATTCACTGCACCTACCAAAAAGCCCCCACCACTATCGGCAATAATGTCTCCATTGGCCACCGGGCTATCGTCCACGGTTGTACCATCCACGATAATGTGCTGGTCGGCATGGGGGCTATCGTGATGGATAATGCCGTGGTTGAGGAAAACGTACTAATCGCAGCGGGCGCCGTGGTACTGGAGAACAGCCGCCTCGAATCCGGTCACATCTACGGTGGTGTACCCGCCCGAAAACTAAAAACCCTCAGTTCGGAGCAGTTTAAAGACACGATTGAGCGAATCTCTAATAATTACGTGAAGTATGCCGATTGGTTCCGGTAGAATCCAGTGGTTTGGTGGTTTAGTGAATTAATTAAAGGATTAGAATACATATAGATGGAGTTGATTTACAATCCGGTGTACACCTTGCATGAGACGGGTATGCATCCCGAAAGCAAAAAGCGTATCGAAATCTTTGAAGGCTTGCCGGAAGCAGACCTGGTAGATGGCAGTCCTTATTTATCATTAATTCATGAAGACGGCTATATCCAACAAGTAAAAGCTGCCTGCAAGAGTGGACATAGTCTGGATGGCGATACGATCGTTAGTGCTAAAAGCTACGAGGCGGCGGCTTATGCCGTGGGAGCCACCCTACAGGCTGCCGACACCGGCAATTTTGCGCTGGTGCGCCCGCCGGGCCACCATGCCTATGCCGATCACGGCAGTGGCTTTTGTCTGTTCAACAGTGTGGCCATTGCGGCCCAACATTTGGTCAACGAAGGTAAGCGGGTATTGATCTTTGATTTCGACGGTCATCTGGGCGACGGCACTTCCGACATTTTTTACAAAAGTGATCAGGTGATGTACTGGTCGGTGCATCAGTATCCCGCTTTCCCGGGCAACGGATTTGTCAACGAGATCGGGCTGGGTAAGGGTAAGGGGTTTACGGTCAATTTACCGCTGCCACCAAAAAGTGGTGACGATATATTCCTGGATGCTATTGAAAACAGCCTATCCATTGCCCAACAATTTCAACCCGACGTCGTTGCCATTTCAGCGGGCTTCGACGCGCATCAGTACGATCCGCTACTGGATCTAAAAGTCAGCAGTCATTCCTATTACAAAATCGGGCAGCTACTGGCGAAGCATTTCGACCGTATGTTTGCTACCCTGGAGGGAGGCTATAATGTCCAGGCCCTGCGCCAGGGCGCATTGACTTTTATGGCCGGAATAAATGGTGAGGAGCCTTATACGCCCGTCGATGAACCTACTTTTTCCGGTATGCGCGTCTGGGAGACCTACGAAATGTACCTCCACGGCGCACTCGGGCAATTGAAACCCTACTGGAATTTTTAACTTTAAAATACCATCTACTGACCCAATCATCACAACCATGCAAAAACAACTTTCCAAAATACTTAAGCCTCAAACCATGGCGATTATCGGCGCCTCTAATCGTAAAGGTTCCGTGGGGAATGGCGTCATGAAGAATATGCTCAATGCCGGTTATCATGGCATTATCTATCCCGTCAATATCAAAGAGAAAGCCATTCAGGGCGTGCTGGCCTATTCCTCCATCTCCAATATCCCGGCCAAAATTGATATGGCCGTTATTTGTACGCCCGCGCCGACGGTACCGGGCATTGTAGAGGAATGTGGGCAGGCCGGAGTAGGAGGCCTGGTCATCATCTCATCTGGTTTTGCGGAAGCGGGTGAAGAAGGACGCGCACTCTACGACAGCATTTTAGAAAAAGCCCGACAATATAAAATGCGAATCATAGGCCCCAACTGCCTGGGAATAATTAATCCCAGACTGGGAATCAACGCCAGTTTTGCGCCTAAGATGGCGCTCCCTGGGAAGTTGGCCCTGATTTCACAGAGTGGTGCCTTGCTCTCCTCCATTTTAGACTGGTCGGTAGAGCAACGGGTGGGTTTCAGCCATTTCGTCTCGCTCGGCTCGATGATGGATGTAGATTTTGCCGCACTCATGGATTACTTCGGCACCGATGCCCATACCTCCTGTATTCTCATTTACATGGAAAGCATGAAAAATGCGCGTCGTTTCATGAGTGCTGCCCGGTCCATCAGTCGTTTTAAACCGGTGATTGTCCTGAAGTCGGGCCGTAGCGAAGCGGGTAGCAAGGCTACTTTTTCGCATACCGGTACCCTGGCGGGAAATGATGCCGTATTCGATGCGGCCTTTGAGCGTTCCGGGATTATTCGGGTAGATACCGTAGCCCAGCTCTTCAATATGGCACAGGCCGTAGCCATGCAGCCCCGCCCCGTCGGCAACCGCCTGGCCATTGTAACTAACGCCGGGGGGCCCGGCGTACTGGCCACCGATTATCTAATCCGACACGGTGGACAAATTGCCGAACTGAGAGCAGAGACCCTGCAAAAAATCGGGGAGAAATTAGCGCCCAGCTGGAGTAAAAGCAACCCCATTGACGTACTCGGTGATGCGGGTGCGGAAGAGTACGCCCACGCCATCAACATCTGTGCGAAAGCACCCGAAGTAGATGGCATTCTGGTCATTTTGACGCCCCAGTCGATGACCGACCCGGAGGGGATTGCCAAAGCGGTAGTGGAGACCGCCGTCAACATCCGAAAACCGGTATTGGCTAGCTGGATGGGAGAGCGAGACGTTAACCCGGGCCGAGAAGTACTCGAGGCCGGCAGTGTGGCCAATTACCGCTATCCAGAAAGTGCTGTGGATGTCTTCCTGCGCATGTACCGCTACACCAAAGACCTGGAACTGCTCTACGAGACACCACCGGCCACGCCCGAGGGTTTTAACCCGGACAAGGAGGCGGCCCGGACTATTTTTGATAAGGCTTACGCCGAAAATCGTCATAACCTGATGGAAAGCGAAGCCAAAGCCCTGCTCCACCATTATGATATCGAAGTAAGCCGCAATAAAGTATGCGAAAATCCGGAGGCAGCCGTAGCCTTTGCCGAAGAAATTGGCTATCCTGTCGTACTCAAAATTGCCTCTTCGGATATTAGCCATAAAACGGATGCCGGTGGGGTGAAACTCAACATCCGTACCGAATCCGAACTGCGCAACACCTACCAGCAGATCATCGACAACGCGAAACAATACAATCCGGAAGCACAAATTGAAGGTATATTAGTCGAGCGGATGGTCAAAAAAGGGCATGAGCTGCTGATCGGTGCCAAAAAGGATCCCGTTTTTGGGCCGGTCGTGGTCTTCGGCCGGGGTGGCGTCGCCGTGGAATTGTATAAAGACACCCGTATGGGCCTACCGCCTTTAAATATGGCCCTGGCCGCCCGTATGGTGGAGAATACGCAGATTTATCAGCTACTCAAAGGCTACCGGGGTATGCCGGGAATCAACCTGGACGAATTATATTACTTGCTCATTAAGTTTGCCTATCTACTCATTGACTTCCCAGAAATCGAAGAGTTTGATATTAATCCCTTCGTAGTGGACGAAAAGGGCGGTATCGCCCTCGATGCCCGCGTAAAGTTAGCGCCGGCTGATACCGAAAAATCCGCCAAATTGGTGATCTCGCCTTACCCCAAACAGTGGGTGAAAGAAGTCAAACTCAAAAAAGACCAGCGGGCCACCTTCCGGCCAGTACGCCCGGAAGACGAGCCGACCATGTTTCGTTTTCTAGAGGAGGTTTCCAGCGAATCCATGTATATGCGCTTCTTTGGGTTTGTGCCTCGCTTTACGCACAACCTGATGACTCGCTTTGTAAATATCGACTACGACCGCGAAATGGCCATTGTAGCGGAAGTCGAAGAGAAGGGCTTAAAGAAAATCATTGGCGTGGTGCGTATCATCGAAGACGCCTGGCGCGAAACCGCTGAGTACTCTATTCTGATTTCTGACAAATGGCACGGCAAGGGATTGGGTAATTCGCTGACGGATTACATTCTGGAAATTGCGCGCAAGCGAGAGATCAGCAAAATAGTAGCTACGGTGCTGGCCTCCAACAAAGCCATGATTCATATCTTCCAACGCCGGGGGTTTGAATTTGAGCGGGTGGACCTGGAGAGTTTTGAGGTGGAGTTGGAGTTGAATCAGTAAGCCTAATTTCGGGAAATACAAGCACTTTTCTTCCGTCCTTCTACCCGGGCAGCCAGGAAACCTGCGCCCAGGGCTAAAATGAGGACAGGAACTATCTTTTCCCAATCGGTAGGATAAAGGTAGGCACCGCTACATACGACAACCAGGGTCGCATAAAACAAGCCTTTACCAATAAAGGCTCTATTAAATGTGGCCGTATTTGGAGGATCAGAATCATGCATAACTTATTATTTTCACTAAACTTAGTCAAAGGCAGACCTTCGTACTACTTTTTTCGACGAAAGTTGACCCTGCTAATACCGCTCACCAATTAGACGCAAACCATCCAGGGTCAATGTAGGGCGACGCTCATCGAAGAAATCCTGTAAGGGCGTAAGTACGTCCAGTAAACCACCCGTCGCGACCGTCTGGTAATGCCCCCCTAATTCTTCACGAATAGAAGAGACCATGTGCTTCACCAGGCCCACATATCCCACCAGTACTCCCGACTGAATGGCATGGGTGGTATGTTGACCAACGGCGCTATCGGGGTACTTGAGTGGCACCTCTGGAAGTTGGGCCGTATTGAGAAAGAGTGCCTTAATAGCCGTTTTTAGGCCGGGCGTAATATTGACCCCTTTCAGACTGCCCTGCGCATTCACCATCGTAAAACTCAGAGCCGTTCCAAAATCCACGATAATACTGTCTTTTCGATACAGATGATGTGCAGCGAAGGCGTTGGCGTAAAGATCCGTACCTAGTTGTTCGGGGCGCAGCACTCTGAGATCCAGATCAGGATAGATTTTAGGGCCCAGGATAATGGGACTTATCTTTAGGAAAGCCTCAGTCAAGGTTTGGAACGTTTCCCGCAGCTCCGGTACGACACAACTAATGACTACTCGCTGAAAAGTGACGGGCCACAAGCGATGTTCGAATAACAAATGGTGTAGCTGCTCTTGATAATACAAGAGTGGATTTTCCGAAAGGAGCGTCGGTAAACGCCAGATATGCCGCCAATCTCCCTTATCGTATATTCCACAAACGACATTCGAATTACCAATATCAATGGCTAACCGCATATTTCGTATTTTGGCAAAAAAACAATTAAAATGGATCCACAAATGATCAATCTAAAACGCAAGGTTTCCCAATATAAGGAAGTACTGGAAAATACCGAAAAGTACCGGGCTGCCTGGCACGAATCCATCAAACAAAACATTATCGACTCGCTAAAGAAATTGATCGATGCCACTGAGCTCGGTGCCAGCATCGAAGAACGCGCCGAAATGGAAAACCTACAGGCCGTCGTCGTCACCCTGGGTGAATCAAAAAGCGGCATGTTCCAGCAGGTGGGTACAGACATCCAGCGACACCTGATCAAGCACAATGGTTCGCTGATTTACCAACAACTATTTAATGGAAAAATCATTGTGCTGGTCAATTATCCCTACATTGAAAGCTATGGCGAACCCAACCCGCCTAAAACTATCGCCATCTATCGCCCAGAAGAATTGAGCGATGTTTATTTTACCCGACATATGGAAGAGTTCGTTCAAGAAATCACCAAATGGGAGGATTACGACGATGATGAACCGAATAAGAAGATTGGTTTTAATCTCAATTTTCCACAAGCAGACAAAGAGTAACAAAAATCCGTACCTGATTGACAGATACGGATCACTACATTATTCCCTAACAAATTACTTATTGCTATGCGATAAGTAACCGCAATTAATTGTCTTTTAGACGCCTGCCTACCCAAAAGTCACTCCTTTTAGTAAGGATAGTGATAATTAGTAGGTACTACTACCTCGTATTCTGATTGTAGAAAAGCAACCAAATCCGTCAACTCCTGAACGGTCATCACGTAGTTGTAGTTGAATTGGTCCATCTTAGAGCTACCATCGGGCAGGGTGGCCTCTTCGGCTACTACCTTTCGGGAAATATCATGCGAGGGGTTGATAATCGAAGTCACCAGCTCTCCATAAGTCTTGATCTTGGTCACTTCCCCCCCTAATTCCACTTTGGGGTCTTCGTATTCGGGATTTCCATCCCAGACAATGTCGTCGGTAAAATGGCAATTGGTACAATGCAGCTCCATAAATACCTGCTTACCTTCTGCTATATCCCCCTCTGGCAATACAAATCCGCTGGATTGGTTTTGGCAGGACGCTAGCGTGATGAGTAGGAAGAGTAATAAGAAGGCGGGCCAATGATGTAATACTCGCTGAAGAATGGATTTCGCTTTCATAATTAAAGGTGTTATCAATTAACTAATAGCATATTCTACTTCCCGGGGCAAAGCTATCCAGTGAAGTTGTCTAAGGTTTTCTCGCCTTCAGCAGAAAACCTTAGACAACTTCAACCTCAAATTAACTAATCAATAAAAGAGCGACAATGATATTACTCAACAACGGACCAGAATTTAAGGTACATTGATCACCTTCGCTGTATCAAAAAGACTATGTTCCTGGAGGGTTACGTATCCCAACTGATTGGTGACCATAGTCGTGGACCCAATCTGAAAGTCTGGCAGGTTGCGATGACTGTGCCCGTAGACCCAAAAGTCAATCTCCTGATCCATGATAAAATTGGTTTTCTCTGCACAAAAAGCTTCGTTGAGCAAGCTCCCCCTAAAGGCAGGAATATTGCAGCGATTACTGGGGAGGTGATGGGTAACGACCACCTTGGCTCCAGCCCTTTTTACGGCTTTCGCTAAAAAGCTAAAGGCAGCCTCGTGTAGCGTATTGAACTGGTCGATACTGAGGGGGCTGCCCCGAAATTGAATCTGGTGAAAGTCATTCATACTTCGCTGAATCGCCAGCGCATTTTGGCGAATTTGCGACCAGAGAGTGGTAAAAATCAGCTGGACATCTTTATAAACCACCGTTTGATTATTGACCAGATGGACATTCGAGAAGATGAGCTCTTCCGTCGGCTCCAGGGCCGTAGCGGCATCAAAGCCACCGTAATATTCGTGATTCCCCGGAATGAGGTAGACCCGCTCAAAATGATCAGCAGCCCATTGTAAGAACGCTAGTTGCCGGTAATCTTTGTCCAGATAGTAAGTGTCTCCAGCCACCACCAGCACCTCTCCCACTGCCTGTAAGGGGTGCTCATCCAACCAATCCCGATTGACTAAAAACTCAAGGTGTAAATCCGAGCAGATTTGGATTTTCATAACTATCGATTAGTGGACCCGTTTATTGTCCTGCTTGTAGGACAAGATAAGTGGTATATCCCAGATAGAAAGCAGCCAGCAGCCCTGCTTCCCAACGGTCCAGTTTTTTGCGCTTTCCGGTCCACATGAATAGGAGTAATAAAATCGTCCCCCCCATAAGAATAAAAAATTCCTGATTAAATTTCGGGTTGAAATCAATGGGATGAACCAGACTACTGATCGGCAGAACCAGCAATATATTGAATACGTTGGAGCCAATAACGTTGCCAATCGCAATATCACTTTTCTTTTTGGTGGCCGCAATCACGGAGGTAACTAGTTCGGGAAGGGAGGTACCCGCAGCGACGATCGTAAGGCCAATAATTTTTTCGCTTACGCCCAGGTCGTTAGCTATACTAATACTGTTCATCACAACCAATTGGCCGCCTCCTACCAAACCCGCCAGCCCCAGGATGATCATACCCCAGACCCGCAGCGAAGACTGCTGGCTGACTTCGGTTTGTTGCGCAGGATCATCCTTCATCTGTTTGAATACGTAATAAAGGAAAAGGCCAAAGAGTAGTAACAGCAGTGCCCCCTCCAGCCTGCCAAGCTCACTGGGAGTAGAAAAATTAAAGTCATTAATTAATAATACCACCAGCAATGTTGCGACCAGAGAAATAGGAATTTCCTTCCATGCGGTAGAAGATTGGACTACAATGGGGGCAATCAATCCAGATATACCCAGGATAATAAACAGATTGAAGTTGTTACTACCCACAATATTACCCAATACGATATCGGAATATCCCTTTACCGAAGCAATCGCATTCACCACCAACTCCGGCGCCGAGGTACCAAAAGCCACGATGGTAAGCCCGATCGCCAGGTCAGACACATTATACTGTTTAGCCAGTACCGAAGCACCATTGACCAACCAGTTCGCCCCGAAAATGAGCGCCGCAAAGCCAATAATAATCAGCAAAAAAGCAATGAACATAGTTGTGTTTTAGATGATAAAACTGTCTCCTTTATAACTCAAAGGAATGCGCAGAGTTCGCCCCATCACCATTCCCGGTAGGTATAAGTGGCCAATTTAAATCTTTCTCCTTCTATCTTTCCATATTTCACCTTAATCCATCCGTCGCGATTGTAAGTATATTCGAAATACATCTCATCCGCCCCCGGACCTCCACTGCCGTTAAATTCTCGATTTTTAATCGTTTGGATGCCCGGTCGCAGGGGTTCTTTCTGCTCCAATTGGCCGAAAGTAGTCAGCTGAATACTGAGTAGTAGGGAAAGAATAATCGTTATTTTCATTTCAATTCATTGCGTTATTTTAAATTTTCCAGGGCGGATTCACCATCCGAGCAGACAAAGCGGGCATAATGCGGTAAGGCATCTACGATCAATTGCAAACCCAACTTTTCGTAAAAAGGAATAGATGACCAAGTGACCACCCGAAACCCGACCAATCGAGTAGAGTAAAACAAAGATAGTCATTTAGACCTACGGATTCCGCAAAGGTGACTGTCTTTGT
>Ga0102940_1000069_pt1 | contig 66803 bp, 43 predicted proteins | sample SalPonR2_C_D1_MG_FD_78215 | JGI IMG/M metagenome (GOLD analysis project Ga0102940, IMG submission 78215) | Salt pond soil microbial communities from South San Francisco under conditions of wetland restoration - Salt Pond MetaG R2_C_D1_MG | ecosystem: Environmental > Aquatic > Marine > Intertidal... | reverse complement strand
TGGATTAAACGATAAAGATCTTTTCCCCTGCCCAATTTCGCATTTTTTCCTGAATTAGCGGCGTTTGGCCGGGGGGTGGTTCTACCATCCAGAGGAGATCCGGGGCGGTCGCTACCGGTTCTGGTCCCAGTCCATCCGTGTAATACAGGACCAGGTCCACCTGCTTATCGCGCAGATAACGAATGGCCAGGTCATAACTCGTATTTCCCCGACCTGGAAAAGCAAGCTTTCTCCGGGCGGGATCAAAAAACTGTACGCATCGTATTTGTGTATCCGCTTCCAACAAGAGCAGACGGTGGCCCAATTGGTAGACCAGCTGTAATTCCTGATAAAATTGGGTCAATAGTTGGGTCGACATACTGGCCGAGGTATCCAGCACTACGCCGATGAATGCTTCTTTGCGCAGTCGAATACCGGGTGCCGTGCCGTAGCGTTTCGAGATCCGCTTATGCGTAAAATCCAGCTTGCGCCGTCGGTATTTTCGTAAATGTCGACGCAACAAATTGGACCAGTCCAGCACTTTTGCCTTTCTTTTTTGCGAAAGCGATACCCAGGCGGACCAGGAAGGAGGTGTATCGGAAGTAGATAGACTAGCCACAACCTGCGTCCTGAGTATTTCGGTGGAAGTGGTGGTGCTTTTTTTGCCATAAGGCTGCCGCCAAAAAGATTGCTGATCAACTACTTCTTTTAATAATTCGGGAAATCGCGCTAAGATGTTATGACGCAGCACCAGATGCTCTAAGTCCTGAAGACTGGGATGCCTGGGTACCGTTTCCCTTTCACTTTCATAAGCCTGCCAATCGGGCCAGGTGGATTGCAAAGAGCGGGGTAAGTAATGATAGGCCTGCCAAAAAAAAGCCCAATGCTGCTCGGGCCGCAGTGCCTGCTCCACCAGGTGCCCCAGCAAAAAATGGTGTACCTGCAGACGTGCCCGGGCCCATTGCTCCCGGGGCGACAAATCACGCCAGCCTTGTCCCAAACACAAAACGGGATCCCCCACCTCGGATCGACCCCAGAAGACAGGCCACTGCTCCGCGCTTTCCCTGCGGGGAAGCTGTACCAGGGCCGTACTCAGCCACTCGTCGTCGAGGCTCCAGTCGGCCACCCGTGCCGCAAAATCCCGAAGTAGCGGGCCAGCCATTTAGGAAAGTAGGCTTTTCAGGTCAGCGGGAGAATAGTTGACCGATTTGAGAGTTTTGCGATCTGGTTTGCGAAAAACCAGAAAATGCGCTCCGGAGGCCTCGATGGTACTGTCAAAACCTCTTTCCTCTTTATAATACTTTTGCGTGGCCAGAGCCTCTTCCCGGGTTTTGCAGGTCTTACTCATATTGGAGCGTTGTACCTCGTCAAATAGGTCAGGGAAAACTTCTCCCAGACCAAACTCCAATACGGCACCGGACAATACGTACTGTAAATCGCAGAGGGCATCGGCAATCTCTACCAGGTCTTTATCTTCGATGGCTTTTTGTAATTCTTTCAGTTCTTCGGAGAGCAGGGCAACCCGTAATTCGCAGCGTTCTGGAGCCGGAATGGTGGGTTTTGATTCTACAGGATGTTGAAAAGTACGGTGAAATTCAGCCACCTGATTTAAGGGATCGATTTTTTTCATAAAAATTGAGCAAACTTTCGTTTTGTTAATCTGTTTTTGCACTAGCTTTGCAGCCGGTTTGACGACCTCCACCTCGGTAGAGGGTCGACAAAAGATAAATCTAATTTTCAAGAAACCAAATTCAATTTACCGCGCCCGTGAAAAACAAGTACTTTGACCTCATCGACCAGACATTCTATTTTCCTCAGGAAGGTTTTGATCTCTCACACAGCGGTACGCTTGATTTCCACGGGGTTCCTTTAAAATACCTCATTGAAAAGTACGGTACGCCCTTTAAGCTTACCTATTTACCCAAAATCGGCTCCCAAATCCGTAAGGCGCGTAATCTGTTTACCCGTGCGATGAAAGCCTCCGGGTACAATGGAGAATATCGATACTGCTATTGTACCAAGAGTAGTCATTTTAGTTACATCGTTGAAGAAGCCCTCAAACACGATGTCAATCTGGAGACCTCTTCGGCTTTCGATATCGAACTGATTAAACGCCTGTACAAAGCGGGTAAAGTGGATAAAGATATCACGATTGTCTGTAATGGTTTTAAACCCAAAAACTACTTAAAGGGCATTGTTGACCTGATTAATGAGGGGTTTGAGAACTTGATACCCGTAGTAGACAATACGGAGGAATTGGATTATTACGAAAAACACGTTAAGGGCCTCTGTAAACTGGGGATTCGTATTGCAACGGAAGAAGAACCCAACTTTGAATTCTACACCTCTCGTCTGGGTATTCGCGCCTCGGAAGTTTTGCCCTTTTATGAGGAAAAAATTGCCAACAACGATAAATTTCGTCTGGAGATGCTACATTTCTTCGTCGATACTGGGATCAAAGACAGTATGTATTACTGGGGCGAGATCAATAAAGCGATGAAGCTCTACGGCATCATCAAAAAGAAGTCGGAATTCCTGCACATCCTTAATATCGGAGGGGGTATGCCCATCCGCAACTCTCTGGGCTTCGAATTCGATTATAAATATATGATTAAGGAGATCGTCAAGACGATTTCCAATGCCTGCGAAGAAGACGATGTGCCCGAACCGGATATCTACACCGAGTTTGGTAAGTACACCGTTGGGGAGAGCGGTGCGGTCATCTTCTCGGTGCTGGCGCAAAAAAAGCAAAACGACTCGGAGATGTGGTATATGATCGATAATTCTCTAATGACCACTATTCCTGATGCCTGGGGCATTGGCGAACGCTTTATCCTGCTACCCATCAACAAGTGGCAAAACGAATACCGGCGGGTCAACATCGGTGGTTTGAGTTGTGACAATTCGGATTATTATAATTCAGAAGTACACGAAAGCCAGGTTTACCTGCCAGCCTATCCCAAAGATGATCCAGAGCCCCTTTACCTCGGCTTTTTCCATACGGGTGCCTATCAGGATAGTATCAGTGGTTACGGTGGGATTAAGCACTGCCTGATTCCTTCTCCAAAACATATATTAGTCTACAAAGACAACAAAGGCAATCTGGTAGATCAGTTGTACAAAGAAGAACAAAGTGCGGATTCAATGCTGGCTTTATTAGGTTATTAAACTGGCCTATAAACCACTGATCAATCGCCACATTTCATTGTGGAACTGGATGGGCACCAGTGCGTCATCCGGGGCCATACCCATGCGGATCACCACTATATTCTGACTGGGAACGATGCCTACGAATTGGCCATTCTTGCCAAGCCCGGCGAAGAGATCAGCCGGAGCCTGGGGAGCCATAGCACCCAAAAATGCGGTTGGTAATCCCGGGTAAATAGCTTTCTCCTGGCCATTTAACCACCAAAGATAGCCATAGGCGGGATTGAGTTCCTGAGAGGGCGTGATCATAGCCTGCAGGTAAGTTTGGTCTTCCATAATCGTCTGTCCATCCCAGCTACCTTCGTTCAGCATTAAGAGACCGAAACGAGCCGCATCGCGAGCCGTACTGTAATACACATTGTTATAACCATTCTGCAGCCAGGTCCCCTCCATCCCGATGGTGCTTTGCAGTTCCTGATCGGTATAATTGTTGTAGTCTTCATTCGTCGCCTGCTCTACCACCCGCTCCAGTAAAGTATACGGAGCGTTATGGTAATACCACTGGCTACCCGGTGCCGCCCGATAAGACAGACATTCGGGATCGGTACAATTCAGGTCGCTGACCCGGTAGTCCAGCCCCGTGGTCATGGTCAAATGATGACGAATCGTGATGGCTGTTTCCTGCTCTGGACTCAGGCTACTCCAGCCCGCTCCCAGGTAGTTTTGGGAAGCTTCCGATATATTCAGATAATTGCCTTCCTGCGCTTTTCCGACCAGAAAAGCCGTGAGTGTTTTGCCCGCCGAGGCCCAATACCACGGACTATCCCGGTCAAAATCGGCATTCCCCAGCAGCGTAGTACCCCAGTAATTTTCGAGGACGATTTTACCATCCTTAAGCAAAAGAAAAGCCCGAGTGTTGTTTTCTTCCAGGAAGGTATAAAGTTCGTCAATATCCATTCCTGACCAGCCCAAGTCTTCCGGCGAAAGAGTAGCCCAGGTGCTACCGCTTTTAGGCGGAAAATACATGGCCTCTCCGGTATCAGCGGAATCGGGCTCCCCGGCATCTCGTTCGCAAGCAAAGAGGATTGCAGTACCCAGTAAAAGTAAAAAGATTCGTGCCATCCTTGATCGATTTTAGATATTAGACGACACGAATCTCAAAAGGTTTAAATCCACTTCACGAGCCCCAGATCCTGCCGGTGTGGCATATCCGGATGCTTAGGGAAAAGACGGTAACCGTACTCGTATACGCCCGAAATATCCAGGGCGATCGTAGATTCATAGGTAGCCGTCTGATCATCCCGACTGGTCGTACGCAGTGGTTCGACACGGACCAGTTCCAGGTGTTCCTCGTCAACCCTTTTGAAGAAGACCAACTCGATGCCCACGTGGTCCGGCTGGATATCATCCAAATAGAGGCGAATCCTGGATTTCATATCCTGGCCCAGTTTCAGCGAAAAGTTATCGGTGTCGAAGACATCCCTTTCGATCACGTGGATGGCTTCCCATTTGTTTTGTAAGTGGCGTTTCCAGTTGACGATACCTTTGGCCAGGCTGTACTCGTTTTCATTGAATTTACCGCTACGTTTAGCCATTTTTTCGTAGAAGCGTTCGTAATAATCATCCAGCATTCGCTTCATGGTGAATTGTGGTCCAACTTTAGTGATTACATTTTTGACGTAAGTCACCCATTCTTCCGAAAAGCCCTCCTCGTTGCGGTCGAAATAAGCAGGGACAATATCCGTCTCAAAGGTATTGTAAAGTGTCTCAGCGTCCAGATCATCCTGCAGATTCTGATCGTTATAGGTCCGCTCTAAGGGCAGTGCCCAGCCGGAGTCCTCCCGGTATCCTTCGGCCCACCAACCATCAAGTACACTAAAGTTCATCACACCGTTCATGGCGGCTTTCATACCGGAGGTCCCGGAAGCCTCCTTCGGACGGGTAGGTGTATTCAGCCAGATATCAACGCCCTGTACCAGGAATTTTGCCATCTCCATATTATAGCCCTCCAGGAAGATAATCTTACCGGCAAAATCTGGTTTTTTGGAAATGTGGACGATATCTTTTATCAGTTGTTGCCCGGGTTGATCGGCGGGGTGTGCCTTACCGGCAAAAATAAACATTACCGGATGCTTCGGATCGTTGACCATCTTGGATAAGCGGTCCAGATTACGAAAGAGCAGGTGCGCTCTTTTGTAAGTAGCAAAGCGACGGGCAAAGCCCACGACCAAGGCTTTATCATTAATGCCATTGAGCACCTGAAAAATAGTAGAAGGCCGATCCCCACGACGAGTAAGGTCTGCTTTAATTTTCTCCCGTACGTAGTTGAGCAAACGCTCTTTGAGTGTGGTGCGAATCTCATGCACCTTCGGGCCCGATAAATCATTTACCGCATTCCACTGCTTGGGATCCGATTGGAATTTAATGAACTTGTCTCCTTTGGCTTTCGCCAAAACCTGATGCCATTCGTTGGCAATCCAGGTAGGGTAATGTACGCCATTGGTAACGTAGCCTATGTGTAGTTCCTGATAATTATATCCCGGATATAAATTTTTAAACATTTGTTGGGAGACGGTACCGTGTAGCCTACTAACTCCGTTCACCTCCTGACAAAGGCGGATAGCCAGGTGGCTCATAGAAAACAGCTCATGTCCGTCGTGTCGGTCTTTTTTCCCCAGAGCCATAAACTGATCCCAGTTAATCCCTAACTCATGGGTGTAACCGTAGAGGTAATTACGCAGCAAATCTTCCGGAAAATAATCGTGCCCTGCCGGTACCGGTGTATGTGTAGTAAATAGCGAAGAAGCCCGGACCACCTCCCGTGCCTGGTCAAAGTCCAGCCGTTTGCGCTGAATTAAATGGCGAACGCGCTCCAGTGTCATGAAGGCGGCATGTCCTTCGTTACAGTGATAGAGGTCCGCTTCGTAACGAATCGCTTCCAGGACCCGGATACCACCAATCCCCAATAATATTTCTTGCTTCAGGCGATGCTCGTTATCGCCGCCGTACAGGTGGTGCGTCAATTGACGGTCTTCCCATTCGTTTTCATCAATATCGGTATCCATTAAATAAAGGGGGACCCGACCGACGTTTAAACACCAGATTTTAGCGTAGACCGTACGTCCCAACAGATTGATGGTAATTTTCATCCATTCTCCATTCGCATCGCGTACGGGCTGGAGGGGCAGGCTAGTGAATTTCTGTGGCGGATAATTACTAATCTGATCCCCGTGTAGGGAAATAGTCTGCTGGAAATAACCATAGCGATACAGCAGGCCTACGGCGGCTAAATTAGCATTTTGGTCGCTGGCTTCCTTCAGATAATCGCCCGCCAAAATCCCCAGACCTCCGGAGTACAAACGGGTAGAAATATGCAGACCATACTCCATACTAAAGTAAGCGATAGTTGGGCTGGCAACCTGCTTTTTTTCGTTCATATAAGCATCGAATGCCTTTTTTGCCCGATTTAGCTTTTTGATGAATGTCTGATCTTCCGCCAGGGCTTTGGCCCGCTCCAGTTCAAGCTTGTCTATGATCTCTATCGGGTTGTAGTTAGATTCCACCCATTGCTCAGGCTGAAGCGTCTCAAAAAGCTGGGTAGCTTCCTTGTGCCAGGACCACCAAAGGTTTTGTGCCATCTCCCGTAAAGGAATCAGGGCCTCTGGCAGATCACTCTTGATAAAGATTCTTTTTAGATTCTTGTTGCTATCCTTTATTTGTTCTATCATATCACTGGTTTTTGTTCTTTATAAGATGTTTTCAGGACGAAGCGGGAGCTTCGACCCAAAACTGCTTCTCTTAAATAAAGGTAAAGAATCTACCCAGATCGTAGGTAATAAAGTTCCTGAATTAATGTATTTTTTACACTAAGCCTAAATACATTAGTTAAAGACCAAAAATAATTAGGGAATATTGGGTTTTACCCTAAAAAATATGGTGTCTCATTTACTTTTCACTGGCCCGGTAAAAAAAGCGGGAGTAACCAATGGTCACCTGCAGATTGGATAATAAGAAGTCAGTGCCTCGATAATGGAAGTCATTTTCGATTTGCTCCGCCAGCTCTGTATTCACCGAATTTGTTTGACGCAGGTTTCGGAACATTTGGGCATAGCCCAGCTCAATAAACCCAAGATGATAGCCAGAGCGGGCCTGAATCCCACCTCCTGCCATCAGGCTAAAATTAAACGCATTACGCAGATCATTAATCTGAATATCACTAAAATTAGTGGGCATGGGCTCCTCCATCCGCTCGTATTGCAGACTAATATCCGTCCATTCTGCGGAGGGCCGGCGCATAAAATCCAGGGAAAAACCCGCGAAACCGTAGGGAATAAAAATTTGCTGCCGGAAATCTCTACCGGGAATTAAAAAATGTTGCTTCAGGTATACGGGTAAATGCAGCCACCAGTGTTTTTCGCGAAAGCTGAAGGTAGCCCGATCCAAGTCCCCATCGGGGTTTTCTACATCGTCGTAGACACCAGTGTAGCGAAACGAATAGCGAGATAAACCCAGTCCCGCGAACAAATAAGGACCTTCCGGCCACAGAGACCGTCCGGCGCTGACCTCCGCCAGGGTGCCAATCTGATCTCCCGCATCCAGCGCAAATTTTTCTGAAACGACATTGGTTTCCTCCCGTGATGCTTTATTCACCAGCCAGGGACGAGACGTGACATAGACGCCTCCCTTAGCTTTAAGTGCATATTTTGGATAGATCACCAGATCCTCCTCCAAATAGCGCAACTCCGGAATAGCCTGGTCCAATTGGTAGAAAGGATCCATATTAAAGAGGCGTAACAATTGCTGTCGCGCGGCGGCATCCTGATCCAGAAATTTATAAGTGACCGCCGAAAGGCTCAGTATATCAGATTGTCGGGAAGATCGCTGATTAAAGAAAGGCAGCAAAGTATCAATGACCAGATTAAGTCTTCCCTCCTCATAGAGATCCTGGGCAATTTCATAACGTTCTTCAGCAGGCCGTTGTATCATTTGCGAAAAGCCACTGAATGAGAACAGCAACAGACCGAAGCCCAAAAACCAGGCACGTTTTTTAGCGACAAATCTGATCATCTTTCTTAATATTTTTTCCAAAAAACTGTTCCCACAACTGATCATCAATCCGATCGTAGTTTGGATAACCAGCTGGTTTACTCAGCCGATTACAAATAGCCTGAGCATAATCCGGAGAATTAAAATTCCAGAAATACAGGCGACCATCTTTGGTGCCGGCAACTAAAAAACGGTCGTTATGCGTGAAGGCCAGCGAACGTACCCAGTCGCGATGATCATCAATAATCAGCGGCTGGTAGGTAGCCTCCAGAAAATACCGAAGGTCCCAGATAGAAACGGTACCGTCGTAACTGGCTACGGCCATATAATTCCCATTTTGACTAAAAGCGATATCACTAATGGCGGCTTGGTGCGGTCGGAAAGTTAACAACCCTGAGCGATCATTTTTCCAGATGTTCTGCCCCAGAAGGTCTACCTTTCCAATTATCAGGTGACCGTTTTCCATACCAATAGCTACAATGCCGTTTTCTGCTTCCTGCTGAGCTGCCAATACGACCGCTTCTCCGTATTGATCAGTCTGGCCATCAACGACAAAGTTAATTTGCTCGGCCGGTTTAGGGATGCGGTCCATCACCTGCAGATTAATAAAAAAGCGTTCCCCTTCATATTCTGTAGAAGCCGATAAACCCAATACCTTCCCCGCGACTTTTAGGCTTGTATTGGCCCGGGTGCTGATTTTATCAAAAGGATCACTAAAGTCTCTGCGTAGAATAGACTTGGAAACCATTTGAGAAGAATGGAAATCATCTCTGGTTAATGCAATCACCTGAGTAGGATCATCATCCGCCAGAAAGGCACTGGCGTAGACCTTTTCGTTAGGACCAAAGCGTTTGTTAAAGAATAGATTCTCTTGCAGAAAATCATTATCAAAGTTGTACAGCTGTAGCTTATCTAATTGTCCGCTCACCAGTAAGTGTTGCCCATCTTCGCTGAGATCCAGTGCATCATAGATGACGTTCTTTTCCAGGCCCATTAAGGTACGGGTAGACATCTCGGGGCGTCCGATGGGTAACCAAAAATCAACCGTCCATTCTTTCACCTGCCCGTCACTGCCGGCGGTATATATTTTTTTGCTATCCGGGGCTACCAGAATATCATTTACGCTACCGCTATGGGCTTTGATAGAGCGAGGAATCTCTGGTGCCAAATTACGCAGGCTTTGGCGCAAGGCCGTAAAAATGTAGGGATGATTACCCTCGGGGTCGAGGGCGTCGCTGCTGTTTCGAACGTATTCCAGGTAAAGTTCGTAGGATTGTCGGGCGATCAGTCCCTGCGTACGGGCATTGGTCACCGCCTGTGAACGTACTGCGGCATTTAGCGAAATGGCCAGTAAGTCGGATTGTCGTTTTTCCATTAGGGCTTCCCGGCGGGCCTGCACGGCAGTATCTCTTTGCAAGCTAGCCCGCTTTTCAGCATCTTCTGCAGCCTCGAGTGCCACCCGTAGCTGACGACGGGCGGCGTCGAGGCGTAAATTTGCCCGGCGGATACTATCCTGGGCGGCTTCGGCTGCCATTCTTGCGTTGAGTGCTTCCTGCAAGGCACTATCCAGACTATTAATCAGCTGCTGTTTCTGCTCACTTTCGGCAAAAAGGGAATCCTGCTTAATGAGAAGTTTAGCTTCCGTTTGCCGCAGACTATCGTTTTTCAGTCTTAGCGCCACCTGACTGTTTTTTAGATCCTTATTTACGGTTTGGGCCTCGTCATAAAGCAACTGATTACGGATAGCCAGAAAGGTAGTTCCAGCCGCAAAGCCCAGCAGTAGTAAAATTCCTAAAATCCCTAATAATCGACGGCGGCGGCGCGCCCGGTGAATAGCCGTATGGGAACGCTCTACAAACTGCTTTTGCTCGGCATCCAGTTCCAGACGCGTCATGAAGGGAGCAATATGATCAAGGTATTGTTGGTCAAGCAACTCATCGCGGGTCATATGATCCCGGATGACTACGCGCATATTGCGCAGCAAAGAATTTTCAGCTTCTACCTTTTTATCGACCCGCTGTACCAGCGTATTGTTGGCTAATTCATAACGATCATGATCAGTGCAATGAATGAGATCCGAGCGTTGTAATCGATCCAGAATATTGTAGGCCGCCTCTTTGGACAGACTACGCTTTTCACTGAGCTCACGGATAAAGTCTTCTTCTGAGACTTGCAGGCGTTTGCCATTTTGGGCAAACAGGGAAAGGACTTTTGTACTCAGGCCATCGTAGTTATCACCGTAAAGATTATCGATTTCCTGCATTTCCTGGTCCAGGAAATCGTCGACCACATTCTCGTTGATCGAGATGCGGTTGAGCAGGTTAAACGTAATCTTTTTTTCTAGGCTCATACGATGCTGCGATAAAGTTTATCCATATATAATTGCAGATAGGTTAGGTTTACGCGACCGTCTTCTTCTTCTACCGTTTTCACGATACGATCAATCACGGCTTCGTTCTCGATCTGAATATCTGCATTTTTTATGGTATTTTGTAGAATATCTTTAGCGGCCTCGTGATCAATGTGTTTAATGCGCATCTGCTCATCCAGGATGCCCGGAAGATAGAACTCCAGATCCTGCAGTTGTGCAAAAAACTCATCCCGCACTACGATCACCAGGTCTACATTCCACTCCGCCCGTAGCAGGTGTTGAATGTGCTTGTAAAAATGCACCAACTGATCGTGATCATCAATCCAGATGAATAGCTCTTCGAACTGATCCAGGATAATTATTTTTCGTTCTTCATCTACCGGTTTGTCCCGATACCAGCGGTAGGCCGCTTCCAAAAGCATTGGCTTGTCGCCAAAATCCGGATCGGCGTTTAGCATCCGCTGCATATAGGCCGAATCAAAGAACTCCCGGCTAAAATGTATTTTGGCCACTTTAAACAATTGTTCAAGACGAGGTATTAGACCCGCCTGTACCAGTGAGGTTTTGCCCACCCCCAGGGGCCCAAAAACCAGAGTGGTACGGACATTCGTTTGGTTGACCACCATATCGAATAACTCCTGAATTTCTTCCGAACGGCCATGAAAAATGGCGGCCATTTCCTGCGGATAGGGGCGAAACTTCAAAAAGGGATTACTCGGTACTTCCCCATAACCAGGTATCAATTCTGGCAGGGAGATACCGACGTTTTGGGTCTTAAATAATTTATAGGCAATACTATCGTGGGTAAGTTCAAACTGGTTATTATCCAGCGGACGTAAGATTCGGTTATTCAGAAAAAAGCTAAGTAGGCGTAGGGTCTCCTGTTCACTAATCTCGGGCAGTCGTTCCCTCAACTCCGTAAAAACGACCGGGGTCTTGGTGCCCTTATCCGATACAAAGACTTTCAGTAATTTCAGTGCCAGGTGTTTTGGACCTACTTCGGCCGTGAAGACCTCCAGCTGCTCCTCGAGAAATCCAACCAGCACGTCTTCGATGCGGCCTACCTCCCGAACCAGCTCGTGATCAAAAACCAGCCGCTCCGCATTCCGTTCGTGGGCAATTCGCCACATTTTATCCAGAAAGACCTGTAAATACGTCAATTGCACCTGATTTTTGCCTTCGGTCACGTGCTCTAAAATCGTATCGGCCACCCCATCGTCGGCCAAATGGATACCAAATTCGGGGTTACGGACGGTATCAATGATGACGCGACGGGCATTAGTCAAAGTCATGGGTTCTACGCGTAGGCGTTTGTTGAACAGGCTCGGCACCACTTTTTCAAAAGCAGATAAATGCGCCAGGTATTCTTCCCGCATGACGATAATGATCTTAGCGGGCAATTCGGCGGCCAACACATCGGCAATCGTTTGAATAAAAGTATGGTACTCCTCTTCCGTTCCCAGAATAAAGAGCTCTTCGAATTGATCAAAGATCAGATAGATCGGCTTTAGGTAATCCAGGTAAAGAGATTTCACCATATCGGGTACCCTAAAGTCTTTTTCAAAAGAATCTTCCCGATCGTGAGCTTTTAACTCCTGTAAAAAAGAGGCATTTATATTTTTATTACGTCGGATATAGACATCGTGCCAATCACTTTCGTCAATGCGGTTGGCTAATCCACAACGGATCAGGCTGGTCTTACCCGTCCCCGACATTCCGTAGACCAACATCAAATTGGTCTGAAAACTCATCTGATAGAGCGACTCAATTTCTTCCTCCCGGCCAAAGAAGATGTCTTTATCTTCTTTGCCGTAGGCTTCCAGCAATTTGAAAGGTGAGTTGCTCATTATTTCTTAATTGTACGTTTAAAAGCCTGAAACTGATTTTTGACCGATGGGTACTTATCTTCTGACACCAATAACTGATCTTTGCGATTCTCGATCAGCTCGTAGATCAGATGATTACCATCCATATAACGAAAAAAGAATAGCTTCGAATTGTATTGCCCGGATAAGGCATTTTCGTCAATGATAAACGGGGAAAGGTTTAGATAAGGGTAAACGGCGTCCTCATCATTGAGCAAGACCACCGCCTTATTGTCAGAGTATACATCGGAGACTAACACATCATCCAACACCCCGATCGATTCCATCAGGCGATTCAGTATAACGAGATTGTGCCTGAAATTCGGGTCAGCGTGGCGTTCTTTATCCAATTCAATCGTTTTAATAGTAGCCATAGTGTATTTAGCCGCGAAACCAATGTGACTAAATAAGGTACAAAGGTGATCTTCGGCCTGAACGCAATAAGACTCAATTTCTTCGGCGGCAATGGTCCCTTTCAGGTGGACTTTCATCTCCTCCAGAGCCAGATGTGCATTGAGCAGATCACTATCCTCAAAAACCGCTTGTTTTAATGCGGAAAACTCCTTGACAAAGGGAGTAATCTTATTTAGCTCGAATATATCCCCCACCCCGCGGATGAGATCGAAGTAGTTAAAAGAGTCAAAGGAATTATTATCCGCTTCCGCAAAACCGGATAATACACTGGCCTGACTTTCCGGGATATTTATTTCCTGGTTTTTGAATAATTCATCCCAGAGCTGAGCGACCATAATAAAGGCCAAAAACTCTACAGAGACGGAATATAAGTTTACCATGCGTTGCAGGCGATCCACGCTTACTTTATCCGACTGAATGAGTCGGCGCAAATGCATACCCACCGGGGTTGGGAAAGCATCAATCACCGCCGCTCGTAATTCTCGCAACTTGGGTTCTTTTTTGCGTTGCTTAGCTTCCTGAAACATGAATTGAATCTTAAAATTATAGTCGGCAATCGCATTGGCGATGGTTTCTACAATTTTCTTATTCATGATCTGGCCAGACTGGTACTTATAGCCGGCATTAGAAATAATAAAAGTGCCGGCACTGACCAGCGAGACTTTCCAATCGAGTATTTCCGGGCTTTCGTCCTGGGTATATAACCCCCAGGGCAGAGATGCCTCCTGGGCTAAGGGTGGGAGTCCCTGACCACGATGCCATTCCACTTCCGGGCCATTGGCCATTTTCTGGCGAGAAGCGGCAATATCAAAAGCTTCCTTAATGGTGTGCTGCGTAGCCAATGCTTTGTAAAAGGCATTGGCAAATTCTTTAGCAGCGGTATCTCCGATCGGTACTGAGGTAGCAATCACCGCCGGCACCCCTTTATCCAAAAGCCTGGCAACCTGATCCTTAGTCGAACAACCATTGAGAAAAACCAGTTTCAAGTTGCTTTGGGTACCCAGCAAATCAGCTAAGCCGTCACTATTGGCGGCCTGATCCGTCAAAAACAACTGATCACTTTCGGCGTGCCCGGCGTAATGGAAAATAGCCAGCCGGTCTTTCACCTGGGTAATTAGGCTGGTAAGATCGTTGATGGTAGCCGCTGATTCGGTGAGTAATTGGATATACTGCTCGTTCTCGAGGGGCAGCAAATGCTGAATTACCTCCTTTCTTTCCTGGTCCAGGAGTGGCAAATGCCGGTCCTGATCATTTGCGAAAGCCAGAAAAAAAACGGGTTGTTGCATGGGTAATAAAGCAAGTTATTGAGTAAAAATCAGCCAATTGAGCCGATGGTAAAAAAACAAATTTTTTTTAACATAATGCCTACTTATTTGAAAAAACCCTACGAAGTTGCTTAAAAACTCCTCACTGAGCCCTTGGCAACACATTGAAAGCCAATACGGCAGCTCTTTTTTCCCTTCGTCCGCCTGAGGCGGATGGCTACGAGAAAAAAAAGTAGCCTTGTCTTGACTTCCAAGCCGTTACCAATCATCTCACCAGGAATTCTTAAACAACTTCTACAAAAAATAGCTGCTGTACGGCAATTAATTAAAAAAATTGTATAATTGTTAGTACGAAAGTCCAAAACCGATTTATATGAAAAAACAAGCCTTTTCTGTTCACACCCTACCGCTAATCTGTATTAATAAGCGAAATTAATTCTGTATTGATTGCTTTCAGTTGCCTCCTCCTGATATATTCAGTTGGACCCTGATCCACCGATATTACATATTCTAAATTACTTAAAATTATTTCAGATGAAAATCCAAAAGTTTTTACTCATTATTATGGTGTTCTTTGCCTTTGCCTTAAGCACCGAAGGACTACACGCACAGGGAGCCACGTACAATACTGCGGTTGGTCTGCGTCTGGGCTATCCCTTATCCGCCTCCCTTAAGAAATTTGTAGGTGAGGATTTGGCCGCTGAAGCTTACGTAGGCTTTAGAGGTTTTAGTGGTTACAGCTGGGTAAACATCGCGGCTGCCCTACAAAAACACGCCCCTATCGAAGATATCGACGGTCTGCAATGGTACTACGGTGGCGGTGCAACGGTGTTATTTTACAGCTACGATTTTGGGTTTGATGGTGGCAGCAATACCGGAATCGGACTACAGGGGTATCTAGGTTTGGACTACAAGTTTGACGATGTCCCACTTAGTGTCACGCTCGACTGGATTCCGACTTTATTTATTAGTGGATTCACCAATGGTTTTGGTGCCGGATACGGGTCGCTCGGTGTTAGATATACTTTAGACTAAGCGAAGAAAAAAATGCTTCGCTAAACGGGTGTAGGGCATAATTGCTGTACACCCGTTTTTGTTTTGATGATCCAAATGAGGGTAAACCCATTTTTGCCTGGAGTTACTTAAGTGGCGTTACAGATATCTCTAATATGGCAAAAGGTATTTTCTTCCTACTTTTCCGCCAGGGGGATAAAACAGCAAGTAAGCAATTAGTTTTACAATAATGGAGTAAGGCTAGGATAGCAATAATCTAATTTTATGTTTATATTTGAGCAGTAGCGTCGACTAACAAGAGGAGGTTTTTACTATCCTTCCTCCTTTCTCGGAAACCAATAGATTATACAGTAAAATGGGAATTGCCTTCCGGCAAGCCCCAGGTAACGTTTTTTATTTTTTTACGTAAAAGTAAAAAGAGATAACATTGGTTTTACCCGTGAACAATTTAAATATGAGTATTTCAAGGCATGCGCAAGGATGGATTTTCAAAATTAGCTTGGTAATACTTTGCGCCTACACTACTCCACTCCACGCCCAGGAAGGCAAGATTATTATTAATCATCCGGAACAACTTTGTGCGGGCTTTACCGATAATAGTACCGCTAAAGTCGAAATTGTTACGGATACCCCATTTCGCCTTCCGGAGTCGGCAGGTTTAACTTTCGATTGGTATGCACAACACGAGAATGCCCAAAAAAGATGGAATACTCCATTAGCTACTCGAAGCATTCCACTCCCCTGGGCGGGAAAGTACAACATCTGGGTAGTGGTCAAGTACATCAACAAAACAACCCTCGCCCCCTTTAATAGTTTTAAAACCCGGGTCGTCAGCATCGACGTGGAAGCCTGCCCGGAAGATCGTAATTGATTTTAGGAAAAAGGAAAGGGACTCTTACTTGATCAACAAAACATCTCCCGAAAATATTTCTTCATCTTCCCGATAATCATCCCGATATCGAATTCGAATTGAATAGATATATACCCCCACGGGTAGATCCTCTCCTTCGGTTAAACCATTCCAACCTTCATTAATATTTTCACTGGTAAAGATGCGATTTCCCCAACGATCAAATACATTCATCTCGTAAGAAAGTACTTGCATATTGGGAGGAATCCCGATCAGGAATTCGTCATTTACGCCATCTCCATTGGGAGAAAAAGCCGTCGGTGCGTAAACCTGAAAACGAAAACATTCCCGCGTTTCAATCCGAATCGAATCCGAGAATGTACAAGCGCCATCCTGGACCACTACCCCGTAGATACCCGCTTGCGCTACGGTATAGGTGCGGCCGGTAGATCCATCCTGCCATTCGATACGATCCGCCCGCTGATCAATGCTGAGCATAAATGGGTCTTCTTCGCAGATGGTGGTATCTGGTCCCAAACTAAAAGAACGACTCGCCTGATAATCTACCACTAATTGATCGGTAAAGGAGCAGCCATCCAGCGTGGCCGTCGCGGAATAAGCCCCCGGAAGCGTAACCTGATAACTCGCGGTGTTCGTTCCATCCTGCCACTGGTAACTGTCTGCTAATACCTCAACCTGTAAGGCAAGGGTTTCACCTTCACACAGGGAAGTGTCGCTCCCTAAATCAAAGCGGGGCAGCGGATTATACGTGACATTAATCGTATCGCCCCCCGTACAACGATCGACCGACACGCGAACACCGTAGGTTCCTTCGGAGGAAATGGTGTAATTCGCGGATTGCTGACCATCAATCCATTCGTACCGGCTTGCATTTGGAACCGCCAGATTAAAATCCAGAACGTCTTCCTCACAAAGGATACGATCCATGCCAAGCAGATCATCTGGAATGATCCCGTAAGTTACGGTAATCTCATCATTGAAGGAGCAACCATTATCCGTAGTCTCCAGGCTATATACTCCCGGTCTGCTTACATTGAGTTGAGCATTGGTGGTACCGTCATTCCAACGGTAGGTAGTAGTAGCGTTAACGAATCCGTTAAGGAGCAAATTCTCGCCCTCACAAAGTAGCGTATCGTTACCTAAATCAAATCCAGGTGCGGGATTGAAGCGCAGGAAAAGACTATCGGTAGTGGTACAGCCTTCCAGATTAACGGTTACGCCAAAGGTACCCGTTTGATTCGCAGTAAAGGTGCCCTGACCACTGCCATCCTGCCATTGGTAGCTGGCATTGGCCTGACTGACGTCCAGAATTTCCGTTTCTCCCTCACAGAGCACACGATCGGCTCCTAAATCTACGATCGGCAAGGGTTTGACCCGGACAAAACGGGCGTCACTAAAAGTACAACCATCTAAGCTGGCCTCCAGAGCATAAGTGCCTTCGGTATCAACCGAAAGGGTGGCCTGGCTTGAGCCATCCGACCATTCGTAAGTCGCCCCCGGAAGAGAGGTACCATCGAGTAGCAGGCTCTCTCCCGCACAAATGGCCGTATCGGCCCCTAATTCAAAGCGTGGCAAGGGATTGAAGTTAAACCGGACGGAATCTTCGGCGGTACAGCCGTTTAGACTAGCCCGCACGGCATAAGAGCCCGCCATACTGACCACAAAAGTACTTTCTTCCGAACCGTCCTGCCAACTGTAAGTCGCCCCCGCCTGGCCGACATCCAAAGTCCGTTGCTCTTCCTCACACAAAACCTGATCCGGCCCCAAGTCGACCGTAGGCAAGGGATTAATACTAAGGGTACGCGTGTCGGCAAAAGTACATCCATTCAGACTGGCTTGCAGGGCATAAACACCTGCGGTAGCCACCGATAAGGTGGGATCCGTACTACCAGTGCTCCACTCGTAAGTAGTTCCAGGCAGGCTGCTTCCGTCTAACAACAAGCTTTCTCCCTCGCAAATGGCCGTATCGGTGCCTAGTTCAAAGCGCGGCAATTCCTGGATGGAAACTGTAATGGAATCGTAGGCCGGACAGTTATTTACCAGTGCTTCTACGCCATAAGTCCCCACAGTAGATACACTTATACTATTTCCCGTACTTCCATCCGACCAGGTATAAGCTGCATTGGCCAGTCCGCCGGTAATCAGGAGGCTCGCATCCTCGCAGATAGTTGTATCATTACCCAAATCAAGAGGTATCGGAGCGAAGTAATTAATACTTACACTATCTCGGGTCGTACACTTTCCATAAGAAACATCTGCCCAATAGATACCCGGACTATTCACTTCGAAAGTAGCCAGCTGGCTATTATCCTGCCAACGGTAAGTTGCCGTGTCCGTGGTGGCGTCTAAAGTGAAGGTAGAATCAGCACAAAGGGTTTGATCCGGCCCCAGATCTACTCCCGGGTAAGCCACCAATTGGACCATGGTAGAATCCGAAGAGAAACAGCCCCCCAGCTCCAGGGTCACTTTATATTCCCCGCTACTGCTCACCGGAAAAGTGGCTGAGGTAGTGCTATCCTGCCACAAGTAGCTCAGGCCAACCAGGTCAAGGGAAGCATCCAGCAAAAGGGTATCTCCTTCGCAAAGTAGGTTCAGGGTATCGGGTAGCTGAGGCGTGAAATCATTCGGGGGGAGCACATTTACAGAATCTCGAATGGCGCAATTGTTCGTAAAATTGACTTCAACGAAGTACAATCCGGGTTGATCCACCATAAAAATAGAATCGGTACTGCCATCTTGCCAACGGTAGGTTTCATCCGGACTGAAATTATTAGCGTCAAGCGTCAGGCCCGTAGCGTCGCAAAGGACCTTGTCTTGCCCAAGAAAGCCTTCCTCCACAAATTCTTCCGCCGAATCAAAAATCCAGTTGCTGTTATTTCCAATATCCGTAGAATGTATACCCGCATAAAAGGGCTCCTCTCCCACCGCACGAACATCTTGCATCTGTACAAAATCGGCTTTGACGATCCCCTGTGGAGAAACGAGATCAGCCTGTTGTCCGGAAAATTTTGACTTTAACTCAATGGGGGTGCAATTATTACCGATCATTTGTATATACTCACCACCTCTTAATTCAGCTCCCGGATCAAGCTGGAAGGTCTTACCCGCCGCCAAAAGAATCGTATCGCCGTACATACTCCCCGTGAATATTGTACTATTACGTAATTCTAGGGTATTAAAGAGAACGGAATCGGCTTGGTTGACATCCAGGAAATTGTTGAGCTGCGTACTACCCCTGGTGTTAGAGGCTAGCAGATGATCAAAGGAAAAGGCACCAAAGAGTCGGATTTCCGGATCCTCACTTTCCAGGTCAACCACTGAATTACCTACAATAACTTCTTCCATCGTCCGGTAATCTACGTACCACTCCTCAAATTCGCTCCTTTTCCCTTCAAAGTGCCAGTAGGACCCACTCATGTCCAGGGTCTTGGTATTCTGACCGTAAATAGCTACTCGCTCCGTAAATAATTCCTGCCCATTGGTTACTAATTCGCCTGCTTCAAATTCTAAAGCGTAAACATCAATCGTCCCGGATAATATCCAGGATCCATTTCCTTCAAAAGTAGCAAGCGAAAATTCTAGGCCCCGCGTATCTACCGGGACATCCATCGAATCCGTTCGCAATTTCAGACGGAGTCCTCCCAGGCTCATCCCATCAATCATTTGTACCGATCCGAAATTTTGGTGCTCATAAAATTCAAAGCGGGGATTAAAGGCAGCTCCGCTCCAGTCCATATTGTGACAATAAGTATAAGTGAAGCTGCCATTGACAGTCTGCCCAGGCATGCTAAAGGAGTTGCCATCAAAGTAAATATTGTCACTCGGCCCCGGCGGACATTCGCCTCCCGGGCCACCGCTGGATAAAGACCAGTGGACCGGATCGTTCCATTCACCACCGTCACCTACCCAGTAGAGAGTACGGCCAGCATCCTGATTGAAGGCCCAACCGAGATTATTTCCCAGATCAACCGATTGGTCCAAAGTCAAAGGGATCCCGGTATTATTATGTAAATCTCGAATAATTAAATTACTGACCTGATTGGGGCGAGTAGGTCGAATGACTACCGGCGTATTAAGCGTACGGCTACTAATTTCTGCAAAGCTGCCACAGCCTCCCAGTACCGCTAAAGAGTCGAAAGTCAGGGTGTCCTGCCCCTCTATCCTCAACTCATAACCAGGGTTGATGATTAGGTTTTGGGGGTAGATATGATTATTGAAGCGATGCCAACCGTACAGCTCCAGGGTGTCCATCCCCAGGTAGCCCGAGGGATTGTTGGTATAATTATTCTGATAGCCACTAGCCATCATAACCACGTGGTGAAACTCTGAGGAACCACTCCCCGACAGTTCGATACTGCCCGTATTATTAAAGATCACTTTGGAAGTGCCAGCGTCAAAATCCAGGTTCAGATTATTCATCCGCCAGGAAAGGAACTCTCTAAATGTAGTATCTCTTAGCTCAATCTGGGAACTGGTAAGAAACAACTGACGATCAGTCGTCACCTCACTCCGAAACTCCCGAAAACTCAAATCCTGATCATTAGTATTTAGAGATCCCGATAAGAAATCTAAATAACGGAATAAAAATAAGTCATCCTCCAGAGTCCAGCCGCCCAAACCCGTCAGTAAAACATCTTTTTTCAACTCGTGTCCGGCCGTACGAATCGTATTCCCGGCGGCATTCGATTGGAAATATAGATCTCCGTCAAAATTGTAAGTCATTTGGGGAGATAGCGCCAGAGAACCAAAAATTCGAATGTTCTGATCCACACCTCCATTAAGAGCGGGCATCCCGCTTACATTCTCCCAGCGCATATCCTGACAGTAGGCATTTTCTACATTGATCATGACGATGTCCAGTGGGCCGTTAAAAGAATTGACATCAAAAATAACGTCTTCTCCGGGGGTAGGTATACAGGCTCCACCTGGCCCACCACTGGTGAAAGACCAGTTCGCAGGGTCGTCCCACATGCCGGTACCTCCTACCCAGTAGAGCTCATTATAGGTTTTGGTATTAATCGTCCAGCCCGTATTATTTCCCAGATCTACACTGTTTTCTGCCACAAAATCAGCCCCGCCCGCGGCAGTAACGTCCTGAATACTGGCATAGTTTACTGCTATGGTTCCGCTTGCCGGAGCATTCATGAGAAAGGGAGTGCCCGGGCGGTCCGATTGGATAAGCGTAGGCTCCTGACAAGTACCCTGTACTTCCAGGTTTAAAAAGTCTACCCGACGCCCATTAACAAAAACAAAGCTTTTCCCGCCGCCCAGAATAAGGCTATCTACCTCCAAATCGTAGTCAACAATCCCATTATTTTGTATATCCAGACGACCAAGAACCAGCGGGTGCTGGGCATTACCCCGAATCTCACTCTGCCCCGTCTCACTACGAAAGGTTAAGCCGCCAATGGAAGAAGGAAATCCATTATTGTAAAAGTAACGAAAAGTACAACGCGACCCGTTGAGAACAAATTGGGCCTCATCCAATACGAATACATTGTCAAAATTAGTCGATAAATATACCGTATGCGGATTGCCAACGAACATCTCATCAATCCCCGTCAGGGTAACGGTAGAACCATTTAAATTTAAACGGGAATTGGCGGAATTGATCTCCCCATAAAAGCGCTCGCAGATGAGGTCATTCCCCGCTGAGATTAAAGTACCACTGTAGTAGTAAAATAAACCTATTACCTGAAAATCGTCATCCAGTGTCCACGCTGCCCCCGTACCGTCAAAGGTGACATTCCGCAAAAGAGGCTGCCCGGCCAAATCAATAATATTTCCGGTATTGCTACCTTGAAAGCGTACATCTCCCCGAAAGTCAAAGGTCATCTCCGTACTGAGCTGAATGCCTCCAAAAACACTAAGGGTAGCCGAAGCGGCGGCACTAAAGGTAGCACCCTGGGTACCCGTTTCCCAGCGCATATCTCGACAAAAAGCAATGTCGCCGCCCAGACTCACCACCTGACCCGGTGCCGTAAAAGAATTAGCATCAAAAATGACATTATCCTCAGCAGTCGGCGCAGTATTGTGCGTGACCACGCCCCCCGAAGTCGTAGCCCAATTAGAAATATTCGACCAGGAACCATTGCCTCCGATCCAATAATAATCAGCTGCGGAGAGCGGAAAAGTAAGCAGGGTCAAACTTAACAGGTATAGAAACTTTTTCATCATCATCGGTTTTGGGAATAACTGCTGTCTATTTGTTAGTGTCTATAAAGTATAAATTGTAAACAATTAACGTGGCTTAAATAATACCCATCTCAATATAAGCATAAAACGAGGCCTAAAGGCTACCCCCTGGCAGCAAAATTTGTCAGATGATGGCTTTTTACTTACGAAACCATTCCCACGAGGCCCCTCGAATCGATAGCGCTTCCGGCCATCGGTATACTTCCATTCCATTCTCTGTAATGATTTCTATGCGAAGAAAATATTTTCCTGCCGGCAAAGCTAAAGCGGGTTCGTAAGCGCCCACCGAAAATCTAAACGCACTATCCGCTTCCACGGAAGAAACCTTTTTTTGCGAAAGCATCAGGGTTCTTTGGTCTTCGTATTCCAAATAACAACGTATATCCAGTGGACTGCTGCCTGCCCAACCCGTATTTTGCAAACGAAAATTAGGGAATATAAAATAGTACTCGGTATCCGTCCAGAGCGAATCACTGGCCAAGTTCAGAATTGGAAAGTCTTGCCATTCTCTTAATTGATCCTGATAAAAATTATCCCCTTCGTGCCATTCGGCAACTTCTTGCAAAATATCTAAATGGAAAGAGAAATCAAGCGACCGGTTGGTGGCCGGAAGTAAAAGTTCAAAATCTATTGGTACACTATCGCCAGCTGCCAACTGTTGGATGGGAATCGCCCCAATTAAATCAGCCTCCTGAAAGATTCCGATATGAAAAAGAAAAGCCTCCCGGACACCCGTATTCTCAATAAGCAAGCCTTCAACGACCAGGGTATCATTCACCCGGGAAAGTTGTTGTACAGACTTAACCCGCAGATTGGGTAGCTGCTCCACAGGACGATCCCGCAAACAAGCTTTTTCCTGAATCCGCTGACGCATTAAATCCCCGGGATACTTACCAAAAGCCCGCAAATAATTGACCCCTACATTTCCACCACTTGGAAATTCCTGACAAAAATTACTAAAAGGCTCCTGCAAATAGCAATAACTCATCAGCGTACCTCCCCCCTGCTCCACGACCGAAGGACCCGGATCACAAGACCCTTCGGGACAGTAACAATCATCCAGCGGCCCCTCCGGCCAAAAACAGTTGTGCGAATGGGGCGAAGCAATGGTATGACCAATTTCGTGGGCAATAACAAAGACCGTCCAGGAATATTCCGGATAGTTCTGGTAGGTACTTCCAATATTCGCATAAGCTTGTCGACGACGCAAATTACACAAGGAGTTGATATTGGCTAAACCACCATTCGGGGCCAGGCCCTCCTCATCGGTATACCTGGAGAGTAAGAATTCAATATCCCAGTCGCGCTCCTCTTCGGTAAAAGTAGCCGGCAAATATCCCCGAAAAGAAAATATGGCCTCCCGCGCATCTTCCGTAGCAAATGGATCTGGCTGATCCCATACTTTTAAGCCTCTGAGCTGAAGTCCAATTCCCTCCAAACGGTAAATCTGGGCCACGGCGTTAAAAATACCCGCCATTAATAACAGACAATTATCCAAATCTTCGCCTTGTTCCTGATAAATATAGTGATCCATTTCAAAGTAAACGGAGAGCGCTGGCAGCGCGGATCTTAAATAAACCGACTGGTCTAATTCCTGCATACTTCGCTTTAAACCAGGCCTTATCTCATCCGAGGTATGACAGGAAATAGGTACCTGCCGATCCGACTCCTGTTCGATTTTCCAATAATACTGCTCGGGCTGCCGGGGATCGGCCGCCAGGGTAAAACTTTCGTCCGCAGTATTGACCTGAGCCTGTAGTCCCGTTGGAAATACGGAAAGCGTAATCAGGGTATCCCCCTGAAAAGCCTGATAATGCCTGCCTGTGATTATTTCCTGTACCTTCCCATTGGCTCTGGTCAGTTGAAAAGAAGGGTGGAATAAATCAACGCGTTGTAAAGGGAAAGACAGGCCTTCCCTTTTCAGCGGCAGGCGGAAAGTGAGGCGATCTGCCAGTCCTTGCTCATAAGCTGCCCGTAGCTTGGGAAGGTCCATTTTCAAGGGTGTCCGGGTACCCTGTTCTTGATCGCGAAGCGCTACGACCTGGTCTTGAAACACCTGCAGTTCGGTAATCTCCTGGGCCTGCAGTAGTGTACAGCAAGACAAAAGGCCATATAATCCGATCAAAAACGGGCGTTTCATAGGAACAATTCTATATTTGGGAACTTTACTTAGCGTGCTTAAAAGTACCAAATCAGCCATAAATGAGGAAGATATACATTGGTTTATTTTTGATCCTTAGTTCTTTGGGGGCTTTCGCCCAAAAAAACGACCGCATTCCCCGGGCCGAGCGTCCCATCGAGCGACTGGATCTCGGTGTCAATCGCGTCTCCTACCTGCAGGCTCAAATGCCTGAACTAGGTGGTCTGGGATTGGTGGTTTCCCTAAAAGAGTTTCGCTTTGACGGCGAAGATCTCGATTTGCTTGGCAAAGAAATCCCCAGCAATAGCCGCACGCAGTTTGTCAGCACCCACGCGACCAATATGGCGACCATTATCGGTGGGCTGGGCAATTCCAGCTATACAGGTCGAGGGGTGGCCCCGGAAGTTTTTTTCTCTTCTACCAGTTTTTTCAATATTGCCCCGGAGCCCATGGACTACTATCTCAACAATAACATCAGTGTACAAAACCACTCCTACGGGATTGGCATAGAAAATTTTTATGGTTCTGAAGCGCGGGCCTACGATAGCCTGGTCTACGAACTCCCTCATCTGCTACACGTATTCTCGGCGGGTAATATTGGTGACAGCACCTCCGTCGAAGGACCCTACGCCGGCATCCCGGGTTTTGCCAATCTGACGGGCACCTTCAAACAGGCCAAGAATGTACTTACGGTAGGGGCTGTGGATGCTAACCGTCGAATAGAAATCCAAAGCTCAAAGGGACCAGCGTACGATGGGCGGATTAAACCCGAACTGGTCGCCTTTGGAGAAGATGGCAGTTCAGGGGCCGCAGCCATCACTTCGGGGGTAGCTATCCTATTGCAGCAGGCTTTCGCCCAAAACCATGAAGGCCAACTACCCCCGGCAGCATTAATCCGCAGTATTTTGATTAATACCGCCGACGATTTACGACAACCTGGTCCCGACTTTACAAGTGGATTCGGCAACCTGAATGCACGGCGGGCTTTGGCACAAATGAATAGCGGGCACTACCTAATCGACAGCCTGGCCTCCGGCGATCACCTGGCCTGGCCAATTGCCATACCGGTCGCTACCCACCAACTGGACGTTACGCTGGCCTGGACGGATCCGCTCGGCGACTTACAGGGGGGCAAAGCCCTGGTGAACGATCTTGATCTCTGGGTAGAAGATGCCAACGGAATCCAATATTACCCCTGGGTGCTAAACCCTCAGGCTCAGATGGACAGCCTCAAGGCGCCAGCTAGCCGCGGAATGGACAGCCTCAATCCTCAAGAAAAGGTAAGTATAAACCAACCCGTTCCTGGTAACTATACCTTACACCTGCGTAATCGTGGTCAATCGCAGACCTTTGCACTTAGCTATTTTTGCCGAAAGGCAGGACATTTCGTCTTTACCGAACCCACCTCCATAGCACCTCTACTACCCGATTCTATCCAACCTATTCGTTGGGACTGGACCGGTTCCATCCAAAACGGACGGCTGGAATACAAGCACATAGATGAAGTAGAAGAATGGAAAATCATCCAGGACAGCCTGCCACTGGTGAATGGGCAGTACTCCTGGCAGACCCCCACTCAAAGTGGCCGCTTTCAACTCCGAATGGTTTTACCCGATAAGGTATACCTATCGGATACGTTTGTCATTAGTCCAAAACTGAGCTTAGAAATATTATCTGCTTGTAGCAATAACTTTTTACTAAACTGGAGCGCCTCCAAAGAAATTGATCAGTACACTGTTTTCCAGTTGATTGATAATCGTATGAGCCCCATTGCTACCACCAGGGATACTTTTTTTCTAATTGATGCCGCTGCCGATCGCTCGGCTTTTTCGGTAGCCTCCGTAATACCTTCCGGTAAAATAGGCAGACGCAGTCTGGCCCTGGACGCCAACCTTCAACAGCCCCCTTGCTACGTCCGTAATTTTACGGCCCAACGGACAGGGAATCAGGGGCGTATTGACTTTAATTTAAGTACCAACTATAATATTGTTGTTCTGGACTTACAAAAATGGGATGGCACTCAATTCCTGACCATAAAAAGCTGGCCAGCCAACGAATTAGATCATTCCTTTTACGACCCGGATATTCGCCTGGGCAACAACTATTACCGGGTTCGTATTGGACTGATTAATGACGAAGTACTCTTTACCAATACCCTCAATATTTTTCACGTGCCGGAAGATGCTGTTCTATTGTATCCCAACCCCGCGAATGCTGGACAGGAACTCAAGATCAGTATTCCTACTTTCCAGGGAAGAAGTATCTACGTCTACGATGCCCGGGGGCGACTGTTAGTCCGTGAAGATATTTTAAGTTCCCTCTATCGGTTGGAGACCCAGAACTGGTTAGCGGGTTTTTATTTCTTTACCATTGTCGATGCAGCGGGTAGACGGGAGCACCAGGGAAAGATTATTGTAAAATAGAAAGGGCTGACCAAAATACACGGTCAACCCTTCCCAACTGCCTGAGCAGTTTCTCTCATTTCTCACTCATTAATACAAGAAGTCCAGTGCTACTTTGTCATCTGCATTGAATGGACGATCGCCACCACCAGTACAAGACAACATAAAGCTCTGATCCGCTAAAGAAGCCCCGGTCGGAGTACCTGGAATATGGTTAGCCCCAACGGTACTAGCCCCTTCATCTCCACCACTACCACAGCTGATCGAGCGATCAAAATAGTCGGTGTGACGGAAACCAATACAGTGGCCCATCTCGTGTGCAATTACCGTAGCAATGGCTGCTGTGCTCCAACCGTAGCTAGACTGAATAACACCACTCATTCTGATTTCATTGTAGGGATCACCACCTGAGGTAGGAAATCCGGCAGATCCTAAGATACCACGGCGTTCATCTCTCTTGCTCAGACGTGTGAACACAATATCCGCGGAAGCCTGATCTGAAGTTCTTGAGAAGGTAATCTCCAGGTTTTCTGAGTTGTACCGTCCAATCGCATCTGCCAGGGCGTCGGCATAAGCCTGATCAAATTGGAAGCTGCCGCCATCGTTGCCGCCGCCACCGCCGCCGCCGCCTCCTCCTGGAGGACCTGGGTTACCACCGGGCGCATCAGCTGGACCGCCAACGCCGCCACCACCACCACCAGGTGTGGTAGAAGAACTGCCACCCGATACTGTACTCGCTCCACTGGAAGGCTGTGGTGCACTCATATAGATCGTAATCGTACGACTACCACCAGTGCTTACCAAATTATTGGTGCTGTACTGTTCTGCATTGGGTACGCGATGCTCATGAATTTCAGAATTCAGGAACTCTTCCGTGATGATAATGTCTCTTTCAATGCGGTAACCCTCGTCGACTTTTTCAATGCCATCCGGATTGAAACCCAAGTTACGAAGTTGCGTAATTACTTCTTGTGGCACTTCGCCACGTGCGTCAAGGTCTTCTTTTTCACAGGAGGAAACTAAAATGGTAACCCCTAGCAAAATAAGAAGGGAATAAGTTAATCTAATCATTGTGTGTAAAATTGTGTGTAACGAATAAAATAATACCGCAACAATTATAGATAAAAATAATATAACTAAAAAGCCCCAACGCAAATTAACCAATGGCAAAAACCGTTTTTTACCAAATAAATAAATTCGGACCGCCTTTATTCGCTGGCATCCAGAAAAAACAGTACCACAAATAAGATACTATTTGTCAAGGGATTAGAAGAACACTGATTGATCACACTATGAAATATTCTGCAGCGTTTCGCTGAAGCCCAATAAAGTTAATTTTTTATAGCAATAATTAGACCTTTCATCCGCTTAACCCCTAAAACACCAAACTTATCATTATTTCTGAACCCTTCTTTAGCTAAAATAAATCATAATAAAGGCGACCACCACCACGATAAACAAAGAAGCAATGATATCTACCCAACCGTAGCTGGCGCGATTCTCTGCTTTTTGTTCCGCAGTAAGTGAACCCATGGTAAGCCCCTGAATCTTATCCTTGATTGGTGCAGCGGAGAAGAGCGATACAATGATCGTCACGGCTACACAGTACAGGAAGAAGAAAGAAGAGAACTTCAGGAAGTTCATATCCGCGATGGCGAACCAAATGGAGTCTGGGTTCAAGCTGTCCTTAAACACCTCCATAGTCAGGCGGATCCCCGCTACAAACAGCCCGGAGAACAACGTCGCCAGTGCTCCTTTGTAATTCACCCGGTTAGAGAATATACCCAGCAGGAAAACCGCTGTAATGGGGGGCGCAATGTAAGACTGAACATTCTGTAAATAACCGTAGAGGGCACCATCGGCTAGCCGCTCGATAATCGGCACCCAGGCAATACCTAACAACACGACCACTCCGGTGGCAATCCGGCCTACCTGGACCAGTTGCTTTTCTGGTGCGTCGGGCCGTAGTTTCTTATAAATATCTACCGTAAACAAAGTAGAACAGCTGTTGAACACAGAAGCTAAAGAAGACATCAGAGCCGCCATCAGGCCCGCTGCCACCAGGCCCCGCAAACCGGCCGGCAGGATAAACATCATTAGTGCCGGAAAGGCTTCATCCGGCCGATCCCACATCAGAATGCCCCGCTCTTTTAAGACCAGCGCAATCACCCCCGGAATCAGGAATAAGAATACCGGCAATAGCTTCAGAAAGGCGCCAAAAATACTACCCCGACGACCTTCTTTAATATTTTTTGCGGTCAGCACCCGCTGTACAATCACCTGATCAGTACACCAGTACCAAATACCGACAATGGTAGACGACAAGACCAGCCAATGCCAGGGAAAATCCGGATCATCCATCGGACGCCACATATCCATATAACCTACCCGTACGGTATCTACCGTCTCGACAACCGAAGCCCAGCCACCAGCGACGTTGAGGCCCATAAAAGTAAGCGTAGCAGCTCCCAGCACCAGAATCACCGCCTGTAAGGTTTCGGTATACACCACCGCTCTCATCCCCCCCAGGATGGTATAGATCCCGGTCAGGACAACGGTAATAATTGCGCCCGCCATGAAGGAAATACCCAAAAGCGTAGAAATGACAATACCTCCGGCATAGAGGGTCACCGATACTTTCGTCAGAACGTAAGCCGCCAAACTAAAAAGAGAAAGGAACCAGCGAGCCCGGGGGCCAAAGCGTTTTTCCAGAAATTCGGGCATGGTAAAAACGTTCGCCCGGACGTAAAAAGGCAAAAATAACCAACCCAACAGGACCACTACCCAGGCGTGTAATTCGTAGATCAAGAGTGGGAATTTATCACCAGCCCCTGAACCGGCCAGCCCGACCACGTGCTCCGAACCAATATTAGAGGCAAATATGGAGGCACCTACCACAAACCAACCCATGTTGCGGCCAGCAAGGAAATAATCCTCCGACGTTTTTTGTTTTTGCATGATTACCCAGGCTGCTACCCCGAGCAATAAAGCAAAATAAAGGGCAATGACTACCCAGTCTAATGTTTCAAATCCTGTTTGCATTGTTTTTGTTTTTGTTTTATGTCCCTTCGTTTCCCTTTGACACTTAGCTAAGCCTGCACAAAAGAGCAAATAAAATTGGAAAAAATTAAGCATTCCGACAAAAAATTTTGTGCACAATCGATTCCCGCCCTCTTTCATTGGTAAATGGTTAACCCCATGGCTTTACCCCACAGATATACTTAAGCCATTTGCTAAATCGTTATTAGTTTCCAGGCAGCTTATTTGCTATCCCGTGTGCAACCAGAAGGTGGAAGCAGCTGTTCTTTTAAAAATGAAAGAAACCAATGCCCATGCGCCCAATAATCATTTTATTATTGCTTTCGCCCCAGATCATCTTTGCACAAGCCGAAAAAAAATCCAGCGGATACGACGACGGACCTTATCTGCTAATGGAAGAGCAACAGGTGAAAGCACTCTGGATCGAAAATACGAAACTGAAGAGCCGCACCTTTAATTTGGGAGAAACCATCGAGCTACCACAAACCATTTCGCCCGACTTCTCCATCCATTTTGAAGACCTGGAAAACCCAATGGTTCCCCAAAAGGAAATTCATTTTGAGACCAATGCCCCCATCGCCGCCCTCAGCGATGTACACGGTCAGTATGATGTCATGGTGAAGTTACTGCGTTCTAACCGAATAATTGATCAGGAGAACAACTGGATTTTTGGTAATGGCCACCTGGTCATCGTGGGTGATGTGTTTGACCGGGGCGATCAGGTAACCGAGATTCTTTGGTTGATCCACAAATTGGAAAAACAGGCCACCCGCAATCGGGGCCGTGTCCATTTCTTACTGGGCAACCATGAGCTCATGGTCTTGACGGGAGATCTGCGCTTCTTACATCCTAAGTATCGCTACACCATGGGCTTGACCCAGTTACCCCTAAACGAATTATTCAATGAAAATTCTTATTTGGGTCGCTGGTTACGCTCCAAACCCCTGGCGATTACGATTAACAATATGGCCTTTGTACACGGTGGGTTTTCGGAGTTACTATTAGAAAAAGTCGATCAGCTACAAACCATAAACCAACTGGGACGGCGGTCTTTGGATGCCCCCCTGGAAGAAATTGCGCAAGACTCTTTACTGCAATTCATGGCCGGTCAGGATGGCCCACTTTGGTACCGGGGTTACTTTGAAGAAAAGGATATGAGCCGCCGGCATGCCGAACGAATCTTAAAGCAATTACGGGTCGAACATATTATCGTAGGCCACACTTCACACGAAGCCATTCTTCCTCTTTTCAACAACCGCATTATTGGAGTAGATTCCAGTATTAAGTTTGGAAAAACGGGAGAAATCTTGCTATGGGAACAGGGAGCGTTTTTCCGAGGCAGCATTTTTGGGGAACGGACCAGGCTTTAAGCCACTGCCTGGCAAAATTTCATAAAATACCAGTAGCCGTCGAAAAAGTTAGCGACTTGTTGACGAAATAAGTACTTTAGTGCCAACACTAATCCAAAGCACCATGCGTAATCCATATTTTATTTTGTTGCTCTGCCTACTGATCCAACCCGGTTTAAAGGCACAGACAGGCTCCTCTAACCAAAGTTTATTCCAATACTTCACCAGTATCAAAGACAGCGTACCCTTGGTTATCCTCGAAACCGATGCCCGCGAATTGATCAAACACAAACTGGCAGAAGAATACCAGGCGGCTACTTTCCGGTTTCAAGATGCTGCGGGCCAATGGATAAGCCTTTCGGGAAAAGTCCGGGCCCGGGGCAATATGCGTAAACAAGTTTGTTACTTTCCTCCTCTGAAACTCAATCTTAAAAAAGGGGACCTCCAGGATCTTGGTTTCAAGAAATTAGATCAGCTCAAACTCGTGCTGCAATGTTGGGATAACAAGCGCGGCTATGCCCTACTCCACCGGGAGCAATTGCTCTATCAGCTACACGAAGAAATTGGGCCCTTTAGCTACCGTACCGCTCTCATCCGCGTCCAATTGAGCGATAAATATGACAGCCCACACTACGCCTTTCTGATCGAAGAAGAGAGTGAATTTACCCAACGACTCAATGGACCGGTGGTAGAAAAAGGACGGATCCGAAGCAAACTCATTGACCGGGAAGCTTATTTAAGGATGTGCTTCTTCCAATATCTGATTCTTAACACCGACTGGTATATGCATAACCAACACAATCTCGAGTTTATACGCCCCGAGGGCTACGAGTTATTCTGTCCGGTACCCTACGATTTTGATTACGCCGGATTGGTCAACGCCAGCTATGCTGTCCCCCACTCCTCCCGAAATATTAAAGATGTGCGGCAGCCCTGCTACCTGTGTGACGACGTCAGTGTAGAAGAAGCCCAGGAAATGGCCAGCTTCTTTAAAGAAAAGAAATCCAGACTCTACCAAATTGTTAAAGATTACCCCCACCTAAGAGAAAAAGATAAGGATGACTTTATCGATCGACTGGATACCTTTTATAATGAGATTGAAAATGACAGACTGGTCGATCGGTTTTTCGCCAATAAAAAGGAATAGACCAAGGAATAGAAGTCAAGTATGATCCCCCTATCCCGGCGATAAAAATCAGTCTTTTTTTCCAAAAAATGCGGTAATTTTAGTCTCCGGTTTTTAATACTATAATAGAAGTTGTCTAATGTTTTCTGCTGAAGGCGCGAAAACTTTAGACAACTTCATAAAGCATAAGATCTACTTATGAACAAGTGGCTAAAAATAACCTTAATCGTACTCGGTTCTTTACTTCTGCTCGTGGCTATGGCCGGAGCGGGCGGTTGGATGTACCTCAAAAATACCTTTCTGGATTTTGAAAAAAACTACACCGAAAAACAAGACATTCAGGAGTTGACCATCGATGCTTATACCTTTCTGGACCGCAATGGTAACGAACAGTTAGACATCTACGAGGATGATCGTCGCTCCATCGAGGCCCGGGCTGATGATCTGCTCTCCAAAATGACGCAGGAGGAAAAGATTCACCTGCTGAAGGGGTCTGGAATCGCCTCCGCGCTCGGCCGTGGAGAGATTGGTCAGGTTATTCCCGGAGCAGTGGGTACGATTGTCCCCACCCCTCGCCTGGGTATTCCTACCATTTATTTGTCTGACGGGCCGGCGGGACTTCGTATTCAGCCCACTCGTAAAGGAGAAGACCGGACGTACTACTGTACCGCTTTCCCCATTGCCTCATTACTAGCTTCCAGCTGGAATAAGGACCTGGTCTACCAAGTGGGTGATGCCATGGGTAGCGAAGCCCTCGAATACGGTATTGATGTTATCCTGGGGCCGGGCGCCAATATTCACCGCCATCCGTTTTGCGGACGCAATTTTGAATACTACTCCGAAGATCCCTTATTGACGGGCAAAATGGGCGCCGCCATGGTCAATGGTATCGAAGACAATGGCGTAGGTACTTCCGTAAAACACTTTGTAGCCAATAATCAGGAGACCAACCGCAATAATAACAATGCCATCGTCTCAGATCGGGCCTTAAGGGAAATCTATTTGCGAGGATTCCAGATTATTGTCGAGGATGCCCAGCCCTGGACCATTATGTCTTCCTATAATAAAGTAAACGGAAGCTACGTGGCCGAAAATGAAATCCTACTCACCGATGTGCTAAGAGACGACTGGGGCTTCGAGGGTATTGTCATGTCCGATTGGTTTGGGGGCCGCGATGCGCCCGCCATGATCAGTGCCGGAAATGATCTACTAGAACCCGGCACCAAATTGCAATGGAAAGCCCTGAAAAAAGCTGCTGAGAACGGAGCATTATCCCAGGAGGCCATCGATACTTCCGTAAAACGTATCTTAAAACTTATCCTGGGTTCTAAAAAGATGCAGAATTACGACTACGGCAATGATCCCAATCTGGCAGCACACGCCAAAATCGCCCGTCAATCAGCTGCCGAGGGCATGGTTCTCCTTAAAAACAATGCCGTACTGCCCTTACGCGAGACTCAAAATATCGCCTTAATCGGAGTCACTTCCTACGATTTTATCGCGGGGGGTACAGGTTCGGGAGATGTAAATGAAGCCTATACCATCTCTCTGGAACAGGGACTCAGCAATGCTGGATTTGAAGTCAATGCAGCGGCAAAACAAGCCTTTGAGACCCACAAGGCTAATAACGAAAAAGCGTTTGATAAACCCGAAGGGATGCAGGCCATGTTCCAGCCCTACGATCCGCCAGAGTTGGTCCTTACCCAAGAGCAACTAGCCGAAGTGGTAGCCACCGCTGATATTGGTATCCTAACCATAGGCCGCAACAGTGGCGAGGGGGGCGACCGGATAGTGGAAGGAGATTTCCGGCTGTCTGAAGAAGAACAAGAAATGCTAAGCAACACCTGCGAGGCCTTCCAAGCCGCGGGTAAGCAGGTCGTGGTCGTACTCAATATCGGCGGAGTCATCGAAACGGCCTCCTGGAAAGAGCAGCCCGATGCCATTTTACTGGCCTGGCAGGGCGGACAAGAAGGCGGGAATGCCGCCGCTGATATCCTGTCTGGAAAAGTAAATCCCAGCGGTAAACTACCGATGACTTTTCCTATCGAAGTAGAAGATCACGCCTCTCATGACAACTTCCCTCCGGGCGGCGGCAGCATGGATATGCTCAGCATGATCAGAGGTACAAAAGACAAACCCCTGGACGAACAAGTTGCTAATGTGGACTTTACGCGCTACGAAGAGGGCATCTACGTCGGCTATCGCCACTTTGATAAGGAAGCCCTAGAGGTGTCCTACCCCTTTGGTTCCGGACTATCTTATACCGATTTCGACCTTAGTGATTTGGTCGTGATTGTGCGAGAGGATAGTATCCTCGTCAACGTGGAAGTTCAGAATACAGGTGATCGGCCCGGCAAAGAAGTCGTACAGATTTATAGCACTAAGCCCGATTCCCAGATTGATCGGCCCGAACAGGAATTACAGGCTTTCGCCAAAACGCCAGTCCTGGCACCGGGAGCCAGTGCCACCGTAACCCTACAATTCCCCATTTCTTACCTGCGCTATTGGGATGAGGATGGGGACCGCTGGCAATTGGAGGAAGGTAAATATCAAATCAAGGCGGCAAAAGACTCCAGAGATGCAGGATTGACAATAGATATTGTATTGTAAGGAAACATTTCGGGTCGAAGCAGGAGCTTCGACCCAACCCCTTCCGGTAGAGACAAGGCATGCCTTGTCTCTACCGGATATCAACCAATATTTTTTTCGCCAGCATCTCTAAATCCAGCCCCATCACCTCTTTACTGACCTCGATGGTCTGCGTCTTCCAATCATCCGGCAGCTGATCGTAGCCCAGAGCCGCACCCAGAATCATCCCCGCTACGGCCGCCACCGTATCATTATCCCTTCCATAATTCACGATAAAGGTCATCGTCTTTTCAAAATCCCCCGCTCCGTACAGTAATCCGGTAACCAGGATCTGCCAGATCTCTCCGGCGTGAAAGGGAATCGCCTTTTGTCGTTTTTCCAGCTCTTCAAATAGATATTGCTCCTGTAACCAATCGGCTGCGGTGCCCGGAAAGCCCTCTGGGATTACCAGGGGAGCAGCCTCCGAAACTTCCAAAGTTCGCGCCTGCTGCACCATCACCTGTGCTTCCTGCAGCATTTGTACACTCAACCGACCAATCAATCGGGCATCCTGATATCCGTAAGGATCGATGTACTGATGAATGGCCAGTAAAGAGTCTACATTACTGGTTTGCAGCGCTTTATTCGTAATGGCCGCCACCAGACCCGTGATGTCTCTGGCGTAACCCAGATCAAACAAGGCATGCTCAATCCCGGCGAGGTATGCCTCCTCCGGAGAAGCCGCCACCAGACCGAATACGGGAGAATACAACATCCCCGCGCAAGACATCTCCCCACCGTAGAAGCGATGTTGAGCCGCTAAAAAGGCAGTAGTGCCCTGCTGGTAAGCCATCGTCACCCTCGCCCACTCCTTAATCCAGTTGAGCTGCTCAATGCGTTCGTCGAGTACATCCGTTGACTTTTTAGTCTGCGCATCGGCCAGTGCGGTCACCCGATCTTCGTAGTAGTCGGTAATAAAAGCAGCGAAATGATCGGTACTCAACTCGCCGCGATGTTGATTGATGTAATCCCCCATCAGCACCTTCCAGCGCGTATCATCGGTTGTAGATCCGGCCACCATATTGTGCCGCCAGGTGCCCTCCGCACTTTTTTCGCGCAGCGCCGTGGTTAACTCCGTAATGTAACCGTATTGGGCTTGAATATCCTTACGGTACCACATCTCCGTCGAAGCCCCCATGGCATCACCGATGGCCGAGCCTACAATGGCACCGAGTACCCGATCACCCAACTCCGTTTGATCCAGTTTTACGGAGGAGGTGTCCCGCGCCGACTCCCAGGGCATAGGGATATCCGTACGCTCGGGCGAGGGCGTACAGGAAAAAAGGAATGCCAGAGCACTAAACACAAAACCCCGAAGTACTATACTCATACTACTATCATTTTTCTAGCCATTTTTAATAAGGCGGCCTTCTCCTCCAGGCTCCGTTCCAGGGGCAACTGCGCCAGACCAATCAGTCGACGCATCATCTCGGTACCGGCTATCTGCTGCGTCCGCTTTTCCCCTAAGGGTAAGCCATAAGCCGATAGACATGCCGCCAATTGGTCCTCCTCGCCCGTAGCCAGGATAAGATGGGCCACCATAATCCCCAGATCAAACTCCGGAAAACCCAAAAAGCTGAACTCTGGGTCGATCACGTACAAATGACCGGCCGAGCGCAGCCAACTACCGGGGTAATAATCGCCGTGCAATAAGGTATCTCCCTCCGCGAGGTACAGTGCCCCCAGAGACTGAACAGCAGACTTCAGCTCACCGTCGGTCTTGTAAGACATGGACAAGTCCTGCAACCCTTCCTGAACATCGTCCAGCACAAAACCGTTATCTTCCATAAACGGCAGAACAAAGATGTGTTGATGATTCAATTGACGTAGCGACCGATTCGCCGGATATTCGGAGACCCTTTGCTGGTGAACTTGACGCAAAAAACCAAGTAGCGCTGCGCGGTCTTGAGCTGGCACCCGACGCTCCGCATAATAAGTGGTCAAATCCTCCCCTTCCCCCAGATCCTCCAGCAGTAAGAGGTGGTGGCTGGCATCGTAAGCCAGGATTTCCGGCACCCTGTCGCCAACTTGCGCCGACTTGATTTCCTGATAAAACTGCTGCTCCACGGCGATCCGCTCCAGGGGGGCCGGGATATTCTGGTATTTATGGACATAAGGCCGGGATTGCTTAAGAATAAAGGCGCGTTGGTCCGTTCGCAGGCGCAAGACGACGTTCATATTGCCCTCGCCGGGCTTTTCCAAAGCTTGTATATGTTCGTCACCTGCCAGCCAGCCCTTCTCCTGCAACCAGCGGGTAAGCACTTCCGGACGGGTATTCAGATTAAATTCCTGCACAGTAAATCATCGTTTGATGTAGAGCATAAATTACGAAAAAGCCAGAGGAATATTCCCTTTAACACCTATTTTATAACCAAAAAGAAGTTTCTCCGAGGCAGATTTTTTAACTTAGCCGCACACTTGTACAAAAAAGATTTATGAAGATTCCTTTCAGGCTCACGATTCTCTTTCTGTTCCTCTTTTGTCAGGGCGCTTTCGCGCAAAAAACCATTTATCCGCCCAGCCAGATACCCGACCGTATCGTATTGAGTTGGCGTGAAGACCCGGCCACAACCCAGTCGGTCACCTGGCGAACAGACGCCACGGTAGATACCGCCTTTGCAGAAATTGCCCTGGCCGATGCTTCGCCCGATTTCGCCCTGGAGAGAAAACAGGTCCAAGCGCGTACGCAGGTACTCTTGACCACTGATCATACGGCACATTTTCACTCCGCGACCTTCCGCCAACTGGTTCCCAATAAACTCTACGCCTACCGCGTAGGTAGTGAGGCCGGTTGGAGCGAATGGTTTCACTTTACAACCGCTGAACAGACGGCAGCCCCCTTTTCCTTTGCCTACTTTGGGGATGCCCAAAATAGCCTGAAGTCCTTCTGGTCACGCACGGTGCGCCAGGCCTACAGCACCATGCCCGATATGGACTTTATGGTCCACGCTGGCGATTTGGTCAACCGCGCCAACCGCGACGAAGAATGGGGGGAATGGTTCTACGCAGCGGGATGGATTACGGGCACCAAGCCTCAAATGGCTTGTCCTGGAAACCACGAGTACGTGCGCTCGCCCGAAGGCGAACGCGTGCTGGACAACCACTGGCGCCCCACCTTTACCTTTCCGGAAAACGGACCCGATGACCTACGCGAAAGCGTCTATTATTTTGACTATCAGGGCGTTCGATTTATTTCCCTGAATACTCAGGCCATGCTGAGCTACCCCGCCGAATTGATTATGCAAAAAGAATGGCTGGAACAGATTCTATCCACCAATCCCCACCGCTGGACCATCGTTTTTCAGCATCACCCCATCTACTCTACCGCTCAGGGCCGCGACAATCCGGAACTGGAAGAACATCTGCAGCCGCTCTACGAGCAGTACGGCGTTGATCTGGTACTACAGGGACACGATCATACCTACGGTCGCGGACACAACCTCGCTTTTGGCGAAAGCCGCAAAGACCCACTGGACAAGGGGCCCATCTACGTGGTCTCAGTCAGTGGTCCCAAGATGTATAATATTAATTTTGCCGACTGGCTTACGCGCATTGCCTCCAACACCCAGCTCTACCAGTTGGTCCACCTGGATGGCGATCAGTTACGCTACGAAGCCTATACCGCTACCGGCCAGCTCTACGATGCCTTCGAGTTACATAAGCAGGCTGATGGCCATAACCAATTTATAGATAAAGCGCCCAAAGCCGTACCCGAGCGCGCTAACATTCCCGCCCGCTATAAAAACCAAATGAGTGAGGAGCAGATTGAGGCCTACCGCTTGAAGTTTATGGAATATATGCAAAAGAATAGATTACGGGAGAAGAATTAAAACTACCCTCCCAGAAGCTCCAAAGTCACCAGATAAGCGCAGTGGTCGGAGGCGATGGGATCGGCAATGACCTGCGTCTCGAGAACGCGCCAGCGGTCCCGGGGCCAGTACATGATGTAATCAATTTTTTTAGTAGGCTGATCGGACGAATAGGTCGGTGCAGGATTCGCTTTATCGTAGCTGCCCTGCCACATTTCCTCTAGAATATCAATGGGCCGGCTATCCGGCACGGCGTTCAAATCGCCGGCTAAAATGGTCGGGAACCTATTCTGAACAAACACTTTATTGATCGCCTCCACCTGCATGATGCGGTCGGTCGCATCCCGGGTATGATCCAGATGGGTCCCCACGAAGGCGATAGTGTCGCCGGAGGGCAGAATGGTCTGGATTTCCAGTGCAGCGCGGGGCTCCTTACCCGGCGAATGCGGCAGGGCTACGTTACGCGTTTGCAAAAAACTGTACCTGGACAATACTCCCTCGCCGTATTCGCCACCGTCATAGGGCATAGCCCGACCAAAAAGAGGCGCCAGCTTAGTACGCCAGGCCAATTCGGTCACCAAATCGTACTTTTTGGCGCGATTGGTCTGAAAATCTACTTCCTGTAAAGCAACTAGATCCGGCTGGGCATCAATAATTACCTGCGCAATGGCATCCAAATCAAAATCGCCCTGGGTAGTCGCCCCGTGCAGGATATTAAAGGTCAGTACCTTGACGATGCGGTCACTGTCGACCGCAGCTTGGGCAAAAATCGTTTGTTGACTCAACAAGAGGGTAAGAAATAAAAAGTATCTAAAGTGCATGAACGGTGATTTTATTGTTTATGAAGTTGTTTAAAAACTCCTCACTGAGTCCTTGCAACACATTGAAAGCCAATACGGCAGCTCTTTTTTATCTTGACTTCCAAGCCGTTACCAATCATCTCACGAGGAATTCTTAAACAACTTCTATGCGTAAAACGAATGGGAGTAGTGCGTAGGGAATCCTACGCACAACGGTTAATGTTTTTTATCCATCCTTTCCGAAGGAAAAGGTCAGTCCGGCATTGGCCTGTAATCTTTCCAGCAGGGCATCGCCCATGGCCACCGATGGTGTGAGTACACCGGCAATATCCGGGGTATTATCCCTGGCCAGGCAGATGGCACTTTCGGCCAGCATCTTGCAGGTCGAGCCGTAGCCGGGATCTCTATCTCCGGTTACTTTCCCGACGACCAGGCTGCCGTCGGACAGGATATTATAAAAGCGCAAATTGAAATACCCCGCCTCCCTTTTCGCTTTGCTGGGACCCTCACCCGGATCCGGCATAATGCGATCAACTACTTTCTTGAGCAGGGAGCCCGGTTTGGCCATACTAATCAGGCCCATGGGCAGCGCCGCCGCGTAGGCTTTCAATTTTCCCTGCCAGCCGTCGCCAGCCATGGTAGCTTCCTCGTATTGGAAATCTTTTCCGTAAGGATATCCGGCCAGGGCATTACTGCGCCGAACGACTTTGGTGTTGATGGTCGCCATGATAAAGGGAAAGATCCAGTTTTGGCTAGTCTCGTCGTAGACTACCTTTTGCAGGTCTCTTTTATCCGGTCCTTCCTGTTCGCCCTTTGGGTTCAGGCTGTAGGGCTTAATCAAAACCCCATAGAGACTTTTATCTTTCTCCGCTTTTACGATTTCATTACCCAGCGAGGCGTAGGTCCCACCACTGAGGCCACCCTTGGCACCCCGTACCCGCATTTTGATCTGCGTGGCGGGCTCTCCCGTTTTCTCCCGGGCTTGCTTTTGCATAAAATAGACCCCCATATCGGAAGGGATAGAATCAAAACCACAGGTGTGGACGATCTTGGTACCATTGGCCTGCGCCGCTGCGTGGTGCTGATCGATCATGTCCCGCATCCAGGTGACCTCACCAGCCAAATCGCAGTAGTGGGTCTGCTGGGCAACACAGGCAGCCACCAGTTTGGAGCCGTATTTCCCGTAGGGGCCTACGGTGGTACAAATGACTTTGGTACGCTTTGCCATAGCTTCCAGGCTGGACTGATCCAGGCTGTCGCCTAAAAGGATCGGTACCGAAGCATCGGCTACTTCGGAGCGGATACGCTCCAGTTTGGACTGATTCCTCCCGGCCATGGCCCAGGACAAATCCTTCCCCACTCCGTATTTTTGGTATAGGTACTCTGCAACCAAACGACCGGTAAAACCACTGGCGCCCCAAACAATAAGATCAAATTCTCTGGTATTTTGCATAAATGCTTTATCTTATGAAATGATGATGTTAAAGTAAGCAATTAATTTAAATTTCTGCCAAAACCAAACCCGATGCCTATAATAAGCGATACACCACCCGTTGAAGTTCAGGAAAAACTCAAACGACTTAGCGATGATCTCGACCTTAAAATACCCGTTAAAAAACTGGAGCGCAATCTCCTGATCGCCACCTGGAACCTGAGAAGCTTTGGTAATCTCACCCGCAAATGGCACACGACCGAGGAAGACTCCCCCCGCCGGGATTTGTCCTCGATTCTGTACATCAAAGAAATCATTTCTCGCTTTGACGTCATTGCCCTGCAGGAGGTCAAGTCCAATATTCGTGCCCTTCGAGACACTCTAAAATTATTGGGTTCGAATTGGAGTATGATCCTGACGGATGTCAATCGCGGTGATGCGGGTAATGGCGAACGCATGGCTTACCTTTTCGATACCCGCCGCGTGCAGTTATCCGGTCTGGCGGGCGAAATTGTGGTGCCCAAGGAATGGGAAGAGCAGGTAGAACAAAATGCCCTGCAAGAACAGTTCGTTCGGGCCCCTTTTGCGGTGGGCTTCCGCTCGGAACAAAAGACCTTTATCCTGGTTACGCTACATATCAAATACGGGAAATCTTCTAAGGACCGTATTGCCGAATTACAGGGCATTGCGCGCTGGATGAACGAATGGGCAGGGGATATGAACGCCTATGATCACAACCTAATCACCCTGGGAGACTTTAATATCGATGAGCGGGGAGATTTACTGACGGAGACCTTTATTTCTCAGGGGCTACATATTCCCCCTGCCCTTCAGGATCGCAGAGTAACCCGCTCTATCTTCAACGAACAGAAATACTACGATCAGATCGCCTGGTTTGAGAAAGGCGGACGAAGGGCTTTATCCATGGATTTTATCAACGGTGGAAACTACGACTTCCTCCCCCTCCTTTGGGAGGAATCCCGGAATACCAAACTGCAGTTTTCATTTATGATCTCTGATCACTATCCACTCTGGACCGAATTCAGCATCCGGGAATAAAAAAGGCAGGAATACAATTCCTGCCCGTTAATTCCTTCTGTTTTTCTTGATGAAGCTGTTTTATAAGCGTTCGCCCCAATCATTACTAAAGACAAAGTCCTCCTGTGACATGCGGCTGCGCTCTTTGGTCTCCCCTTCCTGCAAATCTTCGGGGAGATTTTCTACATGGCCACCGTAATAACCAATAGCTACGGCCGTTGCTACGTGGAAATCATCTGGCACATTAAATACTTGGTGGGCCTGCTTCCAGTTTACACCCGCCATGTGATGCAGGGCAATACCAAACTCCTGTGCCTGGACGGTCATATTCCCCATGGCTAAACCCAGATCATGCAGGGCGTGGAAATTATCCTTTCCGCTGTCAAATGTTTTCTTATAGGCGGTCAACATTAAAACAGGGCTATCTACCCACGACTGATTGAATTCTGACAGACAATCATAAATTTTGTCGTACGCTTCGGTTCCTTTCCAACCTACTAAAAAGCGCCAGGGCTGCTGATTGTAAGAACTGGCAGACCAGCGGGCAGCTTCTAATAACTGGCGCAATTCAAATTCGCTAGGTGGCTTTTTGTCGAAGGCCCTCGGTGACCAGCGCTCTTTGAGGGTATCGATTAGGGGGAAATCGGTTTCTGCGGTTTTTGTGCTTAATTTTTCACGTAGGGTATCCATAGTTTTTGCTTTTATTCTAGAAAAGATTAGCCCTAGGATTGTTTGCTTGTCTTGCCAATCTTTGGGCAAAGGAATGAGAAATATAGTGGTATACGCCGGTGCCAGCACTCATGACCTGTACGTCTTCGAAACCCACCTCGTAGGCGATCTCCTTGATAGACCAGGCGGTATGCAGCAAAAGTCGTTTAGACTTGAGCAGGATACGATCCTGGATATGTTCTTTGGCGACCTTTCCGGTCAGATTTTTACAGTCTGGCTAAGGTGCCTGGGTGATATATGAATTTCGGCCGCGTATTCTTTAACCTTATGCCACTCTTGATACTTTTAATCGCGCAGCATACAAATACCAGTGTGCTCCACGTCGGTTTGACTTTCGTCAAAATTAGCACTCTGGTGGCAGTAGATCAGCTCCATACGCTGCAGTTGAAAATCCAGGTGCGCGGGCCGTTGTTCTATACTTGCCGTCGCCATTTTAATCCACGATGGCCTGATAGATGAGTTGCTGCATTTTATTTCCATAAAACCCGCTGAAAGGGGCCACCTGGGTCATCAATACCGCCGCTAGGTCTTCCTGGGGATCAATAAAGAAAAAGGTTCGGTAAGCCCCGCTCCAGGCAATCTGCCCCACGGAACCCAGCTTACGAGTATCCGACAGATCGGTGACTACACCAAAACCAATACTAAAGCCATAACCAGGGTCAGTGTACAAATCCCCTACGTGGTTTTGTGTCATTAATTCAATCGTTTTGGGACTCAGCAATTGTGCTCCATCAGGACTGCGCCCCTCATTTAGAAAAAGTTGACAAAACTTGATATAATCACTAGCAGTGGAGAACAGCCCATTACCACCACCGTATACCGTGTTCCCTTCCATCGGGGTCTGACGAGGACTTAGGCTCACTTTCCCCTCGGCATTGGCCACATGCAGTTTGGCCATACGATCTTGTTCTTCCTTTGGGATATTATACCCGGTATGTTCCATATCCAGCGGCTGAAATAGGCGCTCCTCCAGAAATTCAATCGTTGTCTTACCAGAGAATTGTTCAATCAACAAACTAAGCACACCCGGCGCAGCACTGTAGTACCACTGCTCCCCCGGATGGCCAATCAGAGGTAGCTCGGCCATCGCACTGACGCGTTCTTCGATCGTTTGGGGTTGGGACATATACATCGCCTGCATATAGTCGCGATCCAATTGGCTGGATCCCAAACCGTGCGAGAGGCCTGCGGTATGGGTCAGTAGATGGATGATGCGAATGGGGCCCTTTGCCGGTTCGGTTTCTCCTTCTTTTCCCGCTTTAGGGTCCAGAGCAACTACCGGATCTTTAAATTGAGGCAGGTACCAATCTACCGGATCGTTTAGCTGAAAATGCCCCTCTTCGTAAAGCATCATGAAGGCCGTAGTTACAATCGCCTTGGTCATGGACTGAATAAAAAAGATTTGATCCTTTTCCATTGGGATTTGCTCAGCGACATTGCTGTAGCCGTAGGCATCATGGTGGACAATCTGCCCCTTGCGGTAAATCATGCTCACTGCTCCGGGTATCTTACCCTCCTCTATTTCGTTTTCCAGGTAATCTGCGTAACGCTGTAGCCGCTCCGCCGACATACCCGCTGCGGTGGGGTCGATCGTCTGGCCGGACAAAACGGAAAGTGGAAGTATAAAAACGAAAAGCAGCGATAAATAATTCAATTTGGTTAGCATGCGTATTTTTTTGCTAAAAATAGGAATTTTTTTCATTCCCCTTGTCGAAAGAACAAGCAAGGCTTATCTTTATTTAATGTGGTGCATTAGTATAAGCTTAGTTCTGTTTTTGAGTCTAAATACCGAAAACATTCTACCGGAAATATCGATGGTGGAGATTTGCGATAACGGTCTGGATGATGACAATAATGGCTGGATCGATTTGAATGATCCGGCTTGTGATTGTGCACCTCCCGAGCCCGTCTCCCAAATCCCAAATCCCTCCTTCGAAGAGACCGTTTGCTGCCCGACCAACCGCGGACAATTGAACTGTGCCGTCACCTGGATACAGGCTTCCGAGGCTACCACCGATTACTACAACCGCTGCGGTTATTTTACCAGGGAAGAGTTCCCAGTACCCGAACCCATACCAGATGGCGACGCTTATATCGGTTTTCGTAACGGTCGCTTTACCGGCGACAACCCAAATCCCAACTGGAAAGAATACACCGGTGCCTGCCTGCTTTCTCCGCTCCTGGCCGGAAATGAATATACCTTTCAGTTCCACATTGGTTTTTTGGATCAAATTACGTCTCCGCCCATCCGGGTAGCTTTTTATGGTACGAGTAGTTGTGAGAACCTGCCCTTTGGTGTCGGCGATCGCGAGTTTGGCTGCCCACTTAACGATAGCACCTGGGTAAAACTGGGAGAAGTCTACGTAAGTGGTTTTAATCAGTGGCAGCAATACACCATAAGTAGTATACCCGATGAGAATATCGCCGCCATTGCCATCGGCCCCGAATGCAGAGAGGCCTTTCGAGAAGTCAATCCGTATTATTTTTTAGACAATCTCATCCTGGCCGACACTCGTTTATTCGGACCAAGCATCCAATCCCGGGGTAATCCCTGTGCCGAGACCTTTCAACTCGAAGCTTCTGAAAAAAGAGGCGCTACCTACCAATGGTACCGCGATGGTATCGCACTGGTCGGTGAGGATCAGCGACAATTACAAGTCAATCGAATAGAAGGTAATTACCAGGTGCGTACCCTGAGTGATTCCGTCTGCTCCCTTTCGGATGCCTATTTATATCGCTTACCCCGCTCTACTTTTCTGGCGGAGCAAAAGATCTGTGCCGGTGAGGTTTATTCCTTTGGGCAGCAGCGTATCGCCAGTGAAGGCCAATACACCGCCACTTTTCGGGATCAAAATGGCTGCGACAGTATTGTTTCCCTGACGCTGCGTATTCAAAAGGACTTAAGAGATACGCTGGAGGCCTATTATTTTGAAGGCGAGAAATTCCGTATCGGCCCCTATCGGTTTTCGGCCCCGACCGAAAGGCCACTTGCCTTTACTACTTCCATTGGTTGCGATAGCATTGTCCAGTTGAGTCTGAAAAAATACCCCATTTACCTGCCCAATGCCATTTCTCCCAACCTGGATGGTATCAATGATGAGTTCAGGCTGTACGGAGATCTGAGTGGTCTGGAGGTGGAGTCCCTGCAAATTTACGATCGCTGGGGAAACCTGATATACCAGGAGGAAGGACCGGGTCCCCCCACCTGGAACGGCCGCAACCCATCCGGTGAAGTAAAGCCCGGTATTTACCTGTACCAATTGCAATTACTATTACCCGATGGGCAGCGGAAGATATTATCCAGTGAGCTGTCGGTTCTGCGCTAAGGCTATTTCAGCTCTAGTTGCTGCGTCTTATTGGCCCCTTCGCCACGTATTTCTGAAAAAGTTGCGATCATTTCCCGAAGCTTATCAGGATGCGCATCGGCTAAATTCTTTTGTTGTCCCAAATCTTCGGATAAATTATAGAGCCCGTACCCTTCCAGGTTCCCCAACTCAATATTCACCTGTTTATTTACAGTGGGTCCCTTATAAGACGGTATCAACACCCAGTCGCCTTTCCTCAGGGCTGTCCGGGTGGTCGCTTCCAGAATCAGCGTCTCCCGACCTTGCTTGCTCTCTCCCATGAAGACATCTAATTTATTCTGACTATCCTTGCCGGAGACCTGATCCTCAGCATCTACCAGCGCCGCTAAAGAAGCCAGCAAATCTATTTGAGACACTACCGCATCGGACTTACCCGGGGCGATCTCTCCTTCCCAGTAGGTAATAAAAGGTACCCGGGTACCCGCCTCAAAAAGGCTATACTTGCCTCCCCGCAGCGGTCCAGCCGGAGTATGATCCCCCAACTTCTCTACGGCATCATCGTAATAACCATCGTTTAGTACCGGACCGTTGTCACTACTCAGAACGATTAGGGTATTTTCGAGCAAACCTTCGACTTCCAGAGTTTTTAGTAATTCGCCAATACACCAGTCGGCTTCTACAATAACATCCCCACGGGGTCCCATTCCAGAAGTGCCCACAAAGCGCGGGTGGGGTGTACGGGGAACGTGTGGTTGTTGTAGGGCGTAATACAAAAAGAAAGGCTCTTCCTTATGTTCCTGAATGTAATCTTGTGCCTGCTCCAAAAAAGTATCCGCCATATCTTCGTCTACCCATTTGGCGGACTCTCCCCCTTTCATGTAGCCAATCCGGGGTATACCATTCACAATACTACTATTGTGCCCATGGTGCCACTTCATTTTCAACATTTCGGGATTATCCTTTCCGGTGGGTTCGCCCGGGAAGTTATTTTGGTAATCGATTTCGATGGGATCATTCGGATCAAGGTTTTCGACGTAGCCGTTTTCGATGTAAACCGTAGGCACCCGATCCTGCGTGGCCGCCATAATATAAGCGTAATCAAAACCGACCTCATTTGGTCCCGGTGCGATGTACTCGTTCCAGTTGACGTTACCACTACCCAGGCCCAGGTGCCACTTACCGACAATTCCGGTATGGTACCCCTTTTGCTTCAGCATTTTAGGGATGGTCATCTCGGCCGTATCCATTAGTAAGGGGGCGGTACCCGGCAGGATTTTGGCACGCTCATTCCGCCAGGGATAAGTACCCGTCAGTAGAGCGTAACGACTGGGAGAGCAGGTAGCGGAAGCAGCATAACCATTCGTAAACTGCATGCCTCCTGCGGCCAGTCGATCCATATTGGGCGTTTCCAGTTCGGTGGCGCCGTAAGCCCCCACGTCACCGTAGCCCAGGTCATCTGCGTAGATAATAATGATATTGGGTGGCACGCTATTGCTTTGATTACTTGCACTGCCCTTATCAGAGGGCTCACTACAGGCACTGAAGAATAGTAAAAACAGGCCAATAGCTACGTTTAGGAAGGGAGTTCCCTGATTCATATTTGTACTTTGTTTGATTGTCTTATTGATTAATAAAGTCCAGTCGGCGATTGACCAGGTCCTGCTCCCGTTCGATCCATTCCACGGGAACGGCAGATCGGGGAATATTGATGGCTAGCTCGGGGCGGACCATTCGGATCAGGGCCACGGAATTCAACATCAGGTTCGCTTCCGTCTCGGACTCCGCAGCGCTAACCAGTTCGGGTATCCAGGAAACTTCAAAAGCTTGTTCGTTGAGTGCTAAAAATTCAATTGCACGCATCCGCACCAAATTTTCCGGGTCTTTTCGGGCTATTTTTCTAGCCTGCTTATAAAATCGAGCAGCTTCTTCCCCAAAGGTCGTACAAGCGATCAGGCCCCAGTACCGCTTCCAGGGATTCCTGTCACGCAAGGCCTTTTTGATTTCTTTTCTTGCTTCCGCAAAAGGCAGTAAACTCAAATCAGCGATGGCCATAAGTTCACCAATTTCCTGCTGATGCTCCTGCCCAAATTGTACCGGATTGTGAATACCCTCTTCCAGAAAATAGGGTTCTGGGAAAAAACTCAGATCCGGCATAGATAATAGCTGCTGCTGCAAATCGATGCGTAGTGCTGTCAATTGCTCCTGGTGATTGGGGTCAGCAGCCAGGTTGTTTAATTCGTGGGGATCCGATTCTACATCGTAGAGGGCTTCGGGTGCCCGGGACTGAAAAAACTGCATCTGGGCGGGATTTAGCTGTCCGGTTTCCGCCAGGTTCCACCATTCCTGATAAGCGGCCATTTTATAGCGGTAAAAATTAAAGAGTGCATCGATATTAAAGGGTTGATAATTACGGATATACTTATACTTTCCCTTACGAAGGGCCCGCACCAGATCGTATTTCTCGTCAAACCGATCGGCGTAACTAAAGCTAGTAGTACGTGCTGCCCAATCGCTATACTTTAAGCCCGCCCCCAGAAAAGGCTGCCCGTCCATCTGCTCAGGTACTCCTAGCCCAGCCAAGCGCAGCACTGTGGGTCCCAGATCGGCAAATTGCACGAAGGTCTGGGTACGACTACCCGGCGGGTACGGTACCAGATGCCGCCATTTTTCAGGTACATAAACGACCAGTGGTACGTGCAGGCCACTTTCGTAAATGTAGCCCTTAGAGCGGGGCAAGACGCCACCGTGGTCACCGTAATAAAAGATAAAGGTATTTTCCATCAGCCCCTCTTCTTCTAACTGAGCAATGAATTGCCCGATCGCCTCATCGGCTTTTCGATGCAAATCGAGGTAGCGGGCGTAGGTATACCGAAAAAGTGCCGTATTGGGGTGATAGGGAAAGGGCGATATGGTAGCGGGATCCCATTGGGTAGGCGCTTTTTTCAGATCTGCTTTCGCAAAATGCAATTGCCCCTCGTGGGTAATCCCAAAATTCTGCACGTGAAAAAAAGGCTGGCCCGGTTGGCGCTTACGGTAGCTGGCCTGATTGGAAGATTCATCCCAGACCTGCTTACCTTTCACCAAATTATAATCTTCCTTACTATTATTGCTGGTATAGTAGCCCGCCCTGCGCAAATAGGTTGGAAACATCTCCAGCCCTTCCGGCATGGGTGCCAGTTGGGTCCGACGGTGGTACTGCGCACCTATCCGCGGTGCATAACAACCAGAAATAATGGTACTGCGCGCTACGGAACAGACGGCGGCTTGCGAAAAGGCTCGTTCAAAAACGATACCCTGCCGGGCCAATCGCTCGATATTGGGCATAGCAGCACCATTTTTGTTATAGAGTTTCAAAAAGTGCTGAGAGTTATCTTCGGTGACCAGCCAGATAATATTCGGCCTTTCTGGCTCTTGTCCCCATATTCCTGCGGTAGCAATCAGGCATAATAATAAAGTTAAGCATTGGTTTCGCACCTGAGCTAAAGGATTCATATCTTAGTTAATTATTGTTCTACTTGCCGATTCAGCCCCAGTGCTTTTAGAGCAGCTGGTGAATTAGCCCGTACTGCCTGGTTATCGAAAAGATCGTGATGGATCCACCAGGTCACTTCGTTCCATTCCGCTGATTCTACCCATAGCGGATCCACCAGCCTAGATTCCCAGCTTTGCAATTGGTTTTGCATTTGCCCTAAGCGATTAGGATCCCCTTGGTGGAGGTCCTGGGTTTCGCCCAGGTCGACTTCCAGATTGTAGAGTCGATAGCCCAGGTCTTCCACCCGAATCATCTTATAGGCCCCTTCCCGGGCAGCGGCCATCCCTTCTTTACGCCAGAAGAGTTGCGGATGCGGATCGCTGGTTTTTTCTCCCGTAAAATAAGGGAGTAGGGAAACCCCATCGTAGGTTCTGTCGACGAGTTCTGCTTTCGATGCATCTACCGCTGTCGCGAAAATATCCAGAGAGGAAGTCAGGCCATCAAATCGTTGACCAGCTGGAATACGCCGGGGCCAATGAGCAAAAAAGGCAACTCGATGTCCCCCTTCGTATTTATTCCCTTTAAAGCCCTTCAGTGGGAAATTGGTAGATTGGTTATTGGAGGCGCCACCATTATCACTCAGAAAAAAAATCAGGGTATTTTCGAGTAGGTTTTCTGCTTCCAATTTCTGGGTAATCTGGCCCACTGCCCGATCCAGTGCCCAGGTCATGGCAGCCAGTTTTTGCCGTGGATGGTCTTCGTAGCGGGCCAAATCGGCTGCAGTGGCTTCCATGGGTGTGTGCACCGCATTGGGTGACCAATAAAGGAAAAAAGGTCTTTCTTTATTTCGATCGATAAAGTCGACCGCTTTTTCCGCCAACACATCGGTCAGATAGCCTTCGAAGGTAGTAAATTGATCATTTTCACGAATACTTTTCAGATGACCTTCCTGATCTTCGCGTTCGTTGGGGAAATAGCTGCGGGCACCTGAGAGGAAGGTCCAGCTATAATCAAAACCCCGACTACGAGGACGAGCCTCCAGGGCATCGCCGACGTGCCACTTCCCAAAAGCCCCCGTACGATAACCCGCTGCTTGCAATACCTCGGCAATGGTTGCCTCCGCGGTATCAATCCCCGTAAAATGGCTCAAAGCATTACACTCGAATCCAAAGCGCTGCTGGTATTTACCCGTCAACAGACCTGCACGCGAGGGGGCGCAGACCGTGGCACTGACGTGCGCATCGGTAAAGACCATGCCGCCGGCCGCCAAGGCGTCGAGGTGGGGCGTTTCCATATCTTTGCTACCCATAAAACCGAAGTCGGCGTAGCCGGCATCGTCAACCAATAGGATTACGATATTGGGTGACTGCTCTATTGAATTACAAGCGCTAAACAGGAGAAGAAACGGAAGAAATAGTAGTTGATTCGTTTGCATAGGATCATTGACTTGAAGACTAGTGGCTCAAGATATCCATTTTTATAGAAACGACTGAAAAATACGCTACCAGAAGGTAAGGACTTAGTAGAAATACCTACCTTTCGTAAGAAATTTCTAAGTATTTTGAACAAAAATCTGAGGTTTCAAAATACACATTAACTTAAATTACAGTGTATTAAACCTGGGACATGAATAAAAAACTGCTGCTAAGCCTAATCCTCCTGAGCATGCTATTGCCCCTGAGTGGGCAGGAGGAGGTTCTACAAATTGCTCAACTTGATCTGGAAGCGCTACCAGAACAAAGCCGACATCACTTTTGGCTGGAAATGGTAGACGATGGACTGGGCCGCCCCATCTGTGTACCGGTGATTATTCTCAAAGGAAAAAATACACAGCCGGTATTGGGCTTGGTGGCGGCCATACACGGTAATGAGTTAAATGGCATCCCTGTGATCCAGCGGGTGACGGAGCAGGTGGAAGTCAGCCAACTGAAGGGAACTATTCTAGCCATCCCCGGGCTGAACGCCGTCAGCCTACAACAACACCGTCGCACCTACGTGGACGAGACGGATCTGAACCGCGTTTTTCCTGGAAAGAAGGATGGTAACCGCGCGCAGCAATACGTCTGGGCGATCCATGAAAAAATATTACCGCAGGTGGATTATCTGATCGATCTGCACACCGCCAGTTTTGGGCGGGAGAACTGTCTGTACGTACGCGCCGATCTGCAAGATGAGCGAATTGCCGCGCTGGCCAGCTGGCAGGAGGCGGACGTTTTGCTGAGCAGTGGTGGCAAAGCCAGTGTCAACGCCTCTGCTGCCTCCCGGACCATGCGAGCCCAGGCCATGCTGGACGAGATTCCTTGCATTACGGTCGAGTTGGGTAATCCACAGGTATATCAGGAGGAGATAATTCAACGCGGAGTACGCAGTATACAGAACACACTACGAGGCCTGGAAATGCTGCCCGGAACGGCCCGGAAGCCCGAAGTTCTGCGCTGTAAACGTTCCTTTTGGATCTATCTCGATCGGGGTGGCTACCTGGAAGTCCCCGTACAGGTAGCACAGCGTATTGAGGAAGGACAAGTTATAGGTGTCCTGCGCAATCCTTTCGGTGTTATTATAAAGACCTATTACGCGCCCCAGGACGGCATCGTGATCGGTCGTAGCAATAATCCCGTTAACCGCAGTGGGGGACGCATTATTCATCTGGGCATTATCGACGAAGACCATGATTGATCTACTCCCCTGGCTGATCAGTGCCGGTACGGTACTCTGCGTAGCCCTGCTTGATCGTTCCGGCCACCCATTACTAAGGCGCCTGTTCGATTGGTTTCCAGCTATTTTATTTGCTTATGTAATCCCGGCGGTGGTATCCCGGATGGCGCAACTTGACTTTTCGGCGCATCTCATTCATGACTTTAGCAAAAACTATGTGATCCCTCTGGCTATCCTTACGGTTATGAGTAGTCTTTCGATTCGTCAGCTGCGGATTATGGGCTGGCGCCCCATTGCGGTTTTTGTGGTGGGTTCCCTGTGGATTGCCCTCTTTCCAGTGCTCTACGTTTTACTTTTTCGCGAAAGCGCGCTGGTGGTAGATTTTTTCGCAAAAGCGGAATATTGGAAAGGCTTGCCGCCCATTGTGGGCAGTTGGATTGGCGGCAGCACCAGCCAAGTGGTACTGAAGGAGCTGGTCAACTGTCCCGAGCCTATTTTTTTGAGTATCCTGATCATCGACAATATTTTGGTCAATATCTGGACCATCCTAATGTTTCAGGTCATCAAAAAGACCAACTGGATTGATGGACAGTTACGCCTCGGTGATGCCGGACAATTCACCGAACTCAAGGAAAAACCGGGTAAGACCTGGTCGCCTTATCTGGTTACGCTCCTCCTAGTACTATTCGTACTACTGACGAATCTAATTACGCATCGTCTCATTGAGAAGATTATTATTCTCTCCGCAGTAGGGTTAGCCCTGGGAAATTATCTGCGTGGCTGGCCCTTCCGCTATATTCTGCAATTAGGGGGTATCCTTATCCTGGCAGTAATGGCCATTCTGGGCCTCAAACTGCGCTTTAATGATATCCAGATAGATCCCACTTTTCTGGGCTTTCTGGTGATCTGGTTGCTGGGACACTTTGTGTTTATGCTGCTTTGCGCAAAAATCCTCAAATTATCCAGCGTCTGGGTCCCCATTGCCAGTATGGCCAATGTAGGCGGTATTGCTACCGCGCCGGCCGTCACCTCCGCTTATAATAAGGCGCTAATGCCACAAGCTATCCTACTGGCGGTGCTTAGTATGGTCTCGGGTACTTTTTGGGGAATGTTAACGATATTTTTGTTACGCATTTTACTGGGATAAGGGATAACATCGTATAATTAAAATTTACATACCTTTGTCGGAAACAAAGACCTGGCAATGTTGCGAATCTTACTGCTCCTTTTTTGTACAATCTTTACCCACGAATTGATCGCCCAAAGCGAATCTGATTATTCCGATCAGGTGAACCAATACTACTTCCGGGGGGAACGCGAAGTATCCGTCTACGGTGGCCGCGTGGATATCCTCACCGAAGAATACGCCATCGAAGTAGAGCGCGCCGACAAATGGAAGAATGCCATCGGTCAGGCACTCTGGTACGGGCAGCAGACCAACAAGAAACCAGGAATCGTATTATTGGTGCTGAGTAAGGAGGAGTACAAATACTTCCAGATGCTGAACAGCACCCTCGACTACGCGGGTATCTCCGACAAAATTATGGTTTGGCAGTACCCCCGCGATTTTGTGGAGGTCTTACCAGCGGATGGCTGGTAGCCATTAATTACCATCAGCAAAACATTCTGTGGCTTATCATCAGGACCAACACGGCTGTCTTAAACAGCCTCATCTCAAATATTTAATTTATCGATCTCGGCTCGCATTTTTCTCGCCCTGGAAGCGATCAAGTCATAATCCGCCTCCTCTACTACTTTTTGACTCACCAAAGCACTACCTACGCCTAAACAAACGGCCCCGTTCTTTATCCATTCCGCAGCATTTTCCACGGAGACCCCTCCCGTCGGCATAATGGGAATATGGGGCATCGGAGCCTGAAGGGCTTTGAAGTAAGACAGGCCAAAAAAATTAGCCGGGAAAAGTTTGATTATATCCGCTCCCCACTCGTAAGCCTGCAAGATTTCAGTTGGTGTGGCCGCCCCCGAAAGCACCGGCTTCCCCAGGCGGTGCGCCTCCTCGATAACTTCCCTTTTGCTGGCAGGGGTAACAATATATTGCGCTCCGGCCCGAACGGCTGCTTGGACTGCTTTGGTATCTACGACGGAGCCTACCCCGGGTATGATGCCGGGCTGCTTCGCCAGCTTTGCTATTTCTTCAAAAACATTGGGCGTGCCTACCGTCACTTCAATGGCGCGCACCCCTCCTTTGCGTAAAGCTAAAGCGGCCGGCTGAACGTAATCTGCGGCATCGAGGCGAATGATGGCAATTATTTTAGTTTCTAATAAGGCGGATAAGATAGTTGCTCTGTCCATGGTTTACCGTTTTACGTAACCCGAAAGATTACCGGATGCCATCCCTAGTAATTCATTTTCGGTTAAGAAATTGATATCGCCTTCCAGGGTTTGCGTTCCCGCAAAAGCAGCAGTCGCAAAATTGACCGTTTTTTGCAGTGGCCAGTCCCTGAACAACCCGTGTAAGATACCCGCCGCGAAGGCATCACCCCCCTAAGCGGTCCACAATCTCAGTATTTACAGGCTAGCTAAAGTAGACTTGCCCTTACTGCCTGACCATTCCCCCCAGAATATTGTGGCTGGCCGATTCTTGTTGTCGAAGAGTCATAGCCAAGTATTCGAAATCTCCAAGTTCATGCAGAAAATCAGCTACCTTTTCTGTAGCCAGCTTGATGTCTTCGTAATTATTAATCGCGGGCACTACAAAGCCAAATACATCGGCGGCAGCCCCGATATTTCCAAAGAGGATATCTACTTTTGGTAAAATAGCTTCGAAAGATTCTCGCGCTTCCCGGGGTGACCATAGCGTACGTCTGTAATTAAGGTCGAAAGCTATTTTTATGTTTTTTTGATCTGCCAGCTCAAGGGCCGTTTCGATATTTTCCCTACAAACATCAGAAAGGGCCCGGGTAATTCCCGTCAGCACCAAAAGAGAAGCGTCCTCCAAAATGATATCCCAATCATCGGCAGAAAAAGCTGTATGGCTTACACAGGAATGCTTTCGGTCGTAAGTGACCCGGGTAGCTCTAATCGAAGTACCATGCTCGATGTAGTAGGTACCCAGGCGACCCTCCTCCCAAAAAACAGATTGCGTATTGATTCCCAGGCGCTTTAGAAATAAATCAGCAGAACGACCTACCGGGTTATTTGGAAAGGCAGAAACAAAAGCCGTATAATGCCCAAGCAGGGATAAGTCTGCCAGGATATTAGCTTCGGCTCCGGCAAAACCCATTTTTAGCGGGTCGGATTGTTCTAACAAGCTATGGTATTCGATCGGTGATAGACGGAGCATCAGCTCTCCGTAAGCGATAATTTTTCCGTTTTCCATTGAGAGTAGCGTTTTATCCTGTACACAGAAAATTCACGTAATTCTACTTTTAGTAGTTAGTTCGGTTTATATTCTAATGTTATGTTATGGTTTTTGAGCATCGCTAAGGTAAATTTGATCCGACTGCGCTCTTTATGAGCATAATAATTATCAGGAAAATACGAAAAATAACCTTAAAGTAGAATGCCATAAACTAAGTCCATCGTCAGATAATTTCGCGATAAATTCCGTTTTTTAGTTTCAAAATTCCAATATTTACATACCCGTGTGGAACATAGCAAAGGTGACGCACATTACCATTACAACTTGACCCAAAATGAATAAGCGAATCCATGCACTCCTCAGTCTTTCTATAGTACTTTTTTATTGTCTTCCCAGTTATGCCGCCGATTATTACTGGATTGGAGGTAGTGGCAATTGGAGTGACATCTCCCACTGGGCCACTAGTAGTGGTGGAGCCGTAACCTATGCCGTCGTTCCATCTCCCAACGATCGGGTAATTTTTGATGAAAATTCTTTTGACGGCCCCAATCAGCAGGTAAGTGTTTTGGTCGACAATATATTTTGTATGGATATGGATTGGTCGGCCGTCACCAATAACCCTGGTTTTGTAATCCCGCGCAATACAGACTTACACCTACACGGTAGCCTCCAACTGAGCCCCGATATGACCTGGGATCACGGCGGCGATCTTTTGTTCCGGACTAGCTCAACTGAACAAAGCATCACCACGGCTAACCACTTACTGGCCCATGCCGCTTATTTTAGCGGTCCAGGTGGTAGTTGGAATCTACAGGATGCCTTTACCACCGATAGTTTAATTTATCTGGAGGAGGGTAGTTTGGATTTAGGCAATAGCCAGGTCCGTACCCGATATTTAGACGCAAGTGAAGCAACTACTAACTTCACCCTAAATTGGAATAATGCCTACGTCACCCTCACCGGGACAACCTTTCTCAGCAATGATTTTCAATTAGAAAATTATGCGCCAGCCAAATTTCGGGCGGACCGCAACACCTTCTCGTCCGGTTCAGCTACCTTAGAATTAGCCCAGGCCAATGCCGAAATTTGGGCCAACGGTGACGGCACACTAAGGCTGCCAAAAGTCGTTTTTAGTGCATCGGAAGGCAGGGCCTACGTGGGTGCCAGAGATTTCTTTGGCTTTGAGACAGTAGCCAATACCATCAATACGCCCGGTTTTAGTTTTGCCTCCAATGCCCTTATCCGTTTGGAGGGGACCATCGACACCTTAGCCTTAAGTGCTGGAAAATCTTACAGTCTCGATGCTGGTAGTACCTATACCATACAGGACATACAAGCGGATGGCTCTTGCGTTGCCCCCATCACGCTAAGCTCGACCGATGGTAATGTAGGCGCCAACTTAATTGGAAACGGTGGTGACATCAGCGTCAACTATTTAAATCTGAGAGGTATTCAGGCCAGTGGCCCGGCGACCTTCACCAACAATGAGGGAGCCGACTTGGGTGGAAATAGCGGATGGACTTTTAACACCACGCCCGCCATGGACCTGTACTGGGTAGGAGGTAATGGCGACTGGAATGAGGCTGCCAACTGGTCATTTAGTAGTGGTGGAGCCGGAGGCGCTTGTCTACCCAATGGTAATACCAACGTCTTCTTCGACGCTAATAGCTTTGACGCCGCCAACCAGCTGGTGAATGTAAATGTAGACCAGATCAGCTGTCGCAGTATGGATTGGAGCGGGGTACTGAACAATCCGACTTTCCAAACGCTAAATTCGACTACCCTATCCATTTTTGGCTCCCTAAACCTGGAACAGGATATGACCTGGAACCATACGGGCCTCAGCCAATTCTTAAGCAATCAGACCGGTCAGTCTATCAGTATGTCTGGCCAGTCCTTGAAGGGTAATGTCGAATTTGACGGAGCCGGAGGAGAATGGATTCTACAGGATAGTTTTGTCATATTTGATAATATCAACCTCAATAACGGGCATCTTAATTCAAATAATCAGTACATCGAGACCTCCCGATTTTACTCCAATACCGAAAACCCCAGAAGGCTGAGTCTGGGTAGCTCTACCCTATCTTTTCGACAGGGACAAGAGAATGTATTCCAAGCATTGACTAATAACCTAGTGGTAGACGCCGGCACTTCTCATATCATCACGAACGACGGGAACGCTTACCTGAATTTCAACCAGCCCAACGTCGTTATGCTCCATCATTTTACGGCGAGAGGCTTTCTGAATGTCTATTCTCCCCCCGGGAATCAATCCGAGCTAAGTTTTCAAAAGCTAAGGACCCTGGGTACGGCTTTTTTTACTCGTTTTAGGGCGGACACCCTTATCCTGACCCCCAATCGACGATACGAGCTACAACAAGCAGATACCCTAAGTATTGGGCACATCATAGCCAGTGGAGCTTGTAGCGATTACATCTCACTTAACGCCGGTTATCCTTTTCAAACGGCCTACCTCAGTAGTGAAAACAATCAAAGTCTGGACCGGATAATCATTGAGAATATTCATATCGCTGGTCCAGGCGTTTGGACAGCCAATCAAAGTACCAATTTAGGCAATACAGATGGCTGGGTTTTTCCAGAAAATAACGAGAGAACTCTTTTTTGGATTGGGGATAACGGTGACTGGGCCGATCCCAACCATTGGTCCTTAAGTTCTGGTGGCCCCGGTGGGGAATGTATACCCACCCCCAATGACAACGTCATTTTTGACCAAAATTCTTTTACTACCCCGAATGCGACTGTCTTTTCGAGCCGCGAGGATATTTTTTTTAAGGACATGGACTGGCGGACCAGTACCAATAATCCGATTTTACAAGTTCCGAACACCAACTGCTACGGCTCACTCTATTTGTCAGCAGATATGGTGGATGCAAGCTTCGGTTATCTCCGTTTGCTGGGCAATGGTGATCATGACTTTGCCCCTATGGATTTCCGCTGGGGGCAGACTGAATTTCGTTCTTCAGGGATTTATCGCTTTCTGAGTGATTTTAAACCAGGGACAGACAGTAGGCTAATTATTAGGAAGGCCGAAATATTTACCAACGGTTTCGACTGGTCAATTGGTGAACTATTAATAGAAAATCCAGAAAGCGTCACCCATCATATTTATCATTTTGCAGACTCCAGGATTGAGATCAGTGGTTCTCCCTTTAATCAACCTTCATTGAACGTTAACTTTGAAGTCAATGCAACCATAACATCTAATACCGCAGAATTTGAGATCAGCGGACCGGATCTATCCGCTGAGATTAATGGTATTTTCCCCATTAACAAATTATTCTTCAGTGCGACGAATGGTACCAGCAGTCTTCGTACCGCCTTTAACAACAGTGATATTGGTCGTTTTGGAAACATTATTTTTAATAGCAGTGCTAACATTGACGGTCCAGTAGCCACTGATTCTTTAATCCTCGCTGCTGGTAAAGTATTTCAGTTTAGCAATAATTTTTCGATGCAGATCAATAACTATCTGCAAGCGCTGGGCAACAACTGTTTGCCCATCTCCCTGCGATCTAGAGCCCCCGGCTTTCAGGCCACAATCGAAATGCCGGTCACTGCCGTAGTTCTTGCTGATTTTATACAGATGCAGGATCATAATGCCACTGGCGGAGCTGATTTCTTTGCTGGTGATTTCAGTAGTGATGTAGCCAATAATACCGGCTGGACTTTTGGTACGCCCTCACCCAACACGCAGAACGGCTTTCTGGGGGCCGATCAATATTTTTGTAGCGACGCAACGGCCTATACCCTTAATGCTAGTTTCAATACCGCCGGCGAGGTCTACCGCTGGCAAGACGGTAGCGATCAGGCCACCTTTGCTGCGCCGGGGCCGGGAACTTATTTTGCAGAAGTCACCTTTCCCGCCGCGGCCAATTGCGTCATCCGGGATACCATAAGTTTGCTTGCTGTGCCAGATTTCGCTATCTCCCTACCCACTGCTGATACAAGTCTTTGTGATTCCGAGACGCTACTATTAGACGTAAGCAGTAGTGAGCCTGGCACGCAATACTTATGGCAGGATAGCAGTCGAAATGCCACCTTCACCGTAGATAGCGCTGGCTTATATCGTGTACAAAGCAGCTTCGAGAATTGTACTGTCAGCGATAGTATGATAGTTACTTACCGGGAACGGCCAGAGGTCGACCTGGGGGGCGATGTTTTACTCTGTGCCGACGAAGACATCACCTTGAGGGGCAATACCCTGGCAGACGATTACTTATGGAGCGACGGTAGCAATGGATCGGAGTTATTCGTAGATCGGGCGGGTACCTACTGGTTGGAAGCCAGTAACGGACGTTGTCAGGACCGGGATAGTATCGTTGTTTCTTTTGCCGATGACCTGGGGGAATTCCTGGGGGCCGATCGGGCTCTTTGCCCAGATACCAACCTGGTATTAAGGGGTGATTTGGCTAACGCGAGCTATCTATGGCAAGATGGTAGCAGCCTGGACAGTCTCCTGGTTAATCAACCGGGTACTTACTCCGTAACTGCCCGCATCGGTAATTGTGAAGCCCAGGATACCGTGATGGTCGATGAATTACCGCTAGCCAGCTTCAACCTCGGTCCCGATCGGGAATTCTGCGGTGGTACGACGGCCATCTTAAATGGAAACAGCACCCAAAATGGAGCGAGCTACCTATGGGAAGACGGCAGTAGCGACCCCGTTCGGAATATCAGTACGAGTGGCACCTATATTCTGACCAGCACCCTAAATGGTTGTGCTTTTCGGGACACCGCTAATCTAGTCTTCACCCCCATTCCCACTGTAGACCTGGGAATGAACACCAATCTTTGTGATGGCGATAGCCTGGTACTTGATGCCGGTAACACCGGCGCAACCTACCGGTGGAATAATGGCAGTACTAATCGTACCCTGACGGCCAGGGTGGCCGGAAGCTACAGTGTAGAAGTCAATCTAAATAATTGTCTGGGTAGGGACAGCATTGAGCTTAGCTTTTCCCCGGTACCCGTATTCGACCTGGGAATGGACCAGACCTCCTGTACCGGTGATTCTATTCAACTGGATGGGACCAGTACGGTAGCGGGAACCAGCTACCAGTGGGCTGATGATGCCGATAACACCAACCCCGTACGAATCATTCGCAGCAGTGGCACCTACACCTTACGAGCCCGGGCCGGGGAATGTACTTTTGAAGATCAGGTCAATATTAACTTGAGTAATCTCAGCCAGCTTGACCTGGGGGGCGATCAGACTTTATGTGAAGGCGCCAGTACCACCCTGACTCCCAATATTAATGTTGATAATTTTCTTTGGCAAGATGGAAGTAGCAACCCAAATCTTACCGTTTCTTCAGCCGGCACCTACTGGTTGGAAGTAAGCCAGGGAGATTGCAGCGCCAGAGATTCTGTGGTCATCAGTGTCAATTCTCTTCCCCAGCTTGACCTGGGTCCAGATCAGACCCTCTGCAGCGGTGAAACGGCAGTATTGGATGCCGGTCCCGATGCCGATTTCTATTTCTGGGGCAATGGGTCAACTAACCAAACCCTTAGTGTAAATACGACGGGCAGATATAGCGTAGAAGTAGAACAAAACGGCTGTACCACCACTGATGAGGTACAGGTAAACTTCGAGCAAGCTTTTCCACTCAACCTGGGGCCAGATATCGAACAGTGCAGCGATCTGTCTTTGAGCTTGCGTGTACCCAGTGGCCTTAGTGGCAGTTGGATCTGGAATGATGGTTCAACCGGAGCTACCCTACCCATCACCGAAAGTGGAACATACTGGTTAGAACTCAATAGCGTCTGTACCGTACGGGACAGTATCGAAATCAGCCTTATCGAATGCCTTCGTTTTCAATACTATGCGCCCAATAGTTTCAGTCCTAATGAAGATGGCATCAACGATGAATTCAAAGTCTTTTTTCCTGAAGGCCTACCCATTAGTGATTTCAGCTTACAAATTTATGACCGCTGGGGAGGTCTGCTGTTTACCACACAAGATCCAAATACTGCCTGGGACGGCAAAAAAAGAGGGGTGCTGCTACCCACGGGTGCTTATTTTTGGCGAATGCAACTCACCTACGAAGATGATTTCCGAACCAGAACCATTAACGAAGGCGGCGACATTATGATATTGCGGTAATACTTGTGGTAAGGTTTGTCCAGATTAGGTCTGTTTTCCCAAAACATTCTATATTAGCTGCTATCAGAAAAAACAATTGGGGGTAAGCTTGTCTGGATGCACCTATCTTACCTCAAAAAGATATTAAAATAAAACCTATATCAAATGCCAAAACCACCACTCTTTCCCGACCCCTTCCGCCAGGCACGTGAGCAGCGCGGCCTGGGTGAGATCGATGATCAGGGGGATCCCGTCTTAATGGTATTACGCCACCGCGATCTGCGCCGCAGCGCCCACAAATACCAGGACTTCAGCTCCGAAGTGGAGCCAGGCCGCATCGTCGTACCCTCGGAAGTCAATATCCGCGATATGCGGCAGATTCCCTTTGAGATGGACCCGCCCCGACATACGGCCTACCGCGCCGTACTCGAAGACTGGTTCAGGCGACCACTGGATCAAGACTACCAGGCTGCCCTACGACCGATAATCGACGAATTGGTCGAGAAAAGCCTGTCGGTAGATTCCTGTGAGGTCGTACACGATTTTGCGCTACCCCTTCAGTCGCGAGCGCTAACTCTATTGTTAAACGTACCTTTTGCGGAAGCGGAAACCTGGATATCCTGGGGCACCCACGTCTTCCGTAGTGACGATAATCCGCTGGACGGTGATAAGGCTACCGTCCTCTATAGCTATATCGACAAACAAATCGAAAAGGCTACCCGGGAACCGGGCGAAGATATCTACTCCGCATTGCTGGCAACTGAGGTCAATGGCCGTAAGATGACCAAAGAAGAAGTCAAAGGCGTATTGGTACTGACCTTCGCCGGTGGCCGCGACACCATAATAAATGCGGTTACGAATAGCATCGCTTATTTTGCCAACCATTCGTCTGCCCTGGAACAACTGCGACAGCAACCAGAGATCATTCCCCGCGCCGTGGAAGAACTCGTGCGCTACTTCTCCCCGCTGACCCAAATGGGCCGCGTAGCCACCAAAGACACGCAGGTCTGCGAACACGCCGTCAAATCGGATAGCCGTATCTCGCTCTGCTGGGCCAGTGCCAACCGCGACGCCTCGGTCTTTGAAAACCCCGACGAGGTCATTTTAGACCGCAGCGTTAATCCCCACGTCGCTTTTGGCTTCAGCCATCACAAGTGCCTGGGCGCTACCCACACCCGTACCCTGATGAAATTGCTCCTACAGCGAATGATCGAAAAAGTACAATCCATTGAAATCCTGGAAGCCCAGGAAAAAATTGAGCACTGGGGAGACTTTGACCGTAAAGTCGGCTATGAGCAGCTAAAAGTAAAAATGACGTAATTCAAAATTCAACCACCCAAAATTCAACAACTGAAATATGGCAAAAATTACTTTCTTAATTTCCGATGGACAAAAAATAGAACTTGAAGGTCATTCCGGCTCTCTCATGCAGCTGGCCGTAAAAAACAAAGTACCCGGCATTGATGGTGACTGTGGGGGAGTATGTTCCTGCGCTACCTGCCACGTCCAGGTTGATCCGGCATTTATGGGCAAGACCGGAACGCCCTCGGAGATCGAAAAATATACCCTTGAGTTCGAAGATAACCTCACGGAATACAGTCGCCTGGCTTGTCAAATCCAAATTAGCGAGGAACTGGATGGAATTAGCCTGCGGGTGGATTTATAAAAAGCAATAATCCATGACCCCATCAAAAAGCGCGATTGCCCTGGGCAACGGTCAATTCAAGATTGAAGAAACCCTACTGGATCCTCCGGGGCCCGATGAAGTACTGGTGCAAATGAAGGCCGCGGGACTATGCCATACTGATTACGATTCCCTTTCCTGGGGCAAACCTATCGTCATGGGGCACGAGGGCGCGGGTATCATCAAAAGCCTCGGCGAAGCAGTAAGCAATTTAGTCCTCGGGGATGCCGTTTTACTCAACTGGGCCACCCCCTGCAAACAGTGTTTTCAGTGCCAGGAAGGCAATCAGCACCTCTGCGAACAGCAATCGCCGGTAGTGGCGGGGGCTAACGGCTATACGCCTGGTCAGGCTAGATTGGGCAGTACACGCTGGCGGGGTAAAGCCATTGAACGCTCCTTTAACCTGGGTACTCTGAGCGAATACACCCTGGTTAAGGCTTCTGCCCTAGTGAAAGCCGATATTCCAGATTTGAACTTCTCCGCGGCCAGCCTGATTAGCTGTGGCGTAATGACCGGTTTCGGTTCGGTGGTAAACGCGGCACGCGTAAAGGCCGGCAGTTCGGTGGTAGTGCTGGGCTGTGGTGGTGTGGGCCTGAACGTCATTCAGGGGGCCAGGATTGCCGGGGCGGCCCGGATCATTGCCATCGATGTGCATCCCGGCAAACTGGAACTGACCCAACAGTTTGGGGCTACGGAGACTATTTTGGCCGATAAGGCGGATCAGGGTCTACGAGCTGCCGCCAAAAAAGTGCATACGATCTGTGAAGGCCGCGGAGCCGATTACGCCTTTGAGTGTACCGCCATCCCTGAATTGGGCGCAGCTCCCCTGGCCATGATCCGTAATGCAGGCACTGCCGTACAGGTCAGCGGGATTGAACAGGATATTACCATCGATATGCGCCTGTTTGAGTGGGATAAAGTGTATATTAATCCATTATATGGCCAGTGTCGTCCGGAAATTGACTTTCCGCGCCTCCTGCGCTTATATGAGAAAGGAGAACTCTTGCTCGATGAGCTGGTGACCAGAGAATACCAACTGGAAGAACTGGATCAGGCTTTCGAAGATATGCTCACGGGCAAAAATGCTAAAGGCGTCGTAGTATTTAAATAATTGGTAATACTTCCATTCAACAACTCGACAATTTATTCATTTAAAACGGACCAATCATCAGCAGCTTCCGCACCATAGAAATTTCAGACCCCGCTTACGAACGGGACGGTTTGCGTTTCCTTACGGTAAAAACGCCCAATCTACTCGGTCGGGGTGATATTTGCCTGTACCTTCCGCGCGCGACGGAGGGGCTGCTTGATCTGCCCATTTATATACTATTGCACGGGGTCTATGGTAGTGCCTGGAGCTGGGCCCTGCAGGGAGGCGTTCACCGTTCTGCCTTACACTTCATGAAAGAGGGCGAAATTAAGCCCGCAATCATCGCTATGCCTTCGGATGGACTGTGGGGGGATGGCACCGCTTACCTGCCCCACCACCGTCGCGATTTTGAGCAATGGATCGTAAAGGATGTTCCTCAGGCCATTCGGGAGGTAATCCCACAGGCGGGAGAAGCCTCGCCCTTATTCATTGGCGGTTTGTCCATGGGAGGCTACGGCGCGCTAATGCTGGGGGCAAAATATCCGACGCTTTTCCAGGGCATCTCTGCCCACAGTGCCATTACCCGCTTTGAGGAGATGGCCCTATTTGTGGAAGACCCCCTTTCTGTCTACCAGAAAGACCAGGTGCCCCCCGACGTAATAGACCTTTTGCGAGAAAACCGCGATCAGCTACCTCCTCTGCGCTTCGACTGTGGTCGAAAAGATCCCTTACTAACCGGCAACCGACTTTTGCGGGAGCAAATGAGCCAGGAACAAATCCCCTACCATTATGAAGAATTTGAGGGTGGCCATGACTGGGCCTACTGGCAGGAGCAGGTAAAAAAGACCTTACTATTTTTTGCGAAAGCCTAAGCATCAACCAACTGCCGCTCCCGACGGGCCGAGCGAAACATGACAATCGCCGTATAAATGACGACTCCAATCACTACCCAACGCAGCGTATCCAGCGGTAGAGACTTTACGATCAGTGCGGCAATGAGTACGGCGATGGCCCCCGGAATCGCCATCGTCACCGAAGCTTTGCGATTATAAGCCCCCTCTTTGATAAATTTTGCGGAAGCAGGAGGCATCAGAAAAGCGCAGGAGCCCATCATAATCGGGAAAGCCACCAACGGGGACATACCCAGCGCGTAGACCAAAGCCATACAAGGGGCATACAGACCAATACCCACCGTCATCAGGGCCCCCAGAATAAAGTTAGCTCCCACGGCTACGGCCAGCTTCCAGCCCCGCAGCGCAATGGCCGTACCCCCTCCCTGAATCCAGTCGAGCTGACCAGCCAGGAGAAAAAAGGCCGTGACCAACAGGGCAAAACCCATCGTCAACTGAATCTTTCGGACGGGAAGTTTGGATACCACCCCCGCTCCCAGGACTGCCCCGGCCATGGCCGATAGCAGCATGGACAAAAGCGTCACCGGCTCTACCCTTACAATCTGGATAAAAATCAGCGCCTGGATCAGTACGGGTACCGTATTAGCTACATTGAGCGTACCGGGCAAGACGCGATCTTCGGTTTGTTTGGTAAATTTCAGCAGGGCGGTCTGGGGCGCAAAGGCACCAATCCCCAGCACGTCAAAGAAATTGACCACAAAGCCGATGGCGGCCGTCTTCCAGACACTAACCTGCTCCAGGACCGACCGATGCCGAAGTACGTCTTTGGTCAGAACGTATACATAAAATACCGACAGCAGGAGTAAGGCAATCCAAATAGCCGTGACCATCATATCTGCTTATTAACAACTTTTAAAAAAGGTTTGCTGCTCGAGTTTACCCTCGAGTGCTTTGGCCGTTTTGGTGATCGAGAGCCCCCCTAGATTAGTACAACGCAGAGTATTAGGAATACTATTCCCAACCTGGTACATGGCCTCAATTACCTCGTCCAGCGGAATCAGGTGATCGTAGTTGGCCAGAGCCATATTCGCACAAGACAGTGCATTGGAGGCCGCCATTACATTTTTACCCAGGCAAGGGGCCTCAACTCGATTGGCAATGGGATCACAAACCATTCCCAGAGAGTTTTGCAGCGCCACGGAGGCGGCCGATATAGCCTGGTCCAGATTGCCTTTCGCCAGACCAACGATGGCCGCCGCCGCCATAGATGAGCCGGAGCCACATTCAGCCTGACAGCCCCCAACCTCGGCGGCAAAAGTAGAATGCGCCGCAATAAATACTCCAATCATACCGGCAGCCAGCATAGCCTTTACCGTTTCATCTTCCGAAAGCCCCATCGACTTTGCGGTAGCCAGAACAGCACCAGGTAGTGCACCGCAAGATCCTGCGGTAGGGGCCGCTACAATAACTCCCATGGAGCTTTTCACCTCCATCATGGCCGAAACGTACATTACAATCTGATTGAGCACATTACCATCTACCAGTTGCCCCGCCTCGTGCATTTTCTTAAAGGTTGGAGACTGACTACCCAGCAGCCGATCGTGGTATTCAGTACCGGCCAGGCCCTGCTCAATCGAGGATTGCATAATGCGGACGATGGCC
>Ga0102940_1000068_pt1 | contig 66951 bp, 44 predicted proteins | sample SalPonR2_C_D1_MG_FD_78215 | JGI IMG/M metagenome (GOLD analysis project Ga0102940, IMG submission 78215) | Salt pond soil microbial communities from South San Francisco under conditions of wetland restoration - Salt Pond MetaG R2_C_D1_MG | ecosystem: Environmental > Aquatic > Marine > Intertidal... | reverse complement strand
TGAACATCGTTAGCGTCGCCTCATCAGCCGTCATATTCATTACCGGCACCTCGATATCGACCGATTGCCCGGTGACAAACGTATAATCGCCCGGCACAAAGCCGTCTTCATCGGCTACCTGATCGACATCAACATTCTGATCATCGCCGTCGGCATCCGCACTTTGCTGGCCGTCAGCCTCATCATCCAAGAGAGCACCGATTTTCAGCAGCACCTCATCATCCTCATTCGTAATGATTTGGTGGCGCGGTCCGTCATCAGACTGGGTGGTTTGATAGTCCTGCTCGTCGGTGCCTATGCCATTATCCGCCAGGTCGCCATAATCGTAACCAATGGCTCTAATCAAATAATCTTCTACCTCTCCATCTTCGGCAAATCCGCCTATATTCATTACAGCGTTCTGATCCGTACTGAATCGGAAACGTACGGCTAAATCGTCATTGATATCGGTACCAAGTGGCGGCGTTACGTTAGCCAGAATGGCTGTTGTTTCGCTATCGTTGACCAGGTCGGAATACATTTCATTTTCGTCAGCAAAGTCGCCGTCGTTGTTCCAATCGATAAACATCGTAATTTTGCCCTGAGCGCCCGTAGTATTTACCACTGGGATGGTCAGATCCTGACCAACGCCCACCACGAAAGGCTGAGCATTAGGATCAAATCCATCCTCGTCGTCTCCGTCACTATCGGCGGTAGCAGAGTTCACACCATTGGACTCTGTATCTACGAAGGCTCCGATATAAATCGTTCGATCCGGACGCACCGCATGCGCGGGACCACCATCCCCTTCTGCGGTGAGGTATCCTGTTGGCAAATCCCCATAATCAAAGCGATAAAATCCGGCATCTACATCCGGCACATTATCTCCAGCAGCCAGGGTGATGGCTCCGGTCATGCCATTATTGGGATCAAAGTCACTATCGTCGGTAGCATCACTCCCCGGCGTAATGCCCGTATTGGCATCAGTCGCCTGATAGTCGGCAGGCTGGGTTATCGTAATGGTATATTCCTCATCAGGTAGGAGGCCAGGGAACATGTACATACCGTTATTGTCGGTAGTCGTGGTAGCTGTAAAGGGCACACCATCGATGGTAGCAGATACCGTCAATTCCACCCCGGGAATACCCGGTTCTCCGGCATCTTGAATACCATCTTTATTTAGGTCAAACCACACAAAATCACCCAGCTTGGCGAATTCCTGGAAATAATCTTCTATTTCACCATCCAGGGCCCGTCCACGATCTGAAAGATTACCGGCAGAGCTTAGTCGAAAGCGCATGTGGGTGCGTAAATCGGGGAAGGCGGTACCGATGGTCGCGTTGTCCGGTATGTCGAACGTAAAGGTATACGTTCCACTGGCGGGAATAGGTCCGTTTTGGCTGGCCGTGATCGGTGCATTATCCCTTGCGGAAAAAGTCAACTGTTCAAAACCCTGGAATGCCCCATCACCGTTAAAGTCTATCCAGGCATTTAGGTTGGCACCGGCAGTAGGTACTTCCGCGCGAACTTCGATCCGGGCCTGATTCCCGGGCACAAGCGGTGTTAGAAGGGTAATACCGTCTTCATCATCTTCTTCTGCTCCTGTACACTCTTCGAAATCAGCCTCATTCGGGTTGTTATAAGGTTGGTTATCGTCACCCCCAGCATCACGCCCGGCCCTAAAGTCGGGAGCACCATTGATCTCCGAGTCAACGCAAGCGCCTAAATTAATGTCATCATAAATCAGGTGGTAGGCTCCGTTTCTATTGTTGGTGGTGCGGAAATTATAGTTTACCCCCATTTGGTTGCCTTGCGGCAAATCACCATAATCGCGGTCACGCGGGCCTTCGTATTCAATCATATCCTCACATCCTACTCCGGCGCTTACGGTCACGGTATGTCTACGGCCTTCCAACTGAATATTGGTAAAGTTGAAGATTTGAATATCTCTTCCTTCACCAACAGACTCCACCGTCCGGTCCGACAGGTTGGCGCCTGAGGTGTTGAGACCGGCATCGGCAAAGCTGATATTCAGGGAATTCCCCTGATTGAAAATATCCCCTACTACGCGCAGGCTGTAGGTGCCGTTAGCGCGATTTTCATTCTCGACGAAGATCTCTTTGATATCAATGTAACAGGGCTCGTCATAAACCGCCGTGCTGGTACACGAATTAGCCATAGCCATAGCATTGGCGGCATCCACCGCCGGATCCCCCGTATCCATGGCGTTAACAAAGAAGGCAGATATTTCCACATCATTACCTCCATCACAGAGCAAATCCATCAGCACATCAGGCACATCCCCGGTAACCACGCTGATAGTGGCTTCGCCGTTGGCATCAAAGGTCGTCGGCAGGTCTAACAAAAAGGACGACTCGACTTCATTACCGTCACTGTCTTTATCCTTGACTACCACCTTGATTTTGTTGGCCTCTGTGACTTCGTAATCCGAAGGATCATCACTACCTGCCGGTAGCGTCACGTCCCGGGGATATTCTCCGTCGGTAACGGTAATTTCGAGCTGCTCAATATTGTACCGCAGATTAGTACCATCGTCGCGACAATCATCCTCAATCATCACATCAGAGATGTCAATATTCGCCGGCCTGCGGGCCATAGCCGTTGCCTGGCAGAGGGTATTTTCTTCATCAAAAACCCGTATCCGCAACTCGTCAAATTCGGACAGCAGGAAGGTACCCCCATCGGTAGCACCTACCATAGAATTATTGACTGTATTTGGTGTCGCATACTCAACTCCATAATCCAGGCCTGTACGAACATCTTTATCATTGACAAACATATCGTCAGCTGCCCCCGGACCATTCAGGGCCTCGGCATCTACCTCTAATAGATACGTTCCGTTGTTATCGAGTCGTCGGTCCCCCGTAGTGGGATTAAAGAAGAAACGGTCGACCGTAATATGATAGGTAAATTCATCATCGTCAGCATCTGAGGTAGCCCCTTCCAGACATTCTACCCGGATGGTTGGCACCAGAACACAAATCTCATTAGGTACCAGGCCCAGGTCAATGTCGATGGTACCCGTGCTATTGGTGGATCCATCATAAGGCCCGTAGAGCTCGCTCATGGCCGTCATACCTCCCATATCGATGCCATCGCTATCCACGGCATCGTCAGTTCCTGCGTCAAGTGGAGCGATGGTTACATCGCCGGCAAAGGAGGTATTTGACCAATCGAACATCACATAATAATGGCCTGTAAGAATCGGAGCCAGGTCGCCGAACAGGTAGTATCCTGGGTTTCCGTTGACATCATTCGTAGTAATCAACGTACCCAGGCTGATATCGTCGGCGCCTCCCTTTACGTTATCGTCGGAGCGGAACAGCTCCACCGTCACGCCATTAATACCGGGCTCATCAGAATCTTGCAGGCCATCGCCATTTTCATCTAGCCAGACATAATTTCCAATTTCCACCGCCGGGTCGCAATCTACTACCACACCAACCTTGGGCGGCTGGAATAGCGGGGTAAGATCAGTACCCCCTTGTCCATTATCAAAAGCACCCTGATTACCAAATACGTTGAAGGCCGTCTCCCCCGTAGGAACATCCGTAGGAGCCTGCATAATCAATTCCGCACTGAATACATTGGTGGTCACGTCCGAAGTAGGATCCAGCGGATCAATAAACGTTAGATTTGCCCCAGGTTGAAATTCCAATTTAATCGCTTTTACCGTCGTAAGATCGTTCGGTGGCGTCTCCATCCAGGTCGGGTTCTCCGTACAGTTCGGCGGATTGACCGGGTTGCCGTTCGCCGTAGTGAACTCGGCACGGCAAGGATTAATTTCGGTGGTGTAGTACACTTTCACCGACCCATCATCAAAAGGAGGCTTTAACTGTACCGGCGCTTTCAGGTAAGCTTCAAACTCTGATTCCCTGGGGGCATCAAAAGTAACCCCCTGATCGCCCACAAACGGGAAAATATCAATAACAACCAGATCGGATACATCGACATTACCGGTATTTTGCAACTCGATCAGATAGCGAAACTCCCCGCCGGCCCGAATCTCTGTGATCCCGTTACTGTCAGGATCAGTACTTCCGGGATTTAGAAACTCAAAATCCCAGGCAGGGTTGTCCCAGTCGTAATTATAGATGGCTAAATCACATGACCCCTTAATTCCTTTGCGAGAGGCTACTTCGGCCGATACCGGGATGGTAATATCCGGCGAACAGTCTTCCACCGGATAGGCCGGGAAGTTTAGGGTTTCACCACCTCCGTCCTGATCCGAATTGGTAAGCATATAGTCTTCCCCCGAACCTATCGGATCACCATTAGGGAAATTGCCGTCATTGTTACCAAAGCGATCGAAATCGTCGGCATCGTCCCAATTCGTCAACAAGCAATTAGGTACACTGCGGGGGGGCATACCTATCGGTACCCTGACATCAAAAGCAATAATGAAATCATCCGAGCACCCATCAACGGGTGCGGGGAAATTGACGGCCCCAAAATCCCAGAGCAGTGCTTTTTTAGTTATCCCATCGGAAGGGTCATTGTAATCAAATATTTCCGGCTCGAAAGTCGCCTGCACAGACGACAGCTCTGTATTAAAAATTGTAGAGTTAGGTATATATTCCAGGCCTTCGTCTAACACATCGAAGAGCTGTACGCCTGAGGTGGTGCCGCCGCAATTGCGAAATTCCAGCGTATACGTATTAATCTGCCCCGGTAGCATCACCGTAGTACCCGATGTTTTTTGCAGGCTGTCAATACCTTCGGGTGGTGCTTGTGATAGCTGGGTGGTCGTACCATCTCCATTCAGGTTGGTACCATCGAACCCACAGGCCAGATTATTCATGTCCGGATCCATGGCGGTTAGGCTGGCCGTGGCAATTATACAGTCATATCCCTGTGCATTGACGGGATTCCCGACGGGTACAGGACCCGCCAGGAAAGTGGTAAGATTCCCACAGTCGATATCATCGATACGTGGGTTGGCTGCAATTACAGGCTCCGCGCCACTAGACCAGGGGATCGTCTCTCGTACGGTATAAGGAATGCTAATCATGTAGTCATTATCCGGTCCAAATCCGGGAGGAATCAAATTAGCCGGGATCATGCCGGCGTCTTGGTAAGTGAAGGTTATTCGCCGCACGATGGCGGGCAGGGAAGTGCCGGGTATTTGCCCTCCCCCGTCATTAGTTAAGTGACTGACCGTCAAAAACGGTGTGGTACCAGCCTCATCGTACACCTCTATGGTAACCGGAATATCATCGTGCGTATAGTCGATCAGAGGAATCTCTGTAATCTCAATCTCTGGCGGAATATTCAGATCCAAAATCATCTTGGGCAGGCATTCCGTACCACTGTTTAGCCAGAGAGTACTGAGGGAACCACTTTCACCAATGGTAGTTTGCGAAAGGCTTGGACCGCCACAGTCAATAGCCGGCGTTGGGCCCTCCACCGTAAGGGTTATATTTTGCGTCAGCATCACATCCGGCAAATCACATTCCGGATCACCCTCGATGTCAATAGCAAAGGAAAACATGTCCCCGAGCTGAGTGCCGGGCGGTGGGCAAAAAGTAATTTCGCCCACCGCGTTTCCTTCGTCTGCCGTGCCGAGATCAATCGTTTGGGGAAACCCAGTGATCGTCGGCCCTGCCGTCTGAGTGATGGTGGCTTCCAGGGATTGATAGGCCTTGAAATTTTCATCTACTGCGGCTACTGTGAATTCCAGGAGACCGTCGAATCCCGATGGACAAGTAGCCCCACAGGCTGCTACTAAAGTACCCCTGGCATCCATAGTCCAATCGTTGGCGATAGGTAGCGCCGTCAGGGTAAAGCTCTCCGTGGCTGCTTCGGAAGCACCAAAAAAGAATAATTCGGCAAAGATATCCTCAAACGTATCGCCTGGACATACCTCCTCCCGATCAAACACAAAGTCAATAAATACAGCCCCCGCAATACCGGCAGGCGAAGGATCTTTAAAATTAAGCGAGAGCACATTTCCACTGATGCTACTGCCAGAGAAATGACTGGTCAAAGAAATAGCAGCAGTTTCGAGTCCGGCAGGTAATGGAACATCAATACGTCCACCTGTCAGATTGTCATCGTTAGAATTAATTCCATAAGAAATCTTAAGCCGCATATTATCCAGGCCGTTCGGCTGGGCTTCTACGTCTTCAAATGTACCGACTAGCTCGGCAAATACCACGGGCATACCCTGTTCGGCCATGTAAATAGCTGGATCAATAACCAACGAGTAATCCTCCCGGTAGCTTCCAACCTCAAACCCCAGGCTGCGTCCATCCAACACAAAGCGACTGTCTACCTGATACCGTTTTCCGTCAATCTCCTGATAGGCAATGGGAGTCGTATGCCGAATTTGCCCGTCCGGGGTCGGCAGCACCAGTTCACCATTTTTCGCCAGGTAAGGGGTTTTAGCTCCTGCCAGCATGAACTGTGCGTCACTAACATCCGCTCCGGGAGCCAGGACGACATCATATCCGGAATGACCGTCTCCCTTGTCGTAAAAGCGCACATCGACTCCGGGCTTTACATTATTGTAAAGGATCTCTTCACGGCCCCGGTCGTAACTCTCTTGTGGCACCGTAGCAGATGGAAATAACATCCTCCAACTGGAGGAGGTGGTCTTCAGGTCTAATCCGCCCTGACGAAGATCTATTTCATAGTCTTTCGCAAAAACCTGAGTCGTCGCATCACCATGCTCAAAACGGACAGTCTCTTCTTGCCGCTGACACGTAAATAGCATCGTTGTCAGCAATAGCATCAACGTAAACACCCGGTGGCTAAACCCCTGATAAGCAAGGGGGGCAAGACTCTTTTTCACAAACAAGATTGAAGATCGTAGAGCAGTCGTCATTTCTTTGTAGTTATGATTTATCATTATGCTTATTCTAACAGATTGCAAGTCGTATTAAGCGTTATCGGCAAACTAAACCTTGCCATATTTACATTTGTATATAACCACTATTACTCCTTAGATATACCATTTGATATACAAGAAAGCCAGAGCCATATTTAAGTGGCTAAAATCAGTGTACGGATGTAATCGGTAAATTTAGGTATAGAACTTAGTTTGTTTGTTCTATCTGTCTTTGTCAGGAGGAACCGTTACCACAAAGCTTATTGTGCTGATGGAACGGTCCGGGTTTTGACGAATACGGTGGGTATAGATTTTGCCTCGCGTACAATATAAAGAAAGCACAAAATGTACATATCTCGGTTGCTGATACAAAATATAATGCCAACTTAGTTTACAAAGGAAGTAAATTAACTTTAAACTATAAAAAAAGACGTAGTTTTTTTCAATCGCCGCCCTGCTAAATAAATCCCCTTTACTGCTGATAACCACCAAAGCCAGGATGCAATTCCGGGTACGAACTGTATTTTTTACCGTAACAACATGCTAAAGTGCGTATCAATCATAGGCCATAAAAAAAGCGCAGAACTTTCATTCTACGCTTTTGTCAAATTACCGTTCAGGTATATAGTCAGTCAACGTTGTCGTGCAAATAGGCGTTACCGTTGTTATCGATATCGGCCTCTTCTTCTCCGCCGATTGTCCACTTCGACATATCAGCCTCTTCTGAATCGGGTACGTCATCCAGGTGAATGCCGCGGCGCAGGTAAGCCGGTTGATTTTCCAGCTCAATGATTGTTTTCGGGTTATTCAATTTCAGCGTCTTCGGTAAATCCTGATTGCGGCGACGTTGTTGTTCATCCCGGTAGCGTCGGCGCTTTTGCTCGTCATCAGGTCCGCCCATATCATTCGCATCGCCCGTTTGCCCCTTCACGTAAGGCTCGTCGTACGAGTAGCGCTTATAGCGTTCGGTCGTTGGACGGACATTATCGAATTCTATGGTATGATCGTTGTCTTTTTGCTCCTCTTCGAAACCAATGTCACGCAATCCCTTTTTTGGTGGAGCTTCGTCAACCTGATCGTCCAAGGAAACGACCGTGCGGCTATCCGCAGCGCGTCCACTAGTCTTCTTCTTATCCCGCTCGAAGCCAGTAGCGATAACCGTAACACTAATTTTGTCGCCCAGGGATTCGTCGTAGCAATTCCCCCAGATTAAATCGGTACCATAGCCGGCTTCCTCCTGAACAAACTCGGTGATTTCAAAAATTTCGTCCATCGTCACTTCGCTGGTGCCCGAGGTGATGTTCAACAAGATGTGCTCTGCGCCACGAATATCATTATCCTCCAGCAGAGGAGAGTGCAAGGCCTCATCGACGGCCGTTTTGGCCCGGTCATTACCATCAGCCGAAGCGGTGCCCATAATGGCGACTCCGCTTTCCCGCATGACGGTGTTCACGTCTTCAAAATCCACGTTGACGTACCCGGGTACGGTGATAATCTCCGCAATACCCTTGGCAGCAGTAGTCAGGATATTATCCGCTTCGCCAAAGGCATCGGAAATGGAGAGGTTACCGTAAATCTGGCGCAGCTTATCATTGGATATAATAATCAGCGTATCGACGTTCTTCTTGAGTTCAGCCAATCCGTCACGCCCTTGCGAGGCACGGCGGCGCCCCTCAAACGTAAAGGGCAAGGTGACAATGCCCACGGTGAGGATATCCATCTCGCGGGCTGTACGGGCAATGATTGGGGCCGCACCGGTACCGGTACCACCACCCATTCCGGCCGTGACAAATAACATTTTACAATTATTTTCCAGGAAGCGTTTCACGTCTTCAATAGACTCTTCACAGGCAAGTTTTCCCACATTGGGCTTGCTTCCGGCTCCCCGCCCGTCGGTCAGGTTGGGGCCCAGTTGAATTTTAGTAGGAACAGGACTAAGCTCCATGGCCTGGGAGTCCGTATTGCAGATGGCAAAGTCTACCCCTACAATACCTTGCTTAAACATGTGGGTAACCGCGTTGGATCCGCCACCGCCTACGCCCAGTACTTTTATGATTGGGCTCTCATCCTTTGGTAAATCGAATAGCATAGGACTTTAGTTTTTTGGTCGCCGGAAAACACCTGCTTTTGTCTTGATCTTCCGGGAAAATGTTCAAAGATCTTGCGTTGTTTCTATCAGTATCAGTATCTGTGGTTTTCTCTTTTCTCAGTATCAGTAATGCGTAGCTGAAAGCTACAGGTCAGAATCAGGCTCGGCTTCAAACCACTCTTTCGTTTTCTTAAAGAGTTGGTCGTACCACTTATTACCATCATCCTGATCCGTTGTCCCTGCTTCGGCTGCTTTTTTCTGCTGCTTCAGGGCTTCCAGACGGGCCTGCAGGTGCCCCTGCTCCATGTCTTCTACACCTTTCATTAGTAATCCTACGCTCGTGGCAAAAATTGGACTACTCAGGCGCTCCGTATATCCGTGGGCCAAATGTTCGACCGGCACCCCGATTCGGGTGCTCATCCCGGTATGTAATTCGGCCAGGCGATCAATGTGGCGCAGTAAGGCACCACCTCCCGTCAGGACAATACCTCCGATCAATCCACGCTCAAATCCAGAGCGCTTAATTTCCCAGGCCACATAGTCCAAAATTTCTTCGGCACGCGCCTGAATGATCCGCGACAGATTCTTTTCACTAATCTCCTTGGGCTCGCGTCCCCGCAAGCCGGGGATAGTAATGATGCGGTTGTCGTAAACTTCCTCGGCCAGGGCCGAACCAAATCTGACTTTTAGTTTCTCCGCCTGTTGTGTCATTACCGTACAGCCTTCTTTGATATCGCGGGTAATGACATTACCCCCGAAAGGAATCACTGCCGTATGTCGGATAATGCCTTCCTGGAAAATGGTAATATCGGTGGTACCTCCCCCAATATCCACCAGCGCCACGCCGGCTTCTTTTTCTTCTTCACTGAGTACCGCCATCGCCGAAGCAATCGGCTCCAGCGTCATATTAGCAACCTTCAACCCTGTGCGCTCCACACAACGGTAAATATTGTTCGAGGCAGAAATCTGCCCGGTGATAATATGGAAATTTGCTTCCAGGCGAACCCCAGACATCCCGATCGGATCGGTAATGCCCTGCTCGTTGTCTATGGTATACTCCTGCGGAATAACGTGTAGAATCTTATCGCCGGGAGGCAGTACCAGTTTGTACATATCGCCTACCAGCTTTTGGATATCTTCCTGGCTAATTTCTGTCAAGTCGTTATCGCGGGTCAGAATACCGCGGTGTTGCAGGCTTTTAATGTGCTGCCCCGCAATCCCCACGTGAACCAATTCGAAATCAACGCCCGCCATTTTCCGAACGGTGGCGATAGCTTCCGAGATGGCGTTGACTGTTTTTTCAATGTTGGAGACCACACCGCGTAGTACGCCTTCGGAGTCGACCTTCCCAACTCCGAGGATCTCCATTTTACCGTGCTCGTTTTTACGCCCGGCAATAGCACAAACCTTCGTCGTGCCTATATCGACCGCAACAACTACTTGTTGATTATTAGCCATTGTTTCCATTTTCCAAGTGTTTTTCTCTTCCCGTATGTATGCCCACGGGGTTAATGAATGTATAGGACCTTAGGTCTATTTACACACCACCTGCCCCTTGTATTTGAGGTTGATGGTGCGGTATGTTCGCCAACCCTCGTAGGGCATAGCTTCCCGATAAAATAATTTTAGATTGTTCAATTTTTCAGCTACATCCTCGTAGGATCCCAGAATAATCCGTTGATCCCCCACCATGGGTACCAGAATAAAATCGCCGTCATTTCCCAGGTGAATTTGCTCGACCATAGACGAATAAAATTCATCATGCCGTAAGGTTTGCGCCAGTTCATAAACCTGACGCAACCGGTGTTCGTCGCGTTCCCGGAAATCTTCGACGTAAGGCGGAATTGATCCGGTCGCCACCAGTACCCGGGTAGTAAAATGTTTTGACAAGGGCATCTTCACTCCTTCTTTATCCAGATAATAGTTCAATCCGTTGCGATCAATAATGCGCAGTACCGGTTTGCGTTGCTCGATAGCGATATGGATTACATTGCGGGCGTCGACAAAGACATCCGCAGCAAGAATCAAGGGGTCGGATTCCAACACGTTCTCCAGCCGGGTTACGTCAATAGTCTTCAGTGGCTTACCTTCCAGGGCAAAGCCAAAGCTGCGATCAATGCTCTTCAGGATATCATCCTCTTTAATGAGCAGGGTACTATCGGCCAGGGGCGTAATTTCCACCACTACCCCACTAGCCAGGCTAGCCTGTTTATTCTCCATCGCCGAAATAACCAGAGCGGCCGCAGCAAAGAGCCCTGCTATCCAGGCCAGTCGGCGGAGGGTTCTTATCCATTCTTCTTGTTTCATACCAGCGCTTTTCGGCGTTTTAAAAATTCTCGTATCGGCTCTACCCGATCACTGATGTCTCCAGCCCCCAGGGTCAGTAGTACCTCGGGGTGATATTCGGCAAGCAACTCCGGCAATTCATCTTTTGCCGCCAGGCGTACCGACTGTTTTGTCATTAAATCGCGGACCATAGCGGAGGTAACTCCGGCTATTGGTTCTTCCCGTGCCGGATAAATGTCCAGCAGTACGGCATCGTCCAAACGGTCTAAGGCCTGTGCAAAGCCCACAGCAAAATCGCGCGTCCGGGTATATAAATGAGGCTGAAAAACCCCGGTCAGGCGGCGCCCCGGAAATAATTCGCGGGCCGCCCCGATGGCGGCACGCAGTTCGCTGGGATGATGGGCATAATCGTCAAAATACACCGTTGCTTCATCGCGATAAACCAGCTCAAAACGGCGCTTAATTCCCCGAAAGGAGAGCAGTGCCTGACGCAGTGCTGCGTCCGCTACGCCCAGATAGCGAGCAATAGCAATGGCAACGGTAGCATTCTCTACATTATGCCGACCAGGTAAAGGAAAGCGCAATCCAGTCAATTGCCCCGCACCATCGGCGTAGTCAAAGACAAAGTAGCCGTCTTCTACCCTTACGTTCGTAGTGCGGTAGTCGCCGATATCGATTCCATAGGTCAGGCTTCCCGGAAGCCCCAGCTTATCTACCTGATCAGCCTGTACCCAGCGCTGACCACCTGATTTTTGTTTTTTGGCGAAAGCCCGGAAACCGGTCTCCAGCATCGCCTCGGCATCACCGTAGATATCCAGATGATCCGCATCGAGCGAGGTAATAGCCATTAGCTCTGGCTCGAGGTGTAAAAAGGACCGGTCGAATTCATCGGCTTCGATCACGACCCAGTCGCTGCTTCCTTCCACAAAATTGGACCCTAAATTCATGGCGATACCTCCCAAAAAGGCCGTACAATCAACACCACCTTCCCGCAACAAATGCGTGACGATGCTACTCGTCGTCGTCTTACCATGAGTGCCGGCAATGGCAATGGTGCGCATATGGCGACTAATGATTCCCAGCACTTCGGCCCGTTTGAGCACCGGTATGCCTTGCTCACGTAAGTACTGCAACTCCCGGTGCGTAGCCGGGATGGCCGGAGTATACACCACCAAATCCAGCTGTTCGGGAATCGCCGAAAGATCCTCTTCGTAATGCACAGACATACCCGCCGTTTCCAGGGCCCGCGTCAGGGGCGTCGGCGTGCGGTCATAGCCGTGCACGGCCTTACCTCTTCCGTGGAAGTAGCGGGCCAACGCACTCATGCCGATACCTCCGATACCGACAAAATAGACCGTATGTATGTCCTGCAATCGCATACTATATTATTTAATCAGCGCCAGTACCTCTGCGGCAATATCTTTTGCCGCCTCTGGCCTGGCCATTTCTTTTATTTTTTCCGCCATTTTCCGGCGTTCTGTTTCCTCATTCAGGAGCCCTATTCCCCGGGGCAACAAATCCTGAGCAGCATCTTTATCCAAAACCATAGCTGCCGCGCCTTTATCCACCAGGGCCCGGGCATTTTTAGTCTGATGATCTTCCGCCACATTGGGCGAAGGCACCAGCAAAGCCGCTTTTCCCAGCAGGCTGAGCTCCGAGATCGTCAACGCTCCGGCCCGGCAAATAACCAGATCGGCCAGGGCGTAGGCCAGATCCATGCGGTCGACAAACGACAATAACCGCACGTTGGCCAACTGCGCCACCTCACTATTCTGGTAGCGCTCATGGTAGAGCTTGCCCACCTGCCAGAGCAACTGAACCTCCGGCTGCGCCGCCAATAATTCTGTCTGCGCAGCTACTGCTTCGTTGAGGCGTTGTGCCCCCAGGCTTCCGCCAAAAAGGAAAATCGTCTTTTTGGCAGGGTCAAGCCCAAAATGCGCCATTGCCTGTGCGCGATCGACCGCTCTTGTCAAAAACTGCGTTCGTACCGGATTGCCGGTTATGAGCAGTTTTTCTGGCGGAAAAAACTGCTCCATGCCTTCATAAGCCACGCAGATACGTTGTGCCCGGCCGGCTAACAGCTTATTCGTAATCCCCGGAAAGGAATTTTGCTCCTGCAGTAAAGCCGGAACGCCCATCCGGGTGGCTGCCGCCAAAAGCGGACCGCTGGCGTAGCCTCCTACCCCCACGGCTGCGTCGGGACGGAAGCGGCGTATCAGGCGGGCCGACTTGAGTAAGCTGCCAACCAATTTGACCGGAAAGGTCAGGTTTCGCCAGGTCAATGTGCGGTGAAAACCGCTAATCCAGAGCCCCTCAATGGGGTATCCCGCGTTTGGGACTTTCTCCATTTCCAATTTGCCCCGGGCCCCTACAAAAAGGATATCGGCGGCGGGGCGTTTTTCTTTTATCGCATCAGCAATGGCAATAGCCGGGAAAACGTGCCCGCCGGTACCACCGCCGCTGATTATGATTTTTGGTTTCGTTTTCAAAATTGTCAGGCCATTTTACTGATCGTTTCCACATACTTGCTTACGCTCAGTATGATGCCAAAGGCAATACAGGTAAATAATACGGACGTTCCCCCCATACTAATCATGGGTAGAGTCAGTCCGGTAACCGGCACCAGGTGTACCGATACCGCTATGTTGACAAAAGCCTGAATAATCAATAGTAAACTCAGCCCCAGGGCTACCATCGCCCCAAAGGCTTTCGGTGACTTGGTCACCAGGCGCGTGATGCGGATGAATAGCAATACGTACAGCAAAAGCACCAATGCTCCCCCCAGCAGCCCATACTCTTCTACAATAATGGCGTAGATGAAATCGGCATACGGAGAAGGCAAATAGTTGCGCTGAATACTGTTCCCCGGCCCCAAACCAAACCATTCCCCGTTGGCAATGGCAATCTTTGCCTGTTGAACCTGATAGCCACCCCCCTCTTCCAGAACGAAGTCGCGAATCCGCGATTTCCAGGTTGCCGAGCGGATGAATTCCGGGAAAATATCCCCCAGCGCAATAAGCATACTGAAGACCATAACGCCCAGTAGCAACAGCAACAGAATATACTTAACCGATACCCGCCCCACGAACATCATCAGTGTACAAATGAGGAACAAGAGTACCGCCGTCGACAAATCGGAAGGCGCAATTAATCCGCAAACAATCAGAATGGGTACGATAATCGGCAAAAAGGCACTATTCAAATCTTTGATATAATCTTGCTTGCTGGAGATAGCCCGCGCCACGTAAATGATCAGGGCTAACTTGGCAAAATCAGAGGTCTGAAAGGTTACCCCCACAACCGGAATCTCGATCCAGCGCCGGGCCTCGTTCGTTTCTACCCCAAAGGCCATAGTGTAGACCAACAGCGGAACGCTCAGCACCAACAAGACCGGAGCAGCCCGGTTGAAAGTCATATAACTCATGTTGTGGCAGAGGTAAGTCAGCAACAGCCCACCCACCAGAATCAATCCGTGCTTGAGCAAAAAAGCTTCCGTATCGCCCCCGCGGTAGCGGTACGCCAGAGTACCGGTAGAGCTGTACACGGCCAGCAAAGAAAATACAGCCATAATGACGATAATCGCCCATATCGCTTTATCTCCTTTTAATTCTGCATTCAGTCTTGCTACTGCATTTGACATCTGCTTAAATTTATTGCCCTCACCGGACGCTTCTACTAATTTCTATGCTTCTCTATTTCAGCGAACACGGCCTGCCGAAACAGGTCTCCGCGCTCCTCGTAATTCTTAAATCGATCAAAACTGGCGCAGGCCGGAGCCAATAAGGCAACATCGCCTGCTGTTCCCCAGCGCAGCGCAGCCGCCACTGCCGCTTCGGCACTGTCTACTTCGACGATGCGCGCTACCGCATCCCCAAAAGTGCTTTTCAATTTTTCATTGTCCACCCCTAACCCAATCAGCACCTTTACTTTGGCGCGCACCAGGTCATAGAGTACGGTGTATTCATTGCCTTTGTCTTGTCCCCCCGCAATCCATAATATAGGACGCTGCATGGCTTGCAAGGAATAATAAACAGCATCGACATTCGTGGCCTTACTGTCGTTTATGAACTGAATATCGTTGATCTCACCAACGATTTCCATGCGGTGGGGTGCATTTTCAAAGGTTTCCAACCCTTGTTGTATTACCGCCCCGGAGACCTTGAGGTACTGCGCCACCCGAATCGCAAACAAGGCGTTCATAGCGTTATGTGTACCCTGCAAACAGGTATTCGACAAGTCAAAAGTTTCCCCACCTACGTTCAGGTGAGGCAAATTCAATTGGCGGTAATGCACCCCCTCTTGTTGAGGGCTTCCCCGCCAGGTATTGAGATGAGCCGCTACGTTGGCATCATCGGCATTATATAGAAACCGATCCAACGGGCCCTGATTTATTTGTATCCTGAACTTGGCTCGTATGTACAGCTCCATTTGCTGTTCGTAGCGGTCCAGATGATCCGGCGTAATATTTAGCAACAAACTAATGTCAGGCCGGTACTGATCAATGTCATCGAGCTGAAAGCTACTCAGCTCGAGTACGTAAATATCTTTGGGCGATTGGGTTAGCAGCCGGGCAAAACTTTCGCCCACATTCCCCCCCATGGCCACCGACAAACCCGCTTCGTGCAGCAGGTGATAGCATAGGCGCGTGGTAGTGGTCTTCCCATTGGTTCCTGTGATACCAATGGTGAATGCCCGGGTATACCGCGCCGCAAATTCAATCTCAGACAGCACCGGTATGCCTTGTTTACGCAGTGCCCGGATTAGCGGAACATTATCCGGAATTCCCGGGCTTTTTATTACCTCGCGAGCTGCCATAATTCGTTCCTCGCTGTGCTGTCCTTCCTCGTAGCTTACCCCGGCAGCGTCCAGTTCGGCCTTAAAATGAGGAGCAATAGCGCCTCGCTCCGATACAAAAACCGGAATGCGTTGCTTTTTTGCCAGCAAGGCTGCTCCAACACCACTTTCTCCTGCCCCCATAATCACCAACTCCATACACTAGCGGATTTTTAGGGTGATAACCGTAATCACTGCCAACAAAACCGCCACGATCCAAAAGCGGGTGACGATTTTAACTTCGTTCATCCCTTTTTTCTGATAGTGGTGATGCAGAGGAGACATCAATAAAATACGTCGCCCTTCTCCGTATCGGCGGCGGGTGTATTTGAAGTACGACACCTGAATGATCACCGACAAGGTCTCAGCCAGGAACACCCCGCACAGTAAGGGAATCAATAATTCTTTGCGCAGTACAATAGCCAGGGCCGCAATCACGCCGCCCAGAGTCAGGCTGCCGGTGTCCCCCATAAAAATTTGTGCGGGATACGAATTGTACCAAAGAAAGCCCAGGCACCCGCCTACCAGACAAGCCGAAAAAATAACCAGCTCCCCGGTTCCCGGCAGGTATAAGATGTTCAGGTAGTCGGCTGCTATGGCATTACCCGATACGTAGGCAAAAACGCCCAGCGTCACCGCAATGATCCCCGATACGCCTGTTGCCAGTCCATCTAACCCATCGGTCAGGTTAGCGGCATTGGATACCGCCGTCACCACAAAGATGACCAGGGGTACAAAAATGACCCAAACCCACTCCCGGGCCAGTCCTTTACGCAAAGGCACTAACCAGGCGTAATCCAGGCGATTCCCCTTAAAAAAGGGTACGTTGGTCAGGTTTGTCTTGTAGTCGGCTTTCTGAATGACCGTTTCGCCATCCTGAATATCCAGCACTTCGCCAACCCGATCCGCAGCCGTTAATCCGACCGACTCGGCCGTATCGACTTCCATGCGCACTACAACATCGTCACTCAGGATCATCGTCAGGGCAATAATTAGGCCCAATCCAACCTGACCCATGATCTTAAAAATACCGTGCAGTCCTTTCTTATTCTTGCGAAAGACCTTGATGTAGTCGTCGATAAAACCAATAATAGCCATCCAACTGGTAGCAATGATCATCAGGACGACATACACATTATCAAGTCGGGCTACGAGGAGGCAGGGAATCAGAATCGCCATAATAATAATGACGCCGCCCATCGTGGGGGTACCTTCTTTTTCCTTTTGCCCATCGAGGCCTAAATCACGGATGCTTTCCCCAATTTGCAATTGTTTCAAAAAGCGGATAATCCGTCCACCAAAAACCATAGAGATCAATAAAGACAGGATGATTGCCACCCCGGCTCTAAAGGTGATGTACTGAAACAACCCGGCCCCCTTAATCGGACCAAATGTCGCTTCCAGCCATTCCACTAATTCAATCAGCATAGATGTTTGTTTCGTTTCCAGGTAAAGATGTAATGCGCGCAAAATTAGCAATTCGCATTAGTTAAGCATGCCGATTTAGGAGCTTGCTTTTCTTATCTTTACCTGTTTTCACTGCGCCAAACACTGATCAATTTCTGGTTTGTCAACAGCTTCCTGTTTTGGATTAACCGAATAGTCCTTCGTTTAGGACTTCTTTATCATCGAAGGGGTACTTAACCCCGTTGATTTCCTGATATTTTTCGTGGCCCTTGCCGGCGACCAGCACCACATCGCCCTTGCGGGCCAACCGACAGGCCGTGCGTATTGCTTCTCTGCGGTCGGCAATAGCCAGTACCTGATTTCGCTTATCGGCCGGAATACCGGCCTCCATATCCCGGATAATGCTCGTGGGCTCTTCGCTCCGCGGATTATCTGAAGTCAGGATAACCTGATCGCTTAACCGTACCGCGACGGCAGCCATTTTCGGGCGCTTATCGCGGTCGCGATCTCCTCCACAGCCGACTACCGTCACAATTTGTTCCTGCCCCGACCGCACGGCGTCCAAAGTCTCCAGCACTTTTTCCAGTGCATCCGGCGTATGCGCGTAGTCGACAATACCCGTAATTCCTTTCTGCGGAGCTCGTATGGCATCGAACCGGCCTTCGGCGGCCTGCAGTGCACTGAGGCCCTGCAGTACTTCCAGTTGATCTTGCCCCAACAATCGGGCTACCCCGTAGGCAGCCAGTAGGTTAGACGCATTAAAGGCCCCAATTAACCGGGTATACACTTCGGTGCCATCGATATCCAGATGTAATCCACTCAGGGAGTTATCCAGTACCTTACCTTTAAAATCGGCCAGGCGCTGCAGGCTAAATCGCCGTATCTGCGCCTGCGTATTTTGCACCATGACGCTGCCGCGGCGATCATCGACATTGATCAGCGCAAAAGCATCGCGCGATAACCCGTCGAAAAAGGCCTTCTTCGCAGCCAAATAGTTCGCAAAGGTGCCGTGGTAATCCAGATGGTCGTGGGTAATATTGGTAAATACCGCTACCCTAAAGTACAAACCACTGATGCGCTTTTGGTGTACCGCGTGCGAACTGACCTCCATAAAGGCGTAATCACAACCGGAGGCGACCATATCGGCCAGTAATGCGTGTACCTGTACGGCATCAGGAGTGGTATGCGTAGCCTCCACCTCCCGGTTACCTATACGGTTGCGTACGGTAGATAACAGCCCACATTTGTAGCCGAGGGCCGTAAACAAATCGTACATCAGCGTCACCGTGGTTGTCTTGCCGTTGGTGCCGGTTACGCCCACTAGTTGTAATGAGCGCGAAGGTTGACCATAAAACTGATCAGCCAGTAGCCCTAAAGCCGCCGCTGAATCAGTGACCTGTATGGCCGTAACCGCATCGGGAATAGCCCCGGCAGGCCAGTCTTCAAAAACAATAGCCCGGGCTCCTTTCGCTATGGCTTGCGCCAAAAAAGCATGGCCATCCACCTGCGTACCGCGCACCGCAACAAATAAACTTCCCGGTGTCACTTTTCGCGAATCAAAGCAAATATCCGTTATGTCAATACGTACAGCTCCCACTTCTTTTAGAGGAGCAATATTTTTTATCAGTTGATCTAATCGCATTGCGACAATTATTCAAAGTTACAGGCGTAAATAGAGCCTTATCGATTGCCCTTTGACGGGTGTTCCGGGTTTAATGGATTGCCGCACTACCTTTCCGTATCCTTCTATATCAACCTTCAGGCCCATATTTTCCAATACGTAGAGCGCGTCGCGCAGGCCCATTCCGGTAACTGCCGGCACCCGTCCTTCCGGAAAATTCCGCTCGTACAGATGCATGGTGTCGCGTTGTGGCCTCACCATCGCCAGCTCTGTACCTACCTGACCGTCCAGGGTCATATCTAAATAGGCCATAACCTTTTGTAGATCGTTGGGCGCTCCCACATCAAACCCAGGCAAATTATTTTCTTCCAGCTGTGGTTTGGGACGGGTATTGATTGCCTGATGCAGGTCAATCTGAGTAGCCATCGTCTTATCGGCAATTTCCCGAAAGACCGGGCCGGCGACCGTACCCCCATAAAAACCATTTTCTTTGGGATTATTAATGACGACAATAACGCTGTATTTAGGATTGTCCGCCGGGAAATAGCCGGCGAAGGAGGCTTGATATCCGCCAACCCGGGTCCGGTCAGAAACCCTCGTATAGTTAATCTGTGCCGTACCGGTCTTACCCGCAAAAGAATATTCCGGGGTTTTCAGCTTTACAGCGGTACCGCTATCCACCACGCCCTGCAGCAACCCCTGAACATCCTTGATCGATTCTTTAGAAGCTATCTGCCGATCAATGACGGTCGGCTTGAATGTTTCGATCGGTTCGCCATAGCGTTCCACGCGGTCCACCAGATAAGGCTTCATCATCCGGCCGTCGTTAGCAACAGCATTGTAAAAGCTTAGCAACTGAAGCGGAGTCAAACGCAACTCATAGCCGATAGACATCCACGGTAAAGTCGTACCACTCCAACGGTCTTCTTCACTATAAGCTTCCTTAATAAAAGGGCTGGCTTCACCGGCGATCTCGATACCGACCGGAAGATGAAGGTTAAATGATTTTAGCCGCTCGATGAATTGAGCAGCTGCTTTTTCCTGATTGGCCTCGGTGCGGGTAGCGTAATGTTTACTGACCAATTTGGCCATACCCACGTTCGATGATATTTCAAATGCTTTGCGGGCAGTTATCGTATCGAGGGTATAACTTTCGGAAGAGGCATCCTTCATAGTCTCTTCGTAGAACTGTGCAATACCTTTATTAATGAATACCGTATCGGTCAGCGCCACGTGTTGGTCTTCCAACATAGCCAGCATAGAGGCCGTTTTGAAGGTGGAGCCAGGCTCAACGGCCGAGCCTACCGCATGATTGTACGTTTCCCAGTAGGTATCCTGATACCGGCTGAGGTTAGCAATGGCCCGGATGCCTCCGGTTTCCACGTCCATCATTACGGCTGTACCCCAGTCGGCATCGTGGTAATTCATAGCCCGCAATAGAGCATTTTCAGTAACGTCTTGCAGGTTGACGTCAATTGTGGTATAGATATCATTACCACTTTTAGGGTCGATCGCTGAGAGATCATCCAGGGGCATCCACAGATCGCGTCGTGTATCCACGCAAATCATAAATTGCCCTCCCGGTTCGCCTTGTAGTTGCTCGTTGAAGTAACCCTCCAGACCAACGTCTTTTGCTCCTTCGCGCACGTAACCGATAGTCCGTTGGGCCAGCAAACCAAAGGGGCGACGACGGTCACTACGACGCTCTGCGATGATTCCTCCCCTAAATTGCCCTAAATTAAAGAGCGGGAAAGATTCAATTTTGCGCTTTTCGGAATACGAAATCTTGCGCTTAAGCAAAACGTGGCGATCGGTCGTATCGGCACGCAGGCGCAGCAAGCGATCGCGATACCCGCCCACGGTATAGGATGGGTCGACGTACGTAGCCATGCAGTAGGCCAGAGAATCCAAATTTTCTGCAAAATCTTCTTCCGAAGGCGCGATAGGATCAAAATAGATATCGAAATACGGAATCGAAGTAGCCAGCACGCTACCGTCGGCGGAAAAGATGTTTCCGCGATCCGCTTCCACTTCCTTATACTTTACGTAATTATCTTCCCCTACGGCGCGCCACTCGTCGCCTTCCCAAACTGAGATGAAAATAGTTTTAGAAAGCAATACCAAAGACAGCGGTATGATGATACCGAAGAGAAGGATATACACCCTAACCAGCACTTCGTTTTTAATATCCATACTAATCTATCTGCTTGGCGATGATCTTTTTTGGTTTATCGGTCATGGGTTGTAGTCCAAGTTCCTCTACACTACGCGCCATTTCGGATCGCCGGCTTTTGTACATATTTTCCGCCTGTAGCGTCATATAGTACCAGCGCATTTCTTTTAGCTCGCGGCGCAACTCCTGAATCTGACGCACATTGCGTTCTGCCAGGTGTGCATTTGCGATATAAATAACGGCCAGAAAGCCCAGAAATAACACAAAGGGCATGTTTCTCAGGATGTAATCCGAAGAGAAAATGTCCCTATTCATTCCTGTTTTCTTCTGTTTAGCCATCTTGCTTTTCTTTCAGAGCGCCAATGCGCAGTCGCGCACTTCTTGCTCGTGGATTTTGCTCAATTTCCTGCGGTGCTGCCTGTACGGCTTTTCGCGTCAGCACTGTAAAGGGACGGTTGATGTTCCCATAAAAATCTTTATCTACTGTCCCGTCGGTGTGCCCCGACCGCAACAGATTTTTCACCATTCGGTCCTCCAAAGAGTGGTAAGCGATTACCACCAATCGTCCTCCGGGTTTTAGAGCCGTCAGGGTTTGACGCAAAAAAAGATCTAATACCTCCATTTCGTCATTCACCTCAATGCGCAGCGCCTGAAAAACCTGCGAGAGATACCGCAGGCGCTGTCCGCGAATTACCGGCTCCACGATGCGCACCAGATCACCTGTTGTCTTCACCTTTGCGCCGGCTCGTTCGGCACACAGGTGCCGGGCCAGCGTTCGGGCATTACGCACTTCGCCGTAACGACCAAGTATCTCCTGCAACTGCGTAGCCGAATAGGTATTCACCACTTCTGCTGCCGTTTTGGCCTGCTTCTGATCCATACGCATATCCAACTCCGCATCAAAGCGGTAAGAAAACCCACGGTCCGCTTCGTCAAATTGATGCGAAGAAACCCCCAGATCCGCTAAAATACCATCCACTTTAGGATGACCATACAAGCGCAGGAATCGATTCAGATACCGGAAGTTGTGCGGCACAAACGTGATGCGCTCATCCTCCGGTACGTTTTTCGCCGCGTCCGGATCCTGATCAAAGGCAATCAACCTTCCTTGTGATCCAAGCTGATCCAGAATCATCCGACTGTGCCCTCCCCCACCAAAAGTGGCATCGACATAAACACCGTCAGGACGGATAGCCAATCCTTCTATAGACTCAGGGGCCAATACCGGCTGATGATAGCTCATTCTTCTGTATTGAGTGGCTTACCCAGTACTTCTTCGGCCAGTCCGGAAAAATCATCCGGCTCGTCTTCCAAAAGAAGATCAAATTGATCCCGAGCCCAGACCTCAATGCGATCGTTTACGGCCGAGAGAATAACTTCCTTTTCAATGGCTGCATATTCCTGTAGCCGCCTGGGCACCAGAATACGGTCAGCACTATCGACGGACAACTTTTGTGCGCCGCGGTAAAAATACCGGACAAAGGCCCGGTTTTTCTTATTGTATATATTGAGGCTGTTCACCTCCTCGGAGATGCGATCCCAGACCGACTCCGGATACAGCATTAGACAGTTTTCAAATCCGCGGTTGATGACCAGCGTATCCACCTCGGCCTCTCCCAGCTGACTGATTAGCCCGCTGGGTAAACGCATGCGCCCCTTGGCGTCCATTTTGCATTCATATTCTCCGAGTAACTGCTGCATAAAGTATGTCTACCTGCTGGTAGCTTCTTATTCGTTTATTCAAAAATAAGCGATTTTTACACACTTTACCACTTTTTACCACTTTTTTATAAAACAATTTCCACTTTCTCAGCACTTTGTGTTAAAGAACGCAACGGGTATTCGCAAAAAGGTTATGCAAAGAAACTTTTTTGCGCATAAAGCATGCTAAAAAACAGTACTTACGGCGTTAAAGTGTTTTTTGCGGAAGCACGAAACGTGGAAAAAAGTGGGAATAAACGAGCGCAACAGGCTAATCATCAGTAAAAATGAGCATATCGAGTGCGATAAGACAAGCTCCAGGAGAAGGTACAGGTAGGGGCGGCCATTCCGCAGCCGGATTTTGCGCAGGCAGAAAAGACCATAAGGTGGTGAAAAGAATCACCGGTAAGATTCAAAAAAGCCCTTCCAGCGCATTTGTAGAACACCGACCACGGCCTCTTTGACAATATTCGACGACATTTTGGAAACGCCCTCTACCCGATCGACAAAGGTAATCGGCACTTCTTTAATCGTAAACCCAAGCTGACGGGCCGCAAACTTCATTTCGATCTGAAAGGCATAGCCGATGAAGCGGATCTTATCGAAATCAATAGCCTGCAGCACTTCCCGGCGATAGCAAACGAAGCCCGCCGTAGGATCTTTAACCGGCATCCAGGTAATCAGGCGCACGTAAACCGATGCCCCATAGGATATAAAGATGCGATCAAATGGCCAGTTGACCACTTTACCGCCCCGAGTGTAGCGCGACCCTACCGCAACGTCGGCCCCACCCGTGTCACAGGCAGCGCGCAGACGAACCAAATCTTCAGGATTGTGTGAGAAGTCGGCATCCATTTCGCAGATAAACGCATAGTCTCGCTCCAGCCCCCAGCGAAACCCCGCAATATAAGCCGTGCCCAGCCCCTGTTTGCCGGCGCGCTCCAACAAGTGAAGTTGACCGGGATATGTGTCCATTTTTTCTCGTACCAGGTCAGCCGTACCATCTGGCGAGCCATCATCTACGATGAGGACATCAAATGGCGTAGACAGACCAAATACCGTTTCGATCATGCGAACGATATTTTCTCGCTCGTTATAGGTAGGAATGATCACTAGAGAATCTGACAAAGCCTGGAGATATTGGTAATTAGGAATAAAAATGCGCACAAAAATATAAAAATATCAAACAACGCACACCACTATTTAGGAGCTCCTGAGCAGCAGAAATGAAAAAATAATTACACCAGGTCATCATCATCCCAGCGACGCGTCTTTTGGCGAGGGAGCTCGCGCAATTCCAATTCTTCGTATTCATCGCGGTGGTAAGGGCGATCAGGATTTCGGCGCTCCAGTCGGCGGATTTCTTCCTCCAGGGCTTCTTCTTCCCATTCTTTAGACAAGGTGCCGACTCCCGGCACACCAAAGGTATCCAGGTAATGAAAGACTACCCCAAAGCCCCATCCCAAAATAGGCCAGTAAAACCACCAGCTACCCGGAGCAGTGACCAGGTTCAAGAGAAAAAAGAACACGCTCATCACCAGGAAGGTAGTGAAGTGTTCATAAAAATCTTTCTTCTTCTTGACCCGTTTGCGGGCTTCTCGGTATTGGTGCTCTGTCATAACCCCGTTTTGAAGCAACTTAAAGATACAATTCTACTGACACAACGTCAACAGGTCTGTGCATAGTTTATCATCGACCGCTCTTATTGATCGGTAGCAGTTGGAAACTTAAAGATAAACCCTAAAACAGAAAGGCTGTTCATAAAAATACACCCTCTCCCCAAAAAGATGCCCCTGCCTCTACTTATGGTGGGTTACACGAGATCTTTTTCTTTCCATTTAGGCTTTTCAACGGGAGTACGGCGTCGGTCGTCCGGCATAAATCCGCGTTTGCCTTCCGGCAAAAAGGGATCATCGGAGTAAAAAGCTTTCCGGTATTGGTTCAATAAACTTATGCCCCAAATAAAAGCCGGCAGCCACCACCAGCTTAAGATCTGCCCACCCCGCATAGTAATGAAGACAACGATGGCATTAACAATCAGGAAACTTTTAAGTCCTTCGAAAAAGGTAGACCGTGGGTCTTTATTGGATTTTCGACACATACTTTTTGTTTTATAAGTAAGGTATCCACCGGACTATTCTCCATTTCATTAGACGAGCACTTCATTTTTTTCGGCAAACTGGAAAAGATTCACAACAATCGCCCCTTCTTCATGTTGGTTTTGCCACATACACATATATACCTCATACTATGCGCTATTTTCTGATCGTACCTCTATTACTAACACTAGCCGGCTGCACGCCGTCCTCCGTTAACTCCCAGGAAGCAGACACCCCTAAAGCTTACCGCACCACACAGCCCTCTTTATTATACTTCAAAAATATGCGCAGCGCCAATTATCAGCAGGAAGAGCAAAAAGCAACGCGTATTACGAGCTATACGCACAACCGCTTGCGCGATCAGCACCAGGATTCCCTGGGGTTCACTCCTCAAATTGCCAGTGACTGGCTGAATGACCGGGCTTTTTTAATTCCTCAGTGGGCCGGCAATCAGGTTCAGCCTTCTATGCCCCTAACTATTCTTTACGAAACCGATTCCCTGGTTTTGGCATCCCCAACACCGATGGCTCAGACCGATTGGCTCCTGCAGGTGCACGAGCTCATGCAGGCAGGCGAACAGCTGCGCCTCAAGACCGGGCAGCAGGATGCAATTCCCTTTTTACAGGATCCTCGTTTAAGGTCAACGTTTTCTACGGTAGTAAAAGACTATCTGCGCTTAACGGAGCACCAATAAGGGTAGATTACTTGACAAATATGAAATGATCGTCCGTCGACAGGTCGTCGCGGAAGATATAACCGTTCACGTTTAGCCCTTTGAGTTCTTCCGGTTTCTCCAATTTCTCTTTGATGATTTGCCGGGCCATATCGCCCCGGGCCTTTTTGGCATTAAACGCGATAATTTTCAGTTTGCCATCCCGATCCTCTTTGAAATCGACATTGAGCAGCCGCCCCTTTAGTTTGTCGGGCTTGACGGAAGAGAAGTATTCCTTAGAGGCAAGATTAAGGACTACGTTATCGTGGCTTTCGGCCAAATCGCGGTTTAAGGTCTCCGTAATGTCATCATCCCAGAATTCGTATAGATTTTTACCCGCTGACGTTTGTAGCTTGGTCCCCATTTCCAGGCGATAAGGCTGCATCAGGTCAAGTGGGCGCAGTACCCCGTAAAGTCCAGACAATATACGCAGATGTTTTTGCGCGAAAGCGCGATCCTCTTCGTCAAATTTTTCGGCTTCTAATCCCGTATACACATCTCCTTTAAATGCCAGCAGGGCTTGCTTGGCATTCTCCAGGGTGAATGGAGTGGAGAATTGCTGGTAGCGGGTCGCATTGAGCTCCGCCAGCTTATCGCTAATTTTCATTAGCTTCTTTAGATCACCCTGATCTTTTTCTTTCAGTACATCCACCAACTGTGCACTGCGGGTAAGGTGGCGGGGTTCGGTATGGTCCGTAACATTTGTTTCGGAATAATCCAGCGTCTTGGCCGGAGACAGCAACATAAGCATTCCCATAAATACTAATTATTTAACATCCATCCAGGAAGAACACGGGTCCAAATAACGGTAGATTATCAATGCGAAATGCAAATAAACAAAATGTTATGCCGTTATCTTTTGTCAAAAAAATAAAATATTAGTTGTGTTCTCCCTAAAAAGATAGTAAGTTTGTTTTATCTAAAAGTAGTTTTTGTGTTTATTTGTTTGGGTTAGAGACCCTTGCTGTCCACGGCAAGGGTTTTTTTATTCTCATATTAATTTAGATAACCTAAAAAAGCCGGCGTTGTTCACATGACAAGCCCCCATCTGTTGCGAACAAATGAGGGCTTGCAGTTTCCTTAAGCGGAAAGTTATTCTAAGAACAGCTTTTAGTTGCCGCCATTATTAAACATACCTGCTTTTTTCTTGGGCAGTCCGTCCTGAGCGCGATTCACTTTACCCTTAATAATCAGGGTGCGGTTAGGCTTTTCTTCATTGGTGGTCAAAGTAACCGTTTTAGTGAAGGGGCCGACGCGCTTAGTGTCGTAGCGCACTTTAATCTCGCCGGTTTCTCCGGGCATGATTGGTTCTTTCGGTGCATCGGGTACGGTGCAGCCACAGCTTCCTCTAGCATTTTTAATAACGACAGGTGCCGTACCTACATTTGTAAATTTAAATACGCGGTAAGGATCTGAATTCTGTTCGATTTCGCCGTAATCAACCGTGGTCGTTTCGAATTTCATCATGGGGCCATCTACAGTCTCCTGCTGATCCTTAGCTTCCGCCTTTTCAGACGTTTCTTCCGTTTGTGCAAAGGCCGACACTGCAAACATGAGCAGAGCGAGGGCCATCATTATTTTCTTCATTACAACCTTTTTTGGATATTTAAAAAGAGATTCTTACAAAATTATAGGAATAATAACCAATAAAAAAGTTTTAGGTTGTCTATTTCCTTAATGACATGTTAAACAGAACGGCGTTTGTTGATTAAGCGAGCAAGACAATATTTCTATCTTAAATCAGGTAGAAGCAAAAAAGAAAATTGGCCACTTATTCCTCTAACTCCCTGATAATGAATATAAATCGCCTTAATTCACGCCCCGCAGCAGCTTGCAAAAGCAAAATTTTTCGTATCTTAGCAGGTGCTGTAATTAACAATAATTGAGCAATAGACCCGGCACTGACGGAATGGCAAAATAAAATTTGGCCGGCTATTAGTCCGGGTCGAGCTGATTTTAGCAGCGCCCACCAAATTAAACCAGATTAACGTCAACCACTATGCTCGAAAATTTAGTAGTCAATCCAACGGCGGAAAATCAGCCAGCAGACAAACCCGTTATTGATCGCGATACTGTACTCAAAGATTTTGAGCTTTGCTGCATCAGTCGGGAAACGAGTTTACTGGCCCGCAAAGAAGTGTTGACCGGTAAAGCCAAATTTGGCATTATCGGTGACGGCAAAGAGGTACCTCAGGTCGCTATGGCCCGTGCTTTCCAACAGGGAGATTTCCGCTCGGGATATTATCGTGACCAGACGCTTATTTTCGCCTTGGGCCTCTCGACGATCGAGAACTTTTTCGCGCAACTCTATGCTGACCCGGAAGGGGACCCATTTTCTAATGGACGCCAGATGAATGCCCACTTTGCCACTCCGTTTATTGATCCCCAAACTGGCGAATGGACCAGGCACACCGATCATTTTAATATTTCCTCAGACGTCTCCAGTACCGGCGGACAAATGGCCCGGGCCCTCGGATTGGCCTTTGCCTCTAACCGCTATCGCCAAATATCCGACCTGAGCAATAATACTCCTTTTTCCCGCAATGGAGACGAAGTGACATTCTGTACCATAGGCGATGCCAGTACGTCGGAAGGTGTTTTTTGGGAAACCCTTAATGCGGCCGGCGTATTACAGGTTCCTCTCTCTATTTCTGTCTGGGATGACGGATATGGCATCTCGGTTCCCAAAGAATACCAGACCACCAAGGCCAGCATTTCCGAGGCCGCCTCTGGTTTTCAGGCAACCCAAGACAGCAACGGCCTTGACATCTACGTGGAAAAAGCCTGGGATTATCCGGCCCTGGTTAATATGTACGCTGCTTCCACCGCAAAAATCAGAAAAACACATCGCCCGGCGCTCATCCATATCACAGAGGTCACCCAACCGCAGGGGCATTCCACCTCCGGCTCTCACGAGCGTTATAAGTCCAAGGATCGCCTTAAATGGGAACGCGAACATGACTGTATTGTAAAAATGCAACAGTGGATGATTGCCGAAGGCTTCGCCACTGAAGAAGAGATTAAAGAAATTCGCTCCCGGGCCCGTAAGTATGTGAAGGAATGTAAGAACCGCGCCTGGAAAGCCTTTAGCACGCCTACCCGGGAAAAAACAAAAGAATTACAGGGTATTTACCAGCAAATCCCCGACGACCATGAGGGGGTGCAACAAGTAAAAAAAGAGTTGACACAACTCATGAATCCAGTAATCAGCGAGGTCACCCAGAATGCGCGGCGCATGTTCTTCACCACCCTGGGGCTGCCGGATGAGGTGCGAGAACCTCTGAAAAACTGGTTAGACACGATCAAGGCGGCAGCAGACAAATATTACCATACCGATTTATACAGTGATTCGCCCCGTTCTGCGTTGAAAGTTCCCGTGGTCCACAAGGATATGTCCGGGGAACCCAAAGCACTGCCCGGTTATCAGATTCTAAATACCTTCTTCGACCAGGCATTTGAGCGCGACCAGACGGTCATCGCCTTCGGAGAAGATGTCGGAAAGATTGGTGATGTAAATCAGGGATTTGCCGGGCTGCAGAAAAAATATGGCGAAGCCCGTATTTTTGATACCGGCATCCGCGAATGGACCATCATGGGACAAGCGATCGGCCTCGCTATGCGCGGCTTCCGCCCTATTGCCGAGATACAGTACCTGGACTACCTCATTTACGGGCTGGAGCCACTTATGGACGACCTGGCGACGCTGCGCTACCGCTCAGCCGGGCAGCAACAAGCTCCGGCCATCATTCGTACCCGCGGCCATCGCCTTGAAGGCATCTGGCACGCTGGCTCTCCCATCGGTATGATCCTCCATGCCCTGCGCGGCATCTACATCCTCACCCCCCGCGACATGGTGCAGGCTGCAGGGTTTTATAACGCCATGCTGCAATCTGACGATCCGGCATTGATCATTGAGTGCCTCAATGGCTACCGCCTAAAAGAGACTATGCCCAACAACATTGGCGAATATACCGTACCGTTGGGTGTACCGGATGTCTTGCAGGAAGGTACGGATGTTACCCTGGTTACCTATGGCTCCTGTGTACGTGTGGCGCAGCAGGGCATTGAGTTGCTTGAGCAAAAAGGCATTTCAGTAGAGCTAATTGATCCACAATCTTTGGTTCCTTTTGACCTGGAGCACCGCATTGTGGAATCCCTCAAAAAAACCAACCGGATTGTCTTTATGGATGAAGATGTGCCCGGTGGAGCAACCTCCTACATGATGAGAGAAGTACTCGAAGTGCAGGGAGGCTATCGCTACCTCGATTCTCCCCCGGTAACCATTACAGCGCATGCCCACCGTCCACCCTATGGCTCCGATGGTGATTACTTTACCAAACCCAACCCGGAAGATGTCTTCCAGAAAGTCTACCGTTTGGTTTACGAATCAGATCCCGGCCGTTTCCCCGGTAAACTGTAGCCTTTATCGTGCGAACACCAGGTATTTTTGATCCCGCCTTTCGGCAAAACCGGAAGGCGGGATTCGTATATTTTGACCATATTACTTTATCTATCAACTGCTTATACACTTCTTCTTCCCTAATCATCTTTGGTACAGGGTGTGATTTCCCATATAATTACAAAATGCAGGCCACGAAAACCTGCCGCAATACGTTTTTTTACTAATTTGGCGGCTCCGAAAACGCACCAAATTAGCGATGCTAATCGAGGTGAAGCGGCAAAAAAAACTACTCGACCTGGGGCTGAGTGCATAATTCACCCGGCTACCGCCCTCTGGTATGGGCGGAATAGTATTAAGCTTGTTTTACCAAACTTTATGCTAATTATTCACACTATTTTTAAAACCAAACTAACTAGCGTATGAGACATTTCTTTAAGCAAACTGTCTTATTGCTTCTGGGCGTCTTTATGATGTCCACAGCAGCAATGGCCCAATTCACCGTCACTGGTAGTGTCCAGGACGACAGCGGCGAGCCGCTGATTGGGGTATCCATTGTCATTAAAGGAACTACTACAGGTACCGCAACTGACCTTGACGGTGGCTTTGAGTTGCGTATCCCCAACGGCTCCGAAGCCACACTCATGTTTTCCTATACGGGATACAAGACTTTGGAAACCGACGTTTCTCGGTCGAATAATACAGCCAATGTCGTCCTGGAAGAAGATTTCGCCAAGCTGGATGAGGTCGTCGTAACCGGTCTGGCCTCCGGGGTAAAGCGATCTAATTCAGGGATTGCCGTAGCCACGGTTTCCGGAGATGAACTCACGGAGAATACGACGGCACAAACGCTGGATAACGCGCTTTATGGTAAAGTACCCGGCGTACTGATGCAATCCAACTCCGGAGCACCCGGTGGTGGTATTAGCATGCAGCTGCGCGGTATTTCCACCCTGGGAGCCGGTTCTTCGCAGCCACTCTACATTGTAGATGGTGTTTACGTCGACAACTCTTCTATTCGTACGGGTCGTACCCAGGTGAGTGGAGCCTCTGGTGGGCAGTCAGCGGCCACGCAGGACGGTGCCGCTAACCGGATCGCTGACCTCAACCCGGATGACATCGCCAATATTGAAGTACTAAAAGGTCCTTCAGCAGCAGCCATCTACGGTACCCGGGCCAACGCCGGGGTAATCATCATTACCACCAAGAAAGGGGAAGCTGGTAAAACCAAGATTAGCCTTTCGCAGGATATTGGTATGGCTCAGGGCCAAAACTTTGTCAATTTTGACACCTGGGACGAAGAAAAAATCGTCAACTTCTTTGGTGCCGATGCCGCCGGTCCACAATTGGACGCACTGCGTGCCGCTCAGGCCGAGGGCCGGGTTACGGACTGGGAAGAGTTCTTCTACGGAGAACAACCCTTACTATCCAATACGAACCTGCGCATTAGCGGTGGTAACCAGAAAACACAGTTCTACGTATCCGGTGGTATTCAGTCGGAGGACGGAATCATTAAGAATACCGGTTTTGACCGCTATTCTATTCGGGCTAATGTGGACCATCGCATTAGCGATAACATTCGCATCTCGGTCAACTCCAACTATGTAAACTCTAAATCAGATCGGGGTTTTACCGGCAACCAGAATAATACCGGGGGTAGCCTGGGCTACAGTATCGCCTATACGCCATCGTATGCCGATCTGTTCCCCGACGAAGCGGGTAACTATCCGAACAACCCGTATTTCAACGACAACCCGATTGCCATTCGAGACCTGGGTGTCAATGAGCAAAGAGTCGACCGTTTTATTACAGCCGCAGCCCTCGACATCGACCTGCTGCAAACGAGCAACTCTTTCCTGAAGTTCAAAATGAACGGTGGCGTGGATTACCTGAGTGGTAACTCGCTGGTCTATTTCCCGGAAATTCTGCAGCATCAGCGGGCACAAGCTAACCCCGGTGACGCTATGTGGGGACGCCAGGATGTGTTCAATACCAACCTGCAGGCCTTCCTGACCTACAACACTAACCTGGGCAGCGTCAACTCTAATACCTCTATCGGTGGCATACGCCTCGATCAGGATCAGGATTTTCTGTTGACGCGGGGCCGTGGTCTGCTACTTGGGCAGCGTAACTTACAGTGGGCACAGGTTGTATCCACGCAGGAGCAAACCAACCAAACCGTAACGGATATCGGATGGGTAGCTCAGCAAGACTTAAACTGGGAAGACAAACTGATTGCTTCGGTAGGTGTGCGTTTCGACCGCTCTACCCTCAACCGCGATCAGGATAAGTACTACGCTTTCCCGAAAGCATCTTTGGCGGCCAACATCGCCAACTTTGATTTCTGGAGTATCGGTGCCGTGAATCAGCTGAAGCTACGCGCTGCTTACGGGGAGACTGGTGGTCTACCTAACTTTGGCTCGACTTTCGAATCCCTCAACTCACAGTTAATTGGCGGAACTATTGGATCACAAGTGAGTACGCGCTCTATCGACCCCAACCTGGAACCGGAAACGGCGTCCGAGCTGGAGTTCGGGGTAGACCTGGGGCTGTTCGACAACCGCGTAACCCTGGAAGCAACGTACTACAACAAAGAAGTACGTGACCTGATCCTCGACCTGGAGCCTGCTGAATCGGTAGGTGTAGGTGCGATTGCCACCAATGCGGCTGACCTCACCAACCGTGGTGTGGAATTAGCCCTGGGCTTCACGCCCGTACGCTCTACCAACTTTGACTGGTACTCCAAAGTAATGTGGTGGCGCAACGTCTCGGAAATTACCCGCTTAGACATTCCTACCTTCACTACGGGTGGGTTCGGTAATGCATTGGGTACGTACCTGGTTGCTGAAGGCTACTCGCCAACGACAATTGTCGGTAACCCGGCCGGTACCGATATTCCAGGTGGATTAACCGTATACGGTGATCGCCAACCCGACTTCACCATGACGTTCTTCAATCAGATTAACTTCCTGAAGAACTTTGACCTGAACTTCCTCTTCCACTGGCAATCTGGTGGAGATGCCATCAACCTTTCCGCCCTACTGTGGGACCTGGGTGGTACCACGCCCGGTTGGGATGATGATTCTGATGGTGATGGTACGCTCAATGGCCCCGCCCGTATCGCCGAGTGGGGTGGTGGTAACACCGGCGTCTTCATCGAGCCTACTGATTACGTCAAATTGCGTGAACTGGGACTGTACTACACCTTCCCACAGCAAGTGCTGCCTAGCCTAATGGAACGGCTGAAAATCGGTTTCTCCATCAATAATATGTTGCTGTGGACCGACTACTCCAGCTACGATCCTGAAGTTTCCAACTTTGGAGCACAACCGATTTCCGGTAACATTGAAGTAACGCCTTTCCCTAGCTCACGTCGCTTCTTCTTCCATGTGAAGATGGACTTCTAAGCTCTAAGGCGTTTATTCAAAAAACAAAAAAAGATCTTTATGAAACGATATATGAATCAATTTCTGGTGGGCTTTCTCATGGTTGGCCTACTCCTGTTTTCTGCCTGTGAAGTAGAGGAAGTCATTGACCCTAACAACCCATCGCTGGGTGGGGTCCTAACAGATGCTACTCCGGGCGAAATTCAATCCCTTGTCACCGGCCTGGAGGCCAATCATCGTGGTTATTTCGGTAACGCTACCCAAATGTTTGGCGCTTTTGGTCGTGAAGTCTGGGCCTATTTCGGTTCCGATCCTCGCTTCCAACAAGACTGGCTGGGAACAAATATTACCGAGCCCTACCCTGATTTCTTTGCTTCCGGTGGAACGTATTTCACCCCATACATTGCCATTCGTCAGGCCAACACCCTGATACAGGCAGCGGAGGGAAGCTCAGCACTGTCCGCAGAGCAAGTGAACGGAGTTTCTGGTTTTGCCAATACCATCAAGGCCTATCAGTATATCTGGCCCTTGATGCAACAATACCAGAACGGTATCCGCTTTGATGTCGATGATCCGCTCAACCCAGGGCCATTTCTGGATTATGCCGATGCGCTGAGTCAAATTCGCACTCTGCTCGACGAAGCTAATCAGGATCTGAATAGTGCAGGTGGTACATTTTCTTTCGACCTGAGCTCCGGCTTCGACGGTTTCGACAACCCCGCCGGCATGCAGGAGGTCAACCGCGCTATTGCGGCCCGCCTGGCACTCTATGCTGAGGACTATCAGGGAGCACTGACGGCCCTGAACGGTTCTTTCATGGATCTGACCGTGGATGCCTCCACTTCCGATAAAATGAACATCGGTCCGGCTCACGTGTACGGAGAAGCGCCCGACATCAATAACCCCTTGTTCTACCCACTCGACCAACCGACCAATACGATCCTGATCGTACACCCGGCAATGGTTGAAGATGCACTACCGGGCGACGCACGCCTCAACAAGTTTGCTGAGCGCGTTAACAATCCGGTACAGAACTCTGGTATACTGGATGAGAATGGCAACCAAATTCCTGGTCGCTACCAGGATGCGCGTTGGGTAACCAATACCAGCTCCATTCCATTTATCCGCAATGAGGAGTTGATCCTCATCTATGCGGAGGCGAATGCACGCACTGGCAATACGGCAGAAGCCGTTAATGCCATCAACACCGTTCGCAACACGTGGGGAGTTGGCGATTATGAAGGTGCCCAGGATGAAGAAAGCCTCATTGAGGAGATCCTCTTTCAGCGTCGCTACAGCCTGTGGGCTGAAGCCGGCCACCGTTGGATCGACCTGCGTCGCACCGACCGCCTGAACGATAACTACATCGATCTGCGCGACACGGGTAACATCTTTACCCAGGTAGCTCGTCGCACCTCGGAAACCAACTGGGAAAACCGCTAACGCTTTCTTCCTTACGGAAAAAGATATCCCCGGCATCATGCGTTTGGTGCCGGGGATTTTTAGTTCGTTTTATCAATTCTTCCTGGCACCTTGCCGGTTCACTCAACTTTTTCTAATTTTCCGAAAACAAGCACTCATGACCAACCGACTTCTTTTTTTGGCGATCAGCCTAATGGCTTACCTACCTTTCATGCAGGCACAGGAAGCAAAAGACGGCCCAATTATTACAGGCTTTGGGGCCGTCTACACCATCGATCAGGCTACTTATCCGGCCAATGCTGACCGCACCTATCAGGTGGTGTTTGATGTCGCTTCCGGCCCACAGGACGCCACAGAACTGAATAAAGCGATGAACACCCTGGCGCGTTTTCTGAACATGCACGCACAATCGGGTGTCCCCCTGGAAAATCTGCAGGTAGTTGCCGTGATGCACGGTGGGTCGGCCCGGCACAGCCTGAACGATGAGGCCTACCGCAAGCGCTACGGTATCGCCAATCCGCATACCGATCTGATTCGGCAATTGACCGAAGCCGGAGTTGACCTTTATCTGTGTGGGCAATCCATGCATGCCCGCGGATTTGACCGTGACGAGGTAAATGAGCACATCGACTTATCCCTCTCGGCTATGACTATTCTGATCGACAAACAGGCTGAGGGGTACAGCATGATTCGCCTCTAGCCCCACCACTTAGTGGTAGATGCCCGTCCAACCTCACGCGGTCTTAACCATCACAACTTTACAAAGCGTCCCCGGTAAAGCAGTTGTCCTGCGGCAGCACGCAATTGTAAAACATATAGTCCTTTCCCCCAACCATCAAGGGACAGGGTATTTTGGCGGTCAGCCCACTGCCCGGACGCCACGCGGCGGCCACGTGCATCGAAAATGGTAAAAACAAGTGAGCCTCCTGCGGTCAGCTCCGATACATCAACCCTTAGCAGGTCGCGGGCAGGATTGGGATATAGACGAACCGCATTAGGCTGCTGACTAACTTGTTCGGTAGCCACGACATCCGGCGTGCGGCAAACCTCTAAGGTTACGGCATCGATCTGCCCGCCATCGTTACTCCGGTGAAATGCGATGAGTTCCCAATCGCCAGTTGGATCTTCACCCCAATAATCCGAAAGGGGATCCCGTGGTTTAAAGGGGCGGTTCACGCCCCCAATACAATTGTCCAGCTCGCGGGCAAAAAGGTCATCAAAGGAAAAGCGAAAACGCCCCCCTACACTACACGGCTCTTCCCGGCGGAGCAAATCGATGGCCGTGCCCGCCGGACTAATCAGCCGAAATTCCAGATTGTCGGGTGAGGGATAACTGCCGTCAATGGCCAGTACATCAAGATCGGTCAGTACATCGGTCTCGGGTACCGGGATACTGACTCTGGTGAAGGGCAGCGTCCCAAATACGAAGGGGCCTTCCTGGCTAATGGTATCGCAACTCCAGGTAAGGGTCGTAAACGTTTGCCAGGCAGAAGCCGGCCCCGGTGGGCACGTGGAATTACTGGCTGTCACCCGCCATTCGTACGGTTGATTTTGCCCTAATTCCAGAGGCACCTGCCAAAAAGAAGTGTCCGTTTGCCAGTCCCCCACGATTTGCTCACCGGACCGCAGCTCGATCCGGTAGCTCTGTGCTTCACGGATTGAAGACCACGAAAGCCGGGTACCAGCTGCCGATACCATAGGGCTATTATCGGCGGGTAGGAACTGCCCCGGCGAAGTATCGACAGGACGTAAGACACTCGCCGTTACCGTGTCCGTTAAGAACAGGCTATCCAGCCGTGCATTTACGCCTATTTGTATGTCCTCTAATATTCCCGCGTCCGTTACCCAATAATCGATATGTAGACGTTCTCCTGGCATTACCTCTTTTTCGCGGAAGCGAGTTTCTAATCCTTCCGGCAAGTCCAAAGAAATCTGTATGGACTCTTCCAGGCTTGTGGCGCTCGTCAGTATTGCCACCTGAGCGGTATCGGCACTACAAATAGCCTCACTACTTCCAATGGCCGCTAAAGAAAAGGTGCGCCGGTCGTTTTGATCAATCGTTACCTCGAAAGGACTAAGGGCAAAAAATAAATGATCCGCTGCTTTAATCTTCACCCGGCACCCGTCAGGGCAAGCAACATCGGGCACTTCTACCAGTGCTTCGCCATTATTAGGTAAATTGACCGCCAGAGGGATCTCGTAAGTAAATCCGCCGTCATCCGACAGCCAAATATCGACAGTTGCAGCAGATACCGGTGTCTGATCGGTACCGGCTACAGCCCAGGATAGCGGGACAATCTCGCCCACGGCCCAGGATTGTTGTGCTGTACCTCCCTGCATGCGAAAGGGCCCCGCCTTATCCGTCACCCGCACGGATACGGTATCCCTCGCCAGGCGCGTGCCGTCCAGCTGCTGATCGCGCACGACGAGCTGAAACTGAAGCTTGCGTGGTTCGTCGACCAGGATATCTCCCGGAATCAATTCTCCGCGCAACAAGCCCTCAATACTGGGAAAAATCTGTTCTATGGTATGGTCAGGCGGTTGATACCGAAACACCGGACCTGTCAGCCCCGGCTCGTCAATGGCGTTGGCAGGCCCCGTATCCATTTGATCCCAGCCATACCATAAATCCTGATTCCCCTCGGGGTCGATTACCTGAGCAGTCAACTCAAAGGGCGTGGCACGGGGAATAACCTTGCCCCGGGGCATGCGCTCAATCACGGGCGGAAGGTGTCCGATCTCCCGCAAGCTTCCACAACCAGGGCTGGCAATAGTTTCCGCGTACAATCGAACCTGATCGATACTGGCCGCGTGAAACCAGGGCGTAGATGCAGCAGCCACGTTATCGTTGCCACACAGGCCGGCATAAGCCATGATGGTGTGTCCACTACCAGGCTCCACAGCGGTTTGCTCCTGCCAGCTGAACCGGCACGCACCGTTTACCCCATTGAAGGTATGGGTAGCACCAAATTGATGCCCCAGTTCGTGCGCCAGATAATCAATAACAAACAGCTCGCCTTCCCCCTGCGGAGCAGAAGTGTATCCTTTGGCTTTTGCGCCCCACTCACAAATAACGTTCAACGTGGCATAACCCCCATAACCCCCGATATCTACCACGTGTCCAATATCATAGGCATTACTCCCCAGGCGCAAGTCGATGAAATACTGGTTATCCAAATCCTCCGATCCTGCCGTAAAGCTGAACTCATCAGGCTCATCAATAATCAGTGTATCCATGCCTTCTGCCAATATGAAATGGACCCCTAAATCGCGCTCATACACCAGATTCAGGCGGTTGACCATGGTCGCCAAAGCGGCCATGGTCTGCGCCTTGGTGCCCCCATGATATTGCGTAAATTCATACGTCGTGGTGATGGCCAGGCGTAGTGTCCATTCCTCTCCTTCCAGCTGCGTGGATCCACTGCGCAGTTGCGATGATAAGGGCAATACTTGTTTGCTACCACAGGCGAAAGTTGGTCGGGGCTCTGACGATTCCCGGTCGATACGCAAGCCATTTTCTTTAGTGTAATTCGCCGTGTAGCGTTCCTGTGGGGTAACTACCATCCAATGAATACCGTCGGGGCGATATTCCAGGCGTACTTTCCGGGAAGGGAACTCCTGGTGTTGGCCCGAAAAGACCATGATATCAGGGTACTTTTCCTGCAGGGAACCCGGCAGTACCTTACTCCGCCGAAAGAGAAATGTCTCTTGCTTCCCTGCTGGCGACGGTAATGTCCACTGAAACGCATCGGGGCGTTCGCTTTTTATTTTTTGCCGCAAGGCAGCTAAATCCCCTGTTTGTGCAGAGGAAAATCCCGGAAGGAGTACAAAGAGTATAAGACCAAAAAATCGCATCATAATGTGTCGCCTGGTTCATAAGCAAGATACCACTTAACAACGGTACTCCGACGCCCCCGGTTGTGTTTGCCTGGCAAAATGTCGGTTAGTAGACCACCGCAACTAGTTTAGCTACCAAACCTCATCGTTGCCGGTATAGCTGTGGAAAAAAAATCATTTCAGATCACCAATGGTATATGATGATACCCTACTTTTGCCTTTCGGCCAAAATACGATTCATGACCACCAATACACGTCCGGCTAAGCACATCGAATTGATCAGGGAAGCCACGCAGTGTACTCCCAAACAGATTTTAGCTACCCTCTCGCTCCTCGACGACGGGGCTACCATTCCCTTCATCTCTCGCTATCGAAAAGAAGCTACCGGTTCTCTCGACGAAGTGCAGGTGGCCGAGATACAGCGGGAAGCGCAGAAGCTGACCGACCTGGAGCAGCGTAAAGAAACGATCCGGAAAGCTATTGAGGAGCAGGGGAAGCTCAGCGATGACTTGCGACAACGCATCGACGAGACGTATAACTCCACCACCCTCGAAGACATTTACCTTCCTTATAAGCGCAAGCGCAAAACACGAGCGACCAAGGCCAAAGACAAGGGACTCGAACCGTTGGCCACCCGCCTGTACCGGCAGCACAGTAATGATGACCCACGAGACCTGGCCGGTGACTACCTCAACGACGAGGTACCTGATGTCGATGATGCTCTGCAGGGCGCGCGCGATATCATTGCCGAATGGGTCAACGAAGATGAAAAAGCCCGGAACCTGGTCCGGCGTCAGTTTGAACGCGAGGCGACTATCCGATCTAAAGTAGCCCGTGGTAAAAAAGAAGAAGGTGCTAAATACCAGGACTACTTTGACTTTGAAGAGCCCCTGCGCAAGTGTCCCTCTCACCGTATTTTGGCCATTCGCCGGGGTGAAGACGAGGGCATCCTGCGGGTAGTCATTAGCCCCGACGATGAGGAAACTCTATACAAACTGGATCGCCAATTTGTCGACGGCAACAGCCCTGCCGCCAAACAGGTACAAGAGGCGGTCCACGATGCATATTCCCGCCTGTTGGCGCCCTCCATTGAAACCGAATTTCGCGCTTTATCAAAAGAGAAAGCCGACGAGGAAGCGATTCAGGTTTTTGCCGAAAATCTGCGTCAACTGCTCCTGTCACCGCCCCTGGGTCAGAAGCGCGTCATAGGTATTGACCCGGGCTTCCGCACGGGATGTAAAGTAGTTGTCTTGGATGACCGGGGTAACCTGCTTGATCATACCACCATCTTTCCCCATCCTCCTCAATCGCGGCAAAGTGAAGCCGGCAAGACCCTGCAACATCTGGCCGAACGCTTCGGTAGTGAGGCTATTGCGGTAGGTAATGGTACCGCCGGACGCGAAACTATGGCCCTCTGCCGCAGTATTGACTTTGGCCGTCCTCTGCAAATCTTTTCGGTTAACGAAAGCGGTGCCTCCATCTATTCTGCCTCTGAGATCGCAAGAGACGAATTCCCCGATAAAGATTTGACCGTACGCGGCAGCGTATCGATTGCCCGCCGCTTGCTGGATCCTCTGGCTGAGCTGGTCAAGATTGATCCCAAATCAATTGGCGTGGGGCAGTACCAGCACGACGTCAATCAACCACGCCTAAAAGAAAGCCTCGATCAGGTGGTTGAAAGTTGTGTGAACAGCGTAGGCATTAACCTAAACACTGCCAGTCAGCACCTGCTAACTTACGTCTCCGGTTTAGGTCCGGCTCTGGCCAAAAATATTGTTACCTACCGGCAGGAGCACGGAGCGTTTCGAAGCCGCCAGGAATTGCTGGACGTCAAGCGCATGGGCGATAAAGCTTTTGAACAATCGGCGGGATTCCTGCGCGTACGCGATGCCGATAATCCTCTCGACAATACGGCCGTCCACCCGGAAAGCTACTATATTGTTGAGCAGATGGCTACCGACCTGAATTGTACAGTCACCGAGTTGATTCGGGATGCTGCTTTGCGCAAAAAGATAGATCTCCACCGCTACGTCACCGACATGGTTGGTCTCCCCACTCTGCGCGATATTATGAAGGAATTGGAAAAACCCGGACTTGACCCCCGGGGAGAAGCCAAAACATTTGAATTTGCCAATATCAGTAGCATTAACGACCTGCACACCGGCATGGTCGTCCCGGGTATTGTCAATAACATCACCAATTTTGGAGCTTTTGTGGATATTGGCATTAAGGAAAGTGGCCTGGTACACGTTTCCAAGCTAGCCAACCGATTTGTACGCAACCCCAATGAGGTCGTCAGTCTGAATCAGCAGGTGATGGTCAAAGTAATGGACATTGACCTGAAGCGCGGACGCATTTCCCTGTCTATCAAAGACGTGTAGCGGCTTGATTTATCGCGTCTCCATTTGTGCCAGATAATGTCCAAACCGGTTCATCACCCATAAGTGCGCTATGGCCTGGGTGAGGATATAGACAAACCAGGGCAGGGTAGGTACAAATTCATGGATTGCGGCAATGAAATAACGCCCTCCCAGCACGCGCCGAAATTCCAACCATCCATAGTCCCGGCGTTTAACCAGGCGCCCGCCAATGATGTAGAACAGCTGACGGTCCTGATCACTACGGTCTTCAATAAATCGGAATTGTAATAGCTCGACAGGGCCAAGGTGAAATGATGAAGTCTCCCCTTCCTGCCGCACGCGAATGAGGTAGCGGAAAAAGCCCGGAAGCCACGTCTGATAACGCCGGGCGACCCAGGTAGCGGAGCGATTCTGCGGGTTGGGCAGGCGCTGTACGGAGCGTACCGTGTTGCGTTCGTTTATTTCTGGTAAACTATTGTCTGGCAGGGCCGGAACATCTTCTTTATCGAAGAGTGCCTTACGGGCGGCTTTGCCAAAGGATTCCCGCTCTGGAAAAGCATCCATCAGCGGGTTGGGTTTTACCGGCAGGTCATAGCGCAGGCTTTCTACCAAGGGCGACACCAGGGTACGGCTGGCATCGGCAAAAACAGCTACCCACAATTTAGACAGTAGAGGCGAGAAGACCGGTACCGTACCGATCCAGCGTTTTTTGCCCAGCAAATCGGCTACTTTTCGCATCATCTCGATGTAGGTCATTTTTTCCGGGCCACCGATATCATAGACCTGACCGTAGGTATCGGTGCGGCCCAGACAGTAATCGATCATACGCAGGGTATCGACTAAGGCGATGGGCTTTGATTCGGAAAGAGTCCACTGTGGACAAATCATGGCGGGCAAGCGGCGTACCAGCTTTTCTATAATCCGGAAAGAGGATCCTCCGGGTCCCACGATAATACCAGCACGTAGTGCTGTCAGGGGCACCGGCCCTGAACTGAGCGTGCGTTCCACCTCGTAGCGGGAACGCAGGTGCCGGGAATATTCGGATACGCCTTCCGGTAAAATTCCTCCCAAAAAGATAATCTGCTTTAGCCCGTTGGCGCGTGCAGCCCGGGCAAAATTATCTGCTAATAACACATCGGTATCATCAAAGGTACCCTGACTCAGGCGAGTGGAAGGCTGCATGGAGTGTACCAGATAAAGAGCGTAGTCTGCACCTTCCAGCACCTCCGTGGTGCGGGACAGCGAATACAGTTCTACCTGTCGCCATTCTACATCGGAATCCGGCCGGGTTGGGGCCATTTCGCGGCGCGACAAGGCAATGATGCGGTACTTATGCTTATACGTTTGGATGAACCAGCGCCCGATAAATCCGGTCGCGCCGGCGATAACCACAGTTGGTTTCATATACAAGCACGAACGAATAAGATGGGAGATGGTTCGCTACCGTGACTATACTACGACCACCACCCCTTCAGTAATGAGTTAAGTCGTACTCTTCATCGACCGACAGGTAGCGATGAGGCTCCATGGATATAGCGTGCGACTGCATCCATACCGCGCTCTCCTACCGAAAAACAGCCACATCCCTTTTTCCAGGAAAAACGATCCGGGGTCAGACCACACTGATTGATCACTCTTGTCGAAGATTGAAAATCTCGTAATTCTTCAGCTGTCCATTGGTATAGCTCTGCTTCAAACTCCGGGAGTATTATTGGATCCCGATAGCTGGCTCCTAAGATGAGGTGCAGCCAAACCACTACTTTTATCTGCGGCATGACCTTTTTAACGAGTAATATCCCAACCCGGCAGAGGGTACTCATCCGATAAACGTTTGAAAACGATTAACGGCAATATTTGCTATTTTAGGCAGCAACACCAAAATCAAAAGTAGTATGCACAAATTCACTCTTTTTCTTATGCTCTTCCTCACCCTGCCTCTGCTGGCACAAGAGGAGATGCAGTCCCCAAAGACAGACCCGAAAGCCGAGGTCTTCACCTCCGAACGCACCCTTACTATCGGTGGGGAGCGCGTGGAGCTCGATGTCGAAGCCGGCACTATGGAGCTACGCGACGAAACGAATCAACCCATCGCCCTGTTTGGCTACACCTACTACGCCCGGCAGGGCGTATCCGACACCCGCGAACGCCCCATAGTTTTTGCCTATAATGGTGGGCCGGGGTCGTCCTCCTTCTGGCTACACATGGGTGTCCTTGGCCCTACCCGCGTGGTAGTAGACGATCCGGAATTCAACCCGGGAGCACCATATAACCTGGAAGACAATGCATGGTCGATCCTCGATGTCGCCGACCTGGTAATGATGGACCCAATCGGTACGGGACTGAGCGTACCGATTGGCGAAGCCGAGTTCAAGGACTTCTGGGGGGTCGATCAGGACATTCGCAGTATTTCCCTGTTCGTTACTCAGTTCTTGAAGCATAAGGGTCGAATGAATTCGCCTAAATATTTGCTGGGAGAGAGCTACGGCACCTTTCGCAATGCGGGGGTGATGAACGCGCTACTCGGCCAGGGAATTGCTATGAATGGCGTAATCATGGTCTCGGCCGTATTCGACTTGCGCACGCTGATGTTCCCCCCCAATGACGACCTACCCTACGTCGTACATTTCCCCACCTATGCGGCAACGGCATGGTATCACGATAAGATCGACAATAAGCCGGACGACGTCTATGCCTTTCTCGAGGAGGTTCGCACCTTCGTTGAGCAGGAATACATGCCGACATTGTTTCAGGGTGATCAGCTTGGGGAAGCCGATCGTCGAAGCATGGCCCAAAAGCTGGCCAACTACTCCGGTCTTACGGCCGACTATTGGCTGCGAGCTGACCTGAAGGTAAAAGCCGGCGAATTCTTTGCCGAGCTACTGCGTGAAGAGGGCGATGCTGTAGGGCGTCTCGACTCCCGCTACCGGGGCATCAATCAGGATCTGCTCAGTCGAACCGCAGATTACGACCCACAAAGCCTCGCTATTTCCCCGGCTTATATTGCCGGGTTTATGCACTACTTCTACGAGGAGTTGGGCGTCAGTAAGGATTTGCACTATACCACATCAGCGGGCGGAAGGGAAGGCTTCCGCTGGGATTGGACACACCGGGGTAACTCCGGTTGGGGCACCAATATTGCTATTAATACCGGTATTGACATGGCTCAGGCCATGACGCGCGATCCTAATGTAAAAGTGCTTATTTTGAACGGGATCTATGACCTGGCCACCGTCTTCTACGGCGTAGAGCACAGCATTGATCACCTGGGGCTTCCGCCTAAAATTAAGGATAATATCATCATGAAATACTACGAGGCCGGACATATGATGTATACACATCAGCCCAGCCTGGAGCAATTCAAACGCGATGTAGCGGAGTTTATCGACGATACATCGCAGTAGTAGGTGGGAGGTGGGAATTCGGAGTGCGGAGGTGGGAATTCGGAAATATTTTACTTCCGAATTCCCTGCCGGTCGAACAGACGGGCGCACTCCAACTTCCTCAGTGAAAACTTCTTACACGGTCGCAGAAGGTGCGGCCTTCATAATATCCTCACTGGCTTCGTCTTCAAACTTCTTGAAGTTTTTAGCGAAAGCATTAGCTAACTTCTCAGCCTGCTGATCGTAAGCAGCTTTATCGGCCCAGGTATTACGTGGATTTAATACCGTTTCGGGTACCTCGGGACAGCTATTCGGCATTTCCAGGCCAAATACCGGATGTGTCGTATAGTCTACATCATCCAACTGACCAGTCAGAGCGGCGGTGATCATTGCCCGGGTATAGCGCAATTTAATGCGGCTTCCCGTACCGAAAGCGCCACCGGTCCATCCAGTATTAAGCAACCAAACGTTCGTATGGTGCTGCTGTACCTTTTCACTCAGCATTTCTGCGTAGAAGGTTGGATGCAGCGGCATAAATGGTGCTCCAAAACAAGCGGAGAAGGTTGCTTCCGGATCGACTACGCCTTCTTCGGTACCGGCAACCTTGGCGGTATAACCAGAGATAAAGTAGTACATGGCTTGTTCCGGAGTCAGCCGGGCAATCGGAGGCAATACCCCAAAGGCATCAGCGGTCAGGAAGAAAATGTTGGTGGGGTGGCCACCTTTGGAGGGCTGAACGGTATTGTCAATGTGGTAGATCGGGTAAGATACCCGGGTATTTTGTGTAATGGTGCTATCCTCGTAATTGACTTCCCGTGATTTGTTGTGAAAACCAATGTTCTCCAGAATAGCGCGATGCTTAATCGCCCGGTAAATTTCTGGCTCTTTGTCTTCTGTCAGGTCGATGGTTTTGGCGTAACAGCCGCCCTCAAAGTTGAAGACGCCGTTCTTAGACCAGCCATGCTCATCGTCACCAATCAACTTGCGATTGGGGTCAGCAGAAAGGGTCGTTTTACCGGTGCCCGACAGGCCGAAAAAGATGGCCACATCGCCATCCTTACCCATGTTGGCAGAGCAGTGCATAGCTAAGACATCACGCTCTTTAGGCAGCACGTAATTGAGTACCGAGAATACACCCTTCTTGATCTCTCCGGTGTAGCCAGTACCGCCCACGATGATTTGCTTTTCTGCAAAATTGATAATGGCAAAGTTCGCCTGACGTACCCCATCTATATCCGGGTCTGCCTCAAAACCGGGGGCATTATAAACAACCCACTGTGGCTCGAAAGTCTGCAGCTGTTCCTCCGTTGGACGCAGAAACATATTGTAGACAAATTGATTTGACCAGGGCAACTCCGTCATCACGCGTACGGGAGTCTGATATTCTTCGTCGGCGCACGCAATAGCATCACGGACAAAGACATCCTTGCCGGAGAAATATTTTTGGATCTTTTCGCGCAACTGGTAAAAATATTTAGCCTCGATGGGTTTATTAATCGCTCCCCAGTCTACCGATTTTTCGGTGATCTCATCTTTTACAATGAATCGGTCTTGCGGCGAGCGGCCCGTAAATTCTCCCGTATTAATACACACGGCTCCACTATCGGCGAGCACACCCAGGTCACGCTTGATGGTCTCTTCCACCAATTCTTCCGGACTCAGGTTCCAATAAGCATTTTTGGCATGCTCAATGCCGTATTGAGATAAGTCAGCTTGCGGATTTTTTATTCCGAATTTTTCCATCATCAAATGGTTTTGCGACGACAGGAAGCGATCAGGGCTATCTCCACAAATCACTTGCTGACGTAATGTTACATATCTGATTAGAGCATTTTCAAAAGACGAAAACGATTGCAATGTATACGTTTTTCTCCTTTAGAGAAAATTTCTCTAATTAATTTTCGTATTTTTGTCTAAAGCCCTTGCTTTATGCTTTCCGATATCGATACGGTTAAACTCATCTTTGGACTTAAGGTAGCCCAACTGCGCAAAGAGCAGCATCTATCCTACCAGCAACTGTCTGATAAGACTGGGTTAGCTATCTCGTACCTACACAATATCGAAAAGGGTAAAAAGTACCCAAAAGCCGATAAAATAATGGCTCTGGCCCGGGCCCTGAATGCTGACTACAACTACCTCGTATCTCTGGATGCCGATAAAAAGATGAAGCCCATCTTTGATCTACTGAATTCTGATTTTCTTAAAATCTTTCCCCTCGATAAATTCGGAATCAACCTCTCCAAGTTTATCAACTTACTGGTCGATACTCCGGGCAAAGTCAATGCCTTCATCAGTACGGTCATTAAAATCACCCGCAATTATCAGCTGCAGGGAGAAGACTTTTATAAAGCTGCCCTGCGCTCCTATCAGGATTTACACAACAATTACTTCCCCGAATTGGAGCGCGCTTCCCAGGACATCAGGAAACGTTTTGGTCTAAGCCAAATTCCTGATCCCCACACTCTGGAGCACATTCTACAGCAGGAGTATGCCGTCCGTGTGGATCGCAAGACATTACACGACCACCCGAAATTACAGCGGGTACGCTCTTATTTTGCCCCGGATGCCAGGGTCCTGTATATCCACCCCATGTTTGTGGGTGGGCCACAGGAGCTCATGCTGATGGCCAAGGAAATCGGCTTTCAGGCTCTTCACCTAAAAGAGCGGCCCTACGTGACCCGCATGATTGAGTTGGAAAGCTTTGAGAAACTGTTCAACGACTTCCGTGCATCCTATTTTGCGGTAGCTTTACTGATGGACGAAGCCAGCATGATCGAACAAATCAAAGAGATTGCCTCCATGCCGAACTGGGAGCCACAGCGTATTCTCGATTTTTTGGCTACCTATAAAGTCAGTCAGGAAATGCTGTTGCAACGCCTGGCTAACATCTTACCCCGCCATTTTGGTATTCAAGAGTTATTTTTCCTCCGTTTTTTCACCAAACCCGACCGGGAAAAATTTGAAATGACCAAAGAAATGCACCTGTCGCAGCTGCATGATCCGTACGCTAATCAGCTTGAGGAACACTACTGCCGCCGTTGGGTATCCGTGGATATTATCAATCGCTTTCGCAAAAAAGAGACTCTGCTGCCCATGGCCGACGCACAGCTCAGCAGATATCATGGTACTGATCGCACCTATTTATGCATCAGTATGGCTAAAGCCAGTACCGATGCTCCAGGGTGTAGTACCAGCGTCACGATTGGCTTGCTGGTCGATGAAAAATTGCGCAAACTGTTCCGCTGGCTTAATGACCCTCATTTACAAAAGCGGGAAGTTCATACGACCTGCGAACGGTGTCCGATACCAAATTGCAAAGAACGTATCGCCGAACCGGTTGTTTTGCAGGCACGTCGGGCGCGTCAGGAAGTACAGGAAAATCTACATGAACTAAATATTGCACCCGGGCCTTCTATCAAAGTCTGACGATAGTGTAAAAGTACTCTTATCCCGTATCTACTCCGCTGATAAATCTCAGAAAAGAGGCTGACTCCTGTCACCCGATAGCCAGTAGAAATAGCTGCACTAAATGCGATAGGCATCAAGAAAGCGCAGGGCTTCCCGAATGCGCGTATAAAGTCCCAGACGAGTTGATGCCTGAAAAAAACGCTCTCTATACTCCTCGGGATAGAACAGATAGGGTCCGTAATGGATAAAATAATAAGTCGTTTTTTGACGAAATCGATCCATCAGATCAATGCGATCCTCCAGTAACCCAACGTTTTCGACCTTGCCCTGCTCCATCTGCTCGCGGGAGTCACACCGGTTTAAATCTTTATTATCAAAGACAACCAGATCATAGGCCTCATTTTCGGGAGTATAGGCCATGAGGTTTCGCACCACTACGTTGCTAAATTTAAGCATTTCAGCAAAAACCTGAATGTCCTCATTTTGGCGGGTATTATGGGTCAGAAATAAAATGGGATTCCCTATGAGTTGCCCCGTATAGGCTCCATCGGGTCGTATATCTTCTTGCTTCAGGTCATGAAAGAAATCAACGATTACTCCCGACAGTCGATTGCGTTCCAACTCTGCATCCGCTATATCAATACCACGCTGCAAGATGCGCGTCTTGAGCATATTGTAATCCTGACGCAAATCGTACAGTTTTTCCCAGGCGGTACTATCCTTTTTAACGTGGTCAATTAATAGCCCCAGGGCGTCGTCCATGCGGTCGTCGCCCAGGGCATTATAGAGTTTTGTTCTAACTTCTTGTATAATCATAGTGGGTAATTCGGTAGTGACTTAGGAGGCATCCAATTCGATGACGAGATCGTCCTGCTCGACCATAGTTTTGACCTTCAGATGGATTTTCTTAACGATTCCTGCCATAGGAGCGGTAATGGTACTTTCCATTTTCATAGCCTCTATCACAAACAAAGGTGCATGAGCTGCTACTTGTTCGCCTTCCTGCACCAGTATTTTAGAAATACTTCCCTGCAGGGGGGCACCCACTTCGTTTTCGCCGCTAGCTTTTTGATGCACCACAGTATTTACCTGTTTGCTTTGATCGCGTACCTGTACCGAACGGGTCTGACCATTGAGCTCAAAAAATACCAGGCAATTCCCATGCTCATCAGGCACCGTTTTATTGAGGTACTTCACGAGCACATTCTTGCCTTCGGCCAGAGAGACCATAATTTCCTCATTAGGTTCCAGCCCAAAAAAGAAAGCGGGGGTCGGCAGGTTTCGTACTTCTCCGTATTGCTCGAAGTGCTCGTAAAAATCTTCGTATACCTTAGGATACAATTTCCAGGCGAGAAAATTCCGGACGGTTTTCTTCTCCCCGTATGCTTTTCTGAATGCAGGCAATTCCTGGTCAAAATCGACCGGCTCCAGATGGGCATTCGGGCGGTCCGTGTAAGGCTGCTCATCCTTGAGTACGATCTTTTGCATTTTTTCCGGGAAACCGCCTTTAATCTGCCCCAGGTCGCCCCGCATCAACGCTTTGACCGAATCGGGGAAGTCCAGGGTGTGGCCCTTCTCCAGGATATCCTCCCGGCTCAGGCCGTTGGACGTCATAAACATGGCCATATCCCCTACCACCTTGGAAGATGGCGTCACCTTAATCAGATCACCAAACAGCTCATTGGCAATTCGGTAATTCTTTTTAATGAGCTCAAACTTATGCTCCAGCCCCAGCCCCCGGGCCTGTGGCCGCAGATTAGAATACTGCCCTCCAGGGATTTCATGCTCGTACACTTCGGCCGTTCCCGAGCGTAGCTCTGTCTCGAATGGGTAATAATAGCGTCGTATTGCCTCCCAGTAAGCCGAGAACTCATTCAGGGAAGCGAGGTCCATCTCCTGCCCACGTTCGTGGCGCTGCAGTACCGAAGCCAGCGCATTAAAATTGGGCTGTGAGGTAAGGCCCGACATAGCACTAATGGCCACATCGACCACATCGACTCCGGCCTCAATGGCCTTCATATAGGTAGCGGATTGAATGGACGCTGTATCGTGGGTATGCAGGTGAATCGGTGCGGCGACCGTCTCTTTGAGTCGGCCAATCAGCTCCGTAGCGGCAGCCGGTTTCAGCAATCCGGCCATATCCTTGATGGCGATAATATGTGCCCCTTCATCTTCCAGGCGTCGGGCCAGGTCAAGATAATATTGCAAATCGAACTTTGTACGCGTCGGGTCGGAAATATCCCCGGTATAACACAGGCAGGCTTCGGCAATAGAATCGGTGCGCTCGACGACTGTGCGGATGCTCGTCTTCATCGCATCTACCCAGTTCAGGGAGTCGAAAATACGGAAAATGTCGATGCCCGTTTCCGCTGCTTCTTCCACAAACTTAACGATCAGGTTATCCGGATACGCTGTATAGCCTACAGCATTCGACCCGCGCAGTAGCATTTGCAACAGCACATTGGGCATAGCCTCCCTAAATTGAGCCAGGCGATCCCAGGGGTCTTCTTTCAGGAAACGCATTGCTACATCAAAGGTAGCACCGCCCCAGACTTCCATAGAGAAGACGTCGCCACCATGCCTTACGGCAAAAGGCCGGGCAACGTTCATCATATCATAGGTACGCATCCGGGTAGCCAACAGAGATTGGTGGGCATCGCGGAAGGTGGTATCGGTAAATTGGATCCGGGGCTCTGCACGCAGCCATTTCACAAAAGCATCACGTCCCATCTCCTGTAAGCGATCGCGACTGCCTTTCGGCAAAACGGCATCATCCGCAACCTGTGGTATCTGGGGCTCTAGAAATACAACATTCGGGTTGCGTTTGCGCACATCGGGGTTTTCGTTAACGATAACTTCGGCCAGATAGCGCAGCAGCTTGGTTCCGCGATCCCGCCAGTTGGGAGGCTGCAGCAAGTGAGGGCGCTCTTTGATAAAATTAACGGTGGCTTTACCTTCCCGGAAGGTGTCATCCATCAGCAGGTTGAGGAGGAAACCAATATTCGTCTTGACACCTCGAATACGAAACTCCCGCAAAGCCCGATGCAACCGCTGAGCAGTCCCCGGCAGCGTACGCCCCCAGGCCGTCACTTTGACCAGCATACTATCGAAGAAAGGCGAAATCTTAGCCCCCGGATAAGCACTACCGGCATCCAGACGGATCCCCATCCCGCTAGCTGACCGGTAAGCAATAATACGCCCGTAGTCGGGCTTGAAATCCAGCGAGGGGTCTTCCGTGGTCACCCGGCACTGAATGGCCGTACCAAAAATGGTAATATCTTCCTGCTTACCAATGCGGATATGCTCATCGTCGAGGCGATGCCCCTGCGCAATTAGAATCTGTGAGCGCACCAGGTCAATACCCGTTACTTCTTCCGTTACGGTATGCTCGACCTGAATGCGTGGGTTCACCTCAATGAAGTGGATAGTTTCCTCGCTATCCAACAAAAACTCTACCGTACCTGCATTATTATAGTTCACCGCCCGACCGAGCCGCAAAGCATAATCATATAACTTATCCCGTGTTTCTTGTTTGATAGTCACACAGGGAGCCACTTCCACTACTTTCTGAAAGCGACGTTGTACAGAACAATCGCGTTCGTAAAGGTGCACAATATTGCCATGGCGATCGCCCAGTAATTGCACTTCGATATGCTTGGGCTCTTCGATAAACTTTTCGAGAAAAATGGTATCGTCACCAAATGCGGTTGCAGCTTCGCCTTTTGCCTCGGAAAATTCTCGCTTCAGATCCTCATCGCTGCGCACCACGCGCATACCACGGCCACCCCCACCCGCCGCTGCTTTGATGATTACCGGATAGCCGATACGTTGGGCTTCCCGTAAGGCCACGTTGGTATCGGTCAACCCCTCCTTACTGTCCTCAATCAAGGGCACCCCGACTTCGCGCGCCAGCACCTTGGCGGCAACCTTATCTCCTAAACGCTCCATCACCTCAGGGTCGGGCCCCACAAAGGCAATGCCCTCCTCGCGGCAGCGGCGGGCAAAGTTGACGTTTTCCGACAGGAACCCATAGCCCGGATGAATAGCATCCACATCGTGTTCTTTGGCGACTTTGAGAATAGCCTCAATATCCAGATAGGGCTTAAGGGGGTCATCATCAGCACCTACCTGATAGGCTTCATCAGCCTTATAACGGTGAAGAGAATACCGGTCTTCATAGGTGTAAATAGCAACCGTACGTAAACGCAATTCCGAGGCAGCTCGCAGTACGCGAATAGCAATTTCTCCCCGGTTGGCCACCATGAGTTTTTCAAAGGTGCGGAGTTGATCAGACATAATTTGTATTTAGATAGAATGAGGGTTAACCGACCAGGCAGGTATAGCCCGCCGGGTTTAAATCTGGATAGGGATAATCTACCGATTGGGAAAATACGCAAACTAACGGCTTTCGCCAAAAAGGAAATTGAAAATCGGAATGCGGAATGCGGAATAGACCGTGATCCTCCGGATCGCGAAACCAATAGAGACGTGACACTGTCGCATCTAACGAAATGCGGAAAGCACAAAAATAGACGTTAACCGATTAAGACATGCTACGTGTCTAATAGCTGACGGAATCATCTCAATACGTTTTCCGGCCAACAACTCCACGCGGTCGTCTTCCCCCCAGGATTCCCACTTCAATTATACAGGTGTATTCACCGACCCGCAGTAAACGCTGGGCTAGGGTTGTCGGCATGCTCTTCAGTACTGTTTGGACCAATAAATAAGATAACTTCGCGAAAGGGGTAGGCAGCAGAGACGCATAAACTTTCCTCTCTGTACACGTTGACCGCCATACCGCTCGGATGGCCTCGGATCTAATCCAACAGGTATTCGAGATCGCCGCGGCTAAAGGCCGGCTTGCGTACATTGTCGATAATATCCTCGGCCAGGCGGGCTTTACGCTCCTGCAGTTTGAGTATCTTTTCTTCGATGCTGTCTTTAGTAATAAACTTGACGGCGATCACATTTTTGTCCTGTCCGATACGGTGAGCGCGGGCGATAGCCTGTTGCTCGGTCGTGGGGTTCCACCACGGATCGAGAATAAAGACGTAGTCGGCGGCCGTAAGGTTAAGTCCCGTGCCCCCAGATTTGATGGAAATCAGGAAAGACTGCACCTCCTTTTCTCGCTCAAAGCGGTGTATTTCTGCTGCGCGTTTATCTCCCGGCAGGTCTCCGGTGAGCCAGGAATATGGCTGCTGCCGTTGATCGAATTCCTCCTGGAACAATTTTAGATACTGTACAAAGGAGCTAAAAAATAATGCTTTATGATCAGAGCGCCGGATGACATCCCAGTGCTCGAGAATATCTTTGAACTTACCACTCTCCCGCTCGTACTCCGGGCGCACCAGGCGTGGATGATTAACGATTTGCCGCAGCTTGGTTAACGATTGCAAGATCAGGATGCGATACTTGGGGTTATTCTCATCGTAATTTTCCAGCAGATAATTTCGGGCAGCTGATTTCTCCCGCTCATACAGCCGCTTTTGCTCCCGGGTCATTTCCGAATAGAAAATTTTAGTGGTCAATGGCGGTAAGTCACGCGCTACCTCTTCCTTGGTACGACGCAGCAAATAGGGTGCTACAAGTCCCCGCAGCCGTTCCTTTTTTTCCTCCACCTGATGCTTCTCAATGGGCGTAATAAACTCCTTTTTGAAGAAATTGAAATTCCCCAGCAAATTGGGGTTAATGAACTGCATCTGCGACCAGAGATCCGACAGGCTATTTTCGATCGGCGTACCACTTAGGGAAAGCTTATGCCGCCCCTGTAGGCGATTAATAGCTTTGAATACCTTACTTTCCCGATTTTTAATCTGCTGACTTTCGTCCAAAACGATATACTCAAACTCCATAGATTCCAGCACCTCCACATCGCGCAGCGCCGTTTGGTAGGTAGTGAGAATAACATCGAAGCGGCGCAGTACCCGAACGTCCTTCTGCCGTTTCTGACCGACATGCTTACAAATCGTCAGCTCGGGAGCAAATTTGTGAATCTCTTCTTCCCAGTTGAAGATCAGGGAAGCCGGTAAGATGATCAGTGCCTGCAGGGGATTGAGGAATTCTTCGTCATCAGCCGGCTGGGCAAATAGATCAAGTTGTGGCGCTTGCCCTTTTGACTCCTCATCGTGTTCTACTAATTCAGCTTGCCGCTGTTTCTTTTGTGCGCGGGCATGCAATAACACGGTTATCGTTTGCAACGTTTTTCCCAGTCCCATGTCATCGGCCAGGCAGGCGCCCAAATCATTGCGGTATAGTTGCACTAGCCATTTAACGCCTTCGACCTGATAAGGACGCAGTTCTGCTTGCAACCCCTCCGGCATCGTAAATTCTACTTCCGACAGATCTTCGGTTACATCCGTCTCATCACTCATCCCTAATTCCCCCAGCAGGGTAAACTGACTCTTGCTTAATTGCAGGCGGTCGCCCTCCACCCGGGCAAATTTCATCAACGATTTATAGCGGTTCATCCATTCCTGCGGAATCAGAAAGAAGGTCCCGTTGGGCAGGGGGTAAAATCGATTATCGCTGCGAATATATTTAGCCAGTTTCTTAAACGGAAACGTAAATTCTCCTACGGTGACCTGACCGTAGATATCAAACCAGTCGTTTTCTTTTTCGGAATTGAGATCGAGCCGGGGACGGTGCAGATAAACGGCCTGCTCATCGATAGCACTAGGGGCTACCAAAAAACCGGCCTTTTCCAGACCCTGACGATGACTGGCCAACCATTCCGCCATGTAAAAGGCGTTATCCTCCGGTAATTCTTTAAGCTGCATAGTCGCACCATGACCGGGTTCTAACCCCAGTCGCTCCAGCTTATCTAAAAACTTCTGCTCGGCATTCCGGTCGCGACGCACCTGAATTATGCGCACATCTTCTTCGTCAAACTCCAGGTTGGTGCGCTTATTCCGCGAATCGTTCCAGGTGAATTCGGCGTAGGGATAATGCATCTCCACCAACAGCCGTCGCGCATCGTCAAAGGGGGAATCTACCACCGATAGAGCGCAGCCCTGTAGATCGTCGTATTGTACCACATCGAACCCTTCGGCATCAATATCCAGTTTAGCCGCTACTTTCACAATAAATTTCTGAAAATACGTTTTAACCTGTTTCTCGGGAATCCGCACCTCATCGCGCTGCCGGAATGGCTTTACCATATTTCCGTTAATATGTGCAATGGCGTACAGGGCATCATCTACCACCACCCAGGCCGGATGATTGGTCACCGGAATCACCTCGTGCTCGGAGAGTAGAAGCTTTTCTTCGCCTTTGCGTAGGCGCAAGCGGTACAACACACCATCGTCAGTCTTGACGAAAGACAGTTCCGGCTCCAGTGGCTCAGCGTGGGTGGTGAGCAGGAAATCCTTAACCAGCACTTTACGCTCCACGTTCCAGGTGACCGGTGCCTTCTTTCGCACCAGCATCTCTAATAATTTACCCAGCGTCCGGTGCACAAAGAGATGAATGCTCTTTTTAATATCGTCATCTGCTAAGAGTACTTCCAGTGATTTTTGTTTGCGCTTGGGGGGGCTAAATTTTTTTTCCAGTGCTTTTACCTGTAGATCATCAATCCAGGCAAAAGCCTGACGCCGATCATCCGTTAGCTCGATGCCAAAACTACCTACTGTGTCGGCCGTGGCACGCTGCTTAATGTGAGCCAGGTATCCGTCCCGATCCAGAGTTACAATGTAGGCGGCCGGAATGTACAGGTCATTCGCAACCTCATTCAGGTTGTAGAATACCCGGTAGGTTTCCTGGCGTTGCGGCTGCGGATCAAACATAAAAAAGGTCGTTCTAAACGTAATTGATAATATGGTCAAGAGGCTCGAAGGCCAAAAACAGTAAAATTATGTATTTTATTAAACTTCGCCATTTGCATGGCCCAGATGTCGAAGAATTTTCTCGCTCAGTACCCGGGCATGACCGCGTTTTGCTTCGTGCGACCAGCCTGCAATGTGCGGGGTCAGTACCGTGCGATCCGAGCGGCGTAAATACTGAAACGGTTCCGGCAGATTGTCTGGTTGGAGTGTGGAAAAAGACATTTCTTCGTATTCCAGTACGTCCAGCGCGACACCCAGCACCTTGCCCGAGCGCATAGCTTCCACCAAATCGGCCGTATGCAATACCGTACCCCGGGCTGTATTCACCACGTACACATTTTTGGCGCAAGCCTGCAAAAAAGCTCCATCAATGAAGTGGTGGTTTTCCGGCATATAGGGAATGTGGATACTGATGATCTCACTTTTTGCCTGTATTTCCTCCAGGGAAACCGCCCGGGCATAAGCATCACCATAGTCCGTTTTAAATTTATCATAGGCGATAACGTCGGCGCCAAACCCAGACAACCTTTTGGCGAAAGCAGTACCCATATTCCCGTACCCCAGAATACCGACCGTTTTACCCTTAATTTCTATTCCGCGATTTGCTTCTCGTATCCATTGTCCATTCCGCACCTCCCGGTCGGCAATCGCCAGGCGATTGAGCAGCATAAGCAACATCCCCAGGGCGTGTTCGCCAACGGTGTCGCGGCTACCTTCCGGGGAAGTGAACACCGCTATTTCCTGTTCCGCACAAGCGGCCAGGTCAATGTGCTCCGTACCTACACCAATGCGGGCAACGAACTCAAGGTCAGTAGCTTGCGCCAAAAAAGATTGATCGATCTGCAGACGGGAACGCACCACAACCCCAGTACAGCCCGGTAATGCAGCCAGGATTTCTTCCCGCGAAAGTTGATAACAGAAGTGCAAGGTACATCCTGCCTGCTGCAGGGCATTTACCAGAACCGGATGGGGCTCGTCAATTAGCAAGATGCGTGGGGCATTTGTCATATTGTAGACCGGTAATTTTAGGCAAATTGTAAAGATGCAAAGGCATCGTCAAATGTGCAACCTCCCGCTGTGAAATAAGTTTACCGGCAACGAATAGGTTTGGCACCCACCATTCTATGGTACGCAATGGCGCCATCAGGCTGCCCCCCGGCTATTAGAAGCGCTCGGTACCCGGTAAAGCTATGTTTGATAAGCGCTCGTGTACCTGCACCGAGCGCACCGATAGCTGATACTGTTTGCCCGGCGCCCGGAAAACCCGCTCCTGCATAAAGCGGCGAATAACTCCCGTAATAGTTTCGAACTCCACTAGAAAGCCATCGTGCCCATAGCGGCTGCGCACCATCTCAAGGCGCGCCTGTGGTACGTGATTGGCAATAGTGACTTGTTCTGACAGTGGGAAAAGCAAATCCGTATCGATGCCAATCACCAGCGTGCGGGCTTTGATCCGCTGCAATGCCACGTCAATACCGCCACGACCACGGCCCACATGATGACTATCCATGGCCTTACTGAGGCGTAAATAGCTGTACAGGTCGAAGCGTTTGGCAAACTTTACCCCCTGGTAACGCTGATAAGAAGATGCCCGGTAATCATCCAGTTTACCATTGTCTTCTTCTGCTTGTGTGGCCTGATAGCTATCGTACGACCGGTAGGAAAGCATAGCAATAGCCCGGGCTGCTTCCAGCCCCCGCCGAATGGCTTCGGGGTGCTCCCGGTCGAGGGCCAGGCTGGCCTCCACAGCCATGCGCTGTGTTTCATTAAAGGCAATACCCCAGGGAGAATGCACGGCGTTGGTAGCCATGAGAATGATATTTTCGAATAAATCGGGCTCCATGATCGCCCATTCCTGTACGATCTGTCCACCCTGCGAGCCCCCCAGAGCCGTGTGAATGCGCTCAATACCCAGCTGACGACAAAGTATTTGAATAACGCGAACCATATCGCGAATGGTGATTTCGGGAAACGCTCCTCCATAGACCTCCCCCGTTTCCGGATTGACAGAAGCCGGCCCCGTAGTCCCGTAGCAAGACCCCAGGTTATTAGCGCAAACGATAAAGTACTGCTGCGGGTCGTACAAACGGCCGGTCCCCACCAGACCGCCCCACCAATCGGAGGCATCGGCATTTCCGGTAAGGGCATGACAAATCCAGACTACATTATCTTTAGCCTCGTTCAGCGTACCTATCGTGGTATAGGCAATATCTATTTGGCGCAAAGCCCCACCGCCTTCCAGGTCGAAGGGCTCGTCGATGTGAAGTGTGTGCACGGTTATCTTAGTATTAGACTAGCTGTACCCGCCCTGCCAGACGGCAAGCGGGTACAGCTAGTAGACTATGCAATTAAGCGTTGACACCAGATTTTACTTTGGCGAAAGCCTGCGCAAAATCGGCTTTAATGTCTTCGATGTGTTCAATACCTACCGAGACCCGCAGCATATTGGGCTGCACACCGGCCAACTTCTGTTCTTCGGCCGTTAGTTGTTGGTGGGTGGTTGCTGACGGCTGAATGATTAGCGTTTTGGCATCGCCCACGTTAGCCAAATGGCTGACCAGTTGCAGCTCACTGACGATTCTGGTCGTTTCTTCCTTGGTCCCTTTTACCGTAAAGGATAGTACCCCGCCAAAACCGCGCTTGAAGTATTTCTTGGCACGGTCGTGCTGCGGATGACTTTCCAAACCGGGATAGCTAACCCACTCTACGGATGGGTGCTGCTCCAGCCACTGGGCCAGTGCCAGGGTATTTTCCACGGTACGCTCCACGCGCAACGATAACGTCTCAAGCCCCTGCAGCAGCAGGAACGAGTTGAATGGCGACAGCGCCGGACCGAAATCGCGCAACCCTTCTACGCGGGCACGAATGGCAAAGGCGATATTGCCAAAGGGCCCTTCTTTTCCAAACACATCAGAAAACACCAGGCCGTGGTAGCCCTCAGCCGGCTCGGAAAACTGTGGGTATTTGCCATTACCCCAATCGTATTTACCCCCATCGACAATAACACCGCCGACACTCGTACCATGGCCACCAATCCATTTGGTTGCCGACTCCACAACGATGTGGGCTCCGTGCTCCAGGGGGCGGAACAAGTAGCCACCCGCACCGAAGGTATTATCGACAACCAACGGCAGGTTGTACTTCTCGGCTAATGCTGCCAACCCCTCAAAATCAGGAATATTGAACCGTGGGTTACTCAGAGTCTCACAGTAAATAGCCCGCGTATTTTCGTCGATATGCTGCTCGTAGTCGGCCACCGTTTCGCCAGAGGTGAAGCGAGCTTCCACGCCCAGGCGTTTGAAGGCCACCTTGAATTGATTGTGCGTCCCTCCGTAGAGGTTGGAACTGGTCACAAAATTATCACCCGCCTGCAAAATATTGTTCATCGCAATAAACTGTGCGGCCTGACCAGAACCTACGGCAACGGCCGCCACACCACCCTCCAGAGCAGCTACCCGCTTCTCGAATACATCGTTAGTCGGATTCATAATGCGGGTGTAGATATTGCCAAATTCCTTCAGCGCAAACAAGTTTGCCCCGTGCTCGGAATCTTTAAAAGTATACGAAGTCGTTTGGTAGATCGGTACCGCACGCGAGCGGGTAGTGGCTTCTACTTCTTCCTGTCCTGCGTGCAATTGCAAGGTTTCAAATTTAAATTCAGACATAATCAAAAGAGTTTAAATGGAAATAATCGGGTTATAAAATCGACAGAAAGATGTGCCTAGCCATCGCAGGTTGGTACCCGCTAGCGAATCGATCACTGGCTAAAGCAAGACCTCTCGTGCCAGGATCAGATTAACAACACATCATACACCGACAACAAAGCAGTGCAGGACGCGGTAAATGACTAATGTGTGTGAAAACTAAATGTAGTGGGAAATCGCGCATATCATGTACGTTTTATATGCCCAAAAATTTGGCAGGAATTGGCACCTTCTTTAGCCTGAGGCTAACCGGTTGCCAGGGTTTCACAGAGCCTGTTCTCTCCACCCTTCTGTATAAAACCAATACACTTCTGCGAAGCGACTGGAAAGACAAATGTAGGCGCAATCCCCGACAAATGCAAGATATCCACGCAAAACAACTTATTTATACTGATCAGCAGCGCAAAACCTGGCAGAGACCGGCAAAACAACGGTAGGTGATTTTCAGTTATCCGACTTATGCTTACTTTTGCGACCACTTCGCCTAACCAAGTTCATTTGCCATCACTTCACACAAACACCAAGCGGTATGATCATCAACCTTAAACGACTGGACGACGCCTTCCATATGAAAGCGACCAACGAAGACGGGCAAAGCGTAGAATCCGATGGTGCCCCCAGTATCGGCGGCAGCCACAAGGGTATGCGTCCTATGCAAATGCTCATCAGCAGCCTGGGCTCATGCAGCGCCATTGACGTTATCAATTTTTTAAAGAAAATGCGGCAACCTCTTGAGGATATTCAGCTGCGTATTGAAGCCCAACGCGAAGAAGATAAAACACCGGCTCTTTTTACGCAAATACACCTCCACTACGTACTAAAAGGCAGCCTCGATCCCAAAAAGGCCGAAAAAGCCGTCGCTCTATCCGTCGATAAATACTGCTCCGTGGCCCGCATTCTAGAGAAGACCGCCAAGATTACCTGGAGTCTGGAATGTATTGCTGAGCAATCATCGCAAAATTAGCATCGAATGAGAGGAAGCACGAAGGGAGATTTTTCCGTACCCACAAAATTAATTTTTAGATTCCCCTAAAACATTTAGCTTAGCAATCTGTATTGGAAAAAAACAGACTAACCTATGCGTATACCGATTGCTCTGCTTAGCACTTTGCTGGCTATCTTGCTGGCTGCCTGCACCCCGGAATCTTCTTCTACCGATCTGTCAAAGAAGGAAGGGCCCTTATCTATTGTTTGCACGACCGGAATGATTGGTGACGCCGTTAGCCGTATTGCCGGAGAGCGCGCTGAGGTAAGCAGCCTAATGGGGCCCGGGGTTGACCCTCACCTGTATAAGGCCACTCAGGGCGATCTGAAGCGCCTCACGCAGGCTGATGTCGTATTTTACAACGGGCTGCATCTCGAGGGCAAGATGGGCGAAGTCCTGGAGAAAGTTGCTCGCCTTAAGCCGGTGATTGCCCTGGGTGACAGCTTACCGGGCGCAGAACTGATCAACTCTACTAACTATGCCAGCGCGCACGATCCGCACATTTGGTTCGATGTGTCCCTGTGGTCTGAAGCCGTCGGCATTGCTGGTCGCACCCTGGCCGACCTGGATACGGCTTACGCCAAAAATTACTTTGAAAACACCCGGGCTTTTCAGCGCGAACTCCGCGATTTACATGCTTTCGCCAAAGAAGAAATTGCTAAAATTCCGGAAAAGCAACGCATTTTAATTACGGCGCACGATGCTTTTGAGTATTTTGGTGAAGCCTATAGCATCGACGTACGGGGGTTACAGGGTATCTCAACTGTATCGGAGTATGGCCTTAAAGATATCAGTGACCTGGTAAACCTCATCACGGAGCGCAACATCAAAGCGGTCTTTGTCGAGAGTTCAGTGCCCCGAAAATCACTGGAAGCGGTAGTGGAAGGGTGTGCCAAACGCGGCCATACTACACGCATCGGCGGCACCCTTTATTCCGATGCGATGGGGGAAGCCGGCACTCCCGAAGGCACCTATCCCGGCATGGTGCGTGCCAATGTGCGCACCATCGTTGATGCATTAAAGTAATTGAAATCCGTTCTGATGAAAACTGCCATTGAAGTACATAACCTTACCGTATCCTATCACCGCCGGCCGGTACTCTGGGATATTGACTTCTCTATCCCTGAGGGAAAGCTCGTTGGTGTAGTCGGCCCGAACGGCTCGGGCAAGACGACGCTGCTAAAAAGCATCATGGATCTGGTTTCTCATGATAGTGGTTATGTAAAACTGTTCGAACAGCCACTAGAGAAGGTACGTTCTCGCATCAGCTACGTGCCCCAGCGCGAATCTGTCGATTGGGACTTTCCTATCAGTGTGGAACAGGTCGTGCGTATGGGACGCTACCGCAAGGGCAATTTACTGCGCCGGCTCACCAGTCACGATAAAGACCTAGCCCGGCAAGCGCTGCAAAAAGTGGGTATGGAGGCCTTTGCCGACCGGCAGATTTCTCAACTTTCCGGCGGGCAACAACAGCGCGTCTTTATCGCCCGTTCCCTGGCCCAGGAAGCGGACCTCTACCTTATGGACGAGCCCTTCGCCGGAGTGGATGCGGCCTCCGAAGATGCTATTCTTAAGCTGTTGCAAGAAATGAAACAGGCCGGCAAGACCGTAGTCATTGTCCATCACGACTTACAAACTGCCCGCGAGTTCTTTGATTGGATAGTGCTCCTCAACACCCGTCTCATCGGTGCCGGCCCCATGGAGAATATTTTTACGGAGGAGTACCTAAAGCAAGCCTACGGCGGTCAGCTAACCATTCTGTCCAAAGTAGCTGACCTGGTAAAAGAACGCGATTTTCCCATTCGAGAAAAACAATACCGCGACAAGCTATGATGGAGTTCTTTACATTCACGGACCCCAACGTACGCATGGTCACCCTCGGTTCCATTCTACTGGGGGCTAGTGCAGCTATCGTAGGGTGTTTCACGTTTTTGCGCAAGCGGGCCCTGGTGGGTGATGCTATTGCCCACTCTATTTTGCCCGGGGTCTGCCTGGCCTTTATAGTAACCGGCAGCAAAAACCCCTGGTACCTGCTGATCGGAGCCGTTATTGCCGGATGGATTTCCCTGTTGGTCATGGATTATATGACTAACCGCAGCAAACTTAAAACCGACACGGCCATCGGGGCGGTATTGAGCGTCTTCTTTGGGCTGGGAATTTTATTGCTCACCGCTATTCAACACTCCGGCCGCGCCAATCAGGCCGGGCTGGATAAATTTCTCTTTGGTAAAGCCGCCTCTATGACCCAGCAGGATATCATCACCTTCAGTAGTGTCGCTGTTGTGCTCTTACTGATTGTGTTGGCCTTTTACAAAGAATTTAAGCTGGTATCTTTTGATCCTGATTTTGCCCGCGCCATCGGACTGCCCGTTCGAGGTTTGGAATTTGCGCTCTCCACCATCACGGTTTTATCGGTAGCCACCGGTATTCAGGCCGTTGGCGTAGTGCTTATGGCTGCCCTCTTGATTACCCCGGCCGCAGCAGCGCGCTTCTGGACAGAACGCATACAAGTTATGTTGTTGCTGGCGGCTACCTTCGGTATTTTATCCGGTTTTTTTGGCTCGTTTATATCCTACGTAGCTCCATCCATGCCGACGGGTCCCTGGATTGTAATGCTGCTATCGGTCATTGCCATTATCTCCGTTCTTTTTGCTCCCGAACGGGGCATACTTGCCCGCAACCGGCTGCAGCGCCAGAATACCCGGAAAATGCTCCTGGAGAACATTCTGAAAACGTTCTACAGCATCGGTGAGCGCAATACAGCACTGGACGCCCCAAGAACGGTCACTGCCTTACAGCAAAAACGCGCCTTCGGACGGGAAGAGCTGCTGCGGGGGTTACAGCGCCTTCGTAAACAAGGCTTGCTCTCTCATAACGACAGCGACGCCTGGAGCCTCACAGCCGCCGGCATTGAAGAAAGCCGGCGCGTCGTTCGCCTGCACCGCCTGTGGGAACTCTACCTCAGCGAGCGGATGAACATACAAGCTGATCATGTACACAATACGGCAGAAGCCATCGAGCATATCCTGACGCCCGACGTGGAAGAAGCCCTCCTGGAAGAATTAGGACATCCCGAGCTCGACCCGCACGCCTCTCAGATTCCTTATGCCTCTAAAAAAGACACCTGATATGGAAGCCTTTTGGATCATACTTACCGGATCAATGGTGGCCGTCAGCTGCGGACTACTGGGTGCATTCCTTATTTTGCGTAAAATGGCCATGGTAGGCGATGCTATTTCACATGCTGTATTACCCGGTATTGTTCTCGCTTATTTAGTTTCTGAATCCCGCGAAGCGATCCCCATGTTGATCGGCGCCGCTGCGCTGGGTGTACTCACGACCTTACTCATTGAATGGCTTTACAGCAAAGCCCGCCTGCAAGTAGATGCCAGTATTGGCATTACCTTTACCTGGCTGTTTGCTATCGGCATCATTCTGATTTCGCTGTATACCGGGCAGGTCGACCTGGATCAGGATTGTGTCCTGTATGGCGAGATTGCCTACGTCCCCCTCGATCTTTGGATCAATGGGAAAGGACTTATTATGGGACCACGCCCGGTATGGATCACCGGAGGCACCCTGCTGCTTATTCTGGGTATTATCGTCTTTGGCTACCGGGGGCTACAGATTACCACCTTCAATCCGGAGTATGCTGCAGCCATTGGCATTTCTACAGCCTTCTGGCACTATCTGCTGATGAGTGCGGTATCGATTACCACGGTCGTCTCTTTTGAGTCTGTAGGAGCGATTCTGGTGGTAGCCTTTCTGATTGTCCCTCCGGCCACTGCATACCTGCTGACGGAAAAGTTACGACAGATGCTGTGGTTGACGGCAGCCTTCGGTATTCTAGCTGCTACAGGCGGTTATTTTTTGGCCGTAGCCATCGACGGGTCTATCGCCGGAGCTATGTCTGTAGTAGCGGGTTTCTTTTTGGCAGCAGCCCTACTTTACACCCAATGGCGAGAAAACCGGGGAATGAAATCTATGCCCACCCCTGACATCGCTCTCAAGGGAACAGAACAGGCCGTCGGGCCGGAATATTAAGCATTACAAAAGTATCTTGCCGTGCTCTTGTACAGCGAAGTGCACCGCAGTAAATGGGGCGATCCAGGATCATTCCTTTTCTTCTTCGTCGAAGATGTGTACGGGGTGTAAGGCATCGCGGAAAGTCTCGGCGTAGATTTCCCAGATGGTAATAAAAAGAGCGGCAATGATCGGCCCGATAATCAAGCCGGGCATACCGAACATAGCCAATCCTCCCAGCGTACCGAACAAGATCATGAGGTCGGGAAGTTCGGTGTCTTTGCCCACCAGGCGAGGTCGCAATAAGTTATCGATACTACTAACTACTATCAAGCCAAACAGCAATAAGCCTATACCGGATACGTAATGCCCACTCAAAATGAGGAAAATAGCAGCCGGGAACCACACTATCGCTGCTCCTACCGCTGGAATGATCGACATAATTGCCATGATCACTCCCCAGAACAGCGTATTGGAAATGCCGGCGAAAGACATAGCAATAGCTCCCAGTGCGCCTTGTATTACTCCAATCACGAATGTACCTTTCAGCGTAGCCCGCGTAACTACTATAAACCGGTTCAGCAGAAGGCGCTCCTGATTGGTTTCCATCGGAATGTAGTATAAAAACCGGGTTAGGTACTGCTTCCCGTAGATCAGAAAATAATACATGGTAAATAGAAAAATAAAGGTCTGCAGGGAGAATTGCGCAACACCCGAGGTAATAGCCGACCCACTATTGACCACAAAATTAGAGATTTGGTTAATGGCCTGTTCCAGGGTTTGGATTAGTTGCTCTTCATTTTGCAGGAACTCTCCCACGTATGGTATTTTCCGCAGCTCGTCAAAGAGAGAATCAGGATTTTGCAGTCGTTCGCGCAACAGAGGTACTAATTCATTAGCGGCACTGATGGCCTGCTCCACCACAATGGTCATAAAAACCGCCAATGGGATCAGAATAGTCAACACAAACAGCGTGATGGTCACCAGGCTGGGCATTATGGTTCGGCCTTTCATCACTTTCTGCAGACGGCTGTACAGCGGATACATAATTCCGCTAAAAATGGCCGTCAGCATAATGGTCATTAAGAAGCCGCGAATCATCTGTAGGAACAACAGCGTAATCGCAATCAACATCAAGATTACGGTTATTCGGGCCAAACGGGCTTTTTTCAAACGCATGGATACAGGGTTATTTGCCCGAAAAGATACGTAGAAATCTATTACGATGCCCCTCACCACTTCCGACCGGTGATGTGGGGCGACACTCCTTACTGCGCCGGGCGCACCCGGTAAATGTTGACGGGGCGTTGCTCATGCTTTACCTACCAAATCGCTTCCCAAAGACCTGGTAAAGGGCTTCGAGACTGGCCGCAACCGCTATTTCCGCACCTGGACCGGAGAGAATGCGCCGGTATGTAATTAAATTAGAAGCGACCTCAGAATAAAAACGAAAGTTGAGGATAAAGCTCTTATCCCCTAATCTTTCTACTTTAACGTGAGGCTGGGGATAAGCTGATTGCTAAATGGCTGACTGGCGCAACCTCACCTTGTATTGGGTAGAGGGTATAAGGTAGTAGGACGTTGTGAAGTCTTTATACCTTCTACCTACCTGGCACCCTGTACCAATACAGTATGATTAAGAACCCTAGGCGGAGTGGCCGCTTACCGCAAAAAAAAACCGGATTATACATACCCCCATTAAGAACTTTTTCTCTACTAGACAGGTATAACTGTCACCTCTTGATTAATCACTCAACTTATACGAACCATGAAAAAGCTCCTCCTTTCTTTTGTCCTCATCACCTTATTCTTTTCGGCGCAAGCCCAGGAAGAGACCCTTTTCGACAATATTAATGTAAACGGCGGGTTCGGTGGTCCTATCCTGGAAATCGGCCTGGGCGACGGTATCAGCACTGCAGTTGGTGGCGGTGGTGGTCTGCTGATCGGTGACATCTTTATTGGCGGTTACGGGATGGGCAATACGCAGGACAATCACTTCTCTGTTGATGGAAATACCGAACGCCTTGACCTCGGCCATGGTGGTCTCTGGCTTGGTTATTACGCACCCTCCGATAAGGTGGTTCACTTCTATGGCAGTACCCGCCTGGGCTGGGGGGAAATTGATGCTGCGGAAGACAATGGCCCCAATAATCTGGAAGACAACGTCTTCGTCCTTACTCCGGAAGCCGGTATTGAAGTGAACATTACCTCCTGGTTCCGCGTAGCCGGCACCCTCGGCTACCGCTTCGTTACCGGTACAGAAAGCAATACCTTTTATGACGGCAGTGACTTTTCCGGCACCTTCGCCGGCCTCACCTTCCGCTTTGGTGGAGCGTTCTGAGGTGAACCAGATTTAAGGTATGAAGTTTGAGGTGAACCAGGTATGAAGTTTGAGGTGCGAAGTTTGAAGTGAACCAGGTATGAAGTGAACCAGGTATGAAGTTTGAAGTGAACCAGGTATGAAGTTTGAGGTG
>Ga0102940_1000066_pt1 | contig 67244 bp, 52 predicted proteins | sample SalPonR2_C_D1_MG_FD_78215 | JGI IMG/M metagenome (GOLD analysis project Ga0102940, IMG submission 78215) | Salt pond soil microbial communities from South San Francisco under conditions of wetland restoration - Salt Pond MetaG R2_C_D1_MG | ecosystem: Environmental > Aquatic > Marine > Intertidal... | reverse complement strand
TAGTTTAGCTAAAGTCTCCGCTGATCAAGCACCTTTCCTATATTCATCCGCGTTTTGGTGTGCGCTAGCTCGTGGGTATTTCATTTTTTTAAAATAAAATGTTTTAATAAGAAGCTAGTTTTTAATGTTTATTGTGCCATATCATAATTAAATAGTACCGTTTTCGAATTTGTTGTGCTCAAATATAGGGGTCTCGCCAGACAGAATACATATCTTTATTTTTAATATAGAAAAATAAGTAATTTTGTTAGAACAGCACTCCATATTGTCCTATTAACCCAACAATTTATTTTAAATCCTTTCCCAAAAGCCGGTCAATTATCCATTTAACAGAAATGGATGGAAAAAGCATTGCACTATATTCTATAACGACAAGATATTTTAAAGCCTCCCAAACTTATGATAAAATTAGACAACTTTATCTTGGTGGTGCTGCTCGTTAGTATGATGATGACCCTTCCGGCTATTACTACTGCGCAGCGCAACTGTCAGACGATGGACAATCTGCAGCTTATGCAGCTTTTTGATCCGGAGATATCCGACCGAATGCGGGCTATCGAGCGGCACACACAGAATTATTTACCCATTACGGAATTGCGCAGCGAGCAAAAAATCATTATCCCTGTGGTTATACATATTGTATATGCTCATCAGGGAGAAAATCTTTCAATGGATTTGATTCGCTCACAGATGGCCGTTCTAAATGAAGATTACAACCGCTTAAATGCGGATCGTAACGAAGCCTGGCCCCAGGCAGCTAGCGTGGACATAGAATTTCGGTTGGCGGAATTAGATCCCGCCGGGAATCCCACCAATGGGATCGTGCGGAAGTTCACTAATAAATCCTACTTCACTTCTCGTAATGCCATAAAGTTTGACAAGGATGGTGGCTCTAATGCTTGGCCGGCATCCGATTATCTGAATATTTGGGTAGGAGACCTGAGTGGTAGACAGATGGGCTTTGCGCAGTTCCCGGGCGCAGGACCTGCTTCTACTGATGGAGTGGTTATCGATTATGCCTATTTCGGGAGAAGATCTGATAAAGTAAGGTATGGCCTGGGTAGGACAACCACGCACGAGGTTGGTCATTGGCTCAACCTCAGACATATCTGGGGGGATGGCGATTGCGGTAGGGATGATTATGTAAGCGATACTCCCCGGGCTAGTCTGCCCACTTACGGTTGTCAACCCAATAAAAATACCTGTTCGGGAGGAGACCGGGATATGGTAGAGAATTTTATGGATTACACGAATGATCCCTGCATGAACCTGTTCACCGGGGGGCAAAAAGCGCGTATGCGTGCCTTATTTATGCCGGGAGGGTTTAGGTCTTCTATGTTAGATTCCCGGGGTCTGAAGCGCAATGCGGATGCTACGGGAAATGATGATAATTCATATACAGAAGAAGTCAATACGGAGCCGGAGGTAGAGGAGGAAACAACTCCGGTAGAGGAGCCTGCCGAAGAACAGTCTGCTTGCGCAGCACCCCAAAACCTGAGTGCTTCCATCTCCGGTAACGGATTTATTGCCAGTTGGTCGGGTAGTAGCGAGAAATACGTTTTTCAGATTCAACTTCCCGGTATCAATCAATGGTTTGGTTTTACCACCCCTCTGCAGGAGCTGAGGATTGCCGGGCTTCGGGCGGGAATTAAATATACGGCTCGGGTAAAGTCGGTCTGTGCAGATGATACCGAGAGTGATTGGCAATACTTCGTCCTTTCATTAGATCGTTTATCCAGTACCGAAAAATGGCTAAGGGCAATGCCTAATCCGGCACGCAATACGGTGCTGGTAGATTGGAAAACACCAGATTTTCTTCTCGATTTAAATGCGATAAATGTTCACGACAGAATAAGGAAAGTTAAGCCTGCCAACACCCTGGCATTATACAATATGGTAGGGCAGCGGGTATTATCGGAGCCTGTGGACCCTCGAGTACAGACCAGGCGATTAGCTTTAGATAATCTGGAACCAGGGATGTATTTGATCGTATTGCACGATGAAGATGGTCATCTTATTCAGCAGGAAAAATTAATTATACACTAATGAACAATAGATACTTATAGCCTATTTAAGGGGTCGGCAGGATCAATTCTGTCGGCTTTTTTATTTTTTACGCCCAGGTATTTAATTTCTTTGATATTATAGTAAGTGATCTCCGTCTGGCGGGCTATTCCCAATTGACCTCTCGTATTGACATTAACTATTTTCCCTGTAAAGGGAGATCCTCCCGGTTCGCAATACATAGCTTCTTTCTGATAGAGGAATAAGTGCTTTAAATAATCTTGCTGGATTTGTGAAAGCTTACCAGAGCGAAGTTGTTGGTATCTCTGTTCCAGGTGCTGCAAGAGCGAGGAGAAGAGGTCTGGCAAATCGAAGGTTTTTCCCGTTTCCAGGGCCAGGGAGCTGGCATTGTCCAGTCCTTTAGGAAAATGCTCTTGATTCACGTTCAATCCAATGCCAATAATGCTGTTTTGGATTTTTTTGCCGCTCAGGCTGTTTTGAATGAGAATACCACAGACTTTTTTCTCTTCGATGTAGATATCATTTGGCCATTTGACATAAACGCTTTTGGGGCAAAGCGTCGATAAAAAATCGCGGATCGCCAGAGAAACCGCCTGACTGAGGACAAATTGCTGCGGAGCGGGCAAGAAGCCAGGGGATAAAATTAGACTAAAAGTCAGGTTTTTTCCGGGGCTGACTTCCCAGGTACTGCCAATTTGGCCTCTGCCTGCGGACTGATAGTCGGCCAATATGACCGTTCCTTCACTTGGTCTGCTTTTTGATAACAATTCTTGTGCATAGGCATTCGTCGAAGGTAGGCGATCGAAGTGCAGGAGAACCTTTCCAATAAAAACTGTGTTTTTAACTTGCAAGCGTATTTTTTTTGTACTTTAGTAAGGAATACAAGGTACTCGACGAATTGTTAAATCTAAAATAATAGTATTTGAATTTGCATTCTCAAGTAAAACTAAATAAGGAGTCTATCTCCACCGAAGCATTAAATGATCTGATCATTGACAGTATCAGAGACATTAAAGGAAAAAATATTGTAAAGCTAGACCTCAGAAAGTTAGATGATGCACCCACAGATTATTTCGTGATTTGTGAGGGGGATTCCGTTACTCAGGTTAAAGCCATCTCGGAAAACATTAATCTTCGACTTAAGAAAGAAGCTAACACCATGGCGAGCCACGTTGAAGGCGGAAGTGGTGCCACCTGGATATGCATGGACTATTTTGATGTAGTTATTCATATTTTCCATCCTGAGAAAAGAGAATTTTACCAGTTGGAAGCTTTATGGAGTGACGCGGATGTGACAGAATATGCCAGTTTGTAGCATAAAGATCGCATTTTATCGAATTTACAAAACGTTTAAGCCCCAGGGGCGTTATACTAATCAAAATATTTAAGCGTATACACCCTTCCAGGAACTAGTTTGCTGGTCTAAAATGAAAAAGAGTCTTAATGGAAAATAACAATAATAATTCGGAAAATAAGGGAAATGGACCCAGCAGGTTCAATTCCTTCTGGATTTATGGTATTATCGCCCTTACCCTGATCGCCTATACCCTGGTCAGTAATAGTATTGGTGCGCCCGAGGCTAAACTCGATAAATACCGTCTGAAGCAAATGCTGGAGAAAAGGCATGTGGAGAGTATTTTGGTAGTTAATGAGAAACAGGCCTATATCACGCTGAAGGATAATTATCTGGAAAACGAAGAATATCAGGATGCGCAGAAAACCAATTTCGGCGGGGACCGTCCTCACTATACCAAAGAAGTAGGCCCCCTTGATAAGTTTCAGGAGTTTGTGGAAGATGCACAGGAAGATGCTGATATTCCCGAAGAAGAGCAGGTCTATGTAACTTACGAAACACGGGAAAATTACCTTTATCCTATTCTTGGGTGGCTATTGCCTTTAATCATCATTGTCGCTATCTGGTTATTTATTATGCGTCGGGTGAGCGGTGGAGGAGCCGGACCGGGCGCTCAGATTTTCAATATTGGAAAATCTAAAGCGACGCTATTTGATCAAAATGCTAAGGTAAATGTCACCTTTGCGGATGTAGCGGGTCTGGATGAGGCCAAAGAAGAGGTAATGGAAGTGGTAGATTTCCTGAAAAACCCAAAGAAATATACCGCATTGGGAGGTAAGATTCCCAAGGGTGTTTTACTGGTGGGCCCTCCCGGAACGGGTAAAACCCTTCTGGCAAAAGCCGTTGCCGGCGAAGCAGGCGTACCCTTCTTCTCCATTTCTGGTTCCGACTTTGTAGAAATGTTTGTTGGGGTAGGTGCTTCACGCGTACGTGACTTATTTAAACAAGCTAGAGAAAAGGCACCTTGTATCATCTTTATTGATGAGATTGATGCGATTGGTCGCGCCCGTGGAGGAAACCGTATGCAGGGTGGTAATGATGAGCGAGAGAATACGCTCAACCAGTTATTGGTAGAAATGGATGGGTTTAGTACCGATAAAGGGGTAATCCTGATGGCAGCGACCAACCGACCGGACGTATTGGATACTGCTCTGTTGCGCCCCGGACGTTTCGATCGCCAGATCGGTATTGATCGGCCAGATTTGCGCGGACGGGAAGCGATCTTCAAGGTCCACCTGAAAAATATAAAGACCAATTCAGATATCCAGCCAGAGACACTGGCCGAAATGACACCTGGTTTTGCCGGGGCCGATATCGCTAACGTTTGTAATGAAGCCGCGCTGGTAGCCGCTCGTCGTAATAAATCAGCGGTGGATATGGATGACTTCAACCATGCCCTGGATCGAGTCATTGGTGGTCTGGAAAAGAAGAACAAATTAATCTCTCCCGAAGAGAAGAAAATCATTGCCTATCACGAAGCCGGACACGCGGTCTGTGGTTGGTTCCTGGAGCATGCTTCTCCACTGGTGAAAGTAACCATCGTACCGCGGGGCATTGGAACACTGGGGTATGCTCAATACCTGCCTAAAGAGGAATATATTACTCGTACCGAGCAGCTGTTGGATCGCATGTGTATGACTTTTGGTGGCCGTGCTGCGGAAAATATTGTATTCGGTAAGGTATCGACTGGGGCACAGAGTGACCTAGATCAGGTGACCAAAATGGCTTACAGTATGATCTCTGTGTTCGGTATGAACGAAAAAGTGGGCCAGGTCTCTTTCTACGGAATGCAGAACGAGTCTTTCAATAAACCTTTCTCTGACATGACGGCCTCCATGATTGATGAAGAGGTGCGGAATCTGGTAAATAGCCAGTATAAAAGAGCGCAGGAATTATTGACCGAAAGAAGAGATGAGTTAGAAAAATTAGCGCAGGCGCTGCTAGAGAAGGAAGTGCTCGTTAAATCAGACGTCGAACGACTGATTGGACAGCGGCCTTCAGGAAGTCCTAATAAGGAAGATAACATACAGACGCCTCCCATCGATGCTCCAAATACCAACATGAATGGTTCGGACTCTTTTATCGAGGATGCGGACGTTATTGATGAATAAGAAGGATTATTTCTCACTTTCGTAAAAAAATTAGGCAGTTGACCATCAGATCAGCTACCTAATTTTTTTTGCGCATACGTCGGGCTAAAAGCGGATGTCCAAAAACTGCTGCCAAAATAATACCTACCCCCCAATAAAAACCAGCACTTAATTCTTCATTTTCGTTTAAGATTAGCCAGGCCAGAATGATACCGTAGACCGGTTCCAGGTTTAAGGCTAGATTAGAAGTGAATGCGGAGACGTATTTAAGGGCCTTTAAATTGAGGGCATAAGCAAAGGTCGTACAAAGTAGTGCTAAAATGATCAGGTAAATCCAGTCATCTAGTCGGGGGGGGATCATATTGAGCCGAACATTACCCAGCCAGCTGTAGAGGGGAATCAATAGACTCAAAAACAACCAGGCACTACCCAATTCCAGAAATGTGATACTTAATTCATTGGTTTTGCTGATCTGCTTTTTATTCATAATCGCAAAGAGGGAGGATAAAAAAGCGGAGACCATGGCAACCCATAAACCCGTCAGCAAGGAGAAATCCGTCGCGTTAACAACCAGGATCATACCGGGAACAATCATCAAACTCAACCATACTTCATACCACTTTATTTTTTGTCGAAAAAAGACCGGCTCAAGAAAAGCGGTAAAAATGGAGGTCGTCGACATACCCACCAGACAGATGGAGACATTGGAGAGCTTTACCGCACCATAAAAGGTAACCCAGTGCAAGCCCACGATAATACCAATACCCGCAAAAGTCAGGATCGTTGATAAGGGCAGACTCTTGAATAAATATCGTACCCGAATCAGGAAGAGCAGAGATATACTGGTCAGTAATACCCGCCACCAAACGATGACAATGGCGGATAAGTCCATCAAGCCTCCCAGTAAGGCGGTTAGGCCAAAGAGCAATACTGCCAGGTGTAATTCGAAATAAGCCTTCTGCTCGGGCTTCATTAGCTATGTTTTAATCAAAATTAGCTAAATCCTTTCGAATATTTCTACTGACTTACTGGCCTATTGATGCCTTTAGCTTGATGGTGCTGGTTTTCTGGCCAGTAGCCAGGTTAGTGAGCCTAGCACAAAAGCAGCTAACAAGATTTTCAGGTAGCCCGGCATTGCCGGTAAATTGGTCACAGGTTCTTGCGGTTGCGGCGTTTCGTACCCACCAAAGTAGCGGGTGAAGGGGCCAGTTCCACTGGTGGCTATGGTGATAACCTCACAGGCGCGTCCAAGATTCTCAGGGTCGGTAGCCGCGATGCCAGGGTCCGTATTGGTCCAATTGGCCTGAGCGGTTTGACATACGGTGATGGTTCCTAGGGAGCGTCCCACACTAAAGGAGAACCGAGTGCCCAGATCACCATTGGCGCCAGCATTTTCAAGAGAAGTAAAGCCACGATCAATTTCTGTACCGCTATTGTTATAAATCACAAATTCCCAGCCAGTCAGTGCATTACCACTTGGGGGGGCACCTACAGCGGTGACAATCTCATCGTTGCTTCCATTCTGATTGATATCATTGTACTTGATGATGCGGTATAAGACAGCAGCGTCATCATCTGGTACAAAAGCAGAAGTGGTGGATAATATAATGGTGAAGGCAAATAGCGTTACGATCGTTTTTTTCATAAGAATTAAGTGTTTTGGTCATCAGATAGTAAAAATAGTCATTTTTTTCTTTAATAAGAAGATCTTGGCAGCAAAACCTGCTTCTTTACAACTTCAATAAGTGGTACAAAGTGAATTCATTTGGTCAAAACATTGGGCTGCATGAACAATTTTTTACTTTCGTTATTTGAATACTTAGAGGCATACTTAAAAACGAAATGCAAACAAACTCTACGCTTATCTTTAAATGAAGATTGGTAGTACCTTAGATTCAAAGTGAATTCATTTTGAACCATTCCTTAAATCACATAAAAAAACTTTACATGGTAAAAGTTGGAGATCAGGCACCAGACTTTACATTGGTAGCCGATGACAAAAAAGAGGTTTCCCTTACTGACCACAAAGGAAAAAACGTTGTGCTTTTATTTTTTCCGATGGCTTTCACAAGTGTCTGTACAGAAGAGCTTTGTACGATGCGCGATGGTATTAGTGAATACAATAATATGGATGCCAATATTCTGGCCGTATCCGTAGATTCACCATTTACCCTAGATAAATTCAAGGCGGATCAAAACCTGAACTTTCCCTTGCTTTCAGACTTTAATAAAGAAGCTTCGCAAGCTTATGGAGCTTATTACGATGAGTTCGTTTTTGGACTGAAAGGTGTGTCTAAGCGATCTGCCTTTGTAATCGACAAAGAAGGAACCATCCGCTACGCCGAAGTGTTGGATAATGCAGGAGAATTACCGAACTTTACGGCCATCAAGGAGACCCTTTCTTCCTTAAACTAAAGGAAGCAGGCTTTGGGAGCGTCTCCGCGAATTTGGAAAAAACAAAATAAATATGCTCACCCTGGCGCAAGTAGAAGAAGAAACCATTGTAGAAGAAGAGATTGAATTGGATGAGGAATTGGCCGATACCGGGGTCGGTAACCAGGCTCGCCTGGTTGTCTACAATGATGATCATAATTCTTTCGACTGGGTTATTAAGTGTTTTATTGAAGTACTGGAGCATTCCGAAGCCCAATCGGAGCAATTGGCTTTGTTGATTCATTTCAAAGGTAAGGCAACGGTAAAAACCGCACCGAAGCGAATCTTGAAGCCCAAGAAAGATGCCCTGGTAGACCGGGGGCTTTCCGCCGTCATCGAGGGGGGTGAAAAAGAGTAAAACCACTATATTTCCTTTAAGAATAGCTATGCGTAAGCTTCTTATTTTACTCTTCGTGTCGACCGTGATGTCTACTTTGGCGAAAGCCGAAGGGATAATTAATATCTCTTTCAGGGTGAAGACGACTTTGCAAAGTGACAGCCTGCCCCTCATCGCTGCCACTAAAAACTGGGACAGTCGCAATAGCTTTATCCTGGATTTGACTAGTAATTCGAATTTTGGAAAAACACTTCCCGCCGGCCTGCGCAAAGGCTGGGCCGTATTTTTACAGGCTAACGGTGCCTGGGGGTGGAATCTGGGTAACGGTAAAAATCGTTTGGATTACCTACCGACGCAAAAACAACGAATTAACGACGGCAAATGGCACGAGATTCAAATGGTCTTTCATCCGGAGATGGAAAGTGTCTGGTTGTACTTTGATCAAAAAGAAGTGGCCGTATACAATTTGGGTGATCTTCGGCCGGAAGAGATTCCCATTGGCTCAAATATCCAAGTAGGTGAATCTATAAAGGTGAAAAAACTGAAAGTAGAAGACGAGTGGAAGCGAAAGCTAAAAGCTCCGGATTCAAAACGCGAATTGAAGGTCGTAAGTTGGAATATTTGGCACGGTGGTCGTCATAACGGGATCGAAAAGGGAATAGGCCAGACCATAGCGGAACTAGCAGAGCAAGCTCCCGATATCATCCTGATGCAAGAGACCTACGGTTCCGGACCCATTATCGCCGACTCCTTGGGGATGACATTCTATCTCATTAGTTCTAATTTGTCCATCATGACTAAGCTGCCCATTATGGAGGTTTTTAGTCCCTGGGATGATTTTCGCTTAGGCGGGGCGGTCTTACAGACTGGATCCGATGACTATGTTACGGTCTTTGATGTCTGGTTAAGCGCCAGTCCCAGCACTGATCGAATGATACAAGAGGAGGTAGATTACGATTATTTTGTCTCCCAGGAATTGCGCTCCCGGGGTAGAGAAGCACTGGATCTTTTTAAGTCAATTAAAACTTTGGGCTTGGTTCCTTTGCCAACGATTATTGGTGGAGATATGAATAGTGGCTCTCATCTGGACTGGACACTGGCTAATGCCGGTCGGCACGGGGGGTACTTTTTGTCCTGGCCAGTAAGCAAAACTTTTTACCGGAAGGGATACCAGGATACTTATCGACAGGTTTACCCCGATTCGGGTCAGCAGTTGGGCTATACCTGGTCAGCACGGTTTAAAGATGAGTTACAGTACCGCATTGACTTTATTTATCAGGATGCACTGCACTGGCAAACCCACTCAGCCGGGGTCGAAGGGTACGAGAAAGGAGGCGACTGGCCAAGCGACCATGCACTAATCTGGAGTGTTTTGAAGCGAAGAGTTTCAACCACTACCCCTTGATCAAGTATCTTTTAGTTGGAATCGCAGGTTATCACCAGGGCGTAATTGGGCCATATGGTGCAGACTATCATTGCTCAGATTGGCCAACCTTGGGTAGCCGCCTACGGTTTGGGCATCGGCCATAAGTACAATGGCTTGACCCTGATTGGTAATCTGGATCGTGCCGGGTACGATCCCCGAAGAAATATTTTCCTGCGGCCAGCTGTAATCTGGAATAGTGGGTTCTAAACGATAGCCCATTCGGTTTGAGCTGGGGGATACAGTATAGCTTTGCGCAAAAAAATGGGCTATGTAGGTATTGGGGAATAGTTCAAATTCCGGACCGGGTAGTAGCTTTAGCGTAGGCTCTTCTTTTGGTAAAGGATCGGGCCGCAGCATTCTGGGTTTGATAAACTGCTGGAATTTAATCTCGATCCGTTGACCTTTTTGCAATAGACTATCGGGAGTGAGTAATTTGACCTGCTGGGTAGCTAGACTGGCGCTGCCCAACCAGTTTCGCACAATCCATGCTCCACCAACTGCCAGGTAGGCGCGGCAGCCTTTCCGGGGTTTACCAAAACGCAGTATGTCGCCCGCCTGAATAGCAACCGTCTGATAGGTAGGAAGGGGCTGACCATTCAATTCAGCGGAAAGATCTGCTCCCGTTAGGGCGATCTGTGCTCCCTGCTCGAAAATTAATTTTGGGCCAAGCAGGGTGATTTCTAATACCGGCTCGGTTAGGGCATTGCCCACGAGGTAATTCGCCTGAATGGCGGAGCGCCGGTCCAGCGCGCCGCCCAAAGGAATACCCTGTGCCTGGTAGCCGGGGCGTCCTAAATCCTGGAGGGTGGTTTGTAAACCTGCTTGATCAACGTAGATGAGTATTTTATCGGGCATACTTTTCTTATTTTTGCTGGAGAGAGCTCCAGTCGAATTGCTGCTGCTCTATTTGTGTCTGTAATCGATTGTATTCTTCCTCGTCAATGGAATAGAATTGTACCTGGTCTCCGGCTTGAAATAAAAAAATATCCTCTTGCATTGGACGAAAGGGCGAGATGGGGGTACGACCAATCAACTGCCAGCCACCCGGGATTTCGTTCGGATAAATACCCGTTTGGGCGCCGGCCAGCCCTACCGACCGGGCGGGTACTGTTAATCGGGGCTCCCGTTTGCGTGCAATGTGCAGTGCTTTGGGTAGCCGCCCCATAAAAGCGAATCCGGGTGAAAAGCCCAGCATATAAACCTGAAAAGCGGATTGGGTGTGCCATTCGATCACTTCTGGCCAGTCCAGCTCCAATAAATCCATGACTTGTGCTTTATCCAGAGCAAATGGATCCGCGTAGCAGACTGGAATCCGCAGTTGTCGCTGCCCTTGCTCATGGTCTGCTGCCGGTTGATCGGCTAGTTGTCTAATTTCTTCGATGGTCTGTTTTACCTGTGGAAGTGGTTGCTCAAATACAAGGGTCAGGCTAGCGTAAGCAGGTATAAAGTGAGACAGACCAGAAAGCTTTGCCGCCCGTATCCGCGCTTCCCAGGATTGGACCAGACGATTGATCTCGGGATCAATTTCTTGCTCAAAATTCAGTAATAGTGCCGATTCGCCGTAAGGAATGATTTGCATATTTAAAATGGCTTTTTTGAGATGCCGGCTTTCGCCAAAATACTCGTAATACTTGCCAATAGACTTTCTACCTTGGGGTTGTCACCGTGAATACAAATACTATCGGCCTGTAGACTCAGGGTACTCCCATCGTAAGCTTCGACTTGCTGATCGCGCGCAATGGAGAGTACCTGTTGTGCAACTACTTCCGGATTTTCAAGTACTGAATACTGTTTATTTCTTGAGCGAAGTTTACCATCTGCTTCGTAACGCCTATCTGCAAAGGCTTCAGCGATAAAGCGTCCTCCTTTTCTTTCAACGATTTCCCGAAGGTGGCTACCCGCCAGTCCCATAATAGCGAGCTCTTTATCCATGGATAAAATAGCTTCAATCACGGTTTCGGCCTCGGAGTGATCCCGGGCCATTTTGTTATACAGGGCGCCGTGGGGTTTGACGAAGTGCAATTGTCCACCGAGGCTTTCCGTTAAGCCTTTGACTGCGGCAATTTGATAGCGAATAATGGCTTTTAATTCTTCGGCTGGAATTTGCATTGCTCTACGGCCAAAGCCCATCAAATCGGGATAACCTGGGTGTGCGCCGATTTGTACCTGGTGTTTAATGGCAGCTTTAATGGTGTCCTGGATGTGTAATGGATCGCCGCCGTGAAATCCACAGGCAATATTAGCGGAAGTGATCAGGGGAAATACGATAGCGTCATTCCCAATGCGATAGCGGCCGTAACTTTCTCCCAGGTCGCAATTGATATCAATGGATAAACTCATAAAACAGGTCTTGTTTTTTTTACGAAAGTAGCATCTAACTCTCCCAGGCTGGAGACACCGGCTAATTGCATATTCCTATGCAGTTCTTCCTGGAGGATGTCAATCACCCGGACGATACCCGATTCCTGTCCCAGACTCAAACCATATAGAAAAGGGCGTCCAATACCGACGGCCGTAGCGCCCAGGGCTAGCGCCTTGAGTATATCGGTGCCACGTCGGAAACCACCATCAATCAGAACGGGCAGGGAAGCACCGACCTCTGCGACGATTTCTTCCAGGCATTCGATGGTACTCAGGTTGCTGTCGAGTTGCCGGGCACCGTGGTTAGAGATGTAGATGCCATCCACACCATATTGCCGGGCCAGACGAGCATCTTCGAAGCGCATCAGGCCCTTTAGTACAATCTTCATCTGACTAAAGCTACGAATCCAGGGGATGATTTCCCAGGTCATTCCGGGATCGTGTACGGAGTCATAAAGGGAATACCCAGGAAGATTAGCCAGCTGGCCATCGTCACCAAATATCTCCTCAATCAGCGGGCGAGCGTTCGTACCCCGGTTGCCCAGCACGGGCACATCCGTTGTAATCACCAAGACTTTTGCACCGGCCCTTTCAGCTTGTTGAATAAGTTGTTTGGTGATGTTCCGCCTGGTGGTTGGATAGAGTTGAAACCAGGGCTTTCCCCTGGGGAAAGAAGCAGCAATTTCTGAGTAGGCAACATTAGTCACGGTAGAAGCCAGCATCAGTTGATTTTTTTGGGCGCAAGCCCGGGCCGTATGCAAAGCCCCCTGCGGCGCAAATAGTTTCTGAAAGCCGACCGGAGCCATAAAAAAGGGGCGGGGCCAGGTTTCGCCAAAGAGCGTACACTGCAGATCGATCTTACGCACATCCACCAGTCGCCGGGGTCTAATCTGATATAGACCGAAAGCCTGCTCATTGCGGCGTAGGGTCAGCTGATCATCGGAGCCTCCCGCCAGATACCGATAATGTGCTTTGGAAAGTTGCTGCCGGGTAGCTTCCTTGAGATCGTTTATGGAGGCGTATTGCTGCATGAGTAAATTTGTGCTTATTATTCAATATAAACATTCCGCATAGATTCCAAAAACAACTTCATTATTTTGAGGCCTGGAATTTCAGAATAGAAACGAAAAATACACCACCAATAATGTTACCCAGGGTAGCCCAGAATTGTGTAGAAATATAATCCATGAATCCAATTTTATCCGATACAATAGCTCCGGCGAATATCTCCGTTGATCCTACAATACAGTGATGTAAGGAGCCGATACCAATGGCACTGGTAATCAGGAAAACAATGAAAATGCGACTGATGGTCTCTTGTGAGGAAGTAACCAGCCAAGATAATAAGCCCATGAGCCAACCCGCCAACAATCCACTACCCAGAATAATGAAACCTTTAATTTCGATCAAGTGCAGGGCGATATCCTCCAGGGCATGGTGACTAAGGATTTGAAGTCTTGGTCCGAGCCAAACAATCAGGCCACCAATAACGAAGCCACCAATGATGTTTCCACTATAAATAATGCCCCAGGTTTTTGCCAGATTTGCGAGAGATTCTTTGCCGTCCAGTACGGGGAATACCGCCAGTGTGGTGTGTTCGGTAAACAGGGCAGAACGACCGAGTACCACGAATAAGAAACCCACCGGATAAGTCACGGCCATGATGACCTGCATGACCTCCTTTGAGGCTTTGGGTTCAAACATGGTGTAGAGTATGGCCATGATGAGCAAGCTGAAGCCCAAATCCATCCCAGCGGTAAAGGCGGAAAAGAAAAGACTACGCCCGCTTCTTTTGTACTCTTCCGCCCCTTCTTCAATCTGTTGTTCGGTGATCTGCTCGAGGGTTTTGGGACGGTTGGGATCCTTTTTTCTTTTGTTTCTAAATCCTAGCATATATTATAGTTGTGTTTATTGATTTGGGCTAAACAAGCAGGGCTTGCCGCCGTTCTAGAGGTGATGAAAAAAATGAATGTACAGTTTAAACATATAGATCAGACCTTTGTGCGCGATTGCTTCCTGGAAGCATTAAAGGGCTTCCCACAATTGGCGGATCACGAAATTATTTTGCAACAAAGGTCCGTCGCTGCAACGAATATGCGCGCGCAACCCGTTCTGGACTTTCGCTTCTTCAGACGTGCGCGCCGCGCCTATAAAATTGAGATCAGCAACCACCCAAATTTTGCCGAATACCTGACGCTGGAGGACCTTCCCGCCGAAGTACTAGTGGGCTGGTTTGCACACGAACTGGGACACGTCATGGATTACCTGGAGCGCAGCGCCTGGAATATGATCAAGTTTGCCCTGGGCTATTGGTTCTTTTTTAATTTTCGGGTGGGTGCGGAACGCAAAGCGGATATTTACGCTATTCAGCAGGGCTTCGCCAGGGAAGTGATGGCGACCAAAAAATATATTCTGGAGCAGTCCAGTCTGCCCAATCGCTATAAAGAGCGAATTGACCGCTATTATCTTTCTCCGGATGAAGTAGCCATCATGGTCGATCAGCCCGATGATGACCTGACGATTGATCAGGCACTTTAGGCCTGTGCTTTTGCAAAATCCAGCAACTCCTGCATCATCTCTGCTTTCATTATTTTTGGGATTTTGATTTGCCCCCCTTTTTTCTTTTTGGTTTCTAGCCAGTTGTAAATAACCTCAGTCGGCATCGTATTTACTTTCACGTCTTTCAGGGCTTTGCTCCGGGCTACGCCGTAGTTTTTATTGATATCCTTTAGCGTAGCATCTAGCTTCTCCAGTATGGCTGCTTCATCTTTGGATTCTGTACCGATCACCCACTGATGGTAGAAGTTGTCGTCTTCATCCTTTATGGCCGCTACGGAGAATTCTTTAATATCAATACCCATCTCTTTTTCAACGGCTTCTATTGCCCGATTCATTTTATCTTCGGATAGCTGAGAACCCACTACGTTCAGGAAATACTTTGTACGGCCGGAAATGCGCATTTCCATCGCTTCGAGGTCGGTAAAACGGATGGTGTCACCAATCATATACCGCCAGGCACCGGCCGGGGTAGAAATAATCATGGCGTAATCTTTATCTTCTTCTACCTGCCCAATGGTGAGCACTTTGGGTTTTTCCAGTAAGTTTCCTGTCTCGTCAAAGCCATCTTCGTCGAAGGGGATAAATTCGTAAAAGATATCGTGGTTGATGGCGAGTTTCATATGCAGGGTATCCGGTCTGGCGGTATAGGCAAAAAAGCCTTCGGAAGCCAGATAAGTGTCCAGATAGGTCAGCGGTTTAGCCGTTAGTTTTTCAAAAGTTTGCCGGTAGGGCTCAAAAGCTACGCCGCCGGATAGATAAAGCTGCAAATCGGGCCAGATATCGTGGATGGTGTCCAGCTGGTGTCGCTCGATAATTTTTTCCATCATCATACTTACCCAGGAAGGAATGCCGGCGATGGCACCAATGTCCCAATTGGGGGCTTCTTTGGCGATCTCTTCGACCCGGACGTCCCAGTCGTCGATGGCGGCAATCTCCTTACCTGGGCGGTAAAAACCACCAAACCAGGGAGGGAGATTACTGGAGTTAATACCGCTGATCTCTCCTTCGAGATGGCCGTAATTATGCTCGTCCAGATTGGCGGAGCTACTCAGCAGGAGTACTTCTTTTTCAAAGAGTTCGTTGGGAAAGTCGAATTTAGAGAGGCTCAGTGCCTGCGATACGCCTACCGCCCGGAAGCTGGAGAGCATATCATCGGTTACCGGAATGCGCTTACTTTTATTGCTGGTGGTTCCGCTGGTTAGTGCAAAGTAGGAGGGTTTTCCCTGCCAGGAGATATTGGGCAGCTTTTGTTGTTGTTGCCACCATTCGGGATTCATTTTCTGATAATCAAAAAGAGGGATGGCCTTCTGGTAGACTTGAATCAGGTCTTCTGCTTCCAGCAGTTCTTCAAAGCCGTAATAGATACCAAAAGCGGTTGCCTTGGCCTTTTGCAGTAATTTTCGTAATTGTTGTTCCTGCAATTGAGCCGGGCTTTGATCTTCGGTATTAAGACGACTGCCCAGCTCAATAGCCGATTTGATAATTTGTCCGAGTATGGCCATGTGTTTTCTAATAAAACCACAGCTTATATCCGGATGTTCGTCGCCGGAATTAAATATCGGCCTCGATACCACTAAAATTAACCAGGTCGACGAAGCGCTGCAAGCGTTTTTTGATGAGTTCGGAGTCCAGTTCCAGCATTTTTTCGATACTGAATTTCTCCACACAGAAAGAGGCCATAGCCGAGCCAAAGATGATTCCTTTCTTCAAGTTGTCGAAAGAGAAATCCCCGGTCTTAGCCACATAGCCCATCAATCCGCCGGCGAAGGTGTCGCCTGCACCCGTGGGGTCAAATACTTCGGCTAGAGGTAGGGCGGGGGCGAAAAAGATATGTTTCCCTTCGAAGAGCAGGGCTCCGTGCTCTCCTTTTTTGATGACCAGTTGTTTGGGCCCCATTTTATGTATTTTTTCGGCTGCTTTTACCAGCGAGTATTCACCGGATAGCTGTCGGGCTTCTTCATCATTGATGAGTAGGGCATCTACTTTTTGAATAACTTCCATCAGGTTGTCCAGGGCATTATCCATCCAGAAGTTCATGGTATCCATGGCCAGGAATTTGGGAGGACGCTCGAGTTGCTCGATCACGCGCATCTGTACGGCGGGCGTCAGGTTACCCAGCATGACGTATTCTGATTTCTTGTAGGGTTCTGGTAGGACAGGGTCGAAATCGGCCAGCACATTGAGTTGTGTATCCAGCGTATCGCGGCTATTCATATCGATGTGATATTTTCCGGCCCAGAAGAAAGATTTCTCCCCTTGTTTAATCTGCAGGCCTGCCAGGTCAATCCCCCGTTTTTTCATTTCTTCCAGGGTCGCCTGTGGGAAGTCATCGCCCACCACGGAGACCAGGCGAATATCATTAGTCAGGTAAGAGGCAGCCAGCGTGATGTAAGTGGCGGCGCCACCCACGGCTTTTTCGGCATGCCCAAAGGGGGTCTGGATATCATCAAAGGCAACGGTTCCTACGGCAAGTAAACTCATGGATAAATTTTTTTAAAAATTCTCTCGCAAATATTGCACTTTATTTCTAAATGCCATAGATTTGCACTCGCCTTTTGAAAGTAAAAGGTCGGAAATATGTCAAATCTCTTCAGATGAGATTTTATTTCCATTATCACAGGCCTCTTTAGCTCAGCTGGTTAGAGCGGCGGACTGTTAATCCGTAGGTCCTTGGTTCGAGTCCAAGAAGAGGCGCTTTCGGGCGATTAGCTCAGTTGGTTCAGAGCACCTGGTTTACACCCAGGGGGTCGGGAGTTCGAGTCTCTCATCGCCCACAAGAAAAGTCTCAAATTATTGTATTGCAATAGTTTGGGACTTTTTTGTTGTTGGAGGATACCGCTTCTACTTCACTATAATACCTCGACAAAATCGGACAGCACTCAAAGTAGAGGGCCATCTTAGTGAGGCAGCGCCCATAGTTGCTCAGCGTACTCTCTGAACGCCCGTTCAGTCGGATGTTGGTTAATAATTGCTGGTAGGTGGCATTAAATGCTGGAACTTGAGCGCAGGCGCTTTCAATTATCGTTTTTTTTCATCATCTTAATGTTTAGTATATGAAATAAGACTAAAGGTAACGAAACGGCTGTTTAGGCACTCGCTTCAGTTACCTTTAGGTTTTGTACAATCGAGTAGACGGCCCTGACTCATAGAGCCAGGGAGCGCCTCTCACATTTATCTGCCTCAGGCATGACCACCGTACGTACGAGTCTCGTATACGGCGGTTTATCGTTCATCATAAATCGGCTCTTTTCACCCGATTTGCTAGTCTCGCTTCCTTCAGTGCCTACTTCACAGCAGACCACCTTGCGACTTACTAATGGTTCAAGACGTTACTCCTGCCCATCCACGAAGAAAGGGATAAAGGGTTCCCTTTCCGAAGTCTTGCAATTCATCAGCTAATTCAATTTCTCCGCAGAAATTGATTACTTCCTTCAAAGCAGCTATCTTTAAAGGACGTTTGCTATTCGTGGCACACTCAATGCATAAAAGCAATAGCGGGTGAAGTGGTAATTTCAAAGTCTGTACATTTAATAAACTTTGGTGGTGGCTGACAAGTAATCGCTCTGAAATCCGCTACTGCTCTTATAATTGACCTTGAAAACGATTATGACGGGGCGTGAAAAAGTAAAAAAGATGACGATCGAAAAAATTAAATCACTCAGAAAAGAACTCCATAGATATCCTGAGCTGTCGGGACAAGAGGTGGAAACGGCTGCTCGGATTAAGAAATTCATCAGAAAACATCATTCCTCTAAAATCATTGAAAATATTGGTGGAAACGGACTGGCCGTTGTGTATGATTTTTCAAACAAGGGCCCCAATATTGTGATTCGCTGCGAATTAGATGCACTTCCCATTGAAGAAGCCAATAATTTTGAACACCGTTCCCGCAACGGTGGCATCGCGCATAAATGTGGTCACGATGGACACATGGCTATGGTGGCCGGACTGGTCTTTTGGTTAAAAGAACAGGATTTCAAGCAAGGAAAGGTTATCCTGCTCTTTCAACCCGCAGAAGAAACTGGCACCGGTGCTCCCGACGTTTTAAAGGATGAAAGGTTCAGGGCCTTAAACCCGGATTATATATTTGCCTTACATAATATTCCCGGTCAGCCCTTGCATTCGATTGTAACCATTAGGGGGAATTTCTCCTCTACCGTACAAAGTGTTGCCATACAGCTGAAAGGTAAAGAGTCGCACTCTGCTGAACCCGAACATAGCATTAATCCCGCATTGTGTATGGCTGAGCTGATACAAAAGTTCGACACCTTAAATAACAATGACCCGACAAAAGAAGATTTCAGATTATGCGTGCCCGTTTATTCCAGTATGGGCGTGAAATCTTACGGTATTTCTGCGGGTTTTGGTGAGCTACATTATACGGTAAGAACCAGAAGTGTGGAGAAAATGGAAGAACTAAAGCAAGAGGTAAACAACATCCTGTCAGCCATTTGCCCAAAACACAAATTGCGGTATACGGCAGAATGGGTGGACTATTTTCCGGCAGTAGTTAATGACAATACCTGTAACCAAATTATTACAGAAACGGCGAAAACCTGTAATTATGACATCATTGAGAAAAGTACAGCTTTTAAATTTGGAGAAGATTTTGGCTGGTTTTCCGAAGAATATAAGGCGGCGATGTTTGGCATAGGGGCCGGGCTACAATCGCCTGCCCTACATCAAGCTGACTATGACTTTCCGGATGAAATCATAGAGACGGGCATGAATATGTTTAAGGGAATTATTAAAAAGATACTGGCTAATTAACAATAAGTAGGTTGCCCATATTGAGTCGGTAATAAGGTGTTGGCTTTTTTGGGCTAGTTCGAGACGCAAAAATCGCGGATAGGCGGATTACTTTTTTGTGGGCCAAAAAAAGTAAGGTAAGTACGGCAAAAAACTGTAAGGTTTCAGTTTTCCTTGAAATTACCTAACTAAGAAGTTGTTTAAAAACGCCTCACTGAGCCCTTGGCAACACATTGAAAGCCAATACGGCAGCTCTTTTTTCCCTTTGTCCGCCTGAGGCGGATGGCTACGAGAAAAAAAGTAGCCTTGTCTTGATTTCCAAGCCGTTACCAATCATCTCACCAGGAATCCTTAAACAACTTCTAACTATAAAATAGAATTTTACTAAAATTAGATACAAATGAAAAGTAACAAGATGAACAATAAGAAACAGGGAACAAAAGCAGTATGGGGTGGACAAAATGAATTATTTTATCAGGGCGCAACCCAGGTACCTATTGTTAATAGTGTAACCTTTGGATACGACCAGGTAGATGATTGGTTCGATGTGGCCATCGGGAAAAAAGAAGGGCATATCTATAGTCGAAATACCAATCCAACGGTAGCCGTTTTCGAAGAAAAAGTAAGAATCCTTGAAAATGCCGAAGCCGCTACCAGCTTTTCAACCGGAATGGCAGCCATAAGCAGCACCCTATCCACTTTTTTATCCCAGGGAGATAGAGTAGTTTCTATCAAAGACACCTACGGTGGTACAAGTGTTATATTTTTAGAATTTCTTCCTAAAAATGGAATTGAAGCAAGCCTTTGCGAAACGACAAACCATGAAGAAATTGAAGCAGAAGTGAAAAAAGGCTGCAAAATGCTTTATCTGGAGACCCCCACCAATCCAACGCTAAAAGTATTGGATTTGAAAAGGCTCATCAAAGTCGCACACGAATCCGGTACCCTGGTGGTAGTCGATAATACATTCGCGACACCAATCAATCAAAACCCGCTAGAGCTGGGTGCGGATATTGTTTTGCACAGTGCTACAAAATACCTGGGAGGTCACTCTGATGCCATGGGAGGAGTTGTTTGCGGTAATAAGGACTTAGTCCAACAAATCTTTCACTACCGGGAAATCAACGGTGCCAGTTTGCAAGCCAATACCGCCTACATGCTAATAAGAGGTATTCAAACCCTGGAGCTAAGGGTTGCTCGACAAAATGAAAACGCCCTTAAATTGGCGCAATATCTAGAAAACCACGAAAAAGTTGAACAGGTTTTTTATCCAGGACTGGCATCACACCCTGGACACAAAATCGCATCGGGGCAAATGAAAGGGTTTGGAGGGGTATTGTCCTTTTCCCTTAAAGGAGGGTTTGACCAGGTGAAAGTATTCCTGAATCATTTGGAGCTAGCTCATTTAGCTGCCAGTTTGGGTTCGGTAAGCACTTTAATCGGTCCTCCCAAAGTGACGAGTCACGTTGAAGCGACGGAGGAAGAACGGAAACAGTTGGGCATTCCTGAAAGCTTAATTCGATGTGCGGTAGGAATAGAAAACATAGAGGATATTATTGCTGATTTTGACCAGGCACTTTTAAAAATCTGATTAATCATCCACTGAGCAAATGTTGGCAATCAAGGGCACGATCACAAGTTTTCATCGTGGCTACTTTAAGTTATTAATCAGGGGGAGCGCTCATGTGTGGAAGCTTCATTTCCGTACCCGCGTCGAATGCAGTTGCTCCAGCATCCATTCCCCCTCTTTTTTGATGGCCACGGCGCTTTCCAGCCAGTGGGCGGTGCCCAGGGTATCGGCTTCTTTGACCCAGGTGCCATAGTTATCATAGGCGAGCCAGATGCTGCTTTTGTTATGGACCGATTTAATGAATTCAAATCGGTTGAGCCTTTGGTATCCCTCTTGTTCCATGTCCAGCCGCTCTCTATTCATGTAGTTTCGGATGGAGTCATTGTTCCAGACGATACCATTCTCGAGCAAGATAAAATCGTTGGTGTGGTACTGAGTAATCTTGCTGGTGTCCAGCCCCGACCAGATATCATCAAAAGAACCGATGATGAGTCCTTTTACGGCATCAATATCTGCCTTGACCTGTGCACTCGGTATTTCGGCGTCTTGCACGAGGGCCGGTTCCTGACAGGAAAAGAGTCCGGTGAACAGCAGGGTAAAAACAAGTACCATTACTTTACGCATTTGGCTAATTTGTGCGGGGCTTATTCTGCAGCATCCGCCGATGAGTTCTGCGCCTAATTTTATCCATTCTTTGGTCATGTCTACGTATGATTTAGGTTCTGATAAAGCCAACCAGGTTTTACTTTCGGCATGATAGGCCTCGCCTGAGTTGGGATAAACGATTATTTTTTGATGGACACCCGCTGCTTTTATCTTTTGGATAAGGCCGGAGATGTATTCGGGTTTCGTGCAATTGATGCCCAGGGCAAATACTTTGGGGTGGTCTTTAAAGAGCGTAACGACCCCCTGTATTTGCGAGCCGTCGTTTAGATGCAGCCCGTCTTTACAGGAAAAAGAGACCCAGGCGGGCTTATCGACCCGGGTCAGGATGTCTGCCAGTACCTGTGCTTCCTGCGCACTCGGGATGGTCTCAACCGCCAAAACATCCGCATTTGAGGCATCCAGTAACTGGATTCTTTCCAGGTGAAAGTTAAATAAAACTTCATCCGTGACGCCATAATTACCCCGGTATTCGGAACCATCCGCCAGATAGGCACCGTAAGGACCAATACTGGCGGCAATGAGCGGTTTAGCGAAAGTACTGTCCGTATTCCAAAACCGCTGGATCGCGGTCTCGGCTAGTAGAGTTGACTTCAGAATCAATTCTTTGGCCTGCTCTTTGGAGTAACCCGCTTCCATCAGGCCCGGGATCGAAGCCTGGTAGCTAGCCGTCGTAATGCACTGTGCTCCTGCCTCGAGGTAAGCCAGGTGCGCCTGTACGATGGCTTCGGGGTTTTTTTCCAATAAAAGGGCCGTCCAGAGTGGATGGTTTAAATCATGGCCCTGCGCTTCCAGCACATTGGACAGACCACCGTCGAGGAGGAATGGAAATTGATCTTCTAAAAAATGGTGCGTGGACATATGCCGGTTGCTTAGTTGACGGTTTTCACATTAATATGATCTGGCGAAGCATAATTTTTCAACTCAATAATATTAGCGGGTAAACCGTAGCCTTTTTCGAGTAAAACGGCCACCACATCATTGATGACTTGCGAACGAATACTATTGTGCAGGGAGCGTCGGGTGGATTGAAAAGTGTCAATCCAAAACTTCACATTAATGTTGATGGTGTTAGTCGCCAACTCGTCGATGGTGATGCCAGGCTTTTTATCGCCTTTTAGAATGCCCTCTACTTTATTTACCGTTTCCAGGATAAGTTTAATGGCCTCGGTCGGATTATCCTCGTAAGCGATTCCCAGGGTGAACTCGTAGCGTAAAAAACCATCAATGGTATAATTAAATAAGGGACTTTTCAGAATCATGGAGTTAGGTAAAAAGACATCTTTACCATCCGGGGTTTTCACCATCGTCTCCCGGATGCTAATGTCTCTTACGTGGCCGATAATTCCATTTACTTCAATTAAATCATCCAGGCGGAATGGACTTTTAAAAGCCAGAATAATGCCGGATAAAAAATTCTCACCAATGTCTTTTAATGCAAAACCGATAACAAAGGTTAATAGTCCCGCCCCCGCCAGTAATTTGTTGGTGAAGGAATTAAGTCCCAGCAGATAGAGCGTGGTGAAGATAACAATGGTCTTCAGAATAAAACCAACGATTTGCGAAGTGAAATTAGCCGTGAGGTGATTGGGTGATTTTTTGGCTAGCCTTCCTCGGACTTTCCTTTGAATAAAGCCGGAGATCAAAAAGCCTAAGATCAAAAAAAGGAGGGTAGCTCCAAGGTTGAGATAATTGGATTCAAAGTATCGAATCATGTCCTGATAAAACTGACTAAATTTTTCCATCTGTTCATTTTTATTTTACTCGACACCGCCTTCAATACCTACGTAGAAGTCGGCCCAGGGTATTTTATTGTATAAGATTACGGGATTTACTTCTCATGGTTTGCCGTATTTCCTGATATTCCAGACTATCTGCTAAATTAATTAACTGATCGGGATCCGTTTCCAGATCGTGTAAAAACTCGTAGGGCGGGTCTTGTTCGTAGTAGTTGGCATATACGTAGCGTTGCCCGTGGATGCCGACGTATTTGGGAATCTGTGGATGCCCCATGCGGTGTTCGTGGATAAAATCTTCTCGCCAGTTCTCCGGGGCTTCCTTATTGACCAGCGGGAGCAGACTTCGCCCCTGATAAGATTCTGGTACGGGTAAACCGGCGTAGTCTAGCAGGGTAGCCGGAATATCAATGTTTAGTGCGATGGCATCCGTCGTCCGGTATTTTTCTTTTTGCGCCAGACGCGGATCATAAATAATGAGGGGTACCCGCAGCGACTCGTCGTAGTGGGACCATTTGCCAGCGAAGCCCCGGTCGCCCATATAGTAGCCATTATCCGCTGAGAAAATAATAATGGTATTTTTATCGAGACCCTTTTCTTTGAGCGCCTCACGGACCCTTTTGATCACCTGATCGTAGCCACTGATCATACGGTAATAGGCCCGCATATTGGTCTGGTACTTCTCTGGTGTATCCCAGCGCCAGAAATAGCGTTCCCGGTTGAGGGAGTTTTTCAAGAAGTCGGGGTGCTTTTCAAAAATCTGCGGGTCGGATAAGAGGGGCTCCGGTATAGATATACCTTCGTACAAATGGGCAACCGCTGCGGGGTAGGGGTAATGGCCCTCATTTCCTGGAGTCCGATTGCCGTCTACGGCGTGCACGGCGTTAAAGCTTAGGGAAAGGCAGAAAGGTTGTTCGGCACTTTGTCGCTGCAGAAAAGCGATGGCAGAATCGCCTTTGACTTCGGCAGAGTGTCGTCTGCTTCCATCCGGCAGCTTCACAAAGTATGGGGTATTCACCGGAGAGAAGCTGTGATAGTCAAACATATCCTTCAGGATACTGTCCTGGTCGGCCAGGCTTACGCCAAATTTCCCGACAAAGCCGGTGCGATAGCCGGCTTGTCGCAGGAGATAGGGGTAGGCATGAGTACTATGGACCATTTGAATAGGTGGTTTCCCAAAAGTATAGTTGTGGGTGTACTCGTACAGGCCGGTAAGGATGGAGGCTCTACTGGCGGCACAGATCGGGGTAGTGACGTAAGCGTTGGTGAACCGTAGGCCATCCTCTGCCAGCTGATCGACATTGGGGGTCTGAATAATGGGGTGGCCAGCAACGGAGAGCGCATCGTTGCGCTGGTCATCAATGAGAATGAATAAGAGATTGGGTGGCAATTGTTTCCCCTGAGGCTCCTCATAGACGGGTTGTCCGCATTGAAATAAAACGACGGTGGTTAGCACATAAAAAAGAGTTCTCATGGTTCAGTATAATATTTATCTGGCGACTATCGCCCAAAAGATTATGATTTTCTCATTGTTTACTGATACCTCAGTAGGCGCAGGGCATTTAGTACGACCACCAAGGTGGAACCTTCGTGTCCAATGACTGCGGGTCCGATAGCGATGATCCCCATAATGGTTAGTGGAACCAGGATCGCTACCATACCGAGGCTAATGACTAAGTTTTGTTTAATGATTTGTTTTGCTTTCCTGCTAAGACCGATGGCAAAGGGAAGATTATCCAATTTATCCGCTAATAAAGCAATATCTGCCGTTTCCAGAGCAACGTCAGAGCCAGCAGCTCCCATGGCAATGCCGACGGTGCTTTTGGCCATTGCTGGTGCGTCATTAACGCCATCTCCAACCATAGCAACGTTTCCTAGCTGTTGTTTTAAATCGATAATGGCATTTACTTTATCTTCTGGCAGTAAACTACCCAATGGATCAGTAATGCCAATTTTTTTAGCAATAGCGTCCGCTACTTTTTGGTGATCTCCGGTGAGCATCACCATTCTTTTGATCCCCATTTTTTTTAGGGAAGCCAGGGTGGTAGCGGCTTCCGGGCGGGCGGTATCCATGGCTGCAATTAGTCCTACGTAATCCTTATCCTGGTGAATAATCATAACGGTATGGCCTTCGGCTTCGAGAGCTGACATTTTTTGGTCGAGATCCTCGGGTACATTTTTTCCGCTTAGCTCTTCAAAAAGTCTTCGGTTACCTACGTGTATGGTACTTCCCTCCCATCCTGCCTGTATGCCCCTTGCCGTTAAGGCTTTTAAATTTTCTGCTTTGGGAATAATGGTCTCTCCCAGCTCTGCTTTGCCACCTTGCACTATTGCATTTGCCAGGGGGTGATCACTCAGCGCTTCGACGGCAACGGCAATGGTGAGAAGCTGGGTTTTATTGTAGTGACCGAAGGGAATAGCGTGGGTCAGAGCGGGCCGACCTGTGGTGAGCGTTCCCGTCTTGTCGAAAGCGATGGCTTTTAATTCGCCCAGGTCTTCAAGTGGTCGTCCGCCTTTGATCAGGACACCTTGACGTGCGGCCCGGGCAATACCAGCCAATACAGCGCTTGGAGTGGAGATCGCCAGGGCACAGGGGGAGGCTGCAATCAGGACCGACATCGCCCGATAAAAGCTTTGCTCAAAAGGCTCATCGATAATCAGAAAGGCAAAAATGAGTAAAAGAACTAAAACTAAAATTAGCGGTACGTAATACTTTTCAAATTTATCCGTCAGGTGCTGAGTAGGTGATTTCTGTGTTTCAGCTTCTTTGACTAATAAGATTAGTCGGGCGAGTGTACTGTCTTTTGCTTCCTTTAATACTTTTACTTCCAGAACACCACTACCGTTAATGGTACCGGCAAATACGCGGTGTTCTGCAGGTATTTTACTGATGTCATTTTCTTGACGCCAGTCAGGTCCGGGTAGCTTATCTGCCGGAAGGCTTTCCCCCGTAATTGGTGCCTGGTTGACAGCGCTGGACCCTTTTGTGATCAGACCGTCGGCAGCAATTTTGGAATTGGGCTTTACAAGAATGACATCCCCTATTTGTAGTGCTTTGATGGGGACTTCGCTTAGTTCCCCGTTTTTCTTAACTAAAGCCATTGGCGGACTCAAGTCGGAAAGGGCGGCAATCGATTTCCTGGCGCGCTTCATCGCATAATGCTCCAGGGCATGTCCCAGACTAAATAAGAACAGTAAAAGCCCGCCCTCACTCCACTTACCAAGTGCCCCTGCCCCTACGGCGGCGAATAGCATCAGGAAATCTATTTCCAATTTACCCCGGAGCAAGTCTTTTCCTGCGGTAATGAAGGTGAAAAAACCTCCAAAAAAGGCCCCAATGATAAAAAGAACCGTAGGTAGGGCAGCGGAGGGGGCAAACAGTAAAGAAGTAAGTAGGCCAGCTATCCAAAAGATACCGCTGGAAATGGCAAAAAAGAGTTCGGTGTTTTCACCGAAAATAAAGGGCATAACCGAGCTGGAATCCCGATTAGATAATTCATCGGGGGTAGGGGTATTTTCAACACGATGGATGTTTAGGCCTGATTTTTTTATGGCTTGCAGGAGGGTATCCTCGTTCGTTTGATAATCATCCCACTTTAATTGAATGATCCCGGAAGCAGAAACAGATACTTGCCTGACTCCCTTTTCCTTACGCAAAGTACGTTCAATCCTGCGGGCTTTCCGGGAATATTTAATTTCGTTTATTTCTATATACAGTTGGTTCATAGCCGTTGTGTTGTAGCCGTAGCCGATTTAATAGAATAAGGCCAACTATTTAATGCTTTGATCAAAAGCGATAACCAAATTTAAGAACTATATTCTGCGGCGAATCGTAAGACATTTGTTCCTCTAGCGAAAAAACAGGACTTAAACGGTAGGCGGGGTTCAGTCCCAGTTGGGGCCCGATGCCATTATCAAGAACCGGTGTCGTTACGCCAATGGTTACAGTCTTTGAGAAGGGCTTTTTTTGAGCATTAGCCAGGTACCCCAGAAATAGAAGGAGTACGCTTAACAAGCTATGCTTTATAGACATTTTCATAGGCTTATTTTATCAATTCTTTAATTGTATTTTTGGCCGAACGGGCGGCAGCGTGTACAGATACCCAGTCTTCTCCATCGGTATAGGCGCCCCCGGCGAAGTATATTTTATCGGCTACGGATTTCCCCAGGTCTCGCACGGTTCGCCAATCGGCGTGATCACTCATATAGCCAGATTGAATAAAGGGCTCATCGTCCCAGTTTTGGGAAATATGATTTAAATAATTGGGGCTGGCCTGGTTGGAATAAATACGGTCCAGTTCCTCTAAAATAAAGCTTTTTAAGTTATTGCCAGAGCGAGAAGTGTAATCTTGCGCCGGCCTTCCTACTACAAATAAGCCGAGGATGTTTTTAGAGGTGTTTTGCCCAAAAGAAGCATTGTAATATATTTTTTCTCCTTCCGTGGCAGGAGTAATATTAAAGGAGTATTCATTGTCATAAAATGGGCTGTAAAATTCAAAGAAGGCCTTAAAGCCTGACCAGATGATGGTATCTCGGATCGCTTCTAATTTGTAAGTGGGGAGCGCCGGATTGAATAGTATTGTATTATCCTGTAGCATTTTAAGCGGGACGGCGATAACGACTTTATCAGCGCTACGCTTCCCGTTTTGTGTCTCCACAAGGACCTGACCACCTGAATAATCAATTGACTGAACTACCTTATTATAAGCAATTTTCTCACTTATAGAAGGTACAATATACTCCTCAAAGAAATTATACCAGGAATAGCCAACGAATTTTCGGTCTGGATCATCTGCAATCGTTTCGACCTTCGCTTCTACCATTGGGTCATTAATCATTTCTTTAAAGATGTCCGTCTCCGTTTCTAACCATTCTGCTCCCAGAGGTATTGGAAAATCTGCAAAATTGCTATCGATTTTCATCCGGCCGCCGTAAGTATCGGAAGCTTCCAGTATTTCAAATTCGATACCTTGCTGTTGGAGTAGGTACCCGGTAGATAGGCCCCCGGGACCAGCACCAATAATGATGACCTTGCCTTTAAATCCGCTGGCGCTTAGGTCTTCTTTAGTACAGGCCATGGATGAAAAGGGCGGCAGTCCAAGCCCAAGGATTCCACAAATCTTGATAAATTCTTTTCTGGTCATTTTTTTAGTTCAAATCCTATTCTACCCGCTTAATCTTTAGTTTAAATTTACCTCCTGCCCGTCCCTGAGCCCCCACCACTCCAATTACCACCTGATAAGGGTTGCGAATGGCCAGTATATCTTTCACGATTCGTCGATGATCCTGTGTACGCCCCCTTATTTTCCGGTCTTGTTTATGGTCGGCTTCACAGCGTACGCAGCTGCTGAGATTTGGGACTGTGTTATTTTTGCTGACCTGGCCAACTTCGTAAGCGTAGAGGCTAAAATCAGCGTCCACATCGTCGGGGATGAGCTCGATTTCTACTTCCGTATAGCTGGGCAGATCGAAGTAGTACAGGACGTGATAGCCGGTGAAATGTTCTTTCTGTGTCTCTGGGAAGCAGGCGTTGGAGCTACTCCAGGCCCAGGAGAGGTCTGTCATCGGTGCTCCCTCCGCAAGATTTCCGCTGATTTTGGTCTCCTCTCCACTCAGTTCAATGTAAGTAGGTGTGTTGGTAGTCATGGTGCTGCTCATTAGGGTGAATAGAAAAATGAATAAACGGGTCATGGTTATGGATTTTGGATTGCTCTAAGGTACGAAATGATCTATCAAAAGCATCAAAGTTCGCCTTGCTGATCAGGTAGGCGTCCATTCGGATACGATAGGCTCAACTGTCCCGATATTTGCGTCGGGGGGCTACGCCGAACAGGGTAAAGTCTTTCCGCAAGGAATTGGCAAATGGCAAACTGCCCAGGAGGATCAGTTCAAATGTCTGATCCAATGCATCCGAAAGCTGCGGGAGTTGCATAGGTGTAGGCTATTGATAGGATTATTTCCTACGTAATTTTAGGCAGACATGGAAGCGTAGATTTCACTTAGGCGATCTACAGCCATCCATCTTCCAACACTCGCATCATACTCCCACGCCCATCACCCCCTGACCACCTATTTCACCCTTCCGGCGAAAACATCCACAGGGTTTCAATGTGTTGCCCCCAGCAGTAGCTTTTTTCAAACTTTGGGATGGTCAGTTGGCAGCTGCTGGTCAGGTCAAAGTCGAAGGTCTCGAAATAGCAGCGTAGATTATCCATGTAGATGACTTTGCCGTTGGTATTGTCGGCCAGGCAGATGTATTCCGAGAAGGCACTGGTATTGTTGAGGGAGGAATTCAGAAAGGTGAGCACATTTACGGTAATGCCCCGTTGGGCCAGCTCTTCGGCAAAAGCGCAGATATCAAGGCCACTTTCCCGACAGGTATTTGCTCCATCGCTGATCAAAAAGATGCTTTTTTTACTTTGGGTAGAATCGCTGAAGAGTTCGGGGCTACTCAGTAGGCGCGTCAACAGGGGGGTAGTGCCATCCGGGATCAGGAAGCGCAGATCGGTATCCAGTTCTTTTTTGTCGATGGTGCCGCTGGGTTTCCATTTAGCGGGTGCATCGGGGCAATCGCCACCGATAGTACCAATCCCCAGCTGAATATGCTCCGGTAGTTCCGCTACAATTTTCCGGCTCAGGGTCTTCATCACACCGAAGCGATCATCGGCCATACAGAGTACCTGTTCAGCAACCATTGAACCCGAGACGTCCACCATAAAGACCAATTCCTGGTATTGATCCAGCTCCAATGTGCGCCGAATGTGTTCATCCATATACAAGAAAGTGGGTTGATCGGTCTGGGCGCGCTGTTTGGCTTCACTGGAAGGTGGATTAAATTCGAGGCTTAAGCCGAGGGTGTCGCTGAGCATTTTATAATTGTAGTAGGCCGTTCCGTTGTCGGGGTCTTGTTCGAGGGCTTTTTGGAAGAAAAGGTGGGCGGCCTCCAGGTCGTGCTCTCGTAAGTGCAGGTGAGCCGGGGTGTCACTGGTTTCATGCTGATTTTTGGATTGATTGAGTAATTGAAGATAACCCAGGTTGTTGAGCATGATGCTTTTCAGATCGGTGCTATCGGGTAAACTGGTCAAAGCCGATTGTATTTGCCGAAAGGCGGCATCATAATCCTGATTATAAGCGTAGACCATGCCCGCCATAAAATCACCAATTGCTTGCTTGTAGTAATAGTCTTCCATCCCCCTTTTGAGAAGACGGTTGGCCTGCTGAATCACTTCCAGGCCGTTCTGGGGATTACCCAGTCGTCCTTCGCTCAAGCCATAGGCCAGGGCAAAATAAAAGTTGTCGGGAAGAATTTGGTAGGCTCTTTTAAATTTTTGGTTCGCTCGTTTTATGTGGCCTTCCGTATAGAGTAGGGAGCCTTCATAATGTTCTTTATAAGCTTTTTTCCGGTTAGGTCCGGCCGAAAAAAGAAATACCAGGGAGCTGCTCAGGACGAGCCAAAAAATGCCAGATTTTAGTAATGCCATAGTCTTGTTTGGGCAAATAATTGGAGTATAAGTACAAAGGTCGTCATTTTTTGCGGAAACGCCATTACATAATAACGGGGCGGATAATTACGTCGACCCGCCGGTTTTTTAATTTTCCTTCCCAGGTGGAGTTGTCGTAGACCGGATTTAACTCTCCAAACTCTTCAATCGAGATCTGCTCTGGCTTGATAATTTCCTTTTTAAGTAATTCCGCGATGGCCGATTGGCAGCGCATTTCCGAGAGCCATTGATTGTATTCCACCCCGCCAATATCATCGGTATAGCCGTGTACGCTAATCTCGTGTTGGTCGAGATCCGGGATTTCGTCTAACCATTCTGAGAGACCTTGCTTTTGGTCGGGGGTGACGTAGTAACTCCCTCCGCCGTAATAAATACTGAAGATGTAATAAGCGGGCCGTTCGCTTTGCTGCGCAAAGGAAGTGAGGGTAGCGCAGGCCAGGGCAAGGAGAATAGTTAAACGTTTCATAGCCAGGTTTTTGTCGATGATTATAATATAAACAATTCCGGGCAGAAATGTTGAGAATAAATTACAGGGTAGACAGGGAGAGATTAAGTTTTCCTAAGATCAGCATGATTTGCAGGGCGACGAAGGGAGAAACGAAGCCCACAAAATAACCGCCGTAGAGTTCGCTCAGCTCGTGCTTTTGCAAGTAAAGTCTACTGGTGCCCAATAGGCCGGCAATGAGTAAGAGGGCCAAAAGTAAATAAAGTAGGCTGGCCTGCAGGTAGCGCCCCTGTGCAATGGGAATAACCAGCGTATTATAATTTTGCGTAAGCATGGTAATAATGATCATCGCCAGCAAGGCACTAATCCCGACGGCGTGAATACTGATCTTGGAAAAGATGTTGATCAGGAAGGCCAGGAAAAGAGCAATAGTTACGCCCAGCATAAAAGCCGTGTAAAGGGAGGGGACAAGTGCGCTCCCCCAAAAGTTTCGCAATAGCCATAAATAGAAAATACCCGTAATGATATAGGGGCCAGTGCGATCCATCTTATCCTCCAGACGCAGTGATTTGACCATACCCAGAAAGTAAAGCATGAGAATAGCCATGGCCGGGATGAAGAAGGTCGATAGGAAGATACGGAGGATGAGTAGCGTGCTCTGGGTCGATTGGATACTATTGGCGCCAAAGGAAAAAGGATCAACGGCAATCAATACGATCAGTCCATAGGTTAGCACTAATAATGGGTGGAAAAGATAGGAAAGTAAGCGAGCGGCTATTTTCATTATTCCTTATTTCTTGACTGCAAAGATAATCACTTCCTAATAATATACTCGTCTCGCATAATTTTTGCTATTTTGGAAACGCAGAAAGTCTACTTTATGAATCTTGTTGAGCTTCTGGATTATACGGTTTTTCGGATAGGTGCCTACGAGGTAAGCAGCGCTATCCTACTATTGGCCCTGTTTTCTCTGTTAGGCGTATTGCTGGTTAGGCGTATTGTGGTGGCCCGGCTGTTGCCAAAACTCCTGAAAAATCAGGACGTAAGCAAGTCTGCACTCAGTCGACTGAAGCGCAGTCTTGATTTTACGCTCTTTTTATTACTACTGATTGCCCTGTGGTATAGTTCGGGCATTGATTTTAATTTTAAAACGCTGGGCTTTGAAGATATCTTGTCCGCTGCGGCGGAGGGAGAGGAGGAGGCCTCCGGCCAGTCTTATATCTCTCTAACCGTTCGCACCCTATTGCTTTCCTTTTTCACCTGGCAGCTGGCGCAGTTTATTTTACGCCTGTTTGACACGGTGGCTTTTGAGCGATACCTGGTCAGCGAGGGGCGTGATCTGGTACGTCGTCCGGTTCCTGAAAAGCAAAAAGAAGAAGATCAGCAACGGGCGCGTCGAAGCTTCCGTTCCTTTATAAAGACCTTAGCCATCTTGCTGATTATTACTATTCTGGACGTTGATTTTAAGTTGTTGGCCTTTAGCGTAAATGATAATAACTTTACGATACGGGTATCGAACATTATCTCGGCCATTTTGATTGTTTTATTGGCCCGGCTGATCATCTGGCTGACCGTCCGGCTATTTTTATCGCGTGTTTACAACAGCCAGAAAGTAGATCCGGGCTCTCAATTTGCGATCAATCAATTATTTCAGTACGTTGTTTATTTTATTGCTCTTTTGTTGGTGTTGAACGTGATCGGAGCTAATCCTACCGTGCTGGCCGGTAGTGCGGCTGCGCTGTTGTTGGGGGTTGGATTAGGTTTGCAGCAGACCTTTAATGATTTTTTTTCAGGTATATTACTTTTATTCGAGCGATCGGTGGAGGTGGGCGACGTGGTAGAAGTAGGCGGACTGGTCGGCACCGTCCGACGAATTGGCCTGCGCACCTCCCAGGTACAGACTCTGGACAACCTGACCGTTATTGTGCCCAACAGTAAATTAGTGACCAATTCCGTCACCAACTGGAGTCATACGGATTACCTGGCGCGGTTTTCGGTTTCGGTAGGCGTCGCTTACGGATCGGATACCCGGCGGGTAGAGCAGCTTTTATTACAAGTGGCCAAAGAACACGATAAAATTATGAATTTTCCCACGCCCTTCATTCGATTTAAGAATTTTGGAAATTCCTCCCTGGATTTCGAATTGTTTTTTTGGTCTTCGGAGCTCATTCCGATTGAAAATATCATGAGTGATCTGCGATTTGCGATCGATAAAATTTTTCGGGAGAACGGCGTGGAGATTCCTTTCCCGCAAAGGGACCTGTGGATTAAAAACCCCAGAGACCTTAAATAATCCACCAAATAATTTAACAAATGCCTTTTGTGGCGTTAAACTTTGGTTAAACGCCGGGTATTGCGGTGTACTTTACCGTAAATTTAGGCGTTGTACAAGCGAAGGTTAAGAAATCATTACATAACAATAATTGTTTATCACCATGAAGAAACTTTTCTTATCAATTGCTATTTCATTAGCTACGATATTTACGCTGTCTGCCCAACGTATTGCCTACGTGGATGTGAACCGCATTTTGGAGAGTATTGACGAATATACCGAGGCACAGCGCGAGCTTGACCAGTTGGCAGGCCGCTGGCGGGAGGAGATCGCAAAAGAATACGATCAGATCAAAAGTATGTATAACCGTTATCAGGCCGAGCAGGTATTGCTCTCGGACGAGGCGCGACGTCAGAAAGAAGACGAAATTCTGGCCAAGGAAAAAAGCGTACGCGAATTACAAAAAGCTCGTTTTGGTCCGGAAGGAGCCCTATTTAAGCGTCGCCAAGAATTGGTGCGTCCCATCCAGGATCGCGTTTTTTCGGCCATTGAGGAGTACGCCGACGATCGAGGCTACGATTTTATATTTGATCAATCGGGGGCTGCGGGGATGATATTTGCGAATCCGCAGTACGACAAAACCGATGACATCGTCGCTAAATTAAAATAAAAAGTGAGGCCCGATCCGGGCTTTTCTATACACTATTTGCCTAACATACCTATCGCGAAGAAGGGGGATAAGTACATTATCTGTAGTTTATCCGCTGAAAAATTAAATTATTAAGAGAAAACTTTATTTTTGCGGCAGTTAAGGCGGTTGGTAATCAGCTATTCCGTTTTAATTGGAAAAAAATCAAACAAATGAGAAAGACATTTCAAATGGGGGGGATTGTCCTCCTGCTGTTAATGGCAGCGATTAACGTTCAGGCACAAAAATTTGGATACATCAATACGGCTGAAATTTTGGCAGAAATGCCAGAAGTAAAACAGGCCGAAGTAGATATTGAAAACTTTTCTTCTGCTTTAGAGAAAAAAGGACAGGCGAAAGTACAGGAGTTGCAGCAGAAGTATGCCAAAATTCAGGAACAAATGCAAGCGGGAAACTTGTCTCCTGTCCAACAGCAGCAAGCACAGACGGATCTGCAAAAAGATCAGGAAGAGCTAGCTCAATTTGAGCAGGATATGATGGGACAGATTCAAGACAAACGCCAAAAAGCGCTACAGCCGATCTACGACAAGCTGAACAACGCAATTGAACAAGTGGCCAAAGAAAATGGATTTACTATGATCTTTGATAAAGCTGTCTTACTATACTCCGAAGATTCGGCAGATGTGAGTGCCATGGTAAAAGCTAAATTAGGCTTATAGTTTGCTACAGAAGCATCAACCCATTGGAATCTTTGATTCTGGCATTGGCGGCCTCACGGTCGCCAATGCCATTTTAGCCCATCTTCCCCAAGAAGAGATTATTTATTTTGGCGATACGGCTCACTTGCCTTACGGTGATAAGTCGGCCGATGCGATCCGGTATTACTGCCTGAAGATCGCCAAATTCCTGATGGAAAAAGACTGTAAAATGATCGTGGTGGCCTGTAATTCGGCTTCCTCGGTAGGTTACGAAGTACTACTGGAATTTTTTCAGGAACAATTGCTTTTCGCCAATGTAGTCGATCCTCTGGTCGAGGTAGCCCTCTCCGTTCCTTACCAGAAAATTGGTATTATTGCCACCAAGGCCACGATCAATTCAGGGGTTTATCAAGCCAAATTGAAACAAGAAGGCGCCCACTTAAGTGTAGCGGCCATGGCTACGCCCCTCCTGGCGCCCATGATCGAGGAGGGCTTTGTCCACAATCGCATCAGTGATGTCGTACTGGATACCTATTTAGGGAGCCCCGATTTTAAAGACATTGATGCCTTACTGTTAGCCTGTACCCATTACCCACTGATCAAACCAGATATTGAGCAGTATTTTAAGCATCGGGTTAAAGTTTATGATAGCGGTGCCCTGGTCGCCCGTCAGGTCGCTCAACAACTCCAGGCGCACCATTTACTCAATGAACAAAGTACTCCCCCCCAGCACAAATTCTATATTTCTGACTATACGCGGTCTTTTGAAGAAACCGCTCGCCGCTTTTATACCCACCGCATAGATTTAGAGTATTGTAATATTTGGTAGATTTCTTATCTTGAGACGGTAACTACAATAATCCTGCCGACATATCTACATTTCATCAGGTACCCCCTGGTGCTTAGCCCCCAGTATTTAATCGCATCAATTCTCGTTATGACACCTGATAAGTACATTAAAAATTACGTGGCAGGTAAACTGGCTCCCTCCAATAATGGCGCCTACCTGGAGACGAAAAACCCTTCTACCAAAGCCGTCTATGCGCAGTATCCCGATACGCAGGTTCAGGATATTACCTATGCCATTGAATCGGGGAACCGCGCCTGTCAGACCTGGCGAAATCTCGAGGTGGAAAAGCGCTACCGCTTACTGATGCGCCTGGCTGATATTATCGAGCAGGAAAATAAGGTTTTTGCGAAGGCGGAATCTACGGATACGGGCAAGCCCTACGCCATGGCGCTTAGCCAGGATATTCCACAAGCCTACAGCTGCCTGCGTTTCTATGCGACTTCGCTACCGCATTATGCCGAGCAATCCTTTTATCAGCCAACCGCTGCGGTGCATTACACGATTCGTCAGCCACTGGGACTGGTAGCTTGCTTTTCCCATTGGAGTTTTCCACTACTTAGTCTGGTGCAAACGGTGGTGCCCGCCTTGACAGCTGGCAACTGCGTAATTGCCCTTACGGATGGTCGGGCGCCCATGACGGCCTACCTACTGGCTAAATCTTGTATTGCGGCAGGTATTCCTCCCGGGGTGATTAATATCCTGCATGGCAATACGCCCGATCTGGCCAGCGCTTTATTTGAATCTCCTGTGGTTAAGGCGACGGCGTACGCAGGAGATGCTGATCTGGGCAGGCAACTTATCCAAAAGTTTTCTGATCCATTTCGTCGTTCGGGTTTCTTGCTGGGCGCAAAAAATGTATCCATCGTTTTTTCAGACTGCAATTTCCATAAAATGATCGTGGAGACCCTGCGATCTTGTTTTTCCAATAATGGCCAGCATCCCTATAGCACTTCCCGAATACTGGTGGAACGGCCGATTTATGATAAATTCAAAGAAGAGCTGGTCAAACGTACTCAATTCTTAAAGGTGGGCGATACGATGTCGACGGTTACGGATCTGGGGGCTATTATTTCACAGGAGCGCCTGGAGCGATTGCTGGGATATATTGCGCTGGCGGAGACCGAAGAGGCGGTAGTACTCTGTGGTGGTAAATCAATAGAGAAAAATGGAGAAGAGGGGCAGGGCTATTTTTTCCGCCCTGCGATCATTGAAGGCCTGGCCGCTTCCTCCCGCTTAAATCAGGAAGATATGTATGGGCCCATCGTGACCATTCAGTCTTTTGATACAGATGATGAGGCCATTCAATTGGCGAACGCCACACAGTTGGGCAGAGCAGCGAGCTTGTGGACCCAAAATGCAGCTCGGGCGAACCGGGTGGCGCAGCGCATAGATGCCAGCCTGATCTGGATTAACGGTTGGATGCTGAATGAGGACCGGGTGTCTTTTGTGCCTTTCGGCAAAACCGGAACCTTGCCATTGGGAGGGATGGCTACCCTGCAATTTTTCACACAAGAAAAAATCATAGGGCAGCCCTTATAATTGGAGTGATTTAAACGGCTACATCGTATTCCCTAAGCGCCTCGTTTAGCGACACTTTTTTATCAGTGCTTTCTTTTCGCTTACCAATAATCAGTGCGCAGGCGACATTGTACTCGCCAGCCGGAAACTGCTTGGTATAAGAGCCCGGAATGACGACGGATCGTGGGGGAACTTCACCGCGGTAAGTCACCGGTTCATTACCCGTTACGTCAATAATACGCGTGCTTTTGGTCAGTACGACGTTAGCGCCCAGGACGGCTTCTTTTCCAACCCGTACGCCCTCCACGATGATAGAGCGGGAACCAATAAAGGCATTATCTTCTATGATGGTTGGGGTGGCCTGTAGGGGCTCTAATACCCCACCGATACCGACACCGCCACTGAGGTGCACATGGCGACCGATTTGTGCGCAGGAGCCTACCGTTGCCCAGGTATCGACCATTGTTCCGGCGCCTACCCAGGCCCCGATATTTACGTAGCTGGGCATCATAATAACCCCTTTCTCCAGAAAAGAACCGTGTCGTGCAATGGCATGTGGTACCACCCGCACTCCTTTGGCTGCGTAGTCTTTTTTCAGGGGAATTTTATCGTGGAATTCAAATGGGCCGACTTCGATGGTCTTCATTTGCTGAATGGGGAAATACAGGACAACGCCTTTTTTTACCCAATCGTTAACCTGCCAGCCCTTCTCGCTGGGTTCAGCTACCCTCAGGATGCCTTGATCCAGTTGATTGATCAGTTCCCGGATGGCTGATTGGGTTTTGTCTTCTTTTAGTAGAGAGCGGTCCTCCCAGGCCGCCTCAATCATTTGCTTGAGTTCGTTCATTGTTTTGTGTTTGAAATTCCTGCGAAAATATTCTTTCTGGGCTATTTAACCAAATGCCGATACAAAAGTTGGGCAGCAGCGAGGTCTTCTAGAGCGTGGCCTACCGATTTGAACAGGGTAATCTCCTGAGGGGTATCCCGCCCATTACGTTGTCGACGGCATAATTGAAAGAGATCCGCCTGGATATCCGAGAGATCGAGTACCGCTTTTTGAATGGGGATGTAAAGGTCTCCACTCTCTTTAGGAGCGCCTTCCAGGGTGTCTACGTAGACTTTAGACCGCTGGATAGCCTCGTCATCCGCCTCGCGCATATCGGGCTTGTAGGAACCCACCAGATCAAGGTGTTGTCCGGGGACTAGCCATTCCCCGAAGAGTATAGGCTTGTAAGCCAGCGTGGCGGTCGAGAGGATGTCTGCTTTGGAAGCCACGGTGGCACAGTCGCGCACGGCACTGATCTGAATATCTAATTCCTGGCGGAGCCTTGCGGCCAGGGCTTTTGCTTTTTCGTATCGTCTTCCCCAAATCCATACTTCTTCAATCGGGCGTAGGGTACGATGCGCTTTAATGAGTTCCGGGGCCAGAGCTCCCGTGCCCAGCATCAGCAGGCGGCGACTATCGGGCCGAGCCAGGTAATCGGCGGCCAGCGCGGAAGCTGCTGCTGTCCTTTTTTTGGTTAGCGTGCGCGCATCGCATTGCAAGAGTAGCGCTCCGGTGATGGCGTTGAACAGCAGATAAGTACCGTGAATAGCGGGCAGTTTAAACTGCCGGTTGCCGGGAGATACGATCACCGTTTTCAGCCCTAGCATATTGCCAGCCTGCCAGGCGGGCATCAAAAGAAGGGTGGAATCCTGATCCGATTTTGGGTTTTTGAAATCGTGGTGATGGCGCATGGGTACCGTATAGTCTTCTTTAAAACCTTTGCGCAGCGCTTCGATTAAAGCGGGATAAGCCAGTGCTTCCTCTATGTCCCGCTCATTGGGTTGTAGCATATTGGGAGCAAAAGATGGTTTTTTAGCCATACAAAACTATTTAGAATAAAGTCTACTTACTAGAGTTCCAGGCGAGCGATTCTCAATTTGCCACGGTGCTCACTGGGCACCAGCATTTTGGTTGGAGAGATCTGCAGGGCATCCCGGAATCGCAAACGAAGATTCTGGTTGTCGGTACTCAGAATACTATTTCGATTAAAGGCACCGGTGCCCGCCAGTATGTACTCGCTAACGGTATTTTCCAGTTTGATCTCATCATTAAAGATGAGCCGGAGGTTTCTGGGGTTTTTAAATAAGAAATAAGAAGAATAAACGCCTCCGTCATCCTGTGAAAACTGCTTTTTATGCATGATTGTTTGCCAATCGATGGTACCTTGAGGGCTTACCGAAAGGGCAAAAACATCATTAAAATAAAAGTCCGTTACATTGCGGGTGAAGCCACTATAGTAGCCCCGTCCGGCATTAGCCATTCGTCGGTAGTAATTTTTGTTTTCTTCTCCGATGATGACCATCCCACCGTCTCTACGCAATACCACATCCTGAATGACGACCTCTTCCAGGCCCCGGTTTTTCCGGAGTTCTTTACCAACCAGACTTTCTACGATATTTTCTCGAAAGGGATGAAAAGTGAGTTGCTCGTCTTTGAGGGAGGAATCGAGGTGTAGAGAAAAGAAGCCTTCGGCGCGCAAGGGGTTTTTTTCATAATAAAACCCTCCGGCTACCAATTGCTGATTAACATTATCGTAGTTGAAGGCCAGGTCAAAGGTGAAATATTCGCCAATCGAGACAATATGCCGTAAGATTCCGGTACTACCCGGTCCGTACTTAAAGACTTCATAGTTATAATCGTCTTTTTTGACGCGGTAATTGGCTTTCTCGATGACCACGTACATATCGCCCGCATTGCTGACGGCCATGTGTAGGGCATCTTCTGAATACCGAAACTCCTGAGGTTCGAAGCGGTATTCCCAGACTTTCTCCATTTTTTCATTATCGAATAAAATGGCGTGGATTTCTTTTTGTCGATCTACGTTGTAGAGTAAAATTTTATTGCGATCTTCGGAGCGCAAAATTTCCATATCAGGCGACTGGAAAGTATTGTCTATGACGCTGATTAAAACCGAATCTTTTAAAGCAGCTTTGGCATTATACCGATAGGCCCGGACATGGAAATCTCCTCGGTCCCGGTGCTGATAGAAGAGGGTGAAGCTATCGCGGATTGAGTTGATCCCGATTACTTCGGGGGATCTTTTGAGTAATTCAATCTCTTTGGTCCAACTACTGCGCATGTTTTCGTCGAAAGCCTGGACTTCAAAGCTTACGCTTTTGTCCCGAAATAGTAAGACTTGTTCTCCAAATTCGCCAATGATCTCGTAGGAGATATCAGAGCGCAGCGGTAATTCGTCAGAAACCATGATCCGTTGGGCAATCAGCGTAACCTGAGCGCAGAGAAAAAAAAGGCAGATGGAAAAGGAAAGTCTTGACATAGTATTTTTTTAACTAACGTTCTAAACGTAAAACAGCCTGGTTTATTTAAAAATAAGAAAACCAGCGAATTGTTGCCAGCGTCAGCCGGCTTTTGTAGCCTTTACGACGGATTCTTTATATTTGCGTTCATTATATTAATTAGCTTCTAAGTCGTTAAACAAAGAATGAGTAAGCGAAACAAGTTGCAAAAATTTGCAGAGATCCTGGCTTATCCACACGTAATTGAAAATTTTGATCCCCAAAATCCTCGCTTGCTGGGCGAGCACGGTCAGGAAGTCCAACGTAAAGGGAAGTGGGGGAAGGCCCAGTTTGGAAATGATTTACCCATCACGGTAGAGCTGGCTTGTGGTCGGGGAGAGTATACGGTAGCCATGGCCCGGCAGCATCCGGCACGTAACTTTATTGGGGTGGATATCAAAGGAGCTCGAATATGGAAGGGGGCTACCATCGCTTTGGAAGAGCAATTACAAAATGTCGCTTTTTTGCGCACACGTATCGAACAGATTGATCTTTTTTTTGCGGAAGCAGAGATAGACGAAATATGGATCACCTTCCCTGATCCTTTCCCCTCCAAGAAAAACCGACGCTTGACTTCTCCACGCTTTATCGAACGATACCGACGCGTATTAAAACCGAGAGGCGTACTCAATTTTAAAACTGATGCCACGGATTTATTCGACTACTCGGTCGAAGTGCTGGAAGCAGACCCTAAGGTCGAAATTCGATACCTAAGTAAGGATATCTACGCGGCTCCCCTGTATATGCCAGAATTAGAGATCAAAACCTACTACGAGCGGATGCATTTGGAGAACCAAAAAAAGATAAAGTTTTTGCAGTGCACCATTCATTAAAGGTACAAAGTGAATCCATTTGGTCAAAAAAAACAGTTACATCACTTTTCATTCCCCGGTACCTCCTTGTCTAAGGGATTAGCGTTTGCTTCTGCCAGTGGCAGAAAGAGCCTGGTATCAGGGGGATGACAGAATTTCAGGTAGATTCTAAAAGTGTAAGTAACCAAATGAAATCATTTTGAACCTCATTAAAAAAGTCGCTTTGGAGCAATCCAAAGCGACTTTTTTATTACTGGGTAGTAACAGAATATTAGTTATTATTAATAACTCCTTTTAGGTCTGGATCAGCCAGAATCTCTGTTCTTCTGTTCGCAGATTTATCGTCTGCATCAGCTGGCATGGTGTCACCACGACCAACGGCAGCTACCTGAGATGGGTCTACACCGTTTTTAACCAGTTCACGGACAACGGCCAGGGCACGCTTAGTAGACAACTCCCAGTTGTCAGCGTATGGGGCAGTCGATAGTACACCATCAGAATCGGTGTGACCTTCTACCAGAATCTTCAGGTCTGGGTTAGACTTCAGTGTTTCAGCTAATTCAGCCAGAGCACTTCTTTCGTCGCTGCTCAAGCCGTAAGATCCACTGCGGTACATTACACCAGGATCCGTTACTACATAAAGACGGCCGTCACCTTCTTTCAAAGTTAGACCACTATCTTTATAAGTACCAAAGATACCTTCGATTTCAGCTTTTACCTGATCCAACTCTTCCTGGGTCATTTCCAGTTTAGATTCTACTTGAGCCATTTGTGACTTGGTAGCATCCAGGTCAGAACGGATATCAGAGATTTCTCCATTCAGTCTTTCTTTTTCAGACTCTAAAGTTGAGTTTAACTCAGCATTAGCTTCTTCCAAATCCTGAACTTTTGATTGGGTTTCCGCCAGAGCAGCATCAGTTGCTTCTTTTGCGGCAGTTAACTCGTCGTATTTCTTTTTAGAAACACAAGATTGTAGTGCGCTCAATGCGAATACTACTACAAGGAAATTAAGAATTAAACGCATATCCTTTTTTGTTTAAGTGATTGAATTATATCGTTTTGATTGATTCTTCGGTGACTTTAGTCTGACAAAATATCCTATAATATAAGGCTTATTTAAAGTCTTACTGCAAAACAATAGATATTTTTTGAATAAAACAAAGATAATCTTAATTTTATTATGTTTCTGCTGGCAGCCAAGAACTTTATTTTTTAGCTTAATCTGTGCGCTAAGACACTTCAATTACGCGCTATTTTTTCAATCGAAATAAAAAAGCTAATTTTGCGCAGCTCTTTGTAGAAAGTACGATTTGCAATATTGTTCGGTTTATGCCCCGACCAATATCATCGAATAAGCCCTACAAAGTATGACTACCATAACTTTTAGTAAAACCAGCATATGGATTACCAGATTATAGAGGAAGGAAAATTTAGATATATAGAGACGGGAGATCAGCACCGCGAAAATTTACTTTTGCTACACGGTCTTTTCGGAGCCCTGAGTAACTTTCAGGGGATCATCCAGCACTTCTCTAAAGAATATAATGTCATTGTACCGATGCTGCCGATTTTTGAATTACCCATTCGAAAAGTATCGGTCTCCGGTCTGGTCGACCACGTCGCGGCGTTTGTGGAACATAAAAATTACGATCAGGTCCATGTGCTTGGGAATTCATTAGGAGGACACATTGCCCTGTTATACGTGCTTGCTCATCCCGAAAAAGTAAGTTCGGTAATCCTCACCGGTAGTTCCGGTCTGTTTGAAAGTGCCATGGGGTCCAGTTTCCCCAAAAGAGGGAACTACGAGTTTATTGCTAAAAAGACCAGAGCGACTTTTTATAATCCCGAGGTGGCCAGTAAAGAATTAATTGATGAGGTTTATGATATCGTCAACGATCGCAATAAGGCCATTCGCATTATTGCCACGGCAAAATCGGCAGTTCGCCATAATTTAGGCGATAAACTACACCAGGTAAAGGCACCGACGCTGCTGATCTGGGGAGAAGACGATAACGTAACGCCGCCCTTCGTAGGGGAAAAATTTCACGAATTAATCGAGCACTCCAAGCTGATCTTTGTGCCCCAATGTGGTCACGCCCCGATGATGGAGCATTCCCAGGTGTTTAATCAGCATCTGCAAGATTTTCTGGAGGAAGTAGTCACTAAGAAAGCAGAATAATTTTCGCTGGTTGCTCTTCAAAAGTAGGGCTTTTATCTAAAAAAACAATCGAGAAGTACGTGCTGTATGCTTCTAAACGCTATATTGTTGGGCTACTTATAACATAGCACAGAAGATGATGTATAGAAGTGTTTTTGCCCTTGCTTTAGTTGCCGCCGTCACTTTCTCCTGTTCCACCACCCGAAAAAGTAATGTGGTTGACATGGAGTTCCGCGAGCTCGACACTATTTTTGTTGAAGCCGAAATGCCTAATGAACTGAAATCTGCCGAAGATTTTAGTTTGCCTACCTATCGCCCTTCTCCTACCCGCCAATTCGACCTGCTACATACGCGGCTCGATCTACGCTTTAATTGGGAAGAAGAGCAGGTCATTGGTCTGGCCCAACTACGATTGACGCCCTACTTCTACCCCAATAATAGCCTTCAATTGGATGCCAAGGAGCTGAATGTCAAGGCAATCAGCATGGACGGCGAAGTACTGACTTACGACTATGATCAGGAGCAGCTGTATATCCGGCTGCCCCGTTTGATGGAAAGGGGAGACACCTTTGAAATCGAAATAGATTATACGGCTCAACCTTCATCCTCTGGGGGGAGTTCTGCTATTACCTCCAATCAGGGCTTGTTTTTTATTAACCCTCAGGGAACCGAAGGAAATAAACCACAGCAGATCTGGACCCAGGGCGAAACGGAGTGGAATTCTCGCTGGTTTCCGACGATTGATAAACCCAACGAACGCTGCACACAAGAAATTTACCTCACCGTTGAGCAGCGATTTAATACCCTTTCCAATGGCATATTAAAAGAAAGCATCAGTAATGAGGACGGCACCCGCACGGATTACTGGAGGATGGAGCAGCCCCACGCTCCCTACTTATTCGCGATTGTGGTAGGTGAATTTGCCGTCGTCGAAGAAGAGGTGGATGGCTTACCCCTGACTTACTACGTAGAGCCAAAATATGAAAAAGACGCCAAAGCAATTTTCGCCCGTACGCCCGAGATGATTCGATTTTTTTCGCAAAAGCTGGATTATCCCTTCCCCTGGGATAAATACGCTCAGATCATCGTACGCGACTACGTGTCGGGAGCCATGGAAAATACCACGGCATCCATCTTTGGGGCTTTTGTTCAGAAACGGAGGCGTGCCCTGATCAATAACCATAACGATGGAATCGTCGCCCACGAGTTGTTCCATCAGTGGTTTGGCGATCTGGTAACCTGCGAAAGCTGGGCCAACCTGACGATGAATGAAGGCTTTGCCAACTATAGTGAATACCTTTGGTATGAGCACTTTTACGGGCCCGACGAAGCCGCTTATCATCTCCTGAGCGAACGCAGCGGTTACTTTTTCGGCTCTAGTGGTAATACCCATCCGCTGATTCATTTTGGCTATGAGGATAAGGAAGATATGTTTGATTCTCATTCCTATAATAAAGGAGGTGCGGTTTTACATATGTTACACCGCTACGTGGGCGATGCCGCCTTCTGGTCGGCTTTACATTTGTACCTTACAGAAAATGCCTATACCGCAGTGGAAGCGCATGACCTGCGTCTGGCTTTCGAAGAGATCACCGGAGAGGATTTGAATTGGTTTTTTAATCAGTGGTATTTTTCAGAGGGACACCCCGAAATTGAGGTCGAATACGGCTACAATGTGGAGACAAAAGAGCTTGTCGTAAAAGTAGAGCAACGGCAAAACCCCGAGCGCATGCCTCCAATCTTCATTTTACCGACGGCGATCGATATTCACTATGAAGGCAAAACGGAACGGAAATATATCCGGGTAGATCGCCGAACTCAGGAATTCGTTTTTCCCTGTCCGGTCAAGCCCGATTGGATTCAATTCGATCCCGAATACATCCTCCTGGCCGAATATGAAGACAATAAAGCAGTGGAGATTTTTCGCTATCAGTTGGAACATGGCACCCACTTTCGGGATCGTTACGACGCTATTCAGGAATTGCTGCGGGCTCCCTCTACGGATATTATGGCGCTGGCCGTTCAGGCTCTGGAAGACCCGCATTGGTACATTCGGGAGATGACCCTGAATAACTTACCTCTGGATATTTCCACTTCCGTAAAAAGCAAAGCAATGGAATTAGTCCGGGAAGATCCGGATGCCCGGGTACGTACCGCAGCTTTGGCCGTTTTGGCGCCAACCAAAGATCCGGTGCTGACGGAGCTGGCTATCCAGGTGATCGAATCGGACTCCGCCTATAGTGTCATCGGAAAAGCGGTGGAGTTACTGAATAAATTAGATAAAGCGAAGGCCGAAACATACGTCCAGCAACTGGAAGATACCGAAAGCGAAGCACTACTGATCTCCATCGCACAAATATACGCGGAGAGTGGTGACCCGACCTATCTGGGCTTCTTTGAGCAAAATCTGGAACAAGTCGACAACTATGCGGCCAGTAGCTTTTACAACCAAATGTTAGAATTAGCACTGGAAGCTCCTCAGGATGAAACAATGCGGCTGATGAATCGTTTGAAAGAAATAGGTATTAACCAACGACAATCACCCTGGCGACGCCTGGCCGCTACCAAAACCATTACGGACCTGGCCAATGAATGGCAGGCCCAGGCTAATCGAACGGATGGTAAAGAGCGCATTAAGCTGAATCAGCAGGTTGATCAGCTCATTCGCTACCTGGATCAGCTAAAAGAGGCGGAAGAAAATGATCAATTGCGGCAATTATACCGGCAATTAGTTGTCATCGAAAGGAATTGATCGTCGTCTATTGCCATTTGTGCGTTAAAAAGTCGCCGTTCGGCAATCATACCTTGTTATAACGCTCGGACTTCCTTATTTTCGGAGAGCATTTTTTCATAATTCGACATTTACACATGGCAGCGCAGTCCAATTATCAATTACTGATCCAAAAGCTGGATCAATTCATTCGCAAGTATTACATCAATAAAGTAATACGTGGCGCCTTATATAGCATTGGGTTTGTACTCTTGCTATTCCTCGTGGTCGATCTGCTGATTTACTACAATGATTTTGGTACAGGTACGCGTACCGGGCTATTCTTTAGTTTCGTTGGGCTTAGCCTGGCTGCTCTTGCCTATTGGGTCGTCTTGCCCTTAACAAAGTACTTTCGCCTGGGTACGGTTATTAGTCACGAGCAGGCCGCCTCGATTATTGGGGAGCATTTTATTGATGTGAAAGACAAGCTGTTGAATATCTTACAGCTCAAGCGTCAGTCGGATAGTGTCGGTGGTAATGATTTGACCCTGGCGGGTATCGATCAAAAATCGGAAGAGATTAAGCTGGTACCCTTTAAATCTGCCATTAATCTGTCGCACAACCGGAAGTATTTGCGTTATGCACTGCCGCCTTTATTGTTGTTGATCATCCTGTTGTTTGCTGCGCCCAGTATGATCAAAGACGGTACCGAACGGCTGGTCCGCTATGGTAAAGAATTTGTCAAACCGGCCCCTTTCCGTTTTGAGTTGGAGAATGAAGAACTTTCCGTAGTACAGTATGGTGATTTTCCACTTACCGTAAAAGTGGAAGGAGAGCAATTACCTGCCGAAGTATTTATTGATCTGGATAATGTACAGTACCGCCTGAAGAAGCAGGCCAATAATCTTTTTACTTATAAGTTTAGTAATGTACAAAAGGACGTTGACTTTAAGCTCTACGCCGCCGAAGTGAAGTCCTCTAAGTATAAGCTGGAAGTGCTGAAAAAGCCCAATATGCTGGGTTTCGAAGTCAAGCTGAATTATCCCGAATACACAGGCCGTAAGGACGAAGAACTAAATAGCGTGGGAGACCTGGTGGTACCCGTTGGTACAACGATTGACTGGGTATTCAACGCAGAGAATACAGATGATGTACAAATCGACTTTTCGCGCGAAGCGAATCGACAAGCAGTAAAACGCTTCTCCAATGACCTGTTCACCTACAAGCGAAAGGTCATGCAGGATGACATCTACAAGCTATACATTTCTAACAAAGCTCTACCTAATGCCGACTCTATTACCTACAGTTTATCGGTTATTCCCGATCTGTATCCGGAAATTACGGTGGAAAATTTTCAGGATAGCCTGGATAATAAATTAATCTATTTCGTGGGAGAAGCCTCCGACGATTACGGCATGCAGAGCTTAAGTTTTAATTACCGGATTTCGAAAGAAGGCAATCCTAACGAAGCCCCTTTAGAAACACTGTTGATTCAGGCGCCGGATGCAAAACAGGTCTCCTATGAGCATATTTTCGATCTGAATGAGCTGAATCTGCAACCGGGAGATGAAGTAACTTACTACTTCGAGGTTTTTGATAATGATGCCGTAAACGGTAGCAAATCAAGCCGTACAAATCTTATGGTGTATGCCAAACCGACCGTAGATGAGTTTGAAGCAATGGCCGAAGAAAACGATGAGCAGATCATGGACAACCTGGAAAAAGCCAGAAAAGAATCCAAAGACCTGCAGGAAGAAATGAAGCGCCTGCGCGAAAAATTACTGCAGGAAAAAGAACTCGACTGGCAAAACCGCAAAGAACTGGAAAACCTGCTCCAACGCCAAAAAGAACTGGAAGAGAAAATCAAAGAAGCTCAACAAGCCTTTGAAGAAAACCTAAAGAACCAGTCTGAATACGAGGAGCCTACACCCGAAGAGCAAGAGAAGCAAGAGAAATTGCAGGAACTATTCGAAGAGAGTATGAGCCCGGAGATGAAAGAGCTCATGGAAAAGCTGGAAGAAATGCTTCAGGAAATGGACAAGGAAGAGGCTATGGAGATGATGGAGCAAATGGAGTTCAATGAGGAAAATACGGAAATGAACCTCGAAAGACTGGAAGAACTCTACAAGCAACTCGAGCTGGAGCAGGAAATGAATAAGGCCCTGGATAAATTAAATGAACTGGCTGAAGAACAGGAAAAACTCGCTGAAGAAACCGAAAAGCTGGAAGAAAATCAGGATCAGCAAGATGCTGAAAACCAGAACAAAGAAGGGGAGCAAAAAGAGGGTGAAAACCAGGAAGAAAATAAAGAGGGCGAGCAGAAAGAGAATAAGCAGCAGGAAGGAGAGCAAAAAGAAGGAGAAAATCAGGAAAATAAAGAGGAAGGTCAGCAGAAGCAGGAAGGAGAACAGCAAGACCAGGAGAATCAAGAGGGGGAACAGCAAAGTGGGGAAAACCAAGAGGAGAAACCCAAGCAGGAAGAAATCGTTGATAAGCAAAAAGAACTAAACGAAAAATTCCAGGAGCTACAGGAGAAAATGGACGGAATTAAGGAGAAGAACGAGCAGCTGGAAAATAAGCAGGATATGGGTGACTCGCAAGAGCAGATGGATGACATCAATCGCGATATGCAAGAGTCGCAGCAGCAACTGCAGCAGCAGCAAAATAAAAAAGCGTCAGAATCGCAGAAAAAAGCGGCGCAAAAAATGCGGCAAATGTCACAGCAGATGTCTGGCCAGATGCAATCCGGTCAGATGCAGCAGATGCAGGAAGATATGGAGTCACTCCGTCAGTTACTGGAGAATCTGGTAGGCCTCTCCTTTGAGCAGGAAGACCTGATCGATAATTTTGATGCGGCGGAGGTCAATACACCGCGCTACGTGGATTTGGTGCAGGATCAATTCAAAATCAAAGACGATTTCAGCCTGGTAGAGGATAGCCTGCGTGCCCTCAGTAAGCGCGTATTCCAAATCGAAACTTTCGTCACAGAAAAAGTAACCGAGATCAACGAGAACCTCGATGAAAGTATTGACGAGCTCGAAGAACGTCGCAAGGCACAGGCTGGTGATCACCAGCAACGCACCATGAAGAACCTGAACGATCTGGCGCTAATGCTAAGTGAGACCATGAACCAGATGCAACAGCAAATGGCTGGTATGATGTCTGGTAGCCAGATGTGTAATAAGCCCAGTCAGGGGCAGGGACAACAGCCGCAGGATAAAATATCTCAGGGCCAGCAAAAGCTGAATCAGGAAATGCAGCAGAAAGGCAAACAAGGCGGACAAGGGGGTGAAAACCCCGGGCTGTCTTCCGAAGAATTTGCGAAACTGGCCGCCCGACAGGCTGCCTTGCGTAAAGCCCTGGAAGAAAAACAAAAGCAATTACGGGAACAGGGTCGAGGTAGTAAAGAGCTACAGGATGCCATCGATGAGATGGATAAGGTAGAAATCGACCTGGTGAATAAGCAGTTGCGCAACGAAACCATGAAGCGTCAGCAAGAAATTCTGACGCGCCTATTGCGCCACGAAAAAGCCGAGCGCCAGCGCGAATATGATCAAAAACGTAAATCGGAAGTAGCCCAGGAGCAAGAAAAACAGCTACCACCCGCGCTGGAAGAATACATTAAAAAACGCAAAGCAGAACTGGAGCTGTACAAAACCGTATCGCCTTCCCTGAAGCCTTACTACAAGAATTTGGTAGAGGAGTACTTTAAGGAGCTCAAAACGGGCGAAGGCGGTAGATAACTAAATCTCGTTTTTTTTAGCGAAAGCTGCACCCGTACTAATGACAATTCCGAAACGGTAAAACCCGATGAGGTGGTCCTCAACGAAGTTATTGCACCCAAATACCTACCCGTGCGCCTGACGGCCGATGTAGAGAGCTACCAACAAATGATTCCTGGTCTGATCGAGGCCGCGCAGATTATGAATGAACTCATTGTGGAGGATCAGCGGCAGCATAGATCCGGGGCGTTTGGCAGCCGCCAGTATTCCGGTCGATATTGTCTTTGAACAAGGAGTGGAGGTGCTGGGGTTTTAATGGGAGGAAAATATCTTTCATTGACCAACGGCTGACTTTTGAAACCCAAACAACGTTTATTCGTAGATAAAAGTACTTGCTTATCTAATGATAGAACTGTATTTTTGTTTAGGTAATTCCATGTACAGCTTGGCTTTAAAACCAGTACTTGCTACTTAGTGTAAAAAGTACTATATTATTTAGAAGGAACTTCGTCGCTTTTTGCGGGCGCAAAGGCAAAAAGCTTAACTAAATACCACTGTATGCGTATATTACGTTTACCTTCCAATCCACGTAGCGTAGCTAAAATTGAAGAATTTGTAAAGGGCGTTTGCCAACGCCACCGCCTAAAAGCAGAACGTCATGGAGACATGCTGATTAGCCTGACCGAAGCAGTTACCAACGCCATCATCCACGGTAATAAAAGAGACGAATCCAAAGAAGTCAGAATACAACTCTCCAAACAGCCCAATTGTATCGCCGTAAAGGTATCTGATCAGGGGCTGGGCTTCGACTACAATAACCTTCCTGACCCTACTTCACCTGAAAATAAGACCAAATGTGGTGGTCGGGGCGTCTACCTGATGCGTCGGCTCTGTGATCAGGTAGAATACCAGGATAATGGCCGCACGGTGGAAATGCGATTTAAAATTTAAATGCTCTTTTTTTGGAAGAATTTTTTCCCGAGGACGAGATTCTCGTTACTTTTCATTCAGAAGATACCGACTTCCGGATAGATGCCTCGGTATCTCTCATCCATTGGATCCAAGCCATTATCAAATGGCGCGAATGCGAGTTGGTGCAACTGACGTATGTCTTTTGTAGTGACGACTATCTCCATAAGATGAATCAGGAATACCTCGACCATGATACCCTCACCGATATTATTACCTTTCCGTATCTGGAACCACCCAAGGTAGAAGGGGATATTTTCATAAGTGTGGATCGGGTACGGGATAATGCCCGGCACTTTGGCGTCGCCTTCGAGCAGGAGCTGCGCCGTGTTATGATCCATGGTGTCTTACACCTTTGTGGGCAGGCAGACAAGACAGAAGCCGAGGCCGGGGAGATGCGCCGCCTGGAAGAAGCGGCCCTGGATCGTTTCTCAAAAACGACCGGATAAGTTTCAGTCTTAAATCCTCTACTAAGATATTTCCATATTATAATTAATGGCTTGGTTGCTTACTCGACGATTCACCAGAGACCCCGGCATCTTTCCAGTCGGGAGGTAGGGTGGAGAAGTTAGGTGTACCTTATAAAGAAGGATTTTTAATGGGGGGTTCCTGGCTAAATAGATAAAACTTGTTTCCTCCGATATCCCATATGACGTCCGTAGGCAAAACGTTACCGTTTGCCGACTAATTATTGGTGTTTTCAAAAAAAAGATGCGAATTTCTAGATAAAATTTTGCCAGGGCGAATCCTTACACTATTTTTAGCAACGAACAACTAGTTTTGAAACTAAAAATTGTGTCATGAGATTTAAAGAACGAATTACCCATTATTATTTTTCCTCGGTAATGGTGCTTTTTGTCCTGTTTTCTGCTGGTAGCTTACAAGCGCAGCAGGAGATCACGGGCGTCGTCACCAGCGAATCTGGGGACCCCCTGATTGGGGCGAGTATTTTAATCAAAGGCAGCAGTACAGGTACGGTTACCGATCTAGACGGTAGCTTTAGTCTGGAAGCAGATTCCGACGATGTACTGGTGTTTAGCTATACTGGTTTCGCGCCTAAGGAGATCACCGTCGGCAGCCAAACGGAGATTATGGTCTCCCTGAAAGAGGATGTCGCTCTACTGGAGCAGGTGGTAGTAACCGGTTATGGTAGCACCAAAAAGGAAAACCTGACGGGCTCGGTCGGGGTAGTATCCTCTAAATCCATTGAGGCCCGACCGATTACCGATGCCTCACAGGCTTTGGCAGGACAGGTTTCTGGGGTATGGGTCAACCAAAACTCGGGAGAGCCGGGTCAGGACGGAGCAAATATCAATATTCGAGGTATTGGTACCCTGAACAATGCCAGTCCACTGATTCTGGTGGATGGTATAGAAGCACCGATCGGTAATATTGACCCGAATGATATTGAGTCAATTACTGTACTGAAGGATGCGGCTTCGGCGGCCATCTACGGTTCGCGGGCAGCGAACGGGGTAGTACTGGTCACCACCAAGCGTGGTTCCAGAAATAGCAAGCCAACCTTTAACTACACCGGCTTTGGTGGCGTTTCTCAGGTGGCACTTATCCCCGATTATATTTTTGACTCCCAAGAGTTTATGGAACTCCGCAACGAAGCGGATATCAACTCCGGTAATCAGCCATTGTATCCACAAAATGTGGTCAACCAGTTTGCAGATGGACCGAATACCAACTGGTTTGATGAATTACTGCAAAGAGGGGGGATTCAGCAGCATAACCTTTCGATCTCCGGTGGTAGTGAGAATACTAATTTCAATATCTCACTGGGTTACCTGCAAAACGAAGGGGTGGTCCGGAACGTTGAAGGTTCCGAGCGTTATAATATTCGGTTGAATTTGGACACGGAGGTTAACGAACAGCTGACTATTGGGGCTAGTGTATTTGCCAGCCGCCAGGTGTCGCAACTGGATAATGTTGGTCAGGATGGTGGTTTCCTGGCTCGCGCTACTCGTTTGGGTCCTAACTTCCCGGCTTTCGATGAGCTGGGCCGCCTGGCGGATCGCGATCGTACAATAGATGCGATCGAGTTGTCTACGCCAAACATTCTGGCGGAGGTACAAGCCCTGACCCGTACCCTGAACGATGATCGATTTTTGGGTAATATCTACGCCGAGTATGAGGTGATTGACGGGCTGAAAGTAAAGGGTACTTTTGCGGCTAACTATCAGGTAAACGACGATATCTTTTTTGACAAAAGTATCCAGACCTTCGACTGGAGAACCGGCGATCCGGGTTTGACCTGGTTAGAAAACCGCCGCTTTGAGAATTCCTACAGCCAGAGCTTGGCACTGACGAGTTGGTTACAAGCTACCTACGAGAAACGCATTGGACGTGGTGAACTTAAGTTACTCGCCGGTGCGAACCAGGAGAGCTTTATCAATCGTTTCTTCAGTGCCTCTCGTCTGCAGATTCCTTCCAACTCTTTACCCGCTTTGAGTACGGGTAATCCAGAGACAGCCTTTAACAATGGTGGTGCACAAGATTGGGCCTTGCGCTCTTTCTTTGGTCGCGTCAACTATGTTTTGGATGAGAAATACCTGTTTGAGTTTAACGTACGTCGCGATGGTTCTTCCCGTTTTGGTGCGAACAACCGGTGGGCGACTTTCCCATCCATTTCTGCGGGTTGGGTAGTATCACGTGAGCCATGGTTAGCGAATAACAAAGTAATCGACTTCTTGAAAGTTAGAGCTTCCTGGGGACAATTGGGTAACCAGTTGATTGGTAACTATCCCTTTGCGGCGAATATCTCCTTTGATCCGGCTTACAGCTTTGGTGGAACCATCGTTGGTGCTGCCGCACAGACTTCATTGGGTAATCCTGATATTCGTTGGGAGACTACGACCCAGGCCGACATTGGTATTAATATCGCCCTGTTTGGTAAGTTGAGTATCGAGGCGGATTACTTCATTCGCGATGCGACGGATATCCTTTTTAATCAGAATAATGCGGGGGTGACCGGGGTACGTCAACCTACCACCGTAAACATTGCCGAGGTACGTAACCAGGGTTGGGAGCTGTCTGCTAACTATACGGAGAATATTGGCGACTTCAACTTTACCATCGGTGGTAATGTAACCAATGTGGATAATGAAGTATTACAAATTGATCCTAATTTGGCTGGGGGTGCGGATCGGGTTTTCCAGGATCCATTTATCCTGCAACGGGGATCCCCAATTAATGCCATCTACGGCTTAGAAGTGGCGGGTATCTTCCAGAGCCAGGCGGAGATTGACGGAGCACCCGATCAATCCGGATTTGGTCAGCCTACACCCGGTGACCTGCGTTACGTTGACGAGAACGGTGACGGAGTGATTACGATTGATGATCGTAAAGTCTTGGGACAGGATAACCCCAGATGGTTGTACGGTATCAATGGTAACTTTGAGTATAAAGGTTTTGATATGTCTTTCATCATCCAGGGGATTGCCGATGCCCAGGTAACAGAAACCGGTCGGTTTTTTGCGCCTTTTGCCAACAGTGGTGGCGTAGCTGCCTTATGGAGAGACCGCTGGACACCCGAAAATCCGGACGCTACTTTGCCTAAAATTCGAATCGGAACGGGAGGGATTAACTATAACGTAACTCACTCTCGCTGGGTGACGGATAGAGATTTCCTGCGGTTGAAGAACCTGCAGTTCGGATATACCCTGCCTTCCGATGTATTTGCGAATAACTTTATCGAAAGTTTGCGTATCTATGTCAACGGTACTAACCTGTTTACCATTACGGATTACGTAGGCTTTGATCCCGAGCGTGGTCAAAGAAGTACGAATGGTACGGCTGGTTATCCGCAGCTTAAGGTGTTTACGGGAGGTGTCAATTTGAGATTCTAAAAAAATATGTTACTTGTAAGCTGTCTGACATATGTCGATTTCTTGCGCTCATTTGACAATATTATTTTGTAGAGTGCTTACTTTTGAACGAAAAATTATTTCAGCAGTTACATGTGCAGTATTAAACTTACTTTTAAATAATATTAGACATGAAGTCAATAAACAAGCTATTACTTGTATTAGCCTTAGTATTCAGCTTCACTACTTCCTGCGACGAGGACTTTCTGGAGAGAGCACCGATCGATCAGGGTAGTGTGGAAGGGTTTTTTGAAACCCAGGAGGATGTTCTAAGAGCCGTTAATGGTATCTACGATGTATTCCAGGGTAGTATTTGGGGCGGTGCCTTTTACTGGTACCACCAAAATTTTGATATCGTTACCGATAATGGTGTGGGTTGTTGCCCCTGGGAGCAGCAATATACTACCATTGCCGAGGGGCAGCACAATTCTACTACCGGTGGGATTATCAATAACAAATGGGATTTTGGTTACGAAGGTATCTTCCGGGCCAATTCTGTATTGGAAAATATTGACCAGGTAGACATCGACGAGGAGACTAAAACCCTGCTGATTGCAGAGGTACGCTTCTTGAGAGGATTGATCTACCAGGAGTTAACAACCTTGTTTGGTGATGTACCTTTAGTCCTGAATGTACTAAGTAGAGAAGAAGGATTTGAAGTATCCAGAGCGCCTAAATCTGATGTATTAGATGCGATCTACGCGGATCTGGATTTTGCGGAAGCAAATCTAGGTATGACACCTTTTAATGGAGACATTGGACGTCCTACTACTCAGGCGGCAGTTGGTCTAAAGGCCAGAGTGAAGTTATACAATGGGGACTATCAAGGGGCAGCGGCAGAAGCCAAAAAGGTAATGGATATGTCAGCGGCTAACCCAGGCATGATTGGTCTGGAAGATAATTACGACGATGTATTCAGCCCAACCAATGAAAATAACAAAGAGGTGCTCTTTGATATTCAGTATACCGGAGGTACGCAAGGAGAAGGTAACTTTATGCAGGTAGCTTTAGCACCTGGACCAGAAGGTACACCTGGTAATGGTTGGGGATCGATTACACCTACCGACCAGTTGGCTAACTCCTTTTACATGACCGATGGTTTACCCATCGATGAGTCTCCACTCTTTGATGCGGATAACCCGTATGAGAATCGTGATCCTCGTATGTTTGGAAACTTATTTGTTCCTGGTGTGTCTACCTGGCGCGGAGAAGTATTTGATGAGTCGATTGCAGGCTTTTCTCCTTTCTACGCAGTTAAAAAATGGGTAGATCCTAACGCTGTAATCGGCGAAGATGGTTGTTCTTGTAATGAGACGAATTTTATTCTGCTGCGTTACGCCGATATTCTGATGATTTACGCCGAGGCTACGAACGAGTTAAATGGGCCCACTGCTGAAGTATACGATGCGGTGAATCAGATTCGCGCCAGAGCAGGGATGCCTGATTTTCCCGCTGGCTTATCTCAGGATGAGATGCGCGAAGAGATCAAGCACGAGCGCCACGTTGAGTTCCCCTGGGAAGGTACGCGCTACTTCGACCTGATTCGTTGGGGAGATGCCGCGGATGTGATTCCGACGGTTACCCTGTTTGGTGAGTCTTTGGATGATAGAATATTCGAAGAGCCTAAACACAATCTGTTCCCTATCCCTCAGGGGGAAATCGATCAGAACCCGAATCTTACGCAAAACCCAGGTTATTAATGTAAATTCCCAATCGGAAGAAATATAACTTGATTTATTGCGCTGGATGGCAGAAATTTGACTCGTGAAAATTTCTGCCATCCTTGTTTTCAGGAATATAGTACTCAATTTACCGATATGAAAGCTGAAAATTATATACCCCGTCAGTTTGTGCTCAGTGCTATGGGTATCCTACTACTGCTGTTGTTTCTCATCAGTTGCGAAAAGGAGGTAGGTACAGATATTAAACCCGAAGAAACATATGAATCCCTGGATGACGAGCTGAATGCCAAACTTTTGGCTGCTGCTAATGGCCAGGGGCTGTCCTACTTTATCCTCCCCGATGAGCAAAACCTGGGTGAGATTCCCCAAGACCCCAAGAATCCACTGACCCCGGAAAAGATTGAGTTGGGAAAGCTACTTTTCCACGAGCCAGCGATTGGCCGTAACCCGAGAAAAGAAGATCAGGCTGGCACTTATTCCTGTGCTTCCTGCCACCACGCTGCTGCTGGTTTTCAAGCTGGTGTCCGCCAGGGCGTCGGCGAAGGGGGGATTGGCTTTGGCCAAAAAGGCGAACAAAGGCAAGTAGATCCTAACTATGGATTTGACTTTCTGGATATTCAGCCTATCCGTACCCCCAGTACACTGAACACCGCTTACCAGGACATTATGCTCTGGAATGGACAATTAGGTAATGTACCCCTCAATGAAGGCACAGAAGACAAATGGGCACTGCGCAGTCCCAAAGCACTTAATTTCTTAGGTTTTGAAGGACTGGAAATTCAGGCAATTGCCGGGATTGTCATCCACCGACAGCGCGTGGATAAAGACTTTGTAGCGGAATATCCTGAATATAAAACCCTCTTTGATCAGGCTTTTCCAGAGTATCCGGAATCCCAGCGCTACAACGATACCATTGCTGGTCTGGCCATTGCTGCCTATGAGCGGACGATGCTGGCTAATCAGGCACCTTTTCAAGATTGGTTGCAAGGCAACCAATCGGCTATGAGTGATATAGAAAAGCAGGGCGCTATCCTCTTTTTTGATAAAGCGGGCTGTGTCGATTGTCATACCGGCCCCGCACTCAATAAAGAAGATTTTTACGCGCTGGGAATGAATGACCTGGTTGGTGAAGGGGTGACCAATACGGTGGGCCAGGATTTCTTTACTTCGGCCGAGGGCCGGGGTGGCTTTACCGGTAAGGAGTCCGACTTGTTTAAGTTCAAGGTGCCGCAGCTTTATAATATGACCGACTCGCCCTTTTTGGGGCACGGCGGCAGTTTCCGTACCGTACGAGAGGTGGTCGTGTATAAAAATGAGGCCATACCAGAAAACAGTATCGTACCCCGGGAGCAACTGCCCGGTCGCTTCAAGCCGCTCGGGCTGACGGAGGAAGAAATTGACCAGTTGACTGCTTTTTTAGAGAAAAGTTTATACGACCCCAGTTTAATACGATACGTTCCTGAGCAGATTCCCTCCGGAATGTGTTTCCCAAATGCGGATCCCGCATCCCGGGAAGATCTGGGTTGTGAATAAAATAAACGAAGATGAAAAAATTATTACCCTTACTAGTGATCGCTCTTTCTCTCTACCTTGGCTCTTTATCGGCACAGCAGGCTTTCACGGAACTGTCGGCAGCAGCTGGTATTAATCATGCTTTTGTTATTGACCAGGCTACCTTTGGTGGAGGTGCCTGTGTGATAGATTTCGACAACGATGGTTACGAAGATTTGTACGTCACCGGTGGAAGTGTTGCGGATAAGTTATATAAAAATAATGGCGATGGTACCTTCACCGATATTTTGGCGCAAGCCGGATTTGAGCGAACCCTAGAAACCTATACGCAAGGAGCCGCTGCGGCCGACATCAACCGGGATGGTTACAAAGATCTCATCGTGACCACTATGAATTTTTTAAATGATAATCGGACCAACGCGCCTAACCTCTTGTATTTGAACAATGGGGACGGCACTTTTACGGAAGTAACCGAGGCCTGGGACCTGGAAGGAGAGCGGGTCAACAGTATGGGAGCTAGTTTCGGAGACATCAATAATGATGGCTATCCAGATCTTTTTGTTTGTAATTACTTTAGCAACTCTGCCACCGGCATTTCTGTCTACAACGAAGAAACGATCACCAACTCTTTCCGGCCTGCGATTGATTATCTCTACATCAACCTGGGCGGGCAGCGCTTTGTAGAAGTCAGTAACTATTACGGCCTGGACCACGTGGGCTTTGGTTTTCTGGGGATGTTCACCGATTTCGATAATGATCAGGATCTGGACCTCTATATTGCCAATGATTTTGGCTTCAAGAGTACGCCCAATATGCTTTTTCAAAATGAATACCCCGTTAAAAAGATGAATAACCGATCGATTTCGCTGGCGCTTAACTATGGGATGAATGCCATGGGTATTGCTCCGGCCGATTTGAATTTTGACGGTTACATGGATTATTACGTGACTAATTTGGGTACCAGTCTATTCACGATCAATGACCAGGGGCGAGGCTTTATTGATCAGACCCTGCAGTCTGGTATTGGAATTCCTACCATCAAGGACTCCGTTTATACCGGCCCCCCCATCAGCTGGGGCGCTAATTTCTTCGATTTTGATCACGACACGGATATGGATCTCTTTGTATCCAATGGCGCCTTGAATCCTACCGTACGGCCCAACCCAAACTTCTTTTTTGAAAACCAGGGTGGGAAAATGCACGAAGTATCTGCTGAGATGCAAATGAATGATTACCGCATTGGTCGGGGCTCTGTGGTCTTTGACTATGATAATGACGGTGATCTAGATCTTTTTGTGGTGAATCAGGTGCCGCGCACCCCTTCGACGCGTATTCTGGAGGCCCGCTGCCTGCTTTATCGGAACGATGCCAGCGAAGGAAACTGGCTAAAAGTAGCATTGGAGGGGGTTGGCTCTGATAAGAATGGACTGGGTGCCAGAGTAGAAGCAGTTGTCGACGGTAAATTATTAATTCGAGAAATTGATGGTGGTTCCAGTCACCTCTCTCAGAATAGTACCATTGCACACTTTGGTCTCGGTAATGCGAGTAGTGTAGAATCGATCACGGTGAAGTGGCCTGGCAAAGGCATACAAACCCTTACCAATATCAGTGCAAATCAGCAAATTACGATTCAGGAAACCAGTGAAAATACATCGGGCTCAGAAAGTAAGAATCGTTTTAATGTTTCACCTGGCTATTTCACCAGTGAGGTATTGATTGAATACGAACTAGCCGATCCGGATGCGGCATCGCTCAGAGTATTTGATGTGCAGGGCCGACTGGTAGCCAATCTGGGTAAAGTCGACCAGCCACTAAAAGCTGGTTTTTGGCGTTGGGAGGTACCCGCTAATCTGCAGACCGGGGTCTATATCTTCCAAATCGAAACCGAAAACGGTGTGATGGCGAAGCGGGCCATAAAAAGGTAAAAGAATATGAAGCCTGGTATCCTTTTATTGGGCTGTTTACTTTGTGTCTCTTTACTGAAGGCGCAAAACCTGATTCCTGATGGTGATTTTGAGCAGCTACGGAATCCATTCTGTATCAGCCCCACGGAGGCTTTTCAGTTTTCGGAAACCTGGTATACTTTGGATGCTACCCCTGACTTATTTCAGGGGGGATGCGTATTGAATGAATCCGGGTCTATCTTTTGGAATGCCGATATTTCCGCTTTTTCGGGTCAGAATTTCGTCGGACTTTCCAGCCGCTGGAATTCCAATGCTACTTACGTCTCAGAAGGAATTGCAACCCGCCTGGCCGAACCCCTGGAAGCGGGCGTCACTTATTATTTTCAGTTCGCTATTCTCAACCGGGGTGGCTATCAGGGCTTCGCTGAAGATATATCTGGTTGTAATCTCCGACCCAATAAACACCTCGATATCTATCTTTCTGAAGACAGCATCCGGATCAATAATAATTTTTCCAATGGCACCTCGTCTACGGAAGCTCGTCTGGCGGCTCGTCTGGACGCGGCAATAATCGCCAGCCGGGTGCCTTCCGAGGAATGGACCGTCGTTTCCACTTGTTTTGAAGCAGAGGGAGGTGAAGAATATCTGGGTATCGTTATGCCCCTGGGGACTTTTGGTGATTTACCGCCCTGTACCTCCATGTCTAACAGTGGGGTCTTTCGCTCCTTTTATTATAATCTGGATGCCATACAGCTAACGGACACGCCCGACCAGTTGACGGCGTCTCTGACTTTCTGTGAGGGGGGAGCGCTAAACGTCGATTTACTGGACCTGTTGGAGCAGCCCATCTTGGAGGAGGCGGTCTTTTTCTGGGAAGATGGCGGTAGTGGTCCCTTACGGACTTTCAACGAAGGCGGAACTTACCGATCAACGGCAGAGATTGCCTGTGGTTCTATCCCGATAATATTGGAAGTAGAAGCCTTAAGTTGCGTTCCCGATATCTACGTGCCGAACGCCTTCTCCCCAAATAACGACGGGGTCAATGATCGTTTTTCCCCTTTTATCCAGACCACTAACCCCATCGCGCGCTACGAATTGACGGTTTTTAACCGCTGGGGGAGTGTCGTCTTCCAAAGCCGCGACTACTCCCAGGCCTGGAATGGAGCGTGGCAGCAGCAATTCGCTGGCCAGGGACTCTACCTCTGGAAACTAAATCTGGAAGTAGAAACCCTGGAGGGTACCCAATTGATTAGCGAAACGGGAGAGGTCTTTTTATTCCGCTGATCAGGCATCCACGGCCTCAATGATTTTTTTGAGTAGGGCATTGGCCTGTTTCAGGCTGCGTACATTGTCCTTAATGACGATCAGGTGGCGGTTGGATTGCTTCATGCTCAGCCCCTCTTTCTTGCCTTTGGAGACGATATAGCCCATAATTTGCTGGAAGATCTCACTTTCGTAAAATGGGGATTGCGGGTTTTCCACAAAATAGCAGCGCAGTTTATTGTTCTTTAGGATCAGGCGTTCAAAACCTAGCTCTATACAACTCCAGCGCAGGCGCAGCCCAGCGAATAACTCCATGACCTGCGGCGGAATCTTGCCAAAGCGATCCCGTAGCTTTTGCTGAAAAGCTTCCAGCTCTTCTTCATTCTTGAGCTTATCCAACTCTGTGTAAATATTCAGTCGCTCCTGAATATTGGTAATGTAGGCATCCGGAATGAGCATCTCCACGTCGGTATCGACCTGTACGTCGCGCACGTAGTAGCGCTTCTTTTCCAGTTCCTCCTGGAATAGATCTTTGTATTCGTTTTCTTTTAATTCAATAACGGCTTCCTCCAAAATCCGTTGGTAGGTCTCGTAACCAATATCGGTGATAAAGCCACTTTGCTCTGCGCCCAGCAAATTACCCGCTCCGCGGATATCCAGGTCACGCATGGCAATGTTGAAGCCACTCCCCAGATCCGAGAATTCCTCCAGCGTGCGCAGGCGCTTGCGGGCATCGGAAGTCAGGGTAGAAATGGGTGGACTAAACAGGTAGCAGAAAGCTTTCTTATTCGAGCGGCCTACCCGACCGCGCAGCTGATGCAAATCACTCATGCCAAACTGATTGGCATTATTGATGATCATGGTATTGGCATTGGGGATGTCCAGGCCCGTTTCAATAATATTGGTGCAGACCAGCACGTCGTACTGGTGATCGATAAAGTCTACCAGGGTTTTTTCCAGCTCCCTGGGCTCCATCTGGCCGTGCGCCATGGCAATGTCCACGTCGGGAGAAAGGCGCCGCAACATAGCGGTGATATCGGGTAGATTCTTTACCCGGTTGTGCACAAAAAACACCTGTCCGCCGCGGTTGATTTCGTAATCGATGGAATCCTTTATGAGTTCATTATTAAACACGCGGACCTCGGTGTGGATGGGCTGTCGGTTGGGCGGCGGAGTCCTGATGATCGATAAATCGCGCGCACTCATCAGGGAAAACTGTAGGGTCCGGGGAATGGGGGTAGCGGTCAGGGTTAGGGTGTCCACGTTTACTTTTAGGTTCCGGAGTTTTTCCTTGGCAGCTACGCCGAACTTTTGCTCTTCGTCGATAACCAGTAGGCCGAGGTCCTTGAAGCCTACTTTTTTATTCAGTAAAGAGTGGGTACCGATGATTAGATCAATCTCTCCGGCCTTAAGCTGTTCAAATATTTCGCGTTTCTGCTTGGCGGTCTTAAAGCGATTCAGGTAGTCGGTGGTGACCCCAAATTCTTTGAGTCGCTCGTTGAAGGTGTGAAAATGCTGTAGGGCCAGGATGGTGGTCGGCACCAGGATGGCGGCTTGCTTACCGCCGACGATGGCTTTAAAGGCGGCGCGTATGGCAATTTCCGTTTTACCAAAGCCCACGTCTCCACAGATAAGTCGATCCATGGGGTAGGGTTTTTTCATATCTTCCTTGACCGCTTCGGTGGCCGTGGCCTGGTCGGGCGTGTCTTCGTAGATAAAGGAAGCTTCCAGCTCGGTTTGTAGATAGCCGTCGGGCGGAAAAGCAAAACCTTCGGCAGCCTTGCGTTTGGCGTACAGTTTAATCAGCTCTTTGGCAATGTCTTTTACCTTGCGTTTGGTTTTGCGCTTGAGGGTCTTCCAGGCGTCGGAGCCGATCTTGTGCAGCTTGGGTTTGGAGCCATCCTTGCCGACGTATTTGGAGATCTTGTGCAGGGAGTTGATACTAACGTAGAGGATATCATTATTCTTGTAAATTAGGCGGACCGATTCCTGTAGATGGCCATTGATGTCAATCTTTTCTAGCCCGGAATAGCGGCCGATTCCGTGATCGATGTGGGTAACGTAGTCGCCGGGTTGCAGCTCGCGTAGCATACGCAGGTTGAGCGCCTGATCTTTGGTAAAGCCTGATTTAAGTTTGTAGCGGTGGAAGCGCTCAAAGATCTGGTGGTCGGTATAGCAGGCGATCTTTAGGTCCTGATCAATAAATCCCTCGTGAATGGCATTGGCGACTGGGTGGAATTGTACATTAGCTTCCAGGTCTTCAAAAATGGCGTAAAAGCGCTCAATTTGTTTGGGGTTTTCGGCAAAGAGATAGATTTCGATATTTTCTTTCCGCCTAGCGCGAAAATCGTCGATCAGGAGGTTGAAATTCTTATTGAAGCTGGGCTGGGGCTGAGCCTGGTAAACGAATTTTTGATTGAATTCGATGGGTTGTTGACGCTCACTCCAACAGATAATGGAACGGTCCTTGATGTCTTCCATCACTTCTGCCGGACGGATAAAAGCCCGGTCTTTAAATATTTTCTTCAGTTCTTCTTCTTCCACTAAAGCCACGCCTTCGGCAAAAGCCTGCGCCTTTTCAAAGCAGCTCTGTAGTCGATCAAGGATATTCTCAAAATCCTTGATCCAGATGTGCATACTATCGGGTAATACCCGAAAAATAGAGACTTTGTCTTGTCGCGCGAAGCGCGTATTGATATTGGGTACGATGGTAATCTCACTAATATTTTTTAGCGAAAGCTGCGAGGTAGGATTAAAGGTACGGATGCTCTCGATCTCATCATCAAATAGCTCGATCCGGTAGGGATAATCGTTACCGTAAGAAAAGATATCCACGATGCCCCCGCGGATGGAATACTGACCGGGTTCGTAGACGAAATCTTCCCGTTGAAAACCGTGCTCGGAAAAGACTTCGATAACGGTATCTACATCCAGAGATTCTCCTTTTTGAATGTGGATGCGATCTTCGTTCAGCACATCGGGGGCTACTACCTGCTCGAAGAGTGCCTCGGGATAGCTGACGATAATGGTGCGGCTATTATCCTTTTGGCTGAGCTGGTCGATGGTATCGGCCCGCTGTAATATATTGGCCTGGCTGAGTACCTCGAAGTACTGGGGGCGCTTAAAGGAATCGGGGAAAAAGTTAATCTTTTGCTGACCAAAGAGGTTGGCCAGGTTGTTTTGTAGATAGGCCGCCTCTTCTTTGTCATTGGCGATGAGCAGGTGGGCCTTTTGGGTGTGCTGGTGGATGCCGTAGAAGGCAAAGGCCTCCTGGGCACCGCGCAGGCCCAATAATTGTACCCGGCTCTGGGGCGTTTTTGATAAATAATCGCCCGCCTGAGCAGCTCTTGGATCTTCTTCGTATCTTTTAAGTAGTTGTTCCAGATTTTTCACGGCGCAAAGGTAAGGAATCTCCAGGGCCGAATGTGGCCTAAGACTCCGAATTATGTAAAAACTAGACCTAATAACGGCTCAATCGGTAATATAGATCACGCGAAGCGCCATAAAAAAATGATTATTTTGCAAAAGCATCTGGCTCAGCCAGGCTGGCGTCTCTTAACAAAAATCAAACAGATATGAAACAATTATTAATACTGACCTTACTTTCTTTGACTATGGCTTGCGGCAACACCGGGGCACAGGATCAAGATCAGACCACTGAAGCGAAACACCGGGTACTTTCCAAAGCCGAATTTGAAAAACGACTTTCTGAGGGAGATATCCAACTGGTCGACGTACGTACACCCAACGAATATGCCGCGGGCCACATCGAGGGGGCGATCAACGCTAACGTAATGGATCCCAACTTTCCGGTAGACGTGGCTTCCAAAACCGACACCAGTAAGCAGGTGATGATCTATTGCCGCTCCGGTAAGCGTTCGGATCGCGCCGCCAAAGTAATGGAAGAAATGGGTTATCCGATGATCTACGATCTGGACGGTGGGTATTTGGCCTGGTCGCGAGAGCAGTAAATGGTAGATAAGGCAAAAAAACTGGGAAAAACCCCGGATTTTGTCTTCTTTTTTGGGTAAAAGTGAATCGTATGAGCTTTTTTACTATTTTTATGAGGCAAATTATAAGTACTCATAAAAATATTGACGATCATGAAAAGAGTTCTACTCTCACTATTATTTTTGTGCAGTGTCGCAATCGCTGTGAACGCACAAAATATTGCTGCTGAATTTAGTAGCACAACGCAAGGAACATTAGATGGAATACCCTTTACTATTTCTGATTGGCCAAGTTCAGGTTTTACAGCTCAATTAGATGTGACGGATTATACAAGTCTCAACAGTTATTGTGCACCACTGGGCGCTGCTGAAGATAACATTACGCATCCCTCAGGTCTGGGTTGGACGGTAACTTTTGACCAGCCAGTTGAGAACTTAAGGGTATATTTATCCTGCTTCCGTTCTACATCAAATGGTACCTTTAATGCAACTGCAACTAAATTGTCAGGCAGTATAGGACTTGCGATGGATGGGGTTACTGTGACTGGAGGCAGTTGTAGTTATGGCCTCCTTGAATTCGCCGGACCGCTGACTACGCTCACTTTCACACCGAATACTCTGGGGAGTGGAAGTTTTCAAAATTTCACTTTTGGTTTAGGAGATGGTACCGATTGCGGCTCCGAAGGCGGCTTTATTGATCCTTGTGAGATTACGTTCAATGATCCGGGGACGGTCACATTAGAAAACGGCCAGGTGACCGGACAAGGTTTTGCTACACCGTCTGGAGGTGTGTACAGCGGAGCAGGCGTCACAGATAACGGTAATGGATTCACCTTTACTTTTGATCCTAATGTCACTGGATTAGGAGCGCAGGAGGTTACTTACACCTACGAAGAAAAAGGGGAGTGGTCTTTAGTTCCAGGTAGTGCTTTAATGGTTAATGCTAATCAATCCGCTTTTGGCAGGAGAGTAGCTATAACTCCAGATGGTTCCAGAGCCGTGATTAGTGCGCCGACAAATGCCGACGATGGAGCAGTTAGGGTTTATGACTGGGATGGATCCAATTGGACTCAAGTGGGACAAACGCTTACTGATAATGTTACTGCATTTCCAAGCTTTTACGGCTTTGGTGTTGATATCTCTCATGACGGTAGTAGAATAGCTGTTTCCTACAGCAGTTTTAGAGTTGAAGTATATGATTTTGATGGGACTAATTGGGTGCTTGTTGGAGCTGCCCTCGAAGGAAACGGTAGAAATGTTAGACTTAATGCAGATGGAAGTCGACTATTAATTGGAGATAGCAACACAAACCGCAATGTAGCAATAGTTTACGATTGGGACGGTACGAACTGGACTCAAGTGGGGAGTACCTTAGAAGAGGAACGTGATAATGATCGCTTCGGTGGTGGTATTGATATATCTGATGATGGCTCAATTATAGTTGTGGGAGCTAGTGAAAACAATTCTAGTTTACCAGTACCCAGACTTGGATATGTTAAGGTGTTTCAGTACGATGAGGGAACGATGGATTGGGTGCAGTTGGGTAGTAAAATAGAAGGAAAAGTAGATCAGGATTGGTTAGGAGGAGATGTAAGCATAAGTGCTGATGGTATGCGCTTTGTGACTAATGCTACAGGAGGGTCTACCTGGGTCGGAAGAGCGTATGAATATAACGGTTCTGACTGGATGCAAATTGGTGAAGATATCGATGGGGAAAGAAATATGAGATCAGGGTCTATGACTCCAGATGGCAATAAAGTAGTTTTTGAAACGTCAGGCTCATTTTACGTATTTGAATGGGACGGTACAGAATGGGTCTGTATTGGCGAGCGTGGAGTTCCCGGTTTTAATATTGCTGAATCAGGTTCAATATGGTTGGCCGAAGATGGTAATGTTTATGCAGGAGGGAGCAACAATGTAGGAATTTTTAAAGTTAGTGCAGCTTGTTCTTCATCAGCTACCGCAAACATTCTGGTCATCTCCAACAGCCCGGCTAATGTTTCCACTGAAAGTGGTAACAGGATTACTTTTGGAGATCCTTGTTTCTGTAATAATCCACTCAACTGTTTACAAGATAATGATGTATTATTGTTCCACGATGTATTACGTAT